>Ga0335074_10015933_pt1 | contig 10575 bp, 10 predicted proteins | sample Lox_Sample_23_FD_206715 | JGI IMG/M metagenome (GOLD analysis project Ga0335074, IMG submission 206715) | Soil microbial communities from Loxahatchee National Wildlife Refuge, Florida, United States - Lox_Sample_2.3 | ecosystem: Environmental > Terrestrial > Soil > Wetlands | place: USA...
GAATCTTCCCCAGGAGCGCGACTCCCCAGAGAATCGAAATCAAACTAACATGCACTCTCCGCCGGCTAGGTCAAAACCGGACAATTCTACTTTGCAGGGAATAGGACATTTCTACTTTGCGTTGACACTGTTCTCTTCGCCTGTGAAGAGTCATGAAAGGGGAACAATTTGCATGCCATATCAAACCGTGAATCCATTCAATGGCGAGCTGCTTCGTAGTTTCGATCATTGTCTCTTCTTCGTCCTTGGCTGGAAGAACGAGCGCGACCGTGCCGAAGAACTCACGCCATATCAAGCCGGCCGCAGGAAACTGGGCATTGGTTGGATCAACTGGCTGGTGCTGAGGCGATCCTATGTCACCTGGCTAAGGATGCGTTGGGACCGATCCGCGCGACAGGCAGTCTTTAATGCGGCATTCCCGATTCAGGAGGAACGGCAGTGATCTACGAACAGGATATTCCAGAGTCGCAGCTTTTAGAATGTGGTGGCCAGGGACGGAATCGAACCGCCGACGCCAGCCTTTTCAGGGCTGCGCTCTACCAGCTGAGCTACCTGGCCGCGAGGACAAAATCAATTTTAACAGACCGCTTACGCCTGCTGCAGTTCGGCGAGCTTGGCGCCCGTCTCGCGCTCGACGCTCTCGTGCAGGCTGTTGCCGTGCGCGTCCATGGTGACGATCGCGGCGAAATTATTCACACGCAGGTGCCACATCGCCTCGGGGATTCCGAACTCGAGCAGATGCACGCCCAGCACCTTGTCCACGCTGCGCGCGTAGAACTGAGCCGCGCCACCGATCGCGTTGAGATACACGGCGCCCGATTTTTCGAGCGCGCCGAGCGTCTTCTTTCCCATGCCGCCTTTCCCGATCACCGCGCGCACGCCATACTTCTCGATGATGGTGGCCTGATACGGCTCCTCGCGGCTGCTGGTGGTCGGGCCCGCGGCCTTCACGGTCCATTGATCGCCCTGCTTCAGCATCACCGGACCGCAGTGATAAAGGACGGAGCCGCGCAGGTCCACGGGCGGTGCATTCTTCATTAAATGTGCGTGCACGGCATCACGCCCGGTGAACACTTCGCCGCTGATGAGCACCACGTCGCCGACGCGCAGCGATCGCACCTGCTCCTCGGTTACGGGCGCGGTGAGCACCACTTCGCGGCCGGTCAGCGGGAAGCCCTCCGAACGCGCCATGCGATCGACCATGCGGTCGGGATCGCGATAGAGCCAGCGCGTGATCGCGCCGCTCGACGCATCCAGCCGAACACCGAGACGTCGAAACGCCCAGCAATCGTAGGCCACGGAAACGAAGAAGCTGGCTGGCAGCCGGTTGGCCGCGCAAATCTTGCACCCAATCAGCGACACCTTGCCGCCGAAGCCCATCGCGCCGACGCCGATGCGATTCGCTTCGTCCATGATCTCGGCTTCGAGCTTCGCCAGTTCCGATACGGGATTCACGTCATCCAAAGTGCGGAAGAGCTGGCCCTTGGCAAGATCGTAGCCGTGCGCGCGATCGCTTCCAATGCACACGCCCACAGCGCCTGGCGCGCAGCCATGTCCCTGCGCCTGCCAAACCGCGTGCAGAATGCACTTGCGAACGCCTTCCAGGGTCCGATCGGCGCGGCCCAAGTGATCGAGTTCGGCGGGCAGCGAATACTGGATGTTCTTGTTCTCGCACCCGCCGCCCTTCAGGATCAGCTTGACCTCGATCTCATCTTCTTCCCACTGCTCGAAATGAATCACCGGCGTTTCGATGCCCAGATTGTCGCCGCTGTTCTTGCCGGTCAGCGAATCCACCGAATTCGGGCGCAGCTTGCCGCGCCGGGTGGCTTCCGCCACGGCCTCTCGGATGGCATGCTTCAGCGCGATTTGATTCACCCCGACGGGCGTGTGGACCACGAACGTCGGCATGCCGGTGTCCTGGCAGATGGGTCCGGAATCATCGCGCGCCATGTCGATGTTGGAGGCGATAATGCCCAGCGCCTGCGCGGCCTGCGTACCCGCGATTTCAGTTTCGAGCGCGACGCCCATGGCCGCGCGTACATCGGGCGGCAGATTGGTGGAGGTTTGCGTGATCAGTTCGGTCACGCTTTCTTTTAAAAACGTCATTCCTGGTTTTGGCCCTGCCTACTCTTTGCAAACAAAATTGCCCGCGTCGTTTTGATCGCCTTCGTTCTTACCGCCATGACCAGTGTACTCGGCGTGTTGCGGATACGGGCAGAGCGGACGGCTGCGGCCGGGAAACGCGGGGCCGGTGGCGATCACGTGATCGGGCGCGACGCCTTTCTCCACCCAATCGACGATGGCCGTCAGCATGTCGAAGCGGTCCAGCGTGGCGCTGCCGCCCTGGCAATGGCCCATGCCGGGAACCAGGTAGAGCCGGCTCCAGGATTGCGCGGCGCCGTTGCTGGTGTCCTTCGACATCTTTTCGTAGTAGCCCAGCGTATCGAGCGGCGAAAACCACGGGTCGCTGACGCCGTGATAAAAAATGAGCTTGCCGCCGTGCGCGGCGTAGCCGGTGAGATTGGTCCAGGTGCTGTCGCCGAGCAGCGCTGTTTCGTCGCCCAACACGCGCGCCGCTTCATGATCCGGATTGAAATCGGTGAAATTCGCGGCAGTTTGTACGGGAATAACCGGGCCGGCCAACAATCCGGGAATACCCATGCCTGCGTCGCCGATGCCCGCGTCGAAGGGAAAGCCGGGATAAATCTGATCGCCGCTCGACCACTTCGGTCCGGCGAAGGCGGTTTTCAGCGTGTCCACCTGGGATCGAGTCAGGCAAGCATCGGTTTTGGCGCCGGAACACAGCAGTGGCGCCGGATCGAAGTCGCAGCCGCGCTGGTTGAAAATCATTCCGTCCTTCAAGCCGTCCTTGGCGTCGCAGGCCTGGAGCAGGGAATTGACGACCAGCTTGCGATCGGAGGGCGAGAACACCTGCTTCGGATCGGGTTTGCCGTTGGCATCTTTTGGCGCGGCGCGATCGTAGACGGACGTCATATATCCGAGCGCAAGATTTGAGAAGCCGGTGCGAATGGCGGGGTCGCCCGAAATGATGCCGTCGAAATATTCCGGATAGCGCTGCGACATGATCATCGCTTCGCGTCCACCGGTGGAGCAGCCGTCGAAATAGGAGTGCTCGGCTGGGCGGCCATAATAGGACGCGATCATTTGCTTCGCGAGCCTGGCTACGCGGCCGATGGCGATGTAGTAGAAATTGAGGCTGGCCTCCTGATCGCGGAAGAAACTCCCGTCGAACACGGCGCCCTGGTGGCCGCTGTCGGTGGTGACGACGGCGAATCCGCGCGCCAGCGCCGGCTCATCGCCCGCCGCTTGCGAACCGAGCGGAAGTGCGACGTTGCCGTTCAGGCCGCCGCCGCCCTGGAACAGGAAGCGGCCATTCCATCGATCGGGCAGGGACAGCGCGAAGCCGATGCCGTAACGTTTGCCATCAGCGCCGGTGCGCTGATCGACGACGCCTTCGACGTGGCAGAACGCTGGCATCGCAACCGGCACGGTTCCGGGAAAATTAGGGGAAATCCGCAGGGTACCCGGGGCGGCCGCGGGCATCGCGTCGGCCTTGGTGATCATTAGCTTGAGGCCCGGCTCCCCAAACTTCAGCATGTCGGCGCAATGCGGGGCGTTCTGGGCCAGGGCCAGGGGCGCGGCGACGGCCAGGACGGTGCAAAAGGAGGTGATTTCTCTCATTGCTGAGTCATTGTATACTCGATGCTGCATGCAACACCAGTCGCTTGGCCTCGCCGCCGCACTTATTGCCACGCAGCTATTCGCGCAGTTGCCAGGAAGTGGACCCGCGCCGCCTCAGTTCGCCTCGCCCGAAGTGACCGCGGAGCGGCACATCATGTTCCGGATTTTCGCGCCGCAAGCGCAAAAAATCTCGGTGTTCAGCAGCGATCTTTTCGGCCTGACCTTGCGGCATGATATGGCGAAACGCGATGACGGCGTCTGGGAGCTGGACGCCGGGCCGATCGACCCAGGCGCGTACCGCTACAATTTCGACGTGGACGGCGTCTCGGTGATGGACCCCCGCAGCGCGTCGGTGAGCGAATCGTTCGGCAATGCCTGGAGCATGGTGTATGTTCCGGGCTCCGATTTCATGGACACGAAAGAAGTTCCGCACGGCGCGGTGGCGAGCGTGACCTATTATTCGAAGAGCTTAGGCAGGTTCCGGCGCATGCACGTATACACGCCGCCGGGTTACGAAACCAACACTGAGAAATATCCGGTGTTTTATTTACTGCACGGCGCGGGCGACTGCGACGAGTCCTGGAGTTCGGTGGGCCGCGCGGGCTTCATCATCGACAACCTGATCGCGGCCAAGAAAGCCAAGGCGATGGTGATCGTGATGCCGGCCGGGCACACGGCGCCGCTTCGTCTGGTGGCGGGCCGGACCCCGAACTTTAACGATGATTTCGTCAAGGATTTCGTCAACGACATCATGCCTTACGCCGAGACGCACTATCGCGTTCTGCGGGACGCCAGGCATCGCGCCATCGCGGGCCTCTCCATGGGGGGCGCGCAGACCATCGAGATCGCGGTTCCACACGCCAATGAATTTGACTACGTGGGCGTGTACAGTTCCGGGATCTTCGGGCTGGTTCCGCTGAGTCTTCCGGGAGCGCCGGCGGCGAACGCGGCTCCGCCTGCAGGTCCAACCTGGGAGCAACAACACGCGGCCGATCTCGACAATCCGACGGGCAAGAAAGATTGGAAGCTGTTCTGGTTTTCGACCGGCAAGGACGATTTTCTTCTAGGCACCTCCAAGGCCACGGTGGAACTGTTTCAGAAACACGGCTTCAGGGCCGAGTTTCACGAGAGCGCGGGCGCGCACACCTGGACCAATTGGCGCGACTATTTGAACGAGTTCGCTCCGCAACTGTTTCAATAGGCGCTGCGGCCCACTCTGATACAATCCAGGTTTATGTTTCAAGGACTGGAGCACACCGCCATTGCCTCGCCCGATCCCAAGCGGCTCGCCGAATGGTACGTGCAGAAACTGGATTTTCACATCAACTACACTTACGAAGGCAACTATTTCGTGCGCGCCAAGAACGGCACGATGATCGAGATTATCCCGTCGGCGGGCGAGCGCGCGCCGCAAAAGATGAAGGACCCGGGAATTCGCCACTTGGCCATTTCCGTAGACGATTTTGACGCCGCGACGGAAGAGCTGCGCAGGCGCGGGGTTGAATTTCTGGCTCCCGCCACTGCGGTCGGTGGCAACCGGCTGATCTTTTTCAGCGACGGCGACGGCAACTATGTTCACCTGATTAAGCGCCCGCAACCTCTTCCCTGAAGCAGCCTTCGCAATCTCGAGTACACCAGTGATCCGCCGCGTCTTCAAGGCATTCGCCTACCGCGACTTCCGCATCATGTGGGTCGGCGCGTGCACCTCCAGCGTCGGTACTTTGATGCAGACCTTCGCGCAAGCCTGGCTGGTGCTGCAACTTACCAATTCGTCTTTTCTCCTGGGTCTGGATTCGTTTTTGGGCAGCATTCCGATCGTTCTGTTTTCGCTGGTGGGCGGCGTATTCGCCGACCGCACCGAGCGCCAGAAGCTGCTGCTGGGATCGCAATTCGTTCAGATGTTTTGCGCTTTCCTGCTGGCGGGACTGTTCGCCAGCGGCGTCGTTCACATCTGGCATATCCTGACGCTTTCGTTTATCGTCGGAACGGCGCAATCTTTTGGCGGGCCGGCCTACTCGGCGCTGATTCCAACACTGGTAAAAACCGAGGATCTGCCCAACGCGATTGCATTGAATTCGATCCAGTTCAACACCGCGCGGGTGATTGGTCCCACCTTGGGCGGCGTGGCTCTCACCCTGCTCGGCGCGTCCTGGTGCTTCGGATTGAACGGCGTTTCATTTATCGCGGTGATCATTTCGTTACTCATCATCCACCCGCACTTCGTTCCCACCAAAAGCCGCGAATCGGTCCTCACCAGTATGAAGGAAGGGTTCAGCTTCATTCGGAACCAAGGCGCCATGGCCGCGCTGATCGTACTGGCCTTCATGATGACCTTGCTGGCGTTTCCTTTGATTGTGTTCCTGCCGGTTTTCGCCCGGGACGTCTTTCACGGCGGCCCCAATCTTTACACAATTTTTCTGGTGTGTTCCGGTATCGGATCCATCTGCGGGGCGCTCACGGTGGCGACGCTGGGGAAACACAAGCACATGGGCCTGCTGGTGCTTCTGATGCTGCTTGGTTTGGGCGTCTTGATCACCTGCTTTGCTTTGTCGCGCCATTTCGTCTTGAGCTGCGTTCTTATTTTTGTCGCCGGAGCCATGCTCCTGGCCGTTTTCACCAGCATCAGTTCGCTGGTTCAGTTGATCGCGCCCGACAACATGCGCGGCCGCGTGATCAGCGTGTATAACGTCGCATTTCGCGGTGGCATGCCGGTGGGGAGCCTGGTGGTGGGGGCGCTGGTGAAGGAGTATACCGCGCCCGTGGTAATTGCGTGCAACGGCGCGCTGCTCACGGTGCTGGCCCTGTATTTCCTGCTGGTTCATCGAAAAGTTGCAACTCTATAGCTCTGCCAACGTCTTAAATGCAAGCCATGAGAACTCTGTCTGTAACATTTCTCGCGGTTTCGATTGCGACCGCCGTCGCGGCGGACGATGTGGATCTGGCCAAGGCGCGGGATCACCAGGATCGCGCGGCCCTGGATAAACTTGCAGCGGATGCGCGCGCCGTTGCCGATAAGCAGCCGAACGACGCGGCGGCGTTCTACCGGCTGGCGGTCGCCGAATCGTACTCGGCCGAAGTCGCCAACGAGATGCACGACAAGGGGGGCGCCAGGAACGCGGCGCAGGCCGGCATGGACGCGGCCGCCAAGGCCGTGAGCCTCAAACCCGATTCCGCCGAATATCAACGCGTTCTCGGCACGCTGTGCGGACAAATGGTCTCGAGCAGCTCACTGGCCGGGCTGAAGTACGCCAAGTGCGCGCTGGACTCCGTGAACAAGGCCATTGAGCTCGATCCCAAATCGTCGATGGCGTATCTGAGCCACGGTGTGGGGAACTACTATCTGCCGCAGGCTTTCGGGGGCGGCATGGACCTTGCGATCAAGGATTTTCGCAAAGCCATCGAGCTGAATCCAAAGAATGCCGACGCCTGGTTGTGGCTGGGCGTCGCGCTCAGGCGCGCGAATGAGCCGGCCGAGGCGCAGAAAGCGTTCGAGAAATCCCTCGAAATTAATCCCAATCGGGCTTGGGCTCGCCAGCAGCTCGAAAAAACGCGCGGTTCCTAAGGCGCCCGGAAACCATCGCGCCCGCTTGAAGTCTAACGGACGGGAGCGAATGCGATGCCCGGTACTCTACAAGACTATGCCCAGTCCGTCCACGATGTGATCACCACCAACCGCGATGCCGAACAAGGTTTTCGCGGCGCGGCGCACGCGGTAAATGACTCCGCGATGAAGGAATTGTTCTTGAAATATGCCGCCCAGCGGGCCGGGTTCGCCGTGGAATTGCAGACCGCGGTGAAGGCCATGGGATTCGATCCGATCGATCCACAAGGCGTGGGCGGAATGCTGCGCGCAAGCTGGATGAGCGTGAAGGGAATGGTCACCGGACACGATGTCCACGGCATTCTGGTGGAGGTGGAGAAGGCCGAGGACTCGTCGCTGGAGACCTATCGCCTCGCGCTCAGCCGGACCCTTACGCCGGAGATCGCGGCTATCATGCAAAAGCAGATGGCGGAAGTTCAGCAGGCGCACGATCGCCTCCGGACGCTGCGCGATTCGACCGCGCCGCCCGATGATTCGCCGAAAGGGCCGGCCGGACCTTCATTGAACACCAACGAAGTAGCCAAGGGTATTTAACGAGCGTGACACTGCTTCGCGCTGTCTAACGCGTCAGGTCGATCCCGAACTTCTTGAATTCCTCCGCATAGTAGCGGCGGTGCAGCAGATCCCACTCCTCGGTGCCCTCGGGGATTTCCTTTTTCTGGGTGCGGATCTTGGTACGGGCGGCGCGGTCGACGCGCTCCTCCACGCCCAGCAGCTCGGTCATGCCCTGCACGATCGCCAGCCGGACGTCGTTGGGATCCTTCTTCAGCCGAAACTCGCGCGATTTGCGGAACGCAGCCACCAGCTTGTGCGAAATATCGTTGATCTTGTCGCGCGAGAGCTTCATGTTATCGCCGGTGTCGCGCCCCGAAGCGCGGATCACCTTGCGCTGCGAGATTAGCGTGTTCTTGATGCGGCGGAACATCTCCTGATAGCTGACGCCCTCGCGCCGCATATAGTCGCTGTACTGGCTGAGCAGCTCGCGCACCTCGTCGTTGAGTCGGTCTTCCACCTGCAACTCTTCTTCGATGAGATGGCCGATCATTTCGGAAGCCGATTCGGCGCTGCTGGTCTCAATGATCTGCGGCGTCATCCGTTTCACCAGTTGGCGGGATAGATAGCTAATGAATTCTCTGCTCAGCAGCATGCGATTCTACGAGGCAACTTCTTGTTCACCCCCGGCAATTCCCCAATTCTCGCACATTCAGTTAGGCAACTCGCCGCGATGATGCTGTAAAAATCCGGAATCGATGGGTTTGCGGCCGCGGAAACCCTCCGTGACGCCGTGCCAGAAGCGGATGCCCGGCTCGCCCAGTCGCCAGCACAGGTAAACTTCCTCGCCTTGGAAGAGAGTCGGAAAGTCGATGAGGCCGGTGTCCAGGTCCTTAACCAGACAACCGAACTCCTGCACTCTTTCGAAAGCTTGCTGGAAATGGCGAGCGGACTCCTGGCGGCGATTCTTGTGGGCGACTGCTTGATCGCGATCCACCAGCCTGCCGCCCTCCAGCGCCACGCGGCGGGTGAGGCCTTGCCACTCGGCATCCCTGCGTTCGTATTCCGCCTTCCTGGCGATCGTCTCGCGAATCGCCGATTCCACGCTGGGCAGGAGCTTTTCGGCCTGTTCTAGAGTGAAAAACCTGGGCATCGTTCCGGGTGAAACCTGGACGGTGTCAAACAGTGTCAAGCGTCGCCGCTCTCAAAGAAGCGGTAACTCAATCGATTATAGCAACGTCGGAATTCCAAGAAATGGAACAGGGATCGCCGGAGTCCGCGATAATGAGATGATGAGGTTGGTTTTAGCAGTTGCCTTCGCGGCGGTGCTCGCGGGCCCTGCGCTGGACGGACAATCGATCAACAGCGGAACGGTGACGGGTCTGGTGGCGGATCCTTCGGGCGCCTACATCGCGGGCGCAACCGTGCGGCTCACCAATCCGGTGACCGGCTTCGAGCAGATGGTGGTCACTGATACGGGCGGGGCGTTCCGTTTTAACAACGTTCCCCTGAACACTTATCATCTGGCAGTCAGCAATGCCGGATTCAACACCGCGCAGCAGAACGTGGAGGTTCGCAATTCAGTTCCCGTGGCCGCCAACGTCACGTTGAGCATTGCCACCGCGGCCAGCAGCGTAACCGTGCAGGCCACGGCTGCCTCGGTCGAAACCGATACCGCCGCTCATCAGGATGTGGATCAGAGCGCGTTCTCCAAACTCCCGGTATTGAGTCCGGGAGCTGGGTTGAGCGACGCGATCACCATGAGCACGGGCGCCGTCGCCGCCGACGCCAACGGATTTTTTCATCCACTCGGGGATCACGCGCAGACCACTTTCGTGATCGACGGACAGCCGGTGAGCGATCAACAGAGTAAGCTGTTTTCGACGCAGATTCCATTGAACGCGCTGCAGGGCATGGAACTGATCACCGGGTCGCCTGAGGCGCAATATGGCGATAAAACCAGCTTAGTGGTGAACGCCACCACGCGCTCCGGCCTCGGCGCCACCGTGCCGTTCGGCAGCGTCGATTCGAGCTGGGGCTCGTTCGGGACCTGGAGCGGAAGCGCCACTCTGGGCTTCGGAACGCCGACCTTCGGAAATTTCATCGCGCTGAACGGGAGCCGCTCCGGCCGCTTCCTGGACACGCCGGAAATCCTGCCCATTCACGATATCGGCAATAATGGCAGCGTTTTCGACCGCATCGATTGGCAGCCGGGCCCGAAAGATATTTTGCATTTCGATATTTTCGGCGCGCGCAACTGGTTTCAGGTTCCCAACAGCTACGATCAGCTCACCCAGGACCAGCGCCAGCGCGTGATGAGCTGGAGCTTTGCGCCCGGGTATCAGCACACCTTCAACGCGCACACGCTGCTGACGATCAACCCGTTCGTGCGGCGCGATCAGCTCAATTATTATCCCAGCCGCAATCCTTTCGACGATACGCCCGTCACCGCGTCCCAGAATCGCGTGCTGATGAATTACGGCGTCAAGGCGGATCTGGCGATCAGCCACGGCCATCACGATATCAAGATCGGCACCCAGATCCAGCAGACCCGGCTGCTCGAAAACTTCGCCTTCGGTATCACGAACCCGACGTACAATCCGGTGTGTCTGGATAACGAGGGCAACGCGCTGCTGCTTCCCGGCGTCACCAATCCCGACGAATGCTCCCAGATCAATCCGGGGTATGTCGGCAATCCGAACCTGCTGCCCGGAATCGTGCCCTATGATTTGACGCGCGGCGGAACGATGTTCAATTTCCACGCCACGCACAACATCAAC
>Ga0335074_10015934_pt1 | contig 10575 bp, 10 predicted proteins | sample Lox_Sample_23_FD_206715 | JGI IMG/M metagenome (GOLD analysis project Ga0335074, IMG submission 206715) | Soil microbial communities from Loxahatchee National Wildlife Refuge, Florida, United States - Lox_Sample_2.3 | ecosystem: Environmental > Terrestrial > Soil > Wetlands | place: USA...
AACACCTCCCAGTCCAGCAGCACCTGCCTGACCTCGGCATAGCGCGCGACTGCGCCCACGCCGTATGTCGTCAGCCAGACGAACGGGCCTGCGTCTCGCAGCAGACGATGAGCGTCGTAGGGCTCGGCAAGGACCTCGAGCGAAAACGGGTCGAGGTCGAGGCAGGGCGCCCCTTGCGGCGCGGGGCTCTCGTAGAGTGCGAAGGGAGACCGTCCCTGGCCGCCGGCTTCGCTCACCTGACCTCGCTCCCCAAAACGGCTCTCGCGCGATAGCCAGTCATTCGGCGTCAATGACAAGGTCCTGTGCGCCTTCCCACAGCGCCAGGCGACCCAGGTCTGGGAGCTGATCGAGGCGATCGACGACCGTGAGGAAGTGGTTGCCCGCCAGTTGCCCGAGTTTGCTCGCGAAACGGACGGCCCCGTAGGCGAGCAAGAGCTCGGTTTCGCTAAATCCGCCAGGGTACAGAATGACATGCCCTCGCGCCGGGTAGCTGGTGGCGTTCTCGGTCGGGACCTCGAGCGGCGTGTCGCCCATCGGAACCCAGCACGCCTCGCCGCTCCAACGGGCGTGGATGATCCTTTGCCGGAATGGAAGCGACCGCTTGAAGAAGGCGCAGGTGAGCGGCGCAAGGCGCGTCTCCAGGCGCGCATGGAACAAAAAGGGTCCGGCCTGGAGACTCACTCGCACGAGTCTGCTCCCGCATCGCGCTCGGCCGGCTGGCCCAACGCCGAACCCGTCCATCTAGCCGCGTGTTTCCATTTCGGCAACTATTTTGCCCGTTCGGACCGAGGCTCATTCTCAGCGGGGACCCGCGCCGCGCTTCTTCCTCGACGCGGTCGGCGCCGATCGCCGCTTTGCGCCGGTCGCGCGCTTGCGCGGCAGCGTTGCATTGGCCCGGGCGCCGCCGCTCTCGGCAACGTCCTTTGGTTCGGCGTCGCGCCCATGCGCCGAAATCAGCTGTGACTCCTCGCCGGAGCAGATCGTCAGAAGCTTCAGCGGCCTGTCGCCGACATCGACGTAGGCATGAGCCATGCCGCTATCGAAATAGATGGCTTCGCCGGTCTCCAGCCTCACTGGCGCGTAGAGTTCCGTGTGTAACTCCAGCGTTCCCTCCAGTACGTAAGTGAATTCCTCGCCGTCGTGACGAATAAGTTCACCGAAATCGTCGATAGACTTAGCGAATGACTCGCCAATGATCGGCACGAAACGCTTATTGAGGAGATCCGTGGCGACGAAGCGATGCCGGTAATTGTCGGTATCGATGATTCGACCGTCGCCGCGTCGGACGATGCTCCGTCGCCCTGTGGCCAGAGCCATCGGCGGGAGCTCCGCGCGTTCCGCGAAGAACACCCCGATATCGACCTCCAGGCCTTTGCTGAGCCTGGCGATCTTGTCGTAAGTGAGCGCCATCTTGCCGTTTTCGATCTTCGACAACGTGGAGACCGGAAAGCCGGTCCTCTCCGCCACATCGGCCAGTTTCCAGCCTTTGCGCAGCCGGAGCGCCTTCAGCATCACGCCCGGGTTGGCTCGTTCTGTCATCCGCTCGACTCGTCTTCGCCTGAGCCTAGTTACCAATCGGCGCCGAGGTTGGCGACGACCGCGCGAACGCCGCCGAAAGCGCAGGCGCTCGCACAACGAATTTTCAAATCTAAACATTTCTATTTCCGATATCGACACTTTCATGCACGTTCTCGGTCGTCGAGGCCGGCGGGGTGACCGAGCCGGGTGGAGCCGCCCCGCCGACGCCTCTCGGCTGGCGGGAGAAGCTGCTGGATGATGGATCGGTCCACCGACTTCCTGGTAATCGGAGCGGGCATGGCGGGCGCGTCCGTCGCGGCCCACCTTGCCAAGGACGCCAGCGTCCGGGTGATCGAGATGGAGAGCCAGCCCGGGTATCACTCGACCGGGCGGTCGGCGGCTCTGTTTTCGGAGACGTATGGAAACGCGACGATCCGCGCGCTGTCCCGAGCCAGCCGCGCGACCTTCCTCGCCCCGCCTGGCGACTTCGCGGCGACGCCGCTGGTGAGGCCACGCCTTGTGCTCGCGTTCGGCCATGCCGGCCAGGAGGCGGCTTTCGAGGCCTTCCCAGACAGGCAAGCGCCGGAGGGCCAACTCGCCGCGATCGATCCCGCCCGGACGCTCGAACTGTGTCCGATCTTGCGGCGGGAGCAGCTTCTAGGCGGCTGGGTCGACCGCAACGCCGCGGATATCGAGGTTCACGAGCTTCAACAAAGCTACTTGCGACAGCTCCGGCAGCGCGGCGGGGCGCTGGTCACGGACGCCCGGGTGTCGGCCCTCGAGCGCGATATCGACGGCTGGCGGGTGCAATGCGGCGACAGCAGCTTCCGAGCCGGCATCCTTATCAACGCGGCCGGCGCCTGGGCCGGAGACATCGGCGCGATGGCAGGCGCCGCGGAGATCGGACTACAGCCCTGTCGCCGAACCGCGGCGCTGGTCGATGCGAATGTCGGCCCCGATTGGCCGATGATCGTCGACGTCGAAGAGCGATTCTACGCCAAGCCCGACGCCGGCTTGCTGTTGGCCTCTCCGGCCGACGAAACACCCTCGGCGCCATGCGACGCCTACCCGGAGGATCTGGACGTCGCGATCGCGATCGACCGACTGCAGGGCGCGACAACGCTGGAGATCAGACGTGTCCGCCGTCGCTGGGCGGGGCTGCGCTCGTTCGTCCGTGACCGGTCGCCCGTTGTGGGGTTCGACCCGCGCCAGCCGACATTCTTTTGGCTGGCGGCGCTCGGCGGTTACGGCATCCAGACCGCGCCAGCCCTCAGCCGCGTGGCGGCCAGCCTCGCCCTGGATCGGCCGATCGACGAAGACATCCTCCAGCAGGGGTTCGACAAAAGCGATGTGTCGCCGGCTCGGCTGTAGCCGTCGCGCGAGGTTCCATCAGGATGCGCCGATGAATTTCTGAATCAGGGATTCAGTTGACATATCAGAAAATGCCGTCACTTTCCGAATTTCCGACCCGGGGCGGCGCGGCGCCTTCGATGAAGGGGATAACATACCTTGCAGAAGTCCCCGACGCAGCAGACGCCCCACAATCACGCGCGGCGCTTCGCCGCCGCTCTCTTGACCACGCTGTCTCTGGCTTCCTCGGCGGTCGCGGCGACGCAGGGCGCCGGCGATACTCGGTTCATCGTCAAGGACGGACGCAAGCTTGCGTTCCACGCAACGTCAGGAGGCCCGTGCGCCATCGTGCTCGATGCGGGCGGTGGATTGGACTCCTCCTACTGGGCCGGCCTGGCGCCTGAACTCGCAAGCGCGACCGGTTGCAGGGTCATAACCTACGATCGCGCGGGTCTTGGCGGCAGCGACGAGGTCGCCGGCCCGTGGAGCGTCGTGGCCGCCAGCCACGACCTCGCGTCGGTGATGTCGGCCGCTCACGCGACCCAAGACGTCGTCCTGGTATCGCATTCGCTCGCGGGCGAGATCGCGTTCTACCTCGTCAACGAGCATCCGGCGTGGTTTGCCGGGGCGGTGTTGGTGGATGCGAACGTGCCCGAATTCTACACCGATCAGGTGATCGAGGCCCAGTCGCACGCGTTTGCGCCGGCGATCGCCGCCGCCGAATCGAATCCCACGACCCCGGCGAGCCGCCAGCTTCTGTCCCTGGCCGCGTCGTTCGTTGAAACGTCGAAGGCTTTTCACTTCGAGACGTGGCCGAAAGCGGTCCCGGTTGTCGTCATCGTGTCGGAGAAGACGCCGTTCGACGACGCCGCGGCCGCGGAGCTCTGGCGAACCGCTCACCGGGCTTTTGCCAGCGGTGCGGAAAATCGCACGCTGGTGGTCGCTACGGGCAGCTCGCACGATGTCGCTCACGATCGCCCGGACGTGATCCTGAGCGCCATAAGGACCATGCTCGCCCAGGCGCCGCCTGGTCATTGAAGGGTGGGTATGGGCGTCGATCCTTCCATCCGATCCCGCGGTAGGGCCACGCACGATGTCCATATAAGCGGCGGCGTCATCTACGACGGCTTTGGCGGCGAACCCTACATGGGCGATGTCGTCGTGGATGCCGACCGGATCGGCTATGTCGGCCCGCCGGTGGTTTTGGAGGCCCGTCGGACGATCGACGCCCGGGGTCTGGCTGTCTCTCCGGGCTTCATCAACATGCTCAGCCAGTCTCAGGAGAGCCTTCTGATCGACGGCCGCGCCATGAGCGAGCTCGTTCAGGGCGTGACGTTGCAGGTGACCGGCGAGGGGGACTCGATGGGTCCCCTGACAGACTCGATGGCCATCCGGAACCAGGACCGCCAAGCGAACATCAGGTACCCCATCCACTGGCGGAGCCTGGGCGGCTATCTGGATTTCGTCGAACGGCGAGGAATATCGGTCAACATCGCGTCCATGGTCGGAGCCGCGACCATCCGCGACTACGTGCTCGGTGAATCGAATATCGAGCCGACCGGCGAACAACTCGCGCAAATGCGAACACTCGTCCGCCAGGCCATGGCGGAAGGCGCGCTGGGCGTGTCTTCCGCGCTCATTTATGCGCCCGGCGCGTATGCGACCACGGGTGAGTTGATCGCGCTGGCGACCGAGGCGGCGCGTTGCGGGGGCATCTACATCACCCACCTGCGAAGCGAAGGCGACAACCTTCTCGGAGCGCTCGACGAGGCGATCGAGATCTCGCGCCTCTCCGGCGCGCCGGCGGAGATCTATCACTTCAAAGTGGCCGGCCGCACGAATTGGCCGAAGCTGACCGACGCCATCAGCAAGATCGAGGAGGCGCGAAGACAGGGTCTTCGCATCACCGCCGATATGTATCCATACACGGCGGGGGCGACGGGCTTCGACGCATCGATGCCTCACTGGGTCTTGGACGGGGGCCTGGAAGCCTGGATCGCCCGGATGAAGGAGCCGGCGACCCGGGCGCGTCTGCTGCGGGAAATGCGGGCGCCGCCGGCTGGGTTCGAAAGCGCGCTGGTCGCGTCCGGGCCGGACGGCGCCCGCCTAATGGCTTTCAAGAACGACGCGCTGAAGCCGCTGATCGGCAAGACTCTCGCCGAGGTCGCTCGTTCGCGCGGCCTCAGCCCGGAGGAGACCGTGGTTGATCTGGTGATCGAGGACGGAACCAGGGTCGGCGTGGCCTACACGGTCATGTCCGAGGACAATGTTCGACGCCAGATCGGCCTGCCGTGGATGAGCTTCTGCTCGGACGAAAGGGCGACGTCTCCCGGCGGCGTTTTCCTCGAATTCGCGCAGCATCCGCGCGCCTATGGCTCCTTCGCCAGAATCCTGGGGCGATACGTGAGAGACGAGGGGGCTGCGACCCCTGCCGATGCGATTCGACGGCTGACATCGCTTCCCGCGGACAACTTGTGCCTGGAGGGGCGCGGCCGGCTCGAGGCGGGCGCCTATGCCGACATCGTGATCTTCGATCCCGAGACGATCCAGGACCATGCCACCTTCGATCACGCACAGCGCTTCGCCACGGGCGTCCGGCACGTCCTGGTCAATGGCGCGGTTGCGCTCGATGATGGTTCGGTCACCGATGTGCGTGCGGGCCGCGCCATTCGCGGTCGCTGCTGGGCGAACGGCGGGGTCGCCAGGGAGAGCGGCCGAGACTGGGACTGGCGTTGGTAGCGACCGGCGAAAAGCACGGCGCGTCGGCGATGTCGCGACAACGCTGGACGACGAATCGCACGCCGTCGCGGCGGACGGCCCGGCCGAAGTCGGTTTAGGTTTTCTTATGCGGACGATGCGATCATGACTTCGTAGCCCCAACCGCACGACAGCGAAGCGGCGATGGTCCCGGCGAACCACGAACTCAGCTTGCGCGAACGGGTCTGGCGTCTGTTCGCTGGCCGAGAGCGTCTGGCGCCGACAGTCGCGCAGACGCGGATCGTCCACGCGCAACCGCCGACGCTGCCCGCGCCTGGCGCGAAACTGAGCATAGTTGGCCTAGCCGACGTCCGCGAGCGGCTGGGCGAGCGATGGCAGGAACTCTCGGAGCGTGTGCACGAGCTCGCCGAAGTGGTCATTCGGCGTCACCTCATGCGCGGCGATGTCTTCGACGCTCACGGCGAGGACGGCTACCTGGTCTTGTTCGCCCAGTTGTCGCCGGCCGAGGCGGAGTTCAAATGCCGGGTCATCGCCAAGGAGATCGCCGCCAAACTGCTCGGCGCGGACCTGGCCTTGAGCTCGACCGTTCAGGGCGCGACGTTCGAACTCGACCGGACGGCCCTGGACCAGCCGGACTTCGAGCAAGCGGTGACTTCGGCGGTCGCCGTCGGCACGCCGGTCATCGAGATTGAAGGGCCCCGCGCGCCACGCCCACCGCAAGAGTCCATTGGCGACTCCGCGAAGCCGCCTGCCCGGCTCGGAGCGCACGGCTTGTCGCCCATCGTTTCGCACGCCGCGACATATACGCCGGTCTGGGACTTCGACGTCGGCGCGCTCCTGCACTTTCGACTGAGCGGCGGCCCGTCCTGCCACGCGGCCGAAGCGGCGCCGCCGACGCAGTCGGCGAACGCGGATCTCGCGGCGCTCGCGACCATACTGACCGAGGTCGGACGGCTTGCGGAGGTCGGTCGGCGGCTGCCCGTCATCTGCCCCGTGGCGCTGAGCACGGTCGGCAACGAGGCCCTGCGCGCCCAGCTCGTGCGCGTCTTGCGCGCGGCGCCGCCGGCGATCCGCAAGCTCGTCATGCTGGAGATCGTTGCGCCCACGACCGCACGCACCATCTGGCCGACCACCTTCACGCCGGATGCCCGCCACGCGCCGGCGCCCTGCGCGCTCAGGCTCGGAATGGGCAGCGACCCGCGCCGTCTCGCCTTGACCGGCATCCAGCTGATCACGCTCGAGCTGCCGCCGGCGTTCCGCGCGGACAAACCCGGCCTCGCCGCCCTCGACCTGTTCGCGCGCTGCGCGCTGCCAACCCGGCTGCCCCTTGGCGTCATGCTACAGGCAACTCTCCGGCCCCGCCATCCATCCGAGCGTGGCCGGGCTTGGACAAGCTGTCCGCTTCGACCTCGCGTCGGTCTACCGCGATTTGCTGCCGGCGGCGGGCCGCGCCGCTAGCCAATCGCCGCTCTGAGAGAGTCGACGACCACAGGCTTGGGCAGACAGACGTCGGCGCCCATGTGCCGGGCGATATTCAGATAGAGATCCGGCCCGACCCGGCCGCCGCCCGAGACGGCGACGATCCGAACGTGCGGCCAACGCTTGCGGATGTCGGCGATGACCTCGACCCCGTCCTTGTCGGGCATGACGATGTCGACCACGACCGCGTCGACGGGGTGGTGCGCCAGGATGTCGGCGACCTCGCGACTGTCCTCGATCTCGATCGTGTCGAAACCCATGGACTTGAGGTCGAGCGCGACCTTCGCGCGAACCAGCTCGTCGTCGTCGATGACGCACACCAACTTGGTCATGCCTCGCCTCCTGCCGAGGACCATAACCCCGGGTATGCGTCATCTCGTCCCAAATTCATTACGATTTAATGATTACGGGGCCTTATCCCTGCGGACCTGGCGGGGGTGTTCGAAGTGGCCGATCGCGCCGACACGCTGCAAGATAAAGTCAAGATTCTGCAGACCTTGGCGCGCCCGGCGAGCCGCGCGCCGCTGTGGTTGCTCATCGGCTCCCTCGCCCTCATCGTCGCGCTCGCCGCCGGCTGGGACGTCCGCCACGCCCCTGCCGGAAGCCTACCATTCGCGCTCATGGGAGCCTGTGTGTTTTTCGTGGTCGCGACGGCGATCGCTGGAATCGCGTTTCTGCGGTGGAAGGACGGTGTGATCCGCCGGTTCGTCGAGCTGGCGCAACGCCGGCAGGCCGAGTTCGAAGACGCCGGAGACGGCATCATCATCCTCAACCACGACGGTCGCATCGAAGCCCTGAACCTGGCGGCCGAACGTCTGCTGGGCCAACCACGCGAGACGATCCTGCGCTTGCCGATCGGCGACATCATGGACCTCGCGCCGGACGGGGACGCCCCGTTCGTGGATCGTCTGGAGAGCGCCAACGGGCCGCTGACGTCGGCGGCGGTTCGCGAGGTGGTCGCCCGCCGCTTCGACGGCGGCGAGGTGCCAGCCGAGGTCACCATCCGCGCGATGCATCTCGAGGACGATCGCTACATCGGAATCTATGTGCGCGACATTTCCGACCGCAAGCGCGTCGAGCGGCTAAAGGACGAGTTCGTCTCGACGGTGAGCCACGAGCTGCGCACGCCGCTGACCTCGATCGCCGGATCGCTCGGGCTGCTCGTGGGCGGCGCCGCGGACGCGCTGCCCGAGGGTCCGGCTCGGTTGATCGGCATCGCCCACTCCAACTGCCAGCGCTTGATCCGACTGATCAACGACATCCTCGACGTCGAGAAGATCGAGTCGGGCAAGATGACGTTCGATCTAGCGCCGCTGACGCTCGACCTGGCCGCCGAGCGCTCGATCGACTCGGTTCGCGGGTTCGCGGACCAGTTGGGCGTATCGATCGCCCTCACTGTCGAGACGCCCGACGTGGCGATCCGCGGCGACCTCGACCGCCTCGTCCAGGTGGGGGCGAACCTGATCTCCAACGCGGCGAAGTTCTCCAAGACCGGGGACCGGGTCGAGGTCTCCGTGTCGCGCTGGGGACGGCTCGCCCGGATGACCGTGAAGGACCGCGGCCCCGGCATACCCGCGGAGTTTCGGGCGCGCATCTTCACCAAGTTCGCCCAGGCCGACTCGTCCGACACCCGCCAGCGCGGCGGGACCGGGCTCGGCCTGGTCATCGCCCGCGAAATCACCGAGCGACACGGCGGACGGCTTTGGTTCGACTCCACCCTCGGCAAAGGCACGTCCTTCCACGTCGATCTGCCGCTCGCCGAGGGCTTGGAGAGCGCGGGAGGCGGTGACGGCTTCGCGCGCCTGCTGGTGTGCGAGGACGATGCGGACGCCGCGACGTTGCTCAAGCACACGCTCGAACGCGACGGGTTCACCGTCGACATCGCGGGGAGCGCCGCCGAGGCCGAAGCCGCGCTCGGCGTCCGCAACGCCTATCAGGCGCTGGTGCTCGATCTCGTGCTGCCCGACCGCCACGGCCTCGCCCTCATCCAGGCGCTCCGCGAAGCCCCTGCGACGCGCGATCTGCCGATCATCGTCGTCTCCGGCCAGGCCGAGCTCGGCCGCGAGCGGGCCGGCCGCGGAGCGCTGGACGTGATCGACTGGATGGAAAAGCCGATCGACGTCGCCCGGCTGCGCCGCGCGGTCGCGGTGGCATTGGGACGCCTCGCCGTTGCGCGCGCCACGATTCTGCACGTCGACGACGACCACGACATTCTCGAGGTGACGGCGACGGCGCTGTCCGGCTGCGGTGAGGTCGTCTCCGTCGAGAGCCTTGCCGCTGCCCGCGCCTATCTCGCCGGGCACTCGCCGGACCTGGTGATCCTCGATCTCGCGCTCGGTGATGGCTCCGGGCTTTCGCTGCTTCCGGAGCTGAACGACGCCGAAGGAATGCCGATCCCGGTGCTGATCTTCTCCGCGCACGACACGGACGACAGCGTGCTCAGCCGGGTCGCGGCGGTGATGACCAAATCGAAAACGACCCTGCCAAGTCTCGCGGACGCGGTGCGCCGGTTGGTCGCGACAGCGCCGGCCGCCAAGCCTCGGCGGAGGATCGCGTCGTGAACCCGCTGCAAGTTCTCTACGTCGACGACGAGGCGGACATTCGAGAGATCGCCGCACTCGCGCTCGAGCTCGATCCGGGAATCAGCGTGCGGCTCGCCGAGTCCGGCGCCGCGGCGCTCGAGGCGATCGGCGCCGCGGCTTGGCGGCCGGATGTCGTCCTTCTCGACGTGATGATGCCGGTGATGGACGGCCCGGCGGTGCTGGACGCCCTGCGCCAGCGCCCTGGCTGCGCCTCGATACCGATCGTCTTCATCACGGCGCGCACCCAGAGCCAGGATCGCCAGCGACTGCTCCAGCTCGGCGCCATCGGCGTCATCGGCAAGCCGTTCGACCCGATGTCGCTGGCGAAGGAGCTCCGCGCCGTCCTCGCGGCGGAGGCCGTCGTTGAGTGACGTGTCGGAAGCGATCGCGCGCCTCTCGGCGCGCTTTCTGGCGCGCGCCGCGGACGATCTGCGCGATCTCCAGCTCTGGGCCGTCGAGCCAAAACGACACGCCGACGAACTGCGACGGTTGACCCACCGCCTCGCCGGCGGCGCGGGCACGTTCGGCTTTCACCACCTGAGCACCGTCGCCGGGCGAGCCGAAGATGCGATCCTCTGCGGCGCGCCAGACTTGCCGACCTGGTTGACCGAAGTCGCGAACGAACTCGAGCGCCTCGCGCGAGAGTATGGCGCCACATAAGACCCCGCGGCCGCGCTCAGCTCCAGCGGCCAGGGTCCGATAGGACAGTTCAAGGACGGCTGCCCCGCTGGGGCTATGGCTGGATGTGTTGAGTCGACTCGGAATCGCCTTTCTCCGTCACCGCGGACGGCCTGCAAGGCCGAGCCGGAGTCAGACCATCCGGCTCCCAGACGCCCTCGAGTTCGGTGGCGGCGCTTCCGGCCCCGGATCGGCGCCCCCGATCAAGTCGGGGGCTTGTGCGGGGTGACGGGCGGATCCCCTCTAGCTT
>Ga0335074_10015935_pt1 | contig 10573 bp, 9 predicted proteins | sample Lox_Sample_23_FD_206715 | JGI IMG/M metagenome (GOLD analysis project Ga0335074, IMG submission 206715) | Soil microbial communities from Loxahatchee National Wildlife Refuge, Florida, United States - Lox_Sample_2.3 | ecosystem: Environmental > Terrestrial > Soil > Wetlands | place: USA: Florida...
CAGCCCGGTCAGGTCCCAGCTGGCGAGACTCACCTTCATTCCGGCCGCCTGCCATTCGGTCTGGATGGCAGTGTCCATCTCGGTGGCGGTCGGCACGCTGATCGTGCCGAGCTGGAAGCTCAGCCCGCCGAGCTGCTTCACCAGCGCCTTGGCCTTGGCCAGGTCGTAGGTAATGTAGCCGGGCACCGTCTGCTCGTAGAACAGCCCGGCAGGGGCGGTGAAGGACTCGCCGACCGGGTAGGTGTCGCCGAACAGGCTCTTATCAAGCAGCGCCGCGTCCGTGGCGTAATAGATCGCCTCCCTTGCCTTGATGTTGTTGAACGGCGCGATCTTGGTATTGAGCTGGATGTCGTAGGGCGAGGTTGACGGCTCTGCTGTCGTCTGGAACTTCGCCTTGAACGCCGACACCAGCTGCGGCGTCGACATGCCCTCGTAGGCCTGTCCGGCGCCGGACTCCATGGCCGTCAGCGCGCTCTCGTCGCTGCTGACCGACTTGAAGGTCAGGCTGTTCAGGTACGGCAGGCCCTTCTGCCAGTAGTGCGGGTTCTTCTTCAGCACCAGCAGCGAGTCCGGGGTGTCGGTGACCACGGTAAAGGGACCGGCGCCTACTGGCTTGAGCGCGAAGGCCTTCTCGCCCATCGTCTTGATGGCGGTCGGCGAGGCGATCCAGTTGAACACGTTCCCCTGCAGCGCGTTGATGAACGGGGCATCCACGTAGGTCAGCGTGAGCGAGACGCTGTACGGCCCGGTTGCCGTGATCACTGGCGGGGCCTTCTGCGCGAAGGTCGGCTTGCAGGTACAGGTCGCCGTCAGATCGCGCTTCCAGTTGTAGACCACAGCGGCCGCATTGAACGGCGTCCCGTCGGAGAACTTGACCCCCTGGCGCAGGGTGATGTTCACGGTCTTGCCGCCGTTAGTGAAGCTGTAGCCGGTGGCGAGGTCGCCGGTCTCCTTGCCGCCTGCGGTCAGCTCGAACAGCTCGCCGAAGATCGAGTCCATGTAGCTCATGTTGGCGGCACCGTCGGTGTCGGTCGCCGGATCGAGGCCCGGCCACGAGCCGGCGAAACTGTCGCCTTCCAGCACCGTCAGCGAGCCGCCGCTCTTGGCCCCGCTTGACGACGTGGGCGGCGAGCTTTTACTCGACCCGCAAGCGGCCATGGTGGCCGCCAGGGCCGTCACGAGAATGACAGACGACACCCGCAGGGCTGTCGCCCTGGCGTTCCGTCTCAGGCACATCTTGGGTCTCACTCGATGCTCCCGCTATAGAGGTACTCCCGGTATGGACAGGTGGTTCCGCAGGCCGCGCTGCCCGGCCCCGGGCGACGCGGTTCGGCAGACCTCAGCGCAGTGCGAGATTTCCGTTGCCGCACTGATAACGCGCCTAGCTTCCGCGACTGGTCCTGCGTCCGTCCACACTGCTTCCGCCCGGCGAAAGAGAGATGCCGGCCCGGCTGTTAACCGCTGGTTCGTACTGCGGTTTCGCCCGCCTTCGCTTAAATCGCTCAGTTCTTGCAGAACAGGGCATCGCGTGCCAGCATTATTTCAGCCGTATTAAGTGTTTCCAGCGCGTCAACTGGCCGATAGCCTGGCGTGCTATCAGGTTCGGTCCCGTAGCGCTCAGGGCGAGGGTGGAGCATGCCGGAACTGCTCGACGCCGCCTCCGCGGAGGCAACCGCACACACTGCTCACGCGGGTCACACCAATGCGGCCGGCCGGTTGCTGGCCGTCCTCGACGCCTTCGGGCCCCGGAACCGGGCACTCTCGCTCAGCGAGATATCGCGCCGGTCCGGGCTGAGCCTGTCGACCACGCACCGGTTAGTGCACGAGCTGCTGAGCTGGGGCGCGCTGGAGCGGGATCAGGGCGGCTGCTATTCGATCGGCCTCCGCCTGCTGGAGTTGGCGGCGCTCGCGCCGCGAGGGCTTGACCTGCGCGAGGCGGCCTTCCCCGTGCTGGATGACCTGCATCACCGCACTCGCGGGAACGTGCATCTCGCGGTAAGGGACGGCATGCAGGTTGTCTACGTGGAGGCGATCAGAGCGTGTGCCACGCACCCGACCAACGGCAAGGCCGGCGACCGGTTCCCGCTGCACGCCACCGGTACCGGCCTCGTGCTGCTGGCATACGCCGATCGCGAGACTCAGGAGGAGGCGCTCCGGCGCCCGCTGGAAAAGTTCACCCCGCTCACCGTCACCGATCCGGCCGAACTGCGACGCAAGCTCGCCCAGGTGCGGCAGAACGGCTACGCGGTAGCGGTCGGCCAGATCACGCTGCCGGACCTCGTCGTGGCAGTGCCCGTTCACAGTCCTTATGGCGGCCTGGCAGCCGCTCTCAGCGTCGTCGTCGAAGCCGCCCGGGCGAGGCCGCAGGTGCTGGCCGGCATGCTCGCCGCCGCCTCCAGCGAGATCACGCGCAGGCTAGCGGCTCAGTCGCAGCACCGCGTCAGCCCGCCCCAGCCGGTGCTCGCGCGCCGCTAGCGCTGTGCCGGCCTTGGCTAGCCAAGGGCCTTGATGCCGAGCCAGCGGAACGCGTTGTTCCAGGTGATGTCCTCCAGGTCCGCGGACGGGAGGTCGAGGGTCCTGAGGGTGCGGCCGGCCGGGTCCTCGCGCGGCATGGCCGGGAAGTCCGACCCGATCAGCAGCCGGTCGGAGCCCAGGTAGTCGACGATGAAGCGCAGCGCCCGCCGGTCGAAGACCAGCGAGTCGTAGTAGAAGCGCCGGGCGTACTCCAGGGGCGACGGCCCGTCGTCCGGCATGACCGCCCGCTCCGGGATCTTCGGCTCCTCGTTCCAGGTGCCGCCCCAGAAGTACTGGGCGCGCGGCAGCATCAGCGGGAAGCCGCCCGCTGCGTGGCTGAACGCGATCCGCAGATCCGGGCACGCCTCAGCGGTGCCGCCGGTGATGAGCGAGGCCGCCGCCATCGCGCCCTCAAGCCCGACCACGTAGGTGCCCATTGCCTTCATGGGCAGCCGGTCAGTCGCGGCCGGCATGGCATGGACGAAGATCGCCAGCCCGAGTCTCGCTGCCTCGGTGAAGAACGGCAGGAACCGCTCGTCGCCGATCGACTTGCCGAGCACGTTCGAGGCGATCTCCACTCCCGCGAGGCCGAGGTCACGGACAGCGGGTAGTTCTGCCGCGCAGGCGTCGGGATCCTGAAGCGGCAGCATGCCAAGCCCGACGAAACGGGTCGGGTCGAACGCGCAGAGCTCCGCCGCGAACTCGTTGACAAAGCGCGCGAGGGCCAGGCCGTCAGCTACTGGCAGGTCGTACCGCAGCAGCGGCGGCATCGGCGAGAGCACCTCGGCGTCGACGCCAGACGCATCCTGCGCCTCGATCCGGCGCTCGGCAGTAAAGAACACGTCCCTGGCGCGGAACGGGCGGGGACCGAAGACTAGCAGCCGGTCGGTACTGTCCTCGATGACCTCCATCCGCGGGAAGCACTCGGGCGCGTCCGCTGGGTAGTCCCGCGGCAGCAGGTGAGCGTGGGCGTCGACAAGCACCTCAGACCTCCGCGAGTGACGGGTGAACGGAGACGTGAATGGCGGCCTCGCCCGGCACGTCCCCGCCGAGGGTCTGGATGGCCAGTTCGACCTCGTCCAGGCCGAACGTGTGGGTGTGCATCTTCTCCAGCGGGAACCGCCGGGACTCGATCAGCGCGATCGCGTCGGCCATGCCCTTGGCGTCGACGCCGAAAGCGCCGCGGATGGTCAGCGCCCGGTTGATGATCAGGTCGGTGCGCAGCGGTATCTCGCGGTTGCCCTTGAGCCCGGCCAGCACCACCCGGCCACCGCGCTTCGCAGCTAGCAGCGCGTCGGAGACCGGGCCCGCGGCGAGCGGAGTGAGCTCGAGCACGACATCGGCGCCCTGGCCGCCGGTGATCTCCTCGACCGTGGCGACCACGTCGGCCGCCTCATCGCCGTCCACGACCAGGGTGTGGTCCGCGCCGAGTTCGCGGGCCATGGCGAGCTTGTGGGCGTCGGCGCTCAGGCCGGTGATGATGATCGTCCCGGCTCCGGCCGCGCGGGCCGCGACGACCGCGGCGATCCCCCGCTGCCCCGCGCCGAGCACCAGCACGGTGTCGCCGAGCCCTACCTCGCCGAGATGACAGGCCCAGCGGACACCGGCGCCCATCCCGTTGTAGAGAGCGGCCACCTCGGCGGGCAGGGTCTTGTCCATCTTGTGCAGGACTGACGTGGGCGAGAGATACATGTACTCCGCCATCCCGCCCCACAGCGCCGGCTCTGTGTCCACGCCGGTCACGCCGTGGCCGTATTTGCGGTTGCGGCAGAACTGGTACCGCCCGGTGAGGCAGTCCTGACAAGACCGGCACGGGACTATCACCTCGAGCGCGACCCGGTCCCCTGGCTGAACCCCCCAGCGCTCCGCGGCGCGGTCCCCGATCTCCTCGATAATGCCAAGCGGCTCATGGCCGGGGATGAACGCGGGGCGCGGGCCGCCCAGATGACCGCGGTAGGTCTCGACGTCGCTGCCGCAGATGCCGTTGGCCTCCACTCGCAGCAGCCCGTCGTCGGGTCCGACGGTCGGCCGCGGGTACTCGCGCATCTCGATCTTGCCGGGCGCGACCTGGACAGCGGCCCGCACCATGTCGGTCATGAGTTCTCCTTGTTACTAGCCGCAGTATTCCTAAGCACGGGAACCAGGACGGCGGTACCTGACCAGCCGGCGAAGAGCCGGACGACCATCGAGATTCCGGCGTTGCGTGCCCCCGCGACAGCGATCAGCAGGTGCTGCGCGGCGTCGCCGGGGAGCATCCGCTGGAAGTCGCCGGATCCGCCCGCGCCGGGCCCGCGCACGCCGTTGTCGTCGCACGCGTCCTTGCCCACGGCTGCGAGCCCGGCGGTGCTGCGGCCGGATCGCTCGGCGAGGAACTGCCGCACCGCGGCTCGGTCGAAGCCGGCGCCGGCGACCAACTGGGCGTGCTCGGGGCAGAACACGATTCCCGCTGACGCGTACCGGAAGATCCATGCCCCGGACCGGCCGATCGTGTCGGCGAAATCGGTCAGCAGCTGCTCGGCGCTGCCGGTATGCCGGTTGTCGACGAACTCGCACGTCCGCAGCAAGGTCGCCGACACGGCCGAGGCATCCGCGGCCTGGCCGGCCTCAGCCGCGAGCGGAGGCCACGGGCTCTCCTCCTCGGTCTCTGCCAGGCAGATCGACCAGCGGCCGGGCAGACCCTGGGTCGCTTGCTCGAGCTCGTGCGGGTGGATGCCGTAGGCGTTCCTGACGATGAGCCCGATGGCCCGCGGGACGGTCGCGTTGGGCCGGAACCCCGGCCCGAATACCCCGCCTGCCGAGTTGAAACCGAGCTCCTTGCGCACCGGGCCGTTGACAACGATCAGCGGTGCCGGGCCGCTGGTCGACTGCCAGCCGCCGCCCTGAGTGCTGCGCTCCAGCATGAGCGCCTCCCAGGCTGCGAGGACCACCGGAAAGTACTCCGGCAGGCAGCCTGCCATCGCCGCGTTGATGGCCGCCAGCTCGACCGTCACCTCCCGCTCCAGCTGGGGCAGCCTGCCGATCACCTCGTGACGGCTCCGGCCGGCCGCGGCGAGGAACTTCTCGACCAGCGAGCGGGTGGCCGGCACCAGCGGCAGGCCGTCCGACCAGCCCTGCTGGTAGCAGTACTCGATCGCGGCCTGAGCTGCGTCCGGGTCGAGCTCATCGGGTGGGGCAGGCGCTGTCGTGGCCGTCATCGTGGCGCGGTAAGCATCTCGACCACGCCGGGCAGGAGCTGCTTGGCGCGCTGCCGGACCTGGTCGGCGGTGAGCACGGCAACCGGATGCGGCGTCTGGAGGTAGTGGTAGCCCGGCGCGCCGCGTAGCTCTGCCATCGCGTCCGCGGTGACCACGAACGCGTCACTGCAGATCACCGCCGCTGGCAGGCCAGCCCGCTCGAAGGCGATGCCGTCAGCCACGGCGGAGGCGCTGCACGATCCGCAGTCGCCGACACCGGTCAGGACTACGTCACAGGCCGCGCGGTAGCGCTCGACGAGGTCCGCAGGCGCCGGGGCGGCGAAGTTGGCCTTCGTCGCCCGGGCCGTGACCGTTGCGCCCTGCTCACTGGCCAGCAGCTTGCCGATCTCAGCGAGCAGCAGCGCGGCGTTGTGCTTGGTGTTGTCCATCAGGCCGACGCGCGCGCCTGCCAGGTCCGACCGCCGGAGCGCGAGGTCCAGGCCCGGCGCCGAGGCTGGCACCCTGCTGGCCCGCCCGGTCGGGTCGAGGATCGCGTTCGGCATCTCGTCTTCCTTTTAGTGCTCGTGGATGATCACACCGCGGATGTTCTTGCCGTCGTTCATGTCCTGGTAGGCCTCGTTGACCTGCTCCAGGGTGTACTTGCGAGTGACTAGCTCGTCAAGTTTGAGGTTCCCGGTCTTGTAGAGGCGGATCAGCCGCGGGATGTCGAACAGCGGATTGCTGTCGCCGAACAGCGCGCCCCGGATCTGCCGCATGTAACTGATCAGGAACCCGGCCGGCAGGTGCACGGCATGCTCATCGAAGTGACCGACCGCGGTGATGGTGACCTTGCCGCCCTTTCCGGTCATCAGCACCGCGGCGTTGACCATCTCCTCGGTGACTACACCGGGCGTCAGGATGACATGGTCGGCGAGCTGGCCCCAGGTGGCCTCGATCACGAAGTCACGTGCCTCCTCCGCTGTCGCGAAGGCCCGCGTCGCGCCGAAGACAGAGGTTGCCATATCCCGCTTGAATTCGACCGGGTCGACAACGATGACGTCCTTGGCGCCCGCGAACCGCGCGCCCTGTACGGCGTTGCTCCCGACACCGCCGGCACCGAAGATCACGACGGTGTCACCCGCACGTACGCCAGCCGCGTGTACCGCGGATCCCCAGCCGGTCGGCACTCCGCAGCCGATCAGGCACGCGATCTCCCAGGGCAGCTCCTCCACGAGTGGCACGCAGGCCCACTCCGACACGACCGCATACTGGGAGAACGTGCCGAGGGTGCAGAAGCCGCCGAGATCCTCTGAGCCGAGGTGGAAGCGGAATGTGCCGTCGAGGAACATGCCGGTGCCCGCGTTAAGGCCCTTCACGCACATGTTCTGGTGGCCAGTCGAGCATGGCCGGCAAGCGCCGCACGCCGGGATGTAGGAGCAGATGACGGGGTCGCCCGGCTTGACCCGGCGCACGTCAGGCCCGACCGACTCGACGATCCCGGCGCCCTCATGACCGCCCACGACCGGCAGCCGCACCCTCGCGTCGCCGGAGGTGATGTGGTCATCGGAGTGGCAGAGCCCGGCGGCCATGATCTTCACTCGGACTTCGTGTGCCTTCGGATCGTCGAGCTGAAGGTCCACCAGCTCCCAGCCGACGTGCGGGGCACGCGCGATCGCGGCGCGGGTGGTGATCCGCATCGGGACTCCTCTCTAGAGCTGAGACAGCACCTCGGCGCCGATCAGCGCGATGTGATCGAGGTCGTGAATATCGAAGATGTGCAGGTAGACGGTGTCGGCACCGACCTTCGCGAGGTCGGCGATGCGATCGGCGAGCAGCGCGGGCGGCCCGATCAGCATCGACTCGCGGATGCGCGACGAGCCGACGATCTCCGCCCTGCGGTCCGCTTCGGCCTGCGTCGAGCCGATGGCGACCGGGATGAATCCGGACCGGCGGACAGTGGCCGGGTCACGGCCAATCGCCTCGCACGCCTGCGCGAACACCTCGAACCTGGCGCGCGCCTGCTCAACGGTGCTGAGCGCGGCGTTGAACTCGGTCGCGAACCGGGCGGCAATCGCCGGAGTGCGCTTGGGCCCGGCGCCGCCGACGATGATCGGCGGGTGCGGCTTCTGGGTGACCTGCGGCGGCGACTGGTTGGCGTCAATCCGGTAGTACCGGCCGTCGAACGAGAAGTCCTCATCCCCGGCAAGCCACAGCCCGGTGATGACCGCGAGCTCCTCCTCCAGCCGGTCGAACCGCTCCTTCATCGGCGGGAACGGCAGCCCGAACGCGGCGTGCTCGCGCTCGTACCAGCCGGTGCCGATGCCGAGCTCGATCCGGCCGCCACTCATCTCGTCCACCGACGCCACGATCGCCGCGAGCAGCCCCGGCATCCGGTAGGTCGCCGCCGTGACCAGCGTGCCAAGGCGGACGTGCCTGGTATCCCGCGCCAGGCCGCCGAGCGTCGTCCACGAGTCAGTCGGCCGGTAGCTGCGGTCGGTCGGGTCGACACCCATCAGGTGGTCGGACCGGAAGAAGGCGTCGAAGCCAGCCTGCTCGGTCGCCTGCGCCAGGGCGAGGATCTCGGCGTACCGCGCTCCATGCCGGGGCTCCATGAGCACCCGGATTCTCGGGCTAGCAGACATGGCTGAGTCAGTGCTCATGGATGATGACGCCGCGGATGTTCTTGCCGTCCAGCATGTCCTGGTAGCCCTGGTTGATCTCGTCCAGCCGATACCGGCGGGTGATCAGCTCGTCCAGCTTGAGGTCACCGGACTGGTACAGGCCGATGAGCAGCGGCACGTCTACGAGCGGGCTGCAGCCGCCGTAGATGGAGCCCTGGATGCGGCGCTGGTAACCGATGAGCATGCCGGGGTTCTCGTCGATCATGCCCTTGCCGACCGCGGTGATCGTGACCTGACCGGACTTGCCGACGACACCGATGGCGTCGTGAATCACCTGGTCGTCCAGGATGCCGACGGTGATGATGGCGTGGTCGGCCAGCTCGCCCCAGGTGGTCTCGACGACGAAGTCGTGTGCTTCCTTCGCGGTCGCGAACGTGTGCGTCGCCCCGAACACCGCTGCCATCTCCCGCTTGAACTCGACCGGGTCGACGACGATGACGTTCTTCGCCCCGGCCAGGCTGGCGCCCTGGACGGCATTGCTGCCGACGCCGCCCGCACCATAGATCACGACGGTCTGCCCGGCCCGCACACCCGCCGCTCGTACCGCCGAGCCCCATCCGGTCGGCACTCCGCAGGCCACCAGCGCGGCGACGTCGAACGGGATATCCTCTCCGATCTTGATCACGGAATACTCGGAGACGACCGCGTACTGCGAGAACGTGCCGAGCACGCAGAGCCCGCCGTAGTCCTCGCCGTTCGCGTGGAAGCGGAACGTTCCGTCAGGGAACATGCCGGTGCCCGCGTTCTTACCGGCGTCGCACAGGTTCTGCCGTCCGGTGGAGCAGTACCGGCAGGAGCCGCAGGCGGGGATGAACGAGCAGGTCACATGATCGCCCACGGCCACCCTGGTGACAGCCTCGCCCACCATGTCCACCACACCCGCGCCCTCGTGCCCGCCGACCACGGGCATGCGCATCGGCGCGTCGCCCTTCTGAATGTGGTCGTCGGAGTGGCACAGCCCGGCCGCGTAGAACTTGATCCTGACCTCGTTAGCCTTCGGGTCGTCAAGCTCGAGCTCGGTGATCTCCCAGGGCTGCCCCCCGGCGCGGCACACCGCGGCTCGGGTGGTGATGCTCATGCGGAACCCCTCTCCCAGCTGATGGCTAGTCCACCTTTAAGCAGCGCCGCTGGGGCGCGCCACACCCTTTTCTGCGACACGGAAGAACAGGTTCCGCCGTGCTCACGGCCGTGTTAATTTCCGCGACGGCACCGATGATCAGGATGATCCGGCGGGAAGGTAGCGCGTGATCGATAAGTTCCGCTCCGACCCGGCGGCCGCGCTGGCGGTGATACCGTCTGGCGCCACCGTGGCGGTCGGCGGGTTCGGCAGTTCAGGCAGGCCGGACACCCTGATCGACACGCTCTGTGAGCTGGACCGCCGCGACCTGCACGTGGTGGTCAACAATGTGGGCGGCGACTTCACCGGCATCGGACGGCTGCTCGCGGAGGGACGGCTGCGGAGGGTGACGTCCTCGTTCCCGGTCCTTCCGGATTTCTATGACGAGTACTTCGCCGGCCGGGTCGAGCTTGAGCTGATACCGCAGGGCACGCTCGCAGAGCGGCTGCGGGCCGGCGGGGCTGGCATCCCCGCGTTCTACACGCCATCGGGGGCCGGGACGATGCTGGCCGACGGCTCCTTCCCGCTCGGCTACCGCCCCGACGGCAGCGTCGCGGCGCACATGCCGGCGCGGGAGCACCGCGAGTTCGGCGGCCGGGAGCACGTACTCGAATACGGCATCGTCGCGGACTTCGCGCTGGTCAAGGCGAACAAGGGCGACCGGCGGGGCAACCTGCGATTCCGGCTGTCGGCGCGGAACTTCAACCCGCTGGCCGCGATGGCCGGCCGGCACACCTTCGCCGAGATTGAGCACCTCGTCGGCACCGGCGAACTTGAGCCGGACGACATTCACCTGCCCGGCGTGTTCGTGGACGAGATCCTCCTCGCCTCCGAACTGTCCCCGAAGCTGCCGACGATTGCGAGGCTCCCGTCATGACGCAGACGGCAACTGCGGCGCCGGTCAGCGGCCGCAGCCGGGAGGGTATCGCGCAGCGGCTGGCAGCTGACCTGCGCGATGGCTTCGTGGTGAACCTGGGTGTCGGCATTCCGCTGCTGATCCCGACGTTCATCCCGGCTGACGTGGAGGTCATCCTGCACGCCGAGAACGGCGTGCTGGGCATGGGCCCGCTCGCGGCGAGCGGCCAGGA
>Ga0335074_10015936_pt1 | contig 10573 bp, 8 predicted proteins | sample Lox_Sample_23_FD_206715 | JGI IMG/M metagenome (GOLD analysis project Ga0335074, IMG submission 206715) | Soil microbial communities from Loxahatchee National Wildlife Refuge, Florida, United States - Lox_Sample_2.3 | ecosystem: Environmental > Terrestrial > Soil > Wetlands | place: USA: Florida...
TGAGGTTTACCTGCAATATTCGCCGCTGAACCCCAGTTTGAGTGCAGAAAAAAGGCATCCGCCGCACCCCGCGAGATGAGATGCCTATCCATCTCATTTTTGATGCCAATCCGTTAAGCCGTTGCCGTGAGCGATCGAACCTTGCCGCAAGCGGTTCTGCTGTCCGGCTTGGCCCGCTCAAGGGCGAGCTGGCTTTCGTTCAGGATCGACCCGCTCGCGGGCCGTTTGGTTTCCAGGGCCCTATAGCGGAGTTCATGATGGTGAGGTCATGACGCAGCCAGGCGCAGCTTGGTATCGCGAGCCACGGCGCCGGGGCTTTGAGCCGACAATCTGGCCGTCCTCGGCCGGCAAAGGCGGCGTCCGGCTATTCACCGCAACAGGTCTGTTGAGCGCGAAATACGGCCTGCTTCGGCGAATGCGTCATCGGCCGCGGGTCCCGCGAGGTCGGCCGGGACCGCAGTATAGTTTGTATTTCCCTCCGCTGCCGCACGGACAGCTCATGTTGCGGCTTGGCATGGCCTGCGATCCAGCGCCAGCACAGGCTGTCGGCAAATCATGCGAGCGATTGTCCGGCCGTTTCGCGAGGCGTTGCATCCGTCAGCAGCTCGCGTAATTCGCCGAGCCACGGCTCGTAGCGGCGCCAGCGCTCCACCGAGCTGCCATAAACCGGCTGGCGCGCCTGCCATGTGCTCGCCGTCACGACAGCGCGGTCGTTCCGTTCCGGCTGCAGGCAAGCGTCATCCCAATCAAGGCCGGTGAACGCGATCAGGCGCCTGATCTCCGCCTCGCGATTCGCGACCAGGCGCTCGTATTCCACTTCCAGGAAGCGATCGGGCGGCAGTATCGCCCGCCAGTGATCCATCATGCGCACGTACTGCCGATGGCAGAACACCAGGTCTGCCTTGCTGCCCATGAAATCCATCGTGGAGGCGAACAGGTTCGAATAGATCGACAGGCAAGTGTCCACAGGATGACGGCGACAATGGATGATCCTGGCACTCGGCAGCAGCACTCGGATCAGGCCGAGCCGCAGGTAATTGGCCGGCATTTTGTCAGTGACCCTCGCCGCAGACGGCCCGATCTTCCGTAGCAGAGCGAGATACGCCGCGGCCAAAGAGCGAGCCGCATCCGGCGTAAACCCGGGGCCCTCTGCGCATTCCCACCCGCTGCTATGGCTCCCCAAGAAGCCGAGCTCTCCACCGGCGGCGACGGCCGGATGGCACGAAACCATCTGCTCCACCAGGGTGGTCCCGGAGCGGGGCATGCCGACGATGAGCAACGGCGTCTCGTCCGTGCTGCCGAGCCCGGCGAGCTGCTCGAACAGCTCTGGGGTGAAGCGCGCGATTTGCCGATCCAGCGCGGCAGCGAACCCGGCCCGGTCGAAACGAAGCGAGCGACCTCGGACGCTGTTGCCGGCATCGAAATGCTGCATCGCCTCGGCATAGTCCCCGAGATCGTTGTGCGCCTTGCCAAGAGCGAAATGCAGCCCCATCCGCTCGTCGTCAGACAGCCCTCGGTGCCCCAGAGCCGCCTGCATACGCCCCAGCAGCGGCCGGTCGGCCACGGTGAACCGCCTTGCTCGCGCGATGCCGACCCATGGGCCAACTGAGGCCGGGTTGAGTTGCAGCGCCACCTCGTACAGTTCGATCGCTTCGTCGAAGCGGCCCCGGCTGGTCAGCAACCCGCCGAGCGCGGCATGGGCCTCATGGCTGGTGCGATCGAGCGCGACGGCCTTTCGCAGCCAAAGCTCCGCTGCTCGCAGATCGCCTTCCAGAATCAGGGCATCGGCGCGATGGATCCGCCCCATTGTGGTGTCGGGCGCCGCGGCAGCCGCGGCGTTGAAGCACGCGATAGCAGGCTCGGTTCGGCCGTACCGCAAGTGAAGCTCGCCGAGCCGCCGGTGCACATCGGCAAGCTTCGGCGCCAGAGCGACCGCTCGCTGGTACGCCGCGATTGCCTCGAGCTCGAGGCCCAGCCGGTCGAGCGCATAGCCCAGGTCCTGCCAGGCGGTCGCCAGGTCCGGCTTCAGCTCCGCCGCTCGCGACAGACTGGGCGCGGCCTCGGCGAACTGCAGATCCTCCACGAGGGCCCGCCCCAGTGCGTGATGGGCAATGGCATTCCTCGGATCTAGTGTCCCGAATCTGAAGTCCGCATCAGCACTTGGCCCGTCATACCGCCCGCAAGTGGTTGATCCGATTCGATTTGGGGCACCCCGCCTAATGCAGCGAACTTCGGAACCAGGACACTAGCGACACCGCCTTGCGCAGTAGTGGGATGGCCGCCGCGGCCTGACCGGCATGAAGGAGCTGAAGCCCTCGTTGGCGCTGTTCCTGGGCTGCTCTTGCATCCGGTGCCTGGCTTTCAGCGTCTGTCCTCGGGAGCGTGGCGCCCGGGTGGCGCCCCGTCCCGCTGGTCATCTCTTGCCGGAACAGGTTTGCCACGTGCGAGATGCGGCCCGCATCGGTCAGCGTGGCGGGTGTTGATGCGTCGGCCCGGCCGAACGCTGCGAAGGGCGCATTCGCAACCCCAGGCTGAGCCGCGGCACCGCAGCACAGCTTGTATTTCCGACCGCTGCCGCACGCGCAGAGCGCGTTCCGGCCCCGTACTCCAGGCGACGACGCTGTGTTTCGCATCATCCAGGCGAGGTTCCTTTCGCCTGGGTTCATAGCGCCGCCGGCTTTCGACCGCGACTCGTAATCAATGGCTGTTCTTATGAGGCCGAGGCCTCTGCGCGGTCCCCTCCCCTAGCCCGCTTCCCGCAAGGGGGAACGAGTCACCCCTCCGCATAAGGGTTCGTGGTCCCGCGCAACTGCAACCGGATCGGAACCCCCGGCAGGCCGAACGTCTCCCGCAAGCCGTTCACCAGATACCGCTGATAGTCCTCCGGCAACCGCTCCGCCCGCGTCCCGAACACGACGAAGGTCGGCGGGCGGGCCTTCGCCTGGGTGACATATCGAAGCTTCAACCGCCGCCGGTCCACCAGAGGCGGTGGATGGCGCGCCAGGGCGCCCTCGAACCATCGGTTCAGCTCCGCCGTCCCCACCCGCGTGTTCCACACGCCGTAGGCGTGCCACACCGCGGGGAGCAGCCGTTCCACCCCTGCCCCAGTCAGGCCCGACATCGGCACCACCGGCACTCCCCGCATCTGCGCGAGGCTCGTTTCCAACCGCTCGGCCACCGATTGCCGGACCGACGACCGGTCGGCCACCGCATCCCACTTGGTCAGCGCCAGCACGCAGGCACGGCCCTCCCGCTCGATAAGCTGGGCGATGTGCAGGTCCTGATCGTGCAGGCCGGCCACGGCGTCCACCGTCAGCACGACCACCTCGGCCAGCCGCAGCGCGCCGATCGCAGCGCCCACCGACATCTGCTCCAGCCCCGGCTCGACCCGCGCCCGCCGGCGCAGGCCCGCGGTATCCACCAGCTCGATCCGGCGGCCCTGCTCGTCGGTCAGCACAACCGAGACGGCGTCACGGGTCAGCCCGGGCTCCGGCCCGGTAACCATCCGCTCCTCGCCCACCAGCCGATTGAGCAGGGTGGATTTCCCCGCGTTCGGGCGGCCGACGATCGCCAGCTTCAACGGGCGCCCGGCCGTATCCGCTTCGTCCGCGTGCTCCGGCAGGCGCTCGGCAATCTCCGACATCAGGTCGGCCAGGCCCTCGGCATGCTCGGCGGAGACGGCCACCGGATCGCCCAGCCCGAGCTCATAGCTGTCAAGCACGGCGGAACCCGCCAGCCGGCCCTCGGCCTTGTTGGCGACCAGAAGCACGGGCCGGCCCTGCCGGTGCAGCCAGCGGGCGAAATGCCGATCGTCCGGCGTCAGGCCGGCGCGCGCATCGACCACGAACAGCACAAGGTCCGCGCCCGCCACGGCGGTCGCAGCGGAGGCGTGCGTCCGGCCGGCCAGGGTCTCGGGCGCGGCTTCTTCAAGTCCGGCGGTGTCCACCAGGCGCACCCGTCGGCCGCGCAGCAGGGCCTCGGCCTCCTTGCGGTCACGGGTGACGCCGGGGATGTCGGACACGATCGCCGCCCGCCGGCCGGCCAGGCGGTTGAACAGAGTTGACTTGCCGACATTCGGCCGGCCGGCGATGACCACCAGTGGCGGCATGGTGCGAAGCCGCGGCGCGGCCCCTCCCCCTGGCCCCCCCCGCAAGCGGAGGGGGGGAATGCTATCTCAGCGCCGTCAACATGCCGTCCTGGGCAATCAGCAGCAGGGTGCCCTCGGCGATCACCGGCTGCAAGGGGCAGGCCACGCCGGGCAACTTCTGCATGCCCAGGATATCGCCGGAGTAGGGGCTGACCGCGAGCGCCGCCTTGCTGGTGCCGGCAACGACCAGCCGGTCGCTGGCCAGCAGGGGGCCGAACCAGGTGATCGGGTTGCGCTGCTTCTTGGGGTTGCCCCAGCGCGGCAGTTGCCTGACCCAGGCGATCGTGCCGTCGTCGGCGTTGATCGCGGCCATGGTCTGATCGACGGTCAGCAGGAACACCCAATCGCCGGCGACCCAGGGACTGTCGAGGCCGGAGACGTTGTGCTCCCACAACCTCCGGCCGGAATGCAGGTCGTTGGCGACGGCCAACCCGCCCATGCTGACGGCGAACACCCGGCTGCCGCTGATCGCCGGTACTCCCCGGATGGAGTATATGTCCAACAAGCCGGCACCGAGGCCGGAGGCGATCAGGTTGTCGGTCCAAACGACGGTGCCGGTGTCTGCGCGCAACGCGGTCAACTCGCCGGAGGCGAAGCCGGCGACGACCAGGCCGTCGGAATAGGCCGGTGCGGGCTCGCCTAGCATCGCGGTGATCGCGTTGACCGCTTTGTATTCCCAAAGCTGACGGCCGGTCGCCGCGTCGAGTGTCACCAGCCGGTCGTTGATGGTGACGACGAAGACGCGCCCGGCCACGATCGTGGGTCCCGAGCGGCCGGGCGTGCCCAGGTTGGTCCGCCATTTCTGCTTGCCGGTGGCGGCGTCCATCGCCACCACGTCGCCCAGCCCGTTCACGGCGTAGAGCGTGCCGTCCGCCAGCCCGAGGCCGCCGCCCACGTTGTTGCCGCGGGCCTCCTCGGACCTCGTGTTCACCCGCCAGCGGCGCTGCCCATCGGACAGGTTGAAGGCGGACACCCGGGCGTTGGTGTCCATGGTGTAAACCAGACCGCTCTGCACGACCGGCTGGGCCAGCACTTTCTGCCGGTAGCCTCCGCCGTCGCCGATGGGTGCGCGCCACGCCTGCGAGATGACCGGTTGGGCCTGAAGATGGCCCATCAGATGCGCCGGATTGCCGCAGGGCTGCGGCCAGGCGGCGTTGCGCACGGCGGGGGGAAGGACGACTTTCGGCGGGTTCTGATCGATTCTGAGAGCATTGGTCGGGGCGAGCACCAGCTCGCGCTTGCCGGGGATGGGGGGCTTCTCTTCGCCGAACCAGTTGTCCCACAAGTCGCAACCACCCAACGCGAGGGGGAGCGCCAGGGCGGCGCGGCGCGACAGGGTGGCTCTGGAAGGTGCGGGTGCCATCCTGTTCACCCCGGAAGCTGCGCGAGCACCGCGGTGGCGCGCTGGCGGACCCCCTCGGGCGCGGTGACGTCGTTGGTGAGCGCGGTCAGCATCCGTTTTGCCTCGGCGGTTTTGCCCTGGCGGAGTGCCACCAGGGCAAGCTGTTCGGTGGCCATGGCGTGCCAGGGATCATTGGGCTCGGCCAATGGCTTCAGCCTGGCCTCCAGCGTGCCCGGATCGGCGGTGTCGATCTGGTGCTGGGTCCAGAGCAGTTCGGCGAGGTCGCGCAGCAACGAATCCGCCGACGAGTCGGTTGCGACGCTGTTCCAGAGCGCCAGCGCCTGGGGGAGATGGCCGACGGCGGCTTCGAGGGCGGCGGCGCGCAGGCGAGCTAGCGTGCGGTAGCCGGCCGGTGCGCGCTGCGCCAGTTGGTTGAATGCCGCCAACGAGGCGGCGTGTGCGGCGGCGCTGTTCGGGCCGGTGTCGGCGGCTTCCAACATGGCGGTGATGTAGGTGGCCGCGGCGGCCTGGTCCCGGCGCGCCTGATACCAGCGCCAGCCCTGCCAGCCGGCGACCAGGGCGACCACCAGCACGGCCGCGGCGACGATGGCGCCGGCATAGCGGGTGAGGAATTGCCGCGTGCGCTCGGCGCGGAGTTCTTCCTCAACCTCGTCGAAGATGTCGGGCACAGCGTCTCCTTCGAGGGCGCTGATACATAGAGGCTTTGAGGGACGCAACCAAATCGGTGCTTCGGCTTCCGGTCTGGGAAGGGTTCGGGCGGCGCGCACAGGGCTGGGGTATTCTGCGGCGAAGCTCTGAATCCGGGGGTGGGTCACGGGCATTTCGACACGAAGGACGCGAAGAGCGCCAAGGTCACGAAGGGTGTTTGGCGGCGTGCACGAGAACAACCCCCCGCTTTATCCGCCGCGGAATGCTGGATAACCGTTCTTCGCGCCCTTCCTGATCTTGGTGTCCTTCGTGTCGAAATGCCCTGCGGCGCGCCCCCGCAATCGCCCGTCCGGGCACGAACCTGGCGCCGTCGATTCCAAATCCGACGCCGAAAGTCGTGGATGGGTCATTCGACTGGGGGGCCCGGTATCAGTACTGCTCGGTACCGCTCGGCCACCGCTATGCCGATTCCAAACCGACGCACGCACTGAATTCCCATCAAATCCTTAACCAATACCGCCGAGAATCGCCGGCCGGTTCACCCCGTCCGACGCATGGCCCTTCCCGTCCCGCAATCTGCCTCCGCCACGCTGATAGCCGGCCAGTATTCCGTTGACACGGCACGCCCTCTGCCCAGTGCCGGCGGCGGGATGCCGGCCTTCGCCGTTACCGACCGCCACGCCGGCCGCAGCGACCTTATGGCGGTGCAGGTGGACCGCCGCTTCGCGCCGCGAGCTTGGTCGCTCCAGGCACTCGCCGAGTCGGTCGAGGGAATTCTCAGCCCCCTCGCCCACGGCCCGGCCACGGATTCGGCCGGCAATGGCGGCTATTACATCGTCGCGCCGGCACCGCCTGGACCGGCGCTGGATGCCCGCGCTCGTGCCTGGTCCGAATCCGAGCTCCTGGACCATGTGCTCCGGCCGGTGGCCCGGACGCTTGATCGCCTGGCATCGCTTGCGCTCACGCATCGCGCCATCCGGCTCAACAACGTGTTCCAGGCCGCCCCAGGTCAACCGGTTGTGCTGGGGATGGCCTGGGCCGCCCCGCCCGCCCTGCATCAGCCGGCGATCGCCGAGCCGCCCTCGGTCGCGATGTGCCTGCCGGCTGCCCGCGGCGACGGCAGCATCGCCGACGACGTCTATGCGCTCGGCGTCTTGTTGGTGATGCTTGCGCTTGGCCGATCGCCACTGGCCGGGCTGGACGACGAGGCGGTTGTGCGACGCAAGCTCGACCAGGGCTGCTTCGCCGCGCTGGTCGGCAGCGGCCGGCTGCCGGCGGTGATTGCGGACATTGCCCGCGGGATGCTGGCCGACGATCCCGAGCACCGTCCGCATCCGGCCCTGCTGGCCGAGCCATCGGCGGCGCGGGCGCGCCGGGTCGCGGCGCGTCCCTCCCGGCGGGCGCCGCGCCCACTGCAATTTGCCGGGCGACAGGCATGGAATGCGCGGGCCCTCGCTCATGCGCTCGCCGCGGCGCCTGATGCCGGTTTGCTGGCCTTGCGCAACGGTGTGGTCGATGACTGGCTACGGCGCCACCTGGGTGATGTCGGCCTGGCCACGCGCATCGATGAGGTGATGCGGCCGCGGCCGGGAGACGGGCCGCAGGAGAGCCCGTTCGGTGACGCCCTTCAGGCCATGACGGCGATAGCCCTGATCGATCCGCTGGCGCCGCTTTGTTGGCGAGGCGTCGCGCTGTGGCCCGACGGCATCGGCCCGGCGGTCGCCGCCGGCGACCCGACGGCGACCGAGCGCCTCACGGAGATCATTACCACCGAGGCGATCGGGTCGTGGGCGAGCCTGCACGCCGATCGCTGCGACGCCCCGAACCTGCGAAGCGACGCACGCCAGTACCGCGCGTGGTTCGGTTTGCGTGGGCCCGGCGGGGGTATCGAGCGGCTGCTCTACGCACTCAACCCGTTGCTGCCATGCGCCAGTCCCTTGCTGGGACGAAGCTGGGTGGCGCGGCTGCCCGACCTGTTGCCTGCCCTCGAACGCACCGCGGCCACCGTGGATCCGGCGACCAGCCGCCCGATCGATCGGCATATCGCCGCTTTCGTCGCCGCCCGCTCGGAACGCCGCCTGGACCTGGAAATCGCTGCGCTCGGGCGTACCGGCGAAAACGCCGCGGAAGCCGAGCTGCGACTGTTCGCCGCATTGCAGGTGCGGCTCCATCCGGCGCCGTTGCCCGCGCTCGCCAAGTGGCTCACAGGGCGTTCCGACGAACTGTTGGCCGGCTGGCACAGCCGGGCGCGGCGTGAAAGCGCGACGGCACGTTTGAAGGAACTCGCCGAGGCCGGACAGCTCGCCCCGATCGTCAAGCTTCTGCAGGATGTGACCGAGCGGATCGCCGACCAGCGGGAAGCGCAGGCCGCCACCACGGAGCTGGCGCGGCTCGATGCGGAGCTCGCCGCACTGGCCAACGATGTGCCCGAGCGCGCCGCCCTGGCCCGGCGCTGGGGTCAGGAGTTGGCCGCCGGGATCGGCCTGCTCGGTGCAGTGGCCGCCCTGCTGGCGGCGGCTGTGGGGCTGGACTGATGAGCCAGGGTGTGCGCGAGCGCGAATCGTCGCTGATCTGGGTGCAAGGCCTGGCATGCGGTGCCTTGGTGGCTGTTGCCACGCCGCTGGCGCTGATGCTCGCCGTTCTGCTCGCCCCGACGGCGGCCGCCGCGATGTTCGACCGCCAGCCGGGCCGGCCGAGCGTCCGCGCCGTGCTGCTGTGCGGGATCAGTGCGTGCGTCTATCCCCTGCGCCGGTTGTGGGACGGCGAGCACACGATCGCCGCGAGCCTCCGGATCCTGGGCGAGCCGCATGTGATAGCACTCGCCTGGGCGGCCGCGGCGGGAGGTTGGATACTGGCCGAGCTGGCGCCGCTCGGTCTGTCTCTCGCGCTGGAGGCAGCCAGCCGGGCCCGCGCAGTGCGTCTGCGCGCGCGGCGGGAGCGGTTGCTGGAGGAATGGCCGAGCCTCAAGGGCGGCTGATACAGCTCTCCCGCGTTGCGGGAGAGGTCGGTTCGCGAAGCAAACCGCGTAAGCGTGCCGCAGCAAGACGCCTCGACGAGGCCAAATGCGCGCCTACCGGACGGCGAGAGATCAGAAGCAGCGGACCTCGGCTTCCGCCTGCGCCTCGCGCAGTTGGCGTACAATGTCGGTAGCGGGCGCCGACTGGAACTCGTCGGCGAGATAGCCGCCGACACCCTGACGCATGCGCAGGACCGTCTCCGCCTGCTGATATTGCTCATAGGGCACAATCGAGGCGATCACATCCACCGAACAGGAACAGCGACGCAGCGCATCCTGGGTGCCGCCATTGACGGCCATGCAGGCCAGCACGTAGTCGGCACGCGCCGCCGTCGGATAGTCATCAAGAGCGCTTGAGTTGTCCGAGGGGGCGGCGGCGATCGTGGCGACAGCGACAAGCGGTAGCGAAGCGAGGGTGACCCATTTCATCGTCGTGTTCCGCAAAGTGGGGGCTAGCGCCGGGACAGCGGCGAGCCCGACCCGGTCGCTGTCGGCCAACTTAACGCACCGGCGCGGCATCTGCCTACCGGCATCGGTCGCGGCACTTGCCCGAACGGGTGCTGATGTCGGAAGCTGACATCGAGGCAAAACGGAGGAAAGCCGATGGTCATCGTCAGCGTCATATATCCGGCGAGCGAAGGCGCCCGCTTCGACGTCGACTATTATCTGAAAACGCATATTCCGATGGTCCGCGCGCTCGCGAAAGACAGCGTGCTGCGTGAGGTGAAGGTGCTTCGGGGCAGCAGCGCGCCCGGCGGCGGAGCGCCGGCCTACTCGATGATGGCGCTCCTGAGCATCGACTCGGCGGCCGCTTTCGAGCAACTGCTCGAACGGCACGGGGCGGAGATCATCGGTGACATTCCCAACTTTACGAATGTCGAACCGATCATCCAGATCAACGACGTGCTGATGTGACTCGAACGCCCAGTATGGCGCTCTGGACTTCGGCGCCCGGTTGACGTTCATCGGAGCCCGACAGCCGGCGGCGCTTCAGGGCGAATCCTGGGCCCCGCCGGCACCACGACAAGAGGCCCGACGCATGGCTCCGAACACCAGGCGCGTGTTCCACGTGAACGATCTGCCGGCCCCCATCTTCGCCGAGATCATCGCGCGCCGCCCCGACATACAGCTCAACCGCCTGCACAACGACAGCCCGAACGAAGCCGCGGAGCCGATTCTGGCGCAGGCGCACGCCTATCAGATCGGTGCCACGCGGGACGAGCTGGCGACAAGATATCACGGCACGGCGGCCCTGCTGGCACGAGCGCCGAACTTGCTGGCGATCTCCTCCAACGGCGCCGGCTACGACACGGTCGATGTGCCCGCCTGCACCGCGGCCGGCGTTGCGGTGGTGAACCAGACCGGCGGCAACAAGGAGGGCGTCGCCGAGCATGTGCTG
>Ga0335074_10015937_pt1 | contig 10573 bp, 6 predicted proteins | sample Lox_Sample_23_FD_206715 | JGI IMG/M metagenome (GOLD analysis project Ga0335074, IMG submission 206715) | Soil microbial communities from Loxahatchee National Wildlife Refuge, Florida, United States - Lox_Sample_2.3 | ecosystem: Environmental > Terrestrial > Soil > Wetlands | place: USA: Florida...
GCCGAAGTTCTGGCCGCCGGAATTGAACACAACCTTCAAGTCGTACTTGCCGGGCGAAACCTCGAACTGGTTTTCATAGTGATAAGGCTTGGCGGCGAACTCCTCCACCTCTTCCTTCTTGTCGTAGTCCAGCTTGACGGTGTCGCTGAAGCGCGCCCCCACTTCGTTGGCCGTGCGGTAGGCGATTCCCAGCACGTTGATCTCGCCGTGGTACTTGCCCTTCACCTTTTCGAATTTCACCGCCGATGCTGGAATGGCCAGCGAGACATCCACCCGCGCAGTATTGGCGCCGCTGTAGAAATAGGCCGCCTGTAACGGTGCGGCTACGGTGCCCGGCTCGGAACTGGTGACGCGGGTCTCCAGTTGCGTCTCGATCGGCTTGCCCGCCAGCTCGTCCTTGGATTTGACGTTGCAGTAACCGCTGCGCGCGCGCACGTTGGTGCCGCCGCGGTCCACCTTCACATGAATGGTGTGGCAGCTTCCCTCCTTGGATTCCGGCGGTTCGTAGCCCAGGAAGTAATATTCGTTTTGCTCCTTGCCGATGGATTCCATGCCCTTGAGCAAATCGTTGGTATTGGCAATCACGAAGCCGCCGGTGCCGTTGGCCAGCGCGTACATCATGTCCTGGTTGGCCGATACGCCCTGCGGAATGCGGGGAATGATGGTACGTGGAGACCCCTGCGGCGCGGGCTGAGTCGCGCCGCCTCCGCCTGCCGTTCTGCCTGTCGATCCGCTGGTCCCGGTGGTTCCGCGCGACCCGCTGGGGCCGGTGCCGGTGCCTGCGCCGGTTCCACGCGAGGACCCGCCGGAGGAACTGCCTGTGGATCCACTCGGCGAACCGCTACGGGCGCCTCCTGCACCGCCGCTGCCGCTCCCCACCGAACCGCCCGTGCTGCCACCCCCGCGGGCCTGAAACGCGGCAATGCGCATTACCGGGTTGAGGGCCAGGGCGATTCCGAGGGCCCGCGGCAACAGCGGTATAGGGCCGGCCGGTGGATTCATGGTCGGGCCTCCCATGCGCAGCGGCCCCGAGATCAAGCCCCGCACATCGATCGGATAAATCGCCACGTTCCACCGGTTGCAGATATCGATGGTGGCGGTGAGCTCCGACATCAATTCGGAATTGTTGCCCAGCGGGAAGCCGGAGGTGAATAGGATCAGGATCTTGCGGCCGGGAATACTTTGCAGGTTTTCGGCCATGCTGTGGAGCGCCAGAAGCACATCGCGGGCTCCGTACCCGGCCGCGCCGCCCATGGTGCGCCCACCGCCGCCGCCGGGTCCGCCGCCGCCCATATTGGGCGATACCGCCGAGAAGTGGGCGCCCGTGACCGCGGCTTTGAGCCGGTCGGCATTGGCCGTAAAATTCTGGCTGATCACCAGCGAGCCGCCGTAATTGACCACCGCCATCAGCCGGTCGGTATTGACGTTGGCGTCGATAAATTTGGCCGCCTCCGTCCGCGCGCGCATCTGGTCGCCGTAGTTCATCGTGGAGTTGTCGAAAAACAGAACCAGGTAGCGCTGCCGCTCGCTGGCCGGAGCGTTGGGATCGGCGCCGAAGGAAAACGTGGTGATCTGCTGCTCTTTGCCGTCCTCGTAGACTTTGAAATCCTTCCTGGCAAGGTCGCGGACGTAATTATCCTTCTTATCCCTCACCACCACGTCCACCGGAACCAGGCGAGTCTCGGTTTTGAATGTGGTGGCCGGCTCGGTTCCTTGCGGCGGCTGCGGCGGCGCGGTCTGATCCTGCGCCAGCGCCAGCGCCGTCCAGCCCGCCAGACCCGCCCCAATCAGAAAAACCATTCCCCGAAACTGCATTTCGATCCTCCTTACCGAATGTCCAAAGCGCCGTTGGAAGCCGACATCAATTCTCCCTCGGCATCCCGCACCACCAGCCGGACCATATAAGCGCCCGGCTTCACGTCGAAACTGCTGCGCACCGTCAGGCCATTATCCAGCCGCTTGGCCAGGGTCTCGTCGCGCAGTTTCATTTCCAGCAGCTTCTCGTTGCCCACGACGAAATTGCCGTTGCGGTCGAAGAGCGCCGTGGCGATTGTCAATACGTTGCAATTGCGGTCGTTCTCGCGGTGGAACCGCAGCTTTTTGGCATCCACTTTCATGAGCACCGTCACCCGCGCGCTAGTTTCGCCGGACTTAAAATACTGGGTGGTCAAGGCCACCGGCAAATCGGTCATTTCCTCGCGCGAGAACAGGGCCTCCGAAATCTCTTCTTTGGCGGTTTCCTTGGGATCGCTCATGTGCCGCGGCGCGTAGTAGCCCTTGCGCGCCTGGATGCTGAGGCTCAGGCCATTTTTTACGGTGACCTTCAAGGAGTGAAAGCTGCCGTCCAGCTTCAGATTCTGGGGCGAAAATCCCAGCATGTAGACGCAATCGGGGGCCGCGGCAATGCGCTCGAAGCCCGCGTAGAGGTCGTTGTTGTTCTCGAAGAAGGTGCCGCCCGTCCCCGCCGCCAGTTCCGCCAGCACGTCGGCCTGCGCGCGCGCCGCTTCGCGGTCATACCGCATTCTCAACCCCAGGGCCGCGGTCGTGTTAATGGTGCGGCTGGCATCCGGCATATCGGTATAGAGGCCGCGCGCATCCAGGGCGCCGATTACCACGTTGGCCTTGATGGCGCGGTCCATCAGCTCGGTCTTCTCCTGCTCCATGAGCGGGGTGATGAAACCGGCCGAAGCCAAAAGAATGATGCGCTGCCCGGGCATGGTGGCCATGCGGCGCACCAGCGCCGTCAGGCTGTACAGGGCCGCGCGCGATTCCTGTTCCCCTTCGGTCAACCGGCGCATCGCCAGTCCCTGCACTTCACTCTGCGCCGTGCTGGCCATGGTGGAATCCAGGTTCTGGCAGGCCATGGTCTCGACCACCGCTGCCTGCAAGGCGATGGGGTCGTTCTTATTCACGATCAGGTCGGCCTGGTAGTAGCTGATGTCCGGGCACTCGGCCACGGCGGGGCGCGCGATGGGGTGCGGAATGAGACGCTGGAGAGTCGCCTTCAAAGCGTCGTGGTCATCGGTAAATTCATGCTCGACCTGCCCCGAAACGGTGTACACCGCGGCGCGCTCCTTGGGACCCAGACTGTCCAGGTGGCGGATGGCGGCATCGCGCACCCGCGCCAGATCCGCGAAGGCGGTGTGGACGTCGTCGAAGAGATAGGCCACGAAGCGGTCGGGCAGCGGCGCGGGAACCTCGCCGGGGGCGGGCGCGCCGATGGCAATTTCTTCGGACGCCGGAGTGGAACTCCGGTAGGCCGGAGGCCGGGTCGGCGTTTCTATAGAGAACTTGATGATTTCCTGTGGCTTACCGCGATCCATCAGGCGGAAATCATCCTGCTTGAGGTTGCCGATCACCTTATCGTATTTATCGCGTACCACCACCGGCACCATCACCAGGTTGACGCGGGTGTGAAAAGTGGCGGGTTCCTCGGTGGCCTTGGTTTCGGGGGCATTCTGCGCGGGAGCCGCGGTGTAGCCTCCGACGGGGGCCACCGTGACGCCACTCTGCTGCGCGGCCAAGCTTGCCAGACCGGCTACCAGAAACCCGAGACCGCAGCGGTAAGGCATTGTTTAGCTCATCATAGGCTAATCCGCAGCCCGGCACAACGAGGGGAGGCGGCGCCCCAGGCGCCAGTTGGCGGCCAAAGGCGCCGCCGAAAGGACGGGGGGACCCGTCGACCATATACCGGCGAGGAGCGGGGCCGGATGCAACGCCGGGAGCGCGGGCTATAATCCGGGAACAAGCGGAGGTGCCGATGCGTCTCGTGCGCTACGCGGTGGCGATGAGCCTGGATGGCTACATCGCCGGGCCGAATGGGGAAGCCGACTGGATTCCCAGGAACCCGGGCGTGGATTTCGCGGCAGTGTTCGCTCAATTCGACACCCTGCTGGTAGGCCGCCGCACGTTCGAGCGGATGGTCGATGCCGGCCGAGCCAGGACTCCCGGCATGCGGACCATCGTCTTTTCGCGCACGCTGCGGCCGGAGGATTATCCGGATTTTACAATTGCCGCGCACGGCGCCAACGAAACCGTGACCGCCCTCAAGGCCGCTCCGGGAAAGGACATCTGGCTGTTCGGCGGCGGGTCGCTGTTCGGCAGCCTGGCGGAAGCCGGTCTTGTGGATACGGTTGAAGTTTCGGTGGTCCCCATCCTGCTGGGTGGCGGCGTGCCGCTGCGGCCGGCTTCGGGAGGCCGGAGGCAGATCAAGCTTTCGCTCACCGGCCACAAGGTCTATCCGGTCGGCATCGTATCCTTAGTGTATGCAGTGGTGTAGAAGCGGCGCGGTGACCTGAACCCGCGTGATTTCGTCTCCTCATCCCGTGCGGCCTGTCTCCCCAAGTGTCGAGGGAATAAGGCTTTTGGTCGAAAGTCCTGCCTGTGCCGAAAAAGGCGACGACGCGCGCAAAAGCCAGTTTCCGACGAGCCCGTTTTCCTGGGGTTACCGGAAGATCTGGACACGCGACATTCCGTCGGGCGCATCTTACTTTCGGGTTGCTCAAAACCGACTGAAAATATCTACCGGCCGGCGGCCACCCTGCTGATATTGTTCGCCGCTTCGGACACCATGGAAGGACGCGTTACCGCAGCGGTTGCCGGCAGCGTCATCGAAAACTTCTCCTTCCCGAGCCGGTGGCCGCTTGCGTTGAGCCAGCCATACGGGGCACTCAACGGGCCCTCCCGTCGGATCGAGGCGGGTTCTACCTGCCCGCCCAGCCGGTGAGGATATGGATGACGTTGGAGTCCGCAGGCTGCTCGACTGCCTGGGCGTAGTAGATGCGCGAGCCGTCGCGCGAAACGGCTATTGGGAGTGAGCCGCCATTGAGGCCGTTCGGCCAGCGGAGCCCGGAGAGCAGCAGTTCCGGATGGCCGAAGCTCAGTCGGCCGCCAGAGGCGGCCACCTGCACCGACCAGACCTCCATATTCCAACGGTCTGCAATCAGAATTTCCTTGCCATCCTTTCGCCAGACAGGAAAACCGTCCACCCGTGCAATCTGCGTCCGCAATCCGGGACCGGGATACGGCTGGACATATGAACCACCGCGAGTTCCATAAAGAACCCAGCGCCCATCGGGGGAAAAGCGCGCGCTCGGGAAAGCATCCGCCACGACGAGTTTCGGCTTGGGATTTCCATCCCGATCCGGTCTTTGGAGTGGCGCCGCAATGAGTCCGCCGGAACCTACCGCAGCCAAGACCTCTTTACCGTCCGGTGAAACGTCCTGGAGGGAGGCCATCCCATCGGGAGTCGGGCGGATCTCCCGCGGCTCGCTGGTGAGATCGGCGGGTCTCTCTGCCAGCCAGCGCCCGCTGCCGAGGATTCCGATCCAGCGCGATCCGTCGGGAGACCAGAAGCCCCAGCGTCCGGCCGGGAGCTTGACGCTCCCGGGTTGGCCCGCTTCGAGCAGCCATGACCCGTTCCCGGCGGCCAGTAACCGCTTCTCGTCGGGCGAGAGCGCGATCCAACCGACGGACATCGGCGGGCCCGCTGTGCCAAGCTCCTTGCCCTGGCGGTCGAAGATCGTCACTTGGTTGAGCGCGGCTCTTCCGGGACGCGATGCGACAACCCCGGTGCGGGAGACGGAAAAACTGGCGTGGGAGACGCTCGCTACCGGGATGGAAAATATGCCTGCCTGGACCAACCCGGCTTCACCAACGAGCTTCCGGGCCCTGCGGTCCAGTTTCTGCGAGTAGAGGTTGCCGTTCCGGACGAACAGCAGCCGTCCGCCGCCGGCGGGCGTATAACTGGCCGCGGTTTCATTTTTTGTCAACAGGACGGGATTCATCGCCTTCCCGTTCCGCAGCGTCGCCAAGTATACCTCTCCCATCTGTTCACCCGTCGGGACGAGCAAAAACAGGAAGTCCTCTCCGCCCGGAAGAAACTCGGGCCATAGATAATAGCCCTCTTTCATCCCGGCGGTCTCGACGGGCTTGAATTCGCCACCTGACGCGGGAGCCGCGCACAGCTCGGAACCGTTCACATCGCCGCTGATCAGAATGGTTCCCGTCTCGCTCCAGCTTCCTCCACGGGTCGGCCCCTTGAACGGCGCAACCAGTTCCGGAGCGCCGTCAGGCAGCCGGACCCGAACGAGCGCTCCGCCTTGTCGAAATGCGGCCATCCGGGAATCCGGGGACCAGAGAATGGGATCGTTGCCCAGCACGCCGAGTGAGCGCGGTTCCAGAGAATCCAAACGCCGCAGCCATAGCTGGTTATTCGCTCCGTATAGCACCGAGGAACCGTCAGGCGAGATCACCGGCGCCGACAACCAGTTCCCCCGATTGGCTCCAGGAGACATGATAGTGACGGCCAGCCGGGGTGCCCGTGAGGCGAAAGGGCCGGTGCGCAGCCAGACCAGAAGGGCAAGTGCTGCGAAGAGAGCCGCCGCGGCCCAGGGAATCCAACTGCGGGACTCCCGTGGTGCCACTGGTGCAGCAGTGGCTTCACCCCATTCAAGCGCCCGCTTCACATCACGCGCGGTCTGAAAGCGCTCGTTGGGATCCTTCGCCACGCACGCGTGGATCACCCGGTTCAGCCACGCCGGCTCGATTGGCGGCGGCTCTTTCTCCAGGATCGCCGCGATCACGCTGGCGCGGCTCTCCGCTTCGAACGCCCGTTGGCCCGTCACGATTTCGTATAGCACCAAGCCGAACGAAAAAATGTCGCTGCGTGCGTCCGCGTCCTTGCCTTCCACCTGCTCGGGTGACATGTAGTGCAGGGTGCCCACCAGCGCGCCGCGCTCCGTCACCGTCTCGGCATCGGGCGACGAACCGGCTGCCGGACGCTCGAACTTCGCCAGCCCGAAATCCAGCACCTTCACGTTCGGCCGCGACTTCGGGCCGGTCAGCATGATGTTGCCGGGCTTGAGGTCGCGATGGATCACCCCGCGGCGATGCGCTTCCGCCAGCGCGCCGGCGATTTGCACCGCAAGTCCCACGGCGATCTCCGGTGGCAGCGGTCCTTTGGAGAGCCGCGCGGCCAATGTTTCGCCCTCCACCAACTCCATCACGATGGCCGGCTTGCCGTCGAACTCTTCGAGGCCATAGACCGTGCAAATGTTGGGATGGTTCAACGCAGAAGCCGCGCGAGCTTCCCGCTCGAACCGCCGGAGCGCCGGCTCGGGAAGAGGGCCGTCGGTCAGCGGCAGGAACTTCACGGCCACCTTGCGGCGGAGATTCAAATCCTCGGCGCGGTAGACCGTCCCCATGCCGCCTTCCCCGAGTTTGTCGAGGATCTGGTAGTGGGAGATTGCTTTGCCGTTGAGATCGCCTGCTGCGGGCAGGTCGGCTCCATCGGGTTCGGGATCGGCATCCAACCGCGCTCCGCCAGGCGGCTCACCCACACGAGCGACCTCACCCACGAACCGATAACCGCGCTTCGCCAATGTCTCGATGTACCGCGGCGCCTCCGCCGTTTCGCCGAGAGCGTTGCGCAACCGCTTGATCGCGGCGTTGATGCTGTGATCGAACTCGACAATGGTGTTGTTGGGCCACAGCCGCAAACGGATGTCTTCGCGCTGCACCACCTCGCCGGGGTGATCCAACAACATCAGCAGGATTTGGAAGGATTGCTCCTGCAGGCGTATGCGGATTCCGTGCTTCCGCAGTTGGCCCGAGCGAACACCCAGTTCGAACGGCCCGAACTGCAGCACCTGAGCCGTTGGCATCCCTCCGGGCATAGCTTTCGGACCAGTCTACACCCTGAAGTGCCAGTTGTTCAATCGGTTAGCTAGTCACCTCGAAGTCACCCAAGTGCCCGATCCGGTGCATCGAGGCACCCGCCGCAAAACCACACACTGCCCTCCAGCCGCGCGGGCCGCGGCGGGAGGACGAGGTGAAGATTCAGACTTATGTGCTGGCCATGGCGCTGGAGATGGCCTTCATCTTAGGCGCGGCGCCCGGCGCGAGCCGCTCCACAACAACCAAAGGAATGCGGCCCACCATCACGCTTCGCGTGGTCAACGAAGGGGGCGTCGATTCACAGTCCCTGGTACAGGCCAGGAAAGAGGCCACCCGGATCTTCGACCACTCCGGGATCAATTTGGCGTGGCTGGACTGCGAGTCCGGACAGGCGGAGTGGGGCAACGGCAGTCCCTGCCAGCGGAGCCTCGGACCGGTCGAATTCTGGATGCGAATCGTGACCCGAAGACCGCCGGCCACTACCGGAGACATGCTCGGTTTTACCCATCTGGATGAACGCTGGACACACGGGGCAGCCGGGGTCTACTACCCGGCGGCCGTGGAGATGGCGAAGAAGTGGCCGGCCACCATCGGTGAGATTCTGGCAGCGGCCATTGCGCACGAGGTCGGTCATCTGATCCTGGGGGCGAACGCGCACTCAGCCAACGGGGTGATGTCGGCACACTGGAGCAAGCCCGAATTCATTCGGATCGGCACGAGCGCGCTGCACTTCACGCGGGATCAGGGGAGGCTGCTTCAGGAGGGAATCGCGAGGCGTGCGGCGGGTAGAGTTGTGGCGGCGCCTTAGGTCTACAACCCGGTCACCCGGTCAGATGGGGCGGCGACGGCGAGTCGGCGGAACTGCTCCATCCTGGACGGTCGGCGCCCTCAGTGGACGAAGAGTGGCTTCCCGTACATTACCCCTGGGTTATGGACTTGGCCGATCCACTTTCCGGAATGCCCGTGTTTCGTCCACAACTCCGCTTTCATTCGCCGGAGCTGCTTCCGGGCGGCCCGCGGCTGTTAGTGCTTCGGCACAAACCTACAAAGCGGAAATCCCGGCGGCGTTTTCACGCAAGGCGTACGGTGATGCCCGCGGGTTCCTACGATTTTGTTGTATCCATCAGCGGCTCTGGCCACCTGATGTAGAGCCGTCCGGGGGTGTAGAGCGTGCGGTGGCATAGAGCCGTGCAGCGACGTAGAGCCGCGAGGTAGTGTAAAGCTGCGCGGTGTAAAGCTGCCGGTAGTATAGAAGCCGACATCGGCCGCCGGCTCCCCAAACTTTCGGGAACTGGCGCCGGGTTCCGGCGGCAATAGGGGCGTATCCAGGATGGATTTTTCCAGCAGCTCCGACGGCTGGTTGATGCAGCGGTTCCGCGCGGGCGACCGGGAGGCGTTTGCCGAAATCTATCGCCGCCGCCATGCGGCCCTGTTCCGGTTTGGCCTCGGCATGACCGCCGACCGCGGAAAAGCCGGCGAGCTGACCCAGGACGTTTTCGTGTGGCTGATCCACCACGCTGCCCAGTTCGATCCGGCCCGCGGCGATCTGGGGGCTTTCCTGGCGGGCGTGGCGCGCAAGCTGCTCTACCACCGCGAGCGCGACGAGCGGCGCTGGCTGCCGCTGGCGGAAACGGCCGAAGCGGCGGGTGGGCAAGCAGATGAGGCCGACGCCGGGGGCGTGGATACCGAGGCATTGCGCCTGGCCATCGCCCGGCTGCCAGACCATTACCGCGAGGCGGTGGTGCTGTGCGACCTGGAGAGCCGCAGCTACGAAGAGGCCGCGGAGCTGCTGGGGTGTGCCGTGGGGACGGTGCGGTCGCGCCTGCACCGCGCCCGCGAATTGCTGGCGCGCAAGTTGCGGCCCAAGGTGGGGCCGAAGAACGAAATCGGGAGGGCTTGCCGGTGAATTGCCAGGACGAACATGGGCGGCTGATGGAGCTGGCCAGAGGCCAGGGTGAAGCCGGTCCGGAACTGGAAGCGCACCTGGCGGGGTGCGAGGAATGCCGCCGGTTTTTTGACGAGCAGGCGGCCTTGGGCGCGGCCCTGGCGCGCCTTGCGCAGGAGAACGCCGCGGCGCCCCTGCCGGCGGGCGTGGAGGCGCGTGTCTTGGCGGCGTGGCCGGCGCAGCCCGCCGCATGGCCCCTGTGGCGCCCCATAGCCGCCGCGGCGCTGGCGGCTTCCCTGGCGGCTGCCGTGTTCCTGGCGCGCGGTCCGGCTTCGGGACCGCCCGCGCGAGCCGCCCTGGCGCCGTCCGTGGAAATTCCGTCCGTGGAAATTCCGTTTGTGGAAATTCCGTTCGTGGCTCCCCTGGCGCCCTATGAACGCGCCGAAGTGGAACGTATGGATGTGCCGGTGGCGGCGTTGGTCGCAGCCGGTTTCGAGGTCCACGTGGTGGATACCGCGGGCACCGTGAAGGCGGATGTGTTGGTGGGGCAGGATGGCCGGGCGCATGCGATCCGGCTGATTGCGGAGGCGAATCGATGAGCAGACGGATTCTGATGTTTCTGGCCGGCGCCGCGGCGTGGGCGCAGGGGCCAAGCGGGTGGGTTGCATCCCCGGGGACGAGTGCGGTGATCGGCCACATGGCCATCCAAGGGCAGACCGGGCCGGTTACCGGCAAACCGGTCCAGGCCACCGAAGTGCGCCACAGCGTGCAGACGCTCAGCGACGGCACCAAGCTGGAAAGCTCTTCCAGCAGCCACTTCTATCGCGACAGCCAGGGGCGTATGCGCACGGAAAGTGCCGAGCGAGTGGAGATATACGATCCGGTGGCGGGCTTCATTTACGATCTCAACTCGCAGCGCAAGACCTATACGAAAACGCCCACCAACGCCGATAGGGTCATGATTGCAGTGGCGGGTGGAAGCTCGCGGGTTAACCAGACGTCCGGAACGAC
>Ga0335074_10015938_pt1 | contig 10573 bp, 8 predicted proteins | sample Lox_Sample_23_FD_206715 | JGI IMG/M metagenome (GOLD analysis project Ga0335074, IMG submission 206715) | Soil microbial communities from Loxahatchee National Wildlife Refuge, Florida, United States - Lox_Sample_2.3 | ecosystem: Environmental > Terrestrial > Soil > Wetlands | place: USA: Florida...
TGCGGGCGAGCGCGTTCATCTTGGCCACGAACTTGGTGATGCCAGGCCCGTAGCTCTCGGCCAGCGCCATCGCCGCGTCCGCGCCTGATGGCAGCAGCATCCCGTACAGCAGGTCACGTGCGGACAAGATGTCGCCGGCGTGCAGCCCCGCGTTGGACAGGTTGTACTCGGCGACGTAGTCGACCTCGGCCTGCGTGATCTTGATCCGCTTGCTCAGGTGCCCTGCGCGCACGACGACGAGCGCGGTCATCACCTTGGTCAGGCTCGCGATCGGGCGCTGCACGGACTGCTCGCGCGCCCACAGGTGCTTGCCGGTCTTGACGTTGACCAGCGCGCCCGCCGCGGCCGACACGTAGCCTGGCTCGTGCGCGCTTGCTGCCGTCCCCGAGGCTGCCACCGCAGGGGCCGCTCCGTAAAAGGTCAAGAGACCAGATATGCCAATGGACACCAAGACGAGCTGAATTGGCCGGGTAGTCACCATCCAGATGGTAGCGGCATGCCCTCGGTGTAGCCGGCGGCGCTCTGCGTACCGACCACGGCAAGGTCGGCGAGCTCGCCCAGATTGGCCGCGCCCGTGTAGCTGCACGCACTGCGCAGCCCGGCGACGATGGCGTCGATCAGGTCTTCGACGCCCGGCCTGTCAGGGTCCAGGTACATCCGCGAACTCGAGATGCCTTCGTCGAATAGCTCCTTGCGCGCTCGCTCGAACGGCGAGTCAGCCGTGGTCCGCATCCGCACCGCCCTGGCCGAGGCCATGCCGAAGCTCTCCTTGTAGAGCTTGCCATGCGGATCGCGGAACACGTCGCCAGGCGATTCGCAGGTGCCGGCGAACCAGGAGCCGATCATGACGCTTGACGCCCCGGCCGCGAGCGCGAGCGCGACGTCGCGCGGGTACCTGACCCCGCCGTCTGCCCAGACATGCTTGCCGAGCCTGCGCGCCTCCGCGGCGCACTCGAGCACGGCGCTGAACTGCGGACGGCCGACTCCGGTCCGCATCCTGGTCGTGCACATGGCGCCGGGCCCCACGCCGACCTTGACGATGTCTGCGCCCGCCTCGATCAGGTCGGCCGTGCCTGCCTCAGTGACCACGTTGCCCGCGACGACGGGAACGGCAGGGCTCGCCGACCGCACGGCTTCAAGCGCGCCGGTCATCTTTTCCTGGTGCCCGTGCGCGGTGTCGACCACGAGCAGATCGGATCCGGCGTCAAGCAGTTCCTTCGTACGCCCGGCCACGTCGCCGTTGATGCCAAGAGCCGTGCCGATCAGCAGCCTGCCGCTCGTGTCGGTCGCCGGCGTGTAGATCGTCGCGCGCAGTGCGCCTGTCCTTGTCAAGATGCCGACGCAGCGGCCATGTACGTCAACGACCGGCGCGAGCTTGTGCCTGCCCGCCTGCAGCAGGCCGAACGCCCGTTCCGGATCGATCCCGGCGGGCAGCGTCAGCAGTTCGCTCGACATGACCTGCCTTAGCTGCGTGAACCGGTCTACGCCCGTGCAGTCCGCCTCGGTCACCACGCCAACAGGACGGCCGTCCTCGATAATCACGATCCCGCCGTGGGCGCGCTTGGGCAGGAGGCTGAGCGCGTGCCCGGTCGTCGCGTCCGGTGCCAGCGTCAGCGGAGTGTCGTACACCAGGTCCCTTGCCTTGACCCAGGCGATCACGTCGGCGACCACGTCGACCGGGATGTCCTGCGGCAGGATCACGATTCCGCCGCGCCGTGCGACCGTCTCAGCCATCCGCCGGCCGGCGACCGCCGTCATGTTGGCGACCACTATCGGGATCGCGGCACCGCTGCCATCAGCGCAGCGCAGGTCGACGTCGTGCCTGGACTCCACCGATGACCGGTTGGGCACCAGGAAGACGTCGCTGTAGGTCAGGTCGTGTGCGGGCTGATTAAGGAACTTCACCGTCCCAGTCTGCCCTGTGCTCAGGACCCGAGCACCTGCCTGAGGTAGTCGTTCCCGAACCTGCGCTCAGGGTCGAGCCGGTCGCGAAGGCCGGCGAAGTCGCCGAATCTCGGGTAAACCCCGCTCAGGTACTCCGCGTCCTTCGTGTGCATCTTCCCCCAGTGCGGCCGCCCGCCGACCGCCGTCATCACCGACTCCACGCTGGTGAAGTAATCCTCGTGGGGTGAGCCGTGGTAGACGTGAATCGCGATGTACGCGCTGTCCCGCTCGTATGCCGTAGACAGCCAAGGGTCATCGCCTGGCGCGAACCTGACCTCGATCGGGAAGCTGATCAGCCAGTCCTTGCGGTCGAAGAGTGCCCTGAGCTCGGTCAGCACGGCAGGCAGGTGCTCGGCGGGGATCGCGTACTCCTCTTCCTTGAATCGCACGCGCCTCGGGCTGGTGAAGACACGGTAAGGCGCGTCGGTATACGTGCGGGCGGACAGCGCCTTGCTTGCCACGCCGTTGACCGGCTTGATCGTGGCGGGCGCCAGGTAGCCGAGCCTGGTGGTGGCGCCGAACAGCGTGTTGGAGAGGAACTCGTCATCCACCAGGTAGCGCCACTTCGGCAAGGGCTTCGCCGGCCCCGCTGAGCGGTTGTTGCGCTTGGTCAGGCAGCCCTCAGTATGCGGGAACCAGTAGAACTCGAAGTGCTCGTTCTCGCCGGTCAGTTCCGGTAGCCGGGAAATGACCTCTGACCAGCGCATCGGCTCCTCGCGGGCGGTCAGCAAGAACACCGGCTCGACGTGGAAAGTGACGGCCGTGACCAGGCCGAGAGCGCCGAGGCCGACCCTGGCGGCCGCGAACAGTTCAGGCTCGTGCTCGGACGAGCACGTCACGAGAGTTCCGTCGGCCTTGACGAGTTCGAGCGCGGCGATCTGCGCGGCCATGCCGCCGCTCGCGCGGCCGGTGCCGTGAGTACCCGTCTGGGTAGCGCCGGCGACGGTCTGTACCTGGATGTCGCCCATGTTCGTGAGCGAGAGCCCGCGGGCGAACAGCGCGTCGTTCAGCTTGCGAAGCGGGCAGCCGGCTTCGGCCGTGACCAGCCCCGCATCGGCGTCGATCGTCCTGATCGCGGTCATGCCGCCCGGCCTGAGCAGCACGCCTTCCGTGCTGACCGCCGGGGTGAACGAGTGCCCTGTGCCTGCCATCTTGATCGTCAGGCCGTCGGCGGCCGCCTTCTTGACCTCCTCGGCGACCTCGGCCGCCGAGCGGGGGGTGCCTTCCCTCGCCGGCGTGACCGTCACGTTGCCCGCCCAGTTCTGCCAGGTCATGTCCGCGGCTCCCGGTTGATGCGCAGCTTGGCCTGCCCGGTCAGGCAGATCAGTACCGCGAGCGTGCCACAGAGCGCCGCGAACGCATAGCTGACCCTGGCGCCGTCGGCGTCGATGATGTGCCCCGCGATCGCCGAGCCGACCGCGATGCCGACCGAGATCGTGGAACCGAGCCAGGCCATGGCCTCGGTCCTGCGGTGCGGCTCGGCCTGCTGCTCGAGGATCGCGTAGCCGGCGATCAGCGTGGGAGCCACCGCTAGCCCGGCGAACAGGCAGACGACGTCGAGGGCGAGAAGACCTGGCATCGCCCAGAAGGTCGCGACCCCGCAGACCGTGATCGCGGCCGTGATGATGAACCGGCGGCCGAGCGGACTGCGCCAGTTCTTCGAGCCGTACCAGAACCCTCCGATCGCGCTGCCGAGAGAGTACGTGCCGAGTATCAGCCCGGCCAGCGGCCGGTGCCCGAGTTCGGAAGCGAACGCGACCGTGCTGAGGTCGATCGAGGAGAACATCATCCCGAGCATGAGGAACGCGGGGGAGAGCGTGATCAGCCCGGCGGCCGGCATCGAGCCTCGCTTCGCTACCTTCAGCGGGCGCGGCCTCGGCGCGGGCTCTGTTCTGCGCTGGAACGCGAACAAGACCGTGCCGGCGATCGCCAGGACGCTCGCCGTGCCTACCCCGGCCGCCGGGAACAACTGCGTGGCGAGGAGGGTCACCAGCGCCGGGCCGATGACGAAGATGATCTCGTCGTTGACGGATTCGAGCGCGAACGCGGCATGGAGTTGCTGCGGCCTGTCGCTGAGCAGCGAGCTCCACCTGGACCTGACCATGCTGCTCATCGACGGCATGCAGGCACCGGCCAGCGTTCCTGCGACAAGCAGGGCGGGCAGGGGCGCCCGCATCTCGGCGCAGGTGATAAACGCCGCGCAGGCAATCGTGAAGATCGTGACCTCGGCCAGCAGTACCCGGCCCTGGCCTAGCCGGTCAGAAAGCTTGGCCACGTAAGGGCTGAGCAGCGCGAACCCGATCGAGCCCGACGCGGCGACGGTGCCGGCGATGCCGTACTTGCCGGTGATCGAGGCGATCAGCAGCACGGTGCCCAGCCCGTACATGGACATCGACATCCGCCCGACGAAACCGGTGGAGGAAAACGCGAAGGCGCCGGGGGTTCCGAACAGTACCCGGTAAGGATTGCGGCCACGGGAAGACGAATCCTCCTGGTGAACCTGGTCAAGACCCCCGTCAAGCTGCTTCATCCCCTGTGACCTCCCCGACAGACCGTATCGGGAGGACAAGTCGGGTTACAGTGGTGATTGCCATGAGACGACTGCTGACGCTTGCTCGCCCCAGAACGCGCCCCTCTTCCTTGCTTCTCTCGGCTGGCGCGGTCGCGGCCAGCCTGGCGGTCGTCATCGCGGTCGCCGGATGGCATCAGAGCAGGCCTGGCGGGTCGACCTCGAACGGCTCGGCTAGCGCGCGGTTCACCAGCTTCAGCGGCATCATGCTGCCTGACTTGCTCGTCGTGCTGCCGGCGGGCCTGACCAGTCAGCAGCTCAGCAAGCTGCGCGCGATAAAGGGCGTCAGGAAACTGATCTCCTTCGACGGCGCTCAGATCACCGTCGACGGCCAGCCTGCCAGCGTGATCGGCGTCAGCCCTAGCCGGTTCAGGTCGTGGGTGCCGCTGAGCACGGCCTCAGATCAGTCGCTGTGGACCAAGCTCGCGGCTGGCGGCTTCATCGCCGGTACTTCAGCCGCGTCGCGGCTGAAGCTGAAGCCCGCCGCGAAGTACCAGCTCACCGGCGCCAAATCGGTCAAGGTCGCGTACGGCGGCTCGGCGGACCTCGGCATCGACGGCGTGGACCTCGTCGTCAACGCCGCTGTCTCGCGGCAACTCGGACTGGTCCATGAGGTCGCCGCCCTCATCAGCGCTCCAGGGCCGAGCATGACCAGCCTGATGAACAGCGTCAGGAAGATCCTCGGCCGGGCGGTAGAGGTGGTGTCATTGCGCGGCTCGGGCAAGCTGGCGTCGCAGCCGGCATCGAGCCTGGTCGTGGCCAAGCACATCACGAACTACCTGCAGTTGTTCCAGGCCTCGTCGGCTAAGTACTGTCCCTCGCTCCCGTGGACCGTGCTCGCCGCGATCGGGCAGATCGAGAGCGCCGACGGCCAGAACGTCGGCCCGTCGAGCGCTGGGGCACTCGGCCCGATGCAGTTCCTGCCCTCCACCTGGTCGGAGTGGGGCATCGACGGCTTCGGCCCCAAGGGCAGGCCTGACGTCATGAACCCGTTCGATGCCGTGCCGTCGGCGGCACGCTACCTCTGCGCCGCCGGCGCCTCCGCAGGCACCGAGTCCGGCCTCCGCACGGCGGTCTTTGCCTACAATCACGCCGACTGGTACGTCGACGAGGTGCTGGCCCTGGCCGCCGAGTACGCCGCCGAATACCGGTAAGTCGCGGTCCAGGGCTGCTTGGATGGGTGGCATGGGTCGGGGCAGCGCGTTTTTGCTTGTGTCGTTCGGCGGGCCAGAGGGCCGCGATGACGTGATGCCGTTCCTGCGGAACGTCACGGCGGGGCGAGGGGTGCCTGATGAGCGGCTGGCCGGCGTGGCGGAGCATTACTACTTGTTCGGCGGGGTCAGCCCGATCAACGCACAGAACAGGGACCTCCTCGCCGCGATCGAGAAGGACTTCGCCGCGAACGCGCTTGACCTGCCCGTTTACTGGGGTAACAGGAACTGGATGCCTTATCTGGCCGACACTATGCGGGCGATGGCCAAGGACGGCATCACCCGCGTGATCGCGATAGCGACCTCGGCGTACAGTTCGTTCTCCAGTTGCCGGCAGTATCTCGACGACCTTGACCTGGCCAGGGCCAGCGTCGGTACGGGCGCCCCCGCGGTGATCAAGATCCCGCCTTACTACCGGCACCCGGGGTTCATCGGGTCGTTTATCGCTTCGGCATCGCGGGCGCTTGCCGAGCTGCCCGGTGCCGATCTGGTGTTTACCGCGCACAGCATTCCGCTGTCGATGGCGTCGTCCAGCGGGCCCGCAGGGGACGCCTACGCCGCGCAACTCGCGGAAGCCGCTGAGCTGATCGCGGCCGGGCTCGGGCGGACAAGCTGGCGGCTGGCTTACCAGAGTCGCAGCGGACCCCCGTCCGTCCCGTGGCTGGGACCTGACGTCAACGACTGCGTTGCCGAGCTTGCGGCCGCAGGCAGCGGTGCTATTTGTCTGATACCGATTGGCTTTGTCAGCGATCACATGGAAGTACGTTTTGATCTCGACGTCGAGGCGGCGCAGACGGCGGAACGGCTGGGTGTGCGACTGGTGAGGGCCGCCACGCCGGGCACCGAGCCCAGGTTCGTGCACATGATCACCGAGCTGGTGCGGGCGTACGCGGACGAGCGGGCCGACGATGTGGTCGCAGGGCTCGGGCCTGACGCGGTGAGCTTCTGCGCGCAGGGTTGCTGCGGTTCCGGTGGTGACCGCTCGGCGGGCTGGCTGCGATGAACGGTATTCCTGAGGCGGGCGAGCTGCTCGAACTGGCAAGGGCGATCGCTGAAGAGGCCGGGGCGATGCTGGCCGGCCGGTCTGGGCGGGCCGTCGTGGTGAGCACCAAGTCGAGTCCGACCGACGTGGTGACCGAGATGGATCAGGCGGCAGAGCAGCTGATCAGGGACCGGATACTTGGCGCGCGGCCTGGCGACGCGATCCTCGGCGAGGAAGGCGGCGAGACCGGTGAGGGCGCGCCTGTCCGCTGGATCGTCGATCCGCTCGACGGGACCGTCAACTACCTTTACGACCTGCCCGACTGGGCGGTGAGCATCGCCGCCGAGGTCTCAGGTGAGGTCGTCGCCGGCGTGGTCTGCGTGCCCCGCAGGGAGCTGGTGTACTACGGGTCGCTTGGCGGCGGATCGTACCGCGCTTACGCTGACGGCGGGCAGGCGCGGCGCCTGGCGTGCAACGCCGGGGTGCCGCTATCGCGCGCGCTTGTCGCGACCGGGTTCGGGTACGCTCCAGAGCGGCGACGGGTACAGGGAGAAGTCGTGGCGGCGGTCCTGCCCCGCGTACGCGATATCAGGCGGGCAGGCGCGGCGGCCGTCGACCTGTGCTCGCTGGCGGCAGGGAACGTGGACGGCTACTATGAGCGCGGCCTGAATCCGTGGGATATCGCCGCCGGCGGCCTGATCGCGCGCGAGGCCGGGGCGATCGTCAGCGGGCTCGGCGGACAGCAAGCGGGTCCGTCAATGACGGTGGGCGGCGGACCAGGGCTGTTCGCCGAGTTGCACGACCTGCTGGTAAGCCTGGATGCCGAACGATCGTAAGTTCCGATGTCGTGATTAGCGGTGATCTGGCGCCATAGCAGTGCGACACGAACCTTCAGCTAGGTGGGTTAGGTGTACTTGGCGCGGGCGGACGTGCCAGAATTTGCCGCCGGATTCGGGCACAACCGGGGCCGCTAAAGCGTTGGACCCGCGCGAGACGTTTAACGACGGAGGAGTAAAGCCACCATGGCTACGGACTACGACAGCCCAAGGAAGACTGACGAAGAGCTCACTGAGGACAGCTTGCAGGAACTGCAAGCGCGGCGGATGGACAAGTCGTCGACCGCGATCGACCTTGACCCCGATGATGCTGCCGAATCGCTTGAGCTACCAGGGGCTGACCTTTCCAGCGAAGAGCTTTCTTTCAAGGTGATCCCCAGGCAGGCCGACGAGTTCACCTGCTCAAGCTGCTTCCTTGTGCATCACAGGAGCCAGCTCGCGGAGACCCGCGGCGGTGAGCTGATCTGCCGGGAGTGCGCGGCCTAGGCCGGGCGCGTGTTTGCCACTGGCCGCTCATCAGGCCGGCCAGATCGCACGTTCGTCACCGCGCGGGTCGAGTACGACCGAGCCGCCACCGGTGTCGAATACGCGCACCTGACGGCTCGCGTCGAAGGCCGGCCAGCCGGGATCGCTGCCGCGCGCGAACGCGATCCAGGCCGCGTGCATGTCCGCGGCCAAGTCCTTTGGAGCATTTGTGCCGATAAGGGAGACGGCATCGCTTGCAGACAAATTGTCGAAGACGAAAGGGATCTCCATGACGTGTCCCGCGCCGATAGGCGGGTGACCCCATGCGAACTCATAGAAGTAAGTCGGAGCCGGTCCGCCCGACCTGGCGTCCGCGACCGCGATCGCGGGGAGCCTGAAAAACCTGTCGGTCAGCAGCGCGGAGAAAACATCGCCGGACTTCGCGCCCTTGCGGTTCGCCTGGTAAAGGGCGACGACCTCGCTGGTGGCGCCAAGAGCCGCCGCTACCGTGCCGAGCAACTCGGGCGTGATCGCGTCGATCATGCCAGGCGGTACCAGGAAGAACCTGAACTCCTCTGAGTTCGTGCCGATCAGCAGCGGCACGTCAGCTCCGCTGCCAGCCGCGATGGCCGCGAGCGGGTGCGCTGGCAGCGTGTCACCGTCGATGACCGGTATGAACGCCATGGAACTCGCCACGATCGTCGGGCCGAACCTGGCAGGGTCAGGTGCCGCAGACAGCGCGTCGCGGACCTGGATCTGTGCCTTGATCAGCGTGCCTGTGTCGAGTTCCGCGATGCCGGCGGCTGAGACGTCGTTCTCGCTGAGCGCCTCGCCGAGCGCGAGGCCCAGTTCGGCCGTGACCAGGGCAGCGTCGGCAGGGTCCGCCGCCGCCTGTACAGAGCCGCTTTCCGCGATGACCTTGCTGAACAGGCCGCGGGCGGCCGGCATCGTCATCAGCGTCACCGCGCTCATCGCCCCGGCTGACTCGCCGGCGATCGTGACGTTAGCCGGGTCGCCGCCGAAGGCCGCGATGTTGTCGCGCACCCATTCGAGCGCGGCGATCTGGTCGAGCAAACCCCGGTTGGCCGGTGCGTCTGGCAGCAACGCGAAGCCCTCGGCGCCCAGGCGGTAGTTGATCGCCGCGAAGACCACGCCGTCCCTGGCGAACGCGGTGCCGTCGTACATCGGGATCGCGCAGTTGCCGTTCGCGAACGCGCCGCCGTGGATCCAGACGATGACGGGGCGGTCGCCTCCGTTGTCGGCTGGCGCCCAGATGTTGAGGTTCAGCCAGTCATCGCCAGGCACCTCAGGCTCGGGCAGCACGATGTCGAACGGCGCGGGGTAGGCGGGCTTCGGCGGGGTAGGGCCGTACGCGGTCGCGTCGCGGACTCCGGTCCATGGTTTCGGCGGCAGAGGCGCGGCGAACCGGAGTTCGCCGGTCGGGCTGGCCGCGTAGGGAATGCCGAGGAAACTCATGACGCCGTCGCTGAGGCGGCCGCGAACCTGCCCGTACCTGGTCGCAACGACTGGTTCCATGTCAGAACTGTGCCACAGGTGACGAGTCACTAGACAGTCCTGCGGGCCGGGTCTTCAGCCAGTGGTTCTGGAACGGAACAAAAACGAGGGCTGGCCCAGGCCAGTTGAGCGCGAGATGATCAGCCAATACGCGACCGGCAGCGACGCGGATCTGGAGGATATGTGTCGAGCTACGCGGACCTGATCTTCAGCGGCGGCCCGATCTACACGGCCGACGCCGCCGGCAGGCATCTTGTCCCCGCGACTGGCAAGGGCGGGCGCCCGGCCGACTCGGTGGCCGTCGCCGTTGGCAAGATCATCGCGGTGTCAGCAGCCGACGACGCTGAGCTGCGTGAACTGCGCGGGCCTGATACCGAGGTCATCGACCTGGCCGGGCGGGCGCTGCTTCCCGGCTTCACCGACGCGCACGTGCATCCGGCGTTCGCCGGCGTGACGATGGTTGCCTGCAACCTGATTGGCGCCGCGACACTTGACGAGGCGCTCGGGCGGATCAAGACGTACGCGGATCAGCATCCCGACCTCGAATGGATCTCGGGAAGCGGCTGGCGGATGGAGTGGTTCGAGCGGGGCACTCCGAGCAGGCAGCAGCTTGACGCCGTCACCGGCCGCCGTCCGGCGTTCATTCTCAACCGGGACGGTCACGGCGGCTGGGCCAACACCAGGGCCTTCGAGGCAGCCGGGTTCGACGCCCGCACGCCTGACCCTCCCGACGGCCGGTTTGAGCGCGAGCACGACGGGTCGCTACAGGGGACGGTGCATGAGGGAGCGGCGGACCTGCTCGGGGCCTACGTGCCGAAACCGTCCTTTGACCAGCGGCTGACCGGTCTTATGCTCGCGCAGCAGCATCTGCATGAGCGCGGCATCACGTCCTGGCAGGACGCGATCGTCGGCGAGTATCTGGGGTCGCAGGACCCGCTGCCCGTTTACCTGGCGGCGGCGCGGGCCGGTCAGCTCACCGCGCGGGTGCGCGGTGCCCTCTGGTGGGACCGGTCGCGTGGCGCATCGCAAATTGACGAGATCGCCGGGCGGA
>Ga0335074_10015941_pt1 | contig 10572 bp, 7 predicted proteins | sample Lox_Sample_23_FD_206715 | JGI IMG/M metagenome (GOLD analysis project Ga0335074, IMG submission 206715) | Soil microbial communities from Loxahatchee National Wildlife Refuge, Florida, United States - Lox_Sample_2.3 | ecosystem: Environmental > Terrestrial > Soil > Wetlands | place: USA: Florida...
CGGTGAACTCCGGGAAGTTGTTCGTCGCGTGCAGCCGCTCGGCCGCGGCGTGCCAGTCGCTGGTCCGGACGAGGTCGTTCCACTCCGGGATCAGGTTCCCGAGCGGGCAGCCGTTGTGGCAGAACGGGATGCCGCAGTCCATGCACCGCCCGGCCTGCCGCTCCAGCTCGCCGCGGCCGAAGTCCGTGTACACCTCGTGCCAGTCCCGGATCCGGACGTCGACCGGGCGCCGCGCCGGGGTCTGCCTGGCCGTCTTCAGGAAGCCCTTGGGGTCCGCCATCGTGATCAGCTCCCTCAGCCGTGCGTGGCGGCCATGACGGCCTCGTTGACGTCGAGCCCGTCGCGCTCGGCGCGCTGGGCGGCGGCCAGGACCCGCTTGTAGTCCTTCGGCATCACCTTCCCGAACCGGCCGAGCGCCGGCGCCCAGTCGGCCAGCAGTCCCGCCGCCACCGCGGAGCCGGTTTCGGCGTGGTGCCGCTGCACCAGGTCCCGCACGAACGCCGCGTCCTCGTCGTCGAGCGGATCCAGGTCGGCCATCTCGAGGTTCACACGAGCCTCGTCCGGGTCGAGCAGGTAGGCGATGCCGCCGGACATGCCGGCCGCGAAGTTCCGGCCGACCGGGCCGAGCACGGCCACCCGCCCGCCGGTCATGTACTCGCAGCCGTGGTCGCCGGTGCCCTCGGCGACCGCCGTCGCGCCGGAGTTCCGCACGCAGAACCGCTCGCCGACCACTCCCCGCAGGAAGATCTCGCCGCTCGTCGCGCCGTAGCCGATCACGTTGCCTGCGATCACTTGCTGCTCCGCTCCGAACACCGCTGACGGATCCGGCGCGGCGATGATCCGCCCGCCGGACAGGCCCTTGCCGAGGTAGTCGTTGGCGTCTCCGGCCAGCCGGAGCGTCACCCCGCGGGGCAGGAACGCGCCGAATGACTGGCCGGCCGAGCCGCGGAAGGAGATGTCGATCGTGTTGTCGGGCAGCCCCTGGCCGCCCCACCTCCTGGTCACCTCGTAGCCGAGCATGGTGCCGACGGTCCGGTTGACGTTGCGGACCGGCAGCTCGAGCGTGACGGGGGTTCCGTCGGCCAGGGCGCCCTCGGCGAGCTGGATCAGCGTGTTGTCGAGCGCGCGGTCGAGCCCGTGGTCCTGCCTGGTGACGGCGTGGCGCGCGGCGCCGGGCCCGAGGTCGGGCACGTGCAGCACCGGGGCGAGCTCCAGGCCCGCCGCCTTCCAGTGCTCGACCGCCGCCGCGGTGTCGAGGAGCTCGGCGTGCCCGACGGCCTCGTCCAGGCTGCGGAAACCCAGCATCGCCAGATACCCGCGCACTTCTTGGGCAAGGAACTCGAAGAACGTCACCACGAACTCGGGCCGGCCAGCGAACCGCTTGCGCAGCTCCGGGTTCTGGGTTGCCACACCGACGGGGCAGGTGTCCAGGTGGCAGACGCGCATCAGCACGCACCCCGCCACCACCAGCGGCGCGGTGGCAAAGCCGAACTCCTCGGCGCCGAGCAGCGCCGCGATGATCACGTCGCGCCCCGTCTTCAGCTGCCCGTCGACCTGGACCACGATCCGGTCGCGCAGGCCGTTGCGCAGCAGCGTCTGCTGGGTCTCGGCCAGCCCGAGCTCCCACGGGGCTCCGGCGTGCTTGATGCTGGTCAGCGGCGCGGCGCCGGTGCCGCCGTCGTGCCCGGAGATCAGCACCACGTCGGCGTGCGCCTTGGACACGCCGGCGGCGACCGTGCCAACCCCGACCTCGGCAACGAGCTTGACGTGCACCCGCGCCGCCGGGTTGGCGTTCTTCAGGTCGTGGATCAGCTGGGCGAGATCCTCGATCGAGTAGATGTCGTGGTGCGGCGGCGGCGAGATCAGGCCGACGCCGGGCGTCGAGTACCTGGTCCGGGCGATCCACGGGTACACCTTGTGACCCGGAAGCTGGCCGCCCTCCCCCGGCTTGGCGCCCTGGGCCACCTTGATCTGCAGGTCGCTGGCGTTGACGAGGTATTCGCTGGTCACGCCGAACCGGCCGCTGGCCACCTGCTTGATCGCGGACCGGCGCAGGTCGCCGTTCGGGTCGGGCGTGTACCGGTCCGGGTCCTCGCCGCCTTCCCCGGTGTTGGACCGGCCGCCCAGCCGGTTCATCGCGATCGCCAGCGTCTGGTGCGCCTCGGCCGAGATCGAGCCGTAGGACATCGCCCCGGTCGAAAACCGGCGCACGATGCTCGACACCGGCTCCACCTCGTCGATGGGCACCGGCTCGCGGACAGGCAAAGCGGGACCGGAGGACGCGCCGGGGGGGTCCTGGGGGGTCGTCCCCCCCGGGCCAGCACAGTCGTCTACGCCGCGTATCCGCATCAGGCCGCGCAGCGTCATCAGCCGCGCCGCCTGGTCGTCGACCAGCCTGGTGTACTCGGCGAAGATCTCCTGCCGCCGGCTCCGCGTCGCGTGCTGCAGCTTGAACACGGTCTCCGGGCTGAACAGGTGCGGCTCGCCCTCGCGCCGCCACTGGTACTCGCCCCCGGTCTCCAGCCGCCGGTGTGCCGGCCCGGCGCCGCGAGCCGGGAAGGCCCGGGCGTGCCTGGCCGCCACCTCGGCCGCGAGCTGGTCGAAGCCGACGCCGCCGAGCCGCGACGGCGTTCCGGCGAAGCAGGCGTCGATGACCTCGTCGCCGATCCCGATCGCCTCGAAGATCTGCGCTCCGGTGTACGAAGCCACCGTGGACACGCCCATCTTGGACATGATCTTCAGCAGCCCCTTGCCGAGCGCCTTGATCACGTTGGCTGCGGCCTTCGGCGCCGTAATCCCGTCGAGCGCGCCGCCGCGCACCAGGTCCTGCGCCGACTCGATCGCCAGGTACGGGCAGACGGCCGCAGCCCCGTAGCCGATGAGCAGGGCGATGTGGTGGCACTCGCGGGCGTCACCGGCCTCCACGATCAGGCCGACCCTGGTGCGGGTGCGCTCCCTGATCAGGTGGTGGTGCACGGCCCCGGTGAGCAGCAGCGAGGGGATCGGCGCCAGGCGGGTGTCAAGCTCCGGACCCCTGGCGCGTCGGTCGGACAGCACGATCAGCCGCGCCCCGCCGCTGATCGCGGCCGACACCTCGGCGCGGATCTCGCCAAGACGCCGGCGCAGCGCCGCGCCGCCCCCCGCGACCCGGTACCGGCCGTCCACGACGTGCGCCGCGAAGCCGGGCAGGTCACCCTCGTCGTTGATGTGGATGATCTTGTCGAGGTCGCCGGGGCTGATCACCGGGTACGACAGCACGATCTGGCGGCAGGACGCCGGGCCGGGCTGAAACAGGTCGTCCTCGGGGCCGGCCGTCGACCCCAGCGAGGTGACCAGCTCCTCGCGGATCGCGTCCAGCGGCGGGTTGGTGACCTGCGCGAACAGCTGGGTGAAGTAGTCGAAGATCAGGCGCGGCCGGTCGGAGAGCACGGCCAGGGGCGTGTCGCTGCCCATGGAGCCGAGCGGCTCGCCGCCGGTGCGGGCCATGGCCGCCACGATGACCCGGAGCTCCTCTTCGGTGTACCCGAACAGCTGCTGCCTGGTCGCCAGCGGCAGGCCCCGGTGGCCACCGTGGCTGTCCCGGTCGGGCAGGTCCTCCAGGTGCAGCAGCCCGGCGTGCAGCCACTCCTGATACGGGTGCTCGGCCGCCAGCTGCGACTTGACCTCCTCGTCCTCGATGATCCGGCCCTGGGAGGTGTCGGCGAGGAAGATCCGTCCGGGCTGCAGCCTGCCCTTGCGCACCACGGTGGCCGGGTCGATGTCCAGCACGCCGACCTCGCTCGCGAGCACGACCAGGCCGTCGCTGGTCACCCAGTACCGGCCCGGCCGCAGGCCGTTGCGGTCCAGCACGGCACCGATCATCGTGCCGTCGGTGAACGCGATCAGCGCCGGGCCGTCCCACGGCTCCATCAGGGTGGAGTGGAACTGGTAAAAGGCCCGCAGCGCCGGGTCCATCTGCTCGTGGTTCTCCCACGGCTCCGGGATCATCATCAGCACCGCGTGCGGCAGCGACCGCCCGCCCATGTGCAGCAGTTCCAGGCAGGCGTCGAAGCTCGCCGAGTCGCTCGCGGACTCGTCCAGGACCGGCAGCAGCCGCTCCAGGCCCCGCCCCTCGGCGTCGCGTTCAATCAACTCGGTGTGCAGCAGTGCCTCGCGGGCCCGCATCCAGTTGCGGTTGCCCCTGATCGTGTTGATCTCGCCGTTGTGCGCGATGAACCGGTAGGGATGGGCCAGCGGCCAGGACGGGAACGTGTTCGTGGAGAACCGCGAGTGCACCAGCGCCAGCGCCGAGGTGTACCGCGGATCGGCCAGGTCCGGGTAGAACTGCCCGAGCTGGATCGGGGTGAGCATCCCCTTGTAGACGATCGTGGCCGCCGAGAGGCTCACGAAGTACGCCCCGGCCTCGTGCTCCGCCCGCTTGCGGAGGCAGAACGCACGCCGGTCGAGGGCTATCCCGCCCTCGCCGCTGGCCGAGGCGACGAACAGCTGCGCCAGGTGCGGCAGCACGGCCCGCGCGCCGGAGCCGCACTGCTCGGGCAGGTGCGGGACGTCCCGCCAGCCCAGGACCGTCAGGCCCTCGAGCGCGGCGAGGCGCACCACCGCGCCGATCGCCGCGGCCCTGTCATCGGCGCCGGCCGGCAGGAACACCATTCCGGCCGCGTAGTGCCCGGGTTCCGGCAGCGCGAACCCGCACACCGCGCGGAACAGCTCGTCGGGGATCTGGGTCAGGATCCCGGCTCCGTCGCCGGTGTCCGGGTCGCTGCCCTTGGCGCCCCGGTGATCCAGGTTCCGCAGGACGGTCAGTGCCTGCGCCACGATCTCGTGGCTGCGGCGGCCTGGGAGGTCAGCAACAAAGCCGACGCCGCAGGCGTCGTGCTCAAAGCTGCTGTCGTAGAGTCCCTGGCTTCCAGAAGGTCCAGCTAGGGCCATCAATGCTCCTGTCGTCTCGATCAGCTGCTGCGGGTCGGGACGACATTGGCCCTGGTGGGACGGGACGACTTTGGCCCTTGGGGTGGGCGTGGCGGCAGCGCTGGCTGCTCACGGCCCGACTCCATTGTAACGAGCATGTTGCCTGGAATGCGATAACCCAGGTCACGGGCTTGAACGTGACGCCTCGGAGGACTCGCGCACGCCCTCGGCGAGACTGGCTGCCAGGTCACGGACGGCGGCGACGCCCGAACGCTCGTCCGCGGCGTCGAGCAGCCGGCTCACAAACGCCGAGCCCACGATCACGCCGTCGGCGAAACCGGCGACCTCGGCGGCCTGCCGCCGGTCACGGACGCCGAGCCCGACCGCCACCGGCAGGTTCGTGCACTCCTTGGTCCGGCGCACCAGCCCGGCCGCCTGGCTGCCCACGGCGTCCCGGGCTCCGGTGGTGCCCATCAGCGAGGCCGCGTAGACGAACCCGCCGCAGACCGAGGTGATCAGCTTGATCCGGTCGCCGGACGAGCTCGGCGCGACGAGGAAGACCGGGTCGAGCCCGTGCTCCGCGGCCGCGTCCAGCCACGGCCCGGCCTCCTCCGGGGTCAGGTCGGGGGTGATCAGCCCGCTGCCCCCGGCGGCGGCCAGGTCGGCGGCGAACGCGGCCACGCCGTGGTGGTCGACCGGGTTCCAGTACGTCATCACCAGCGTCGGCACGCCCGCGCCGGCCACCGCCTCGACCGTGCGCAGCACGTCGGCCACGCGGGTGCCCGCGGCCAGGGCCCGCCGGGTGGCCTGCTGGATCACCGGGCCATCCATCAGCGGGTCGGAGTACGGCAGGCCGATCTCCACGATGTCGGCTCCGGCCTCGGCCATCGCGATCGCCGCCTCGATCGCGCCGGGGACCGACGGAAAGCCGGCGGGCAGGTAGCCGACGAGAGCGGCCCGGTGCTCCGCCGCGGCGCGCTGGAACGCGCCGTCGATCGCGCTCACCGCGTCACGTGCCCGAAGTAGCGGGCGGCGATGTCCACGTCCTTGTCGCCGCGGCCCGAAAGGTTCACCAGGAGCACGGCGTCACTGCCGAGTTCCGGGCCCAGCTGCAGCGCCCCGGCGAGCGCGTGCGCGGACTCGATGGCCGGGATGATGCCCTCGGTCCGGCAGAGCACGGCGAACCCGTTCATGGCCTCCGCGTCGGTGACCGCGCGGTAGCTGGCCCGGCCGGTGTCGTGCAGCCAGGAATGCTCGGGCCCGACCCCGGGGTAGTCAAGGCCAGCGGAGATCGAGTGCGTCTCGAGCGTCTGGCCGTCGTCGTCCTGCAGCAGGTAGGTCCGCATGCCGTGGATCACCCCGGCGGAGCCGCCCGCCAGCGTCGCGGCGTGGCGGCCCGTGGCCAGCCCGTCTCCCCCGGCCTCGCAGCCGATCAGCCGCACACCCTCGTCCGGGATGAACGCGTGGAACGCGCCGATCGCGTTGGACCCGCCGCCGACGCACGCGATCACGGCGTCCGGGAGCCGCCCGGCGGCGGCGAGCACCTGCTCGCGCGCCTCGACGCCGATCACCCGCTGGAAGTCGCGGACCATCACGGGGAACGGGTGCGGGCCCATGACCGACCCGATGCAGTAGTGGGTGGTCTCGACCGTGGTCACCCAGTCGCGGAACGCCTCGTTGATCGCGTCCTTCAGGGTCCGGCTGCCGGTGGCGACCGGCGTCACCTCGGCGCCGAGCATGCGCATCCGGGCCACGTTCAGCGCCTGCCGCCGGGTGTCCTCCTCGCCCATGTAGACGGTGCAGTCCAGCCCGAGCAGCGCCGCCGCGGTCGCGGTCGCCACGCCGTGCTGGCCAGCCCCGGTCTCCGCGATCATCCGCGTCTTGCCCATGCGCCGGGTGAGCAGTGCCTGGCCGAGGACGTTGTTGATCTTGTGAGAGCCGGTGTGCGCCAGGTCCTCCCGCTTCAGGAAAACCCGGCAGCCGCCCGCCTCGGCGGCGAACCGCGGCACCTCGGTGAGCAGCGTGGGCCTGCCCGCATAGTCGCGCAGCAGCGCGCCCAGATCGGCCTGGAACGCCGGATCGGCCTTGGCGGACAGGTAGGCGGCGGTCAGCTCCTCCAGGGCCGACATGAGCGCCTCGGGCGCGAGCCTGCCGCCGTACCGCCCGAAGTGCCCGGTCGCGTCGGGCATCGTGGCTCCGGCAGCGGGGAGCGCGGTCAACCCCTGTCCCCGCGCAGCGCCGGATGGGAGCCAGCGGTCACCAGATCGGCGACGGCGGAGCGCGGGTCCTTGCCGGTCACCAGGCTCTCCCCGACGAGCACGGCGTCCGCGCCCGCCGCCGCGTAGGCCAGCAGGTCGTGCGGGCCGCGTATCCCCGACTCGGCGATCTTGATGATGCCTTCGGGTACCCGCGGGGCGAGCCGGCCGAAGACGCTGCGGTCGACCTCCAGCGTGGCCAGGTTCCGCGCGTTGATGCCGAGGACCCTGGCCCCCGCGTCCAGCGCGCGGTCCAGTTCCTCCTCGGTGTGCACCTCGACCAGCGGCACGAGGTCGATCGACATCGCGCGCTCGACGAGCGAGACGAGCGCGTTCTGCTCTAGCGCCGCCACGATCAGCAGCACCACGTCCGCGCCGTACGCCCGCGCCTCCCAGAGCTGGTACGAGCTGACGATGAAGTCCTTGCGCAGCACCGGCACCCGCACGGCTTCGCGCACCGCCGCAAGGTCCTCCAGGCTGCCGCCGAACCGGCGGGGCTCGGTGAGGACGCTGATCACGCGGGCGCCGCCGGCCTCGTAGTCCATGGCCAGCGCGGCTGGGTCGGCGATCGCGGCCAGCGCGCCCTTGGACGGGCTCGCACGCTTGACTTCCGCGATGACGGCGACGTCGCCGCCCTTGAGCGCGGTGATGCAGTTGCGCGCGGCTGGCGCCTTGCCCGCCGCCTCCTTCAGGTGGTCCAGCGGGACAGCCCGCTGCCGTGCCGCGAGGTCGGCACGTACTCCCTCGAGGATCTCGTCGAGCACGCTCACGCGGTTCTGCCGCCCCCTCGGGTGGGATGCCTTGCGCCCACGATCGTAGCGAGCGCACCTAAGCGATGCGGCATGGACCCTGCCTCTGCGGCCCGGCGTCAGCCGGCCGCGCGGCCGCCGAGCGGGTCCGCACCAGCCTCGACCGGGCCCTCCGCCTGCGCCGGGGCACCGCTGAACGCGCGGGCCACCGCGGGATGCAGCAGCACCCCCAGCGCGATAATCCCGAACAGGGTGCCGCCGATGTAGCGGGAGGTGATGAACCTGATGAGCCCCCACATGACAAACGCCGTCTCGAAGCCGATCGCGACCATCCAGGCCACCTGCGTGGCGGAACGGGACATCGCCGCGAGCCCGAGCAGCGCCACCACCACCATCAGGGTGATGATGATCGACGGGATGTGCCTGCGGCTGAAGGAAAGCCCGATCGCGGCCGAAGCGACAGCCTGGGCCGTGATCAGGCGGGTCACCAGCTTCACCAGCGACTGCCGGTCGGCTCGCGGGGCGCCCGCGGCGCCCGCATCGGCCCGACGGCTCGGGCGAACTCGAGACCCTGCGCTCACCAATCACCTCCGCGATCCTGCCGGCATTATCCACCCTGAAGCCTAACTTGTGCCACTAAGCACCAGGTCAGATGCCGTATCCGCCCTGTCCGGGTCTGGGCAGAGGTGTCGCTGTGCGCTAGGTGGGATCCTCGTCCCGGCTCAGCGACTCCCAGATCGCCGCGGTGTCGGGGCGGCGGGTCCCGCGATCGCCCGCCGGGACAGGCGCGCCGGAAGCGGACGCCACGGATGCCGGGGCTGGCGCGTCGTACCGGCTGGACATGACCGGCAGCTCCAGCGCCCGCCACGCCACTCCCGCGCCGACGCCGACGATCGCGAGCGCGCCGAGGAAGGCGACCCCGCGCCAGGGAAAAGCCGCGAAGATCACGTGGGAGGGGAATCCGGACACCCCGGTGCCGGCCGCCTGGCTCGCGCCGCCTCCGGTCGTGTTGCCGATGTCGGACCCGGTGACGCCCGAACCGGTCTGGGCACCGGCACCGGCCGCGGCGGCCGCCCGGACGGCAGCCGCCGAGATCCCGGTGCTGACCGCCACGGCGATCCCCGCGCCGAGCCCGGCGAGCACGACGCCGGCCGCGCGGCGCAGGGTCCGCCGCGTCGCCAGCACCGCGGCGAGCCCGGCCAGGGCGGCCAGCGCCAGCGCGGCGGCCACGGGCACGAGCGACTGACCGGTCACCGTCGTGACGCTGGGGGGCAGCGGCTTTGGCACGGTGGTCTCCACGTGCGCCCAGCTCTGCCGCGCGGCGAGCAGCACCAGCCCGGCCCCCGCCGCCCCGAGCAGTATCAAGAAAGCCAGTTCCCGCCTTCCGGAATGACCAGCCCGTGCCGCGGAGCCACCCGCTGCCATCTGCGGCACCTCCCTGCCCTCGAGAACCCTTCTGGGCCACGGTGACCTCGTCGTCAGCATAGGCCCGTCCTGCTGGCGGGCTGCACGTCACCTGGGGGCGCGCGCACTGGGCATTCCCAGGGTGCGCGCGGTGGCCTACGATCACACGATGACGTACGCCAGGGATGAGCGCGTTGCCCTTTGCGCGCTGCTCGACGAGGTTGGCCCCAGGGAGCCGACCTTGTGCGAGGGGTGGGCCACCCTGGATCTCGCCGCCCACCTGGTGCTCAGGGAACACCGGCCCGACGCCGGAGCCGGCATGCTCGGGGGGCCGCTCGCCGCTTACACAGCCGCGGTCCAGCGCAAGCTGGCCGAGCGCAACCCGTATCAGCGGCTGGTGCAGACGATAAGGAGCGGCCCGCCGCGTCTGTCGGTGTTCGGGTTTCCCGGCATGGACGAGCGGCTCAACACCGTCGAGTTCTTCGTGCACCACGAGGACGTGCGCCGGGCCCAGCCCGGCTGGGAGCCGCGAAAGCTCGGCCAGGGCCTGTCCGAGGAGCTCTGGCACCGGCTGGCGATGGCCAGGTTCATCCTGCGCAAGGCGCCGGTCGGCGTGGAACTCGTCAGGGACGACGAGCCCGGGCCGACCGAGTCGGGCGTGCCCCGGATCCGGATCACCGCCAAGGCGCGGACCCCGGTCGTCACCGTCATCGGCCCTCCGGCCGAGCTGACCATGTGGGTATTCGGCCGGACCGGGGCGGCCCGGGTCAGGCTCGACGGCAGCGAGGCGGCCGTCGGCGCGATCAAGGCGGCCAACTGGCAGCTGTAGAACCGGCCGGGAAGTCTACCGGCCGTTAACGCGGTTTCCAATCACGGTATCGTTACGGATTCCACTACCAATGGTTAATTATGCCTGAACGCAAAGCAGCTAAATCTCTGTGCAGAAATTCCTTCTCCGGCTGCCTACCGTTCATTAATCAGATAGTAACTGAAAATCTCATAGATACCGTTCATTCACCTTTCCCCGCGACGATGCTCGCGTCCCTGACCCAACGTGGTCATGCATGTCAGAGGGGGAAAGGTGCGAATAAAGAAGACAGGCGTCGCCGCTGTGGCGGCGCTCGGCTGCGTGGCGCTGGCTGCCGGATGCAGCAGCGGCGGAACAAGCAGCACCGCCAGTAAATCAACGAACTGGGCGACGGCGACCTCCGCCGCCGCTGGCGGCGGCATGTCCGCCCTCGTCAAGGCTGCGGAGA
>Ga0335074_10015942_pt1 | contig 10572 bp, 11 predicted proteins | sample Lox_Sample_23_FD_206715 | JGI IMG/M metagenome (GOLD analysis project Ga0335074, IMG submission 206715) | Soil microbial communities from Loxahatchee National Wildlife Refuge, Florida, United States - Lox_Sample_2.3 | ecosystem: Environmental > Terrestrial > Soil > Wetlands | place: USA...
GGTCAGCCAGACAGCAGCTCGCCGACCAAGCCGCTGCGGGCGCCGCCGAGGTGCAGCGGATCCAGGCTGCCGCCGCGCGCGAGCGCGACGAGTTGCGCACTGCGCTGGAGGCCCGCGCCCGGGTCCTGGAGGAGTCCAGGGACGAGCTGCGCGCCCGGGCCGAGCGGGCCGAGCGCGAAGCCGACCGGCTGCGTGAGAGTGCCGGCAGCGATGAGAGCGGAGGGGCGACACGCCCGTAGTGCCCGTAGCAGCGCAGGCGCGGCACTCCTAGTGATCACCGCGGCTCACTGCCCGCTGCCTCGGTAGGCTGCACGCCTGTTGGCGCTGGGCTTCCTGACGACGAGCGGATTATGAGCGAATACCAATACCACGAGTTCCTGGCCATCGACCGGCCCCTGGACGAACAGCAGCAGGCGGAGGCCCGCGAGCTGTCCGACCGAGCCCGGATCACTGCCACCAGCTTCGTCAACGACTGCGACTGGAGCAGCTTCCGCGGCGACCCGCGCAAGATGATGGAGCGCTACTACGACGCCCATGTCAATGTCGCCAGCGGTATCCATCAGGTCATGCTCCGCCTGCCCCGCGCGTTCCTCAGCCTGGAGACGGCCGGCCAGTACTGCATCGACCCCCTCGTCTGCGCCTGGGCCTCAGGGAAGAACCTCATCCTGGACCTGAACAGCCAAGACGACAGCGGGGACCAGGCCAAGGGCGCCGAAGACTCGCTGTCGGCCATCGTCGGCATCCGCGCAGAGCTCGCAGCCGGGGACCTGCGCCCGCTGTACCTGGCCTGGCTGGCGGCCTGGGGAACCTGGGAGCGTGACGAGGACGCGTTCGATTACGCCGAAGAAGACGAAACTGAGCCGCCGGTGCCGGCAGGCCTGAAAGCGATCACCGCGCCTCAGCGGGCACTGGCTGACTTCCTGCGCTTGGATCCCGACCTGCTCGCGGTCGCAGCCGAGGCCAGCCCGCTGCTGCCGGAGACGAAAGACGATCCCGGCGAAATGGCCAGGTGGATCAAGGATCTGCCGGCGAGCGACAAGGACAGACTGCTTCACGAGGTTGCCCAGGGCCACGGTGCCCAGGTCCAGATCGAACTGCACCGCCAGTTCCGCGGCGAACCCGAGGACCTGGGCGTCAGCCGCCCCCGGCGCACCGTGGCGGAACTGCTAGATGCCGCAGCTGAAGCCCGTCAGGAACGCTAGCGCTCACGGTGCCGCGCTACCGGTGTTCTGACAGCCAGGCGTGCACCTCGGGTACCCGGTTCTGCAGAAGGGTCAGGTGCCCGTCATTGTCGAGGAGCCGGGCTTCGACGCCGGGAATGTGCGCGGCCAGCCATTCGCCGTGGCCGAACGGCACGAACATGTCCTGCCTGGCGTGCAGCAGCAGGACCGGGACAGTGATGCTGGCCAGGTCGAATCCCCACGGCCTGACCGTGCAGTTGTCGTCCCACCATCCCTGGCTGCCCGGCGACAGACCGTCCCGCTGCGAGGCGATCAGGTATTCGGCTAGCTCATCCCGCAAGACTGCGGCATCTGTCGGCGTCAGCAGTGACTCCATCGCCTTGGCCGCATTCTCTGGCGAGGTGGCCAGGACTTCCTCCCGGTCCTTTTCCGTCTTTGCCCAGGCCGCAGCCTCGTCTGTGAAAAACAGGCGCATGTCATCCACGTTGCCCTGGCCCATGCCGGTGCCTGGAGTTTGGCGTGCCCATATGAACAAGGACCGGCCGGCCAGCGGGATCACCGGACTCCTCGACAGCCAGCGTCCGGCCGCCCGGGGTACGAACCTTGAGCGCCGCGCTGCCATCTTTCACGCCATCATCGTGGCACAGGCAGCGATGACAGCCCAGGTTCTGCTGCGCCGCGGGTCAGTCGACCAGCAGGACAAGCTTTCCGCGAACATGACCCTCCTCGCTGAGGCGGTGCGCCTGCGCGATCTCAGCGAGCGGGAAAGTCCTCGTAACGGGGGGCGAGAAGCGCCCGTCCTCGATCAGCCCACCGATCTCGGCGATCGAGTGAACCGCGCGGCCGGCGTCCCCGCTGCTGAACCTCACTCCGTGCTCTCGCGCGCCGCCGAAATCGGTCACGGTCACGACGTGCTCCGGGCCACCCGCGAGCTCGATGAGTTCGGGCAGGACACCGTTCCCGGCGACGTCGAGGGCCACATCGACACCGTCGGGCGCCAGCGCGCGAACCCGGTCGACGAGGCCCTCGCCGTAGGCGACGGGCTCGGCCCCCAGCGAGCGCAGGTAATCGTGATTGGCGGAACTGGCCGTGCCGATCACGCGCGCACCGCGCGCCGCAGCGAGCTGGACGGCGGCGCTGCCGACCCCACCGGAGGCGCCGTTGACCAGCAGCATGCTTTCGGCCCCGACGCCGAGCGCGTCCAGGGAGCGCGTGGCCGTCTCAAGGGCGACGGGCAGGGCAGCCGCCTCGACGAAGCCAAGCGAGGGCGGGATCGGCGCGTAGTAGGAGAGCAGCGCCAACTGGGCCGCGCCCGCGCCGTCGTCGGAGAAGCCGAACACCCGGTCGCCGACGCTGACGTCCGTGATGCCCTCACCGACCTCGTCGACGACGCCCGCGACATCGCGACCCGTCGTCTGCGGCAGCTCACCGCCCATCAGGCCCTTACGCAGCTTCCAGTCGGTGGGGTTGATGCCGACCGCATGCACCGCAATCCGGACCTGGCCCGGTCCGGCGTGCGGATCCGGAAGATCCACGATCTCAAGGACCTCCGGGCCCCCGAACTCGCTGAAGCAGACCGCCTTCATCATTCGCTCCGATCTCGGCCCTGTGCTCGTTCCGGCCCAGCCCGCCGGCGGCTTGTCGAGCAGGAACCCAACACTTCTGTCAGCCGCAGGGTCGTGCCCCTGGGCAGCGCTGGCCATCTGCTGTTCGACACACGACCCCCGCTTGGTGCACTGGCTTGCGATTTCAGCCGAATATCCCCATAAAGGAAATTATGATCCACACCTCGGCTGAGGCAGAGATCTGAACGGGCTTGCAAGTGCCCAAAGCTGTCAGTCGGTGGCGAGAAGGCGTTCCAGCCAGTTGAGGCGGGCCGCGACGGCGGCCTTGCTGATCCGCGCCGCGGGGACTTCCCGGTCGAAGGCGTGGGTTCCGCCGGGCCACACGTGCAGCTCGGCCTTGCCGCCGGCCTGCCAGATCTGGCTGGCGTAGGCGAGGATTTCGTCGCGTAGGCACTCGGCGGAGCCGACGTCGAGGAACGCGGGCGGCAGGCCCGTCAGGTCGGTGGCGCGGGCGGGCGCAGCGTACTGCGGCACGTCCGCTCCGCCTTGGACGTCGCCGAGTAGCGAGCTCCAGCCGAACCCGTTGTAGCTACGGTTCCAGGAGTCGATTCGGTCCATCTGCATGGCTGAGGCGCTGTCGTTGCGGTCGTCGAGCATGGGGCACATCAGAAGCTGGCCCAGCAGTCGGGGGCCGCCCTTGTCGCGTACCGTCAGGGCGAGCGCGGCACTAAGACCGCCCCCGGCGCTGGTACCGGTGACGACGACGCGCGCCGGGTCGATGCCGACTTCATCCGCGTGGTCGGCGGCCCACAGCAGACCAGCGTAGGCGTCGTTGATCTGGGCGGGGTAGGGGTGCTGGGGCGCGAGCCGGTAGCCGACGGAGATTAGCGTGACCCCGAACCGCTCGGCCATCTCAAGCAGCTGATCGAGCCCGGTGCGGTGATCGTTGCAGAAGAAGCCGCCGCCGTGCATGTAGTAGAGCAACGGCCGCGATGCGGGCGCGTCGGCGGGCGTGCAGACCAGCAGCGGGATCTCCGGGTCGCCGTCCAGGCCGGGCACCGAGGGCTGAGAGACGATAAAGCGCCCACCACGGCTAAGGTCCTCGAGCGCCGCCACCTCGGCGTCGACCTCCGCGCGTATCCCGGGCAGCATCTCGATGCTCATCGGCGCCAACTCCGGCTCCTCCGCCCTGTAGGCGTCATAGGCGAGCTGAAGTTCGGCATCGAGTGGAACCGGCGCGGTGGGCACGGTCTTTCCCGATTCAAGATTCACGCGCGCACGTTAGCGCCCCCCTACCCTTCGCGCCAGTCGATTTTCAACGCCTGGCCGACCGGCGCCTGCTCGCCACCACAGCGCGCCGTCGGCCTTGGGCGTGCATTCCGCCCTCCGGCACACATCACGCAAGGAGGCAAACGTTGCCGGTCACGGCATTAGCTGGTCATCGGAGCGCGGTCAGCTGAGCTGGCGGAGCAGGCTGGCCATGTCCGAGCAGATCCATTCTTCGGCAAGGAGCGCGTCGGCGACGCGGTAGAACTCGTGGCTGACGTAGTCGATGGCGCGGCCGGTCGCGGGTATGCCCAGGAACTCGCCGGAGTGGGTGCCGCGGATCCGTAGCCGGACGGCGACCTTGTCCTGGGCGGCAACGATGTCCTCGATGTGCGCTTGAAAGTCGGGGAAGGCGTGCTTCATCGTCTCGAAGTTTTGCTGCCAGGCCCGTTGCCCGTGCATGGGTTCGGGCAGTTCAGCCAGGTTGATGATGAAGTCCGGAGCGATCTGTGCCAGGCATTCATCGGCGTTGTGCGCATTGAACGCCCGGCATGCGGCGCGCACCAGCTCGGCGTTCATATCGGGCGAGGTGCTCTGCGAAGTCATGATGTGGTCTCCTTTTCGTCGTAAGGCGCGCTTCCCGGTGCCGCCCGGTTATGACCTGCGCGCCTGGCTCATCAGGTTGATGGCGCGGCGGATCGCGGCGGCCTGGGCTGGGGCGAAGTCCGCGTAGAGGGCTGCGGCGAAGCCCTGATCGGTTTCGGTAAAGCCGCCGTCGGGGAACCGGATCGCCTCCCGCGCCGGCTCGGGGATGGCAGCGACGATGGCCTGGGCTGTCGCCTCGACCCGGGGGTCGTCTGCGGGACAGCCGGCCAGCTCGTCAAGACGCGCGTAGAGCGCGTAGGCCCGTTCGGCGGCCCCGGGATCGGAATTCAGCGTCTGGGTGAGCACGCCGAGCCAGCCGGTGCCGCTGGCTGGGGACGCGGTCTCCAGCAGGGCCATCAGGTCGCGGTCCTTAACCGCCATCGCCGGCTCGGGCCCCGGCTGTTCCGCAGCGATACGGGCCATGCGGTCGAACAACTCGGTCAGCCCGGGAGAGACGGGCGCCTGTTCGGCGGGCTTGCCCCCCGCCTCGGCTTGCCGTAGCAGCTGGGCCAGCCGGGCCCGGCGCTGGCGGAGGCCAGCCTCCTGGCGAGCCAGGTCGGCGTCGAGCTCGCGGAGGGTCTCCGTCAGGTCCCGGCCGGCGTCACGGGCCAGCGCGTCACCCACTTCGTCCAGGCTCAGGCCCAGCTCGGTGAGGCGCCGGACGCGGGCCAGCTCAATGGCGTCCCGCAGCGAGTACTCGCGATAACCGCTGACCGTGCGCGCGGGCTCGGGCAGCAGGCCGACGTGATGGTAATGCCGGATGGCCCGGGTACTGATGCCGACCAAGCCGGCGAGTTCTCCGATCCGCATGCCACCAGGAAACACCTTGACGCTGCGACAAGGTCAAACGTGTCTAAACCTGACTCCCCCGACCAGGGACGGAGTAGTCCGTCAGTCCCTCGAACCCGACGGGGAACGGCGGAGTACGCCTCGGGCTCCTCAACCGGGCGCAAGCTCCCGGCGCGGACGTTAACGATCTTGTGCACGGCCCGGTTGTCCGTCTGCTGTATCCAGGACACCCAAGCCCACCATGATCCGTTAGCCTCGCGCAGTTCCCAGGCAAGCAGATGCCCGACTGTCCCTGTCGTCATCTCAACGAGCGGCGGGCACCAGGGTGCATCACGAGTCACCTGTCTAATTATTCGAATTCCTGTTCGATACGTCAAGTAGCCGCGCGTGCGGGCGGTGGAGCGACCACGGCGGAGAAGTCGTTGATGCCGCTCGACTCGCGGACCCGCATGGCCTGGTTGGTGGCGGGGTCGATGCGTGAGAAACCGTCGGCCCCGTTCCAGTCGAGGACCCACACAGTTGACTTCCCGGCGAGCGGGGCGAAGCAGTCCGACTCGCCGGCGGTTACCGGGATCCGGGCCAGGATCTGCCCTGTGCTCGTGTCGACCCGGATGACCGTCGACCAGTCGTCATCAGCTATCCACAGCGATCCCAGACCGATATCGGCGCCGCCGGGTGTTGCCTCATCGCCGAGCGCCACCGTCACGGCGACCGGGGTTTGCCGGTCGCCAAGCCGGATGGCGGTGTTCGCGCCCACGGCCCAGACGCTGTCCCCGGCCGGGTACACAAAGACGGCCATGCTGTCGTCGGCCATCTGGGTGGACCACCGCAGTTCCCCGGTGTCCGGGTCGAGCACGTGCACGTCGGGCCGGTTCACCGCAGTAACCACGAGTCCCTGCGGCCCGGCGCCCAGATCGTGGATGGCGATGCCGGGCAGCCGGGCACTCAGGGTGATCTCCCCGCCAGCCGGGTCCACCCGCAGCAGCCGGTGTCCCTGTTCGTCCGCGCCGCCCAGCCATAGCCAGTCGCTGGTGACGGCGACGGCCGTGGGAAGGCACGCCCCGGCCCCGAACTCGTCGGGCAGTTCGGCCTGCGTGCGTTCCCCGGTACCGGTCACTCGCCAGAGCTGCCCGGCCCGGGCGAACCACAGCGCGCCAAACGCGTAACCGGTCACGCCCATGCCAGGCGGGCTAGCCGGTGGCACAGTCAGCCTGGTCACCACACTGCACGTTCCCGGATCGACGATGGCCAGCTGGCCATCGAGCGCGTACACCCACAACAGCCCGCCACCAGAGCTCAGCGACGGCGCGAACCGGCCGGTCAAGCCCACATCGATCTGCGCCGCGGGCTCGCTAGTCCAGCCGTCGTAGGCAGCCAGCGTTCCGGCGCTATCGATCGTCCACAGCGCCTCGCCCGGGACCGGGCCGAGCTGGGTTAAGCCGGTCTCCATCGCCATGAGCCAGAACGCTAATCCACCCCACCGACATCCGGTCGTGACCGCAGAAGACGCCGGATCGAGGCAGCGGGAAGGCACGTCACCGGCCGCTGACTCCGAGGTCGTCGGAGTGCCCGGCCGCCAGCCGTTCCCACTGCGGAGTGGGGCGCCCGTTGATGCGCCACTGCTCGCCGGTGTTCTGCCAGAACTGAGGCCAGCCGGGCGGGGAATCCTCGAAGGTCTCCTGACGGCCGTACACAGTCATGTCGAGCAGGCCGTATACAGAGCCCATTGCCTCCGTGGCCCGGCCGGTCGCCCAGTAGGTCTCGAATACCCTGTCGCTGTCGCGCAGGTAACAGACGATCATGCCGAACCAGCGCCCGGCGAGCAGCACCTCCCTGGAGGGCTCTACCGAGTACCAGGGCATGGGATAGCCCATGAACTCGCGGTAGCGGGCACTCTGCTCGTACGGTCCCTCGGAGAAGGTGGCGAACGTGACGTCGCGCGAGTGCAGGTAGGACAGGTCACTGACCTGGCCATTGCAGAACGTGCATCCCGAACACTGGTCCTGCGCGGGCTTGCCGGCATGCCACATGTGGTAGTAGACGATCAGCTGGCGGCGGCCCTCGAACACCTCTGCCAGCGGGACCTGGCCACGCTGGCCGGTGACCGGGATCGATGGATCGACCTCGACCATGGGCAGCCGCCGCCGGGCCACGGCGATCGCGTCACCTTCCCGGGTATGCGCCTTCTCCCGCACCAGCAACTTGTCCAGCTGCCCTTGCCAGGTGGCCCGGTCGGTCACCTCAGGCATTGGCGCCGGACCCTCGGCCACTGGTCCCCGCTCGTCCCACGACTCATCAGTCATGATCGCCTCCGCGTCTTGTGGCAGCGGACGCTGTCCACATCCATGGAGATACAGACGGCGAATAGCCGGCGATCTAATCGCACCCGTTCACCTGTGATCGCGGAGGCTTGCCGCGCCACCAGGAAGAACACGTTGGCACAGACCCATCGCCCTCATTCTGCTGTACGCTTGTCACATGGGCACAGATAAACGGATAAGCGGATCGCCGGTCGTCTTCCGGCTCGATCACGACTCGGGCGTGCCGACGTACTTGCAGCTCGTGCATCAAGTCGAGCACGCGCTTCGGCTTGGCTACCTCAAGCCGGGAGACCAGCTCCCGAAGGTCCGCGATGTGGTCACCGCGCTGACCATCCACCCGAACACCGTGCTGAAGGCGTACAAGGATCTGGAGGCCAAGGGCCTGGCTGCCGGGCGTCCGGGGCAGGGCACGTTCATCACCGGCACCCTGGAGCCGGTCACGCTGCCCGAGCTCGCTGGGCTGCGCCGCGAACTGCTGTCCTGGCTGAAGGCCGCCGACGAGGCTGGCCTGGATGAGGCGGGGGTGGCTGCCCTGCTCGCCAACGTCACGCGGGACTACTACGGCGGGCATGCCTCCCGGCCCGGGAACGAGAACGCCGGAAACGAGGGTGTCGCGTGAACATCATCGAGACCGCTGGCCTGGGCAAGAACTACGGCCGGACCTGGGCGCTGCGGGACTGCACGTTCGCGATGCCCGAGGGGTACCTGGCCGCGCTGGTCGGGCCCAACGGCGCGGGCAAGACCACGCTGCTGCACTTGCTGGTAGGCCTGACCGCTGCGGCCGCAGGGACCGCGACCGTTCTCGGGGGGCTGCCCGCCGGCTCGCGCGCCGCGCTGGACGGCATCGCGTTCGTCGCGCAGGACGCGCCCGTGTACACGAACCTCACCGCCGCGAACATGATCCGGATCGCCCGGAACCTGAACCGCAGCTTCGACCCGCCCTACGCCCGCGCCCGGCTGGACGAGCTTGACATCCCTCTCGACCGGAAAGCGGCCAAGCTGTCCGGCGGGCAGCGGGCACAGCTCGCGCTGACCCTGGCACTGGCCCGGCGGCCGCGGCTGCTTATCCTCGATGAGCCCCTCGCGGCGCTTGACCCCCTTGCCCGGCACGACTTCATGGGCACCGTGCTCGCGGCTGTAGGCGAGGACGGTGTGTCCGTGCTGATGTCGTCGCATGTCCTCGCCGAGCTCCAGCGGGTCGCCGACTTCCTGGTCCTGCTGACCAAAGGCCAGGTCCACGTCGCTGACACGGTTGAGGACCTGGTCAGCACCCACCGGGTGCTGACCAGCCCGGCCGGTTCCGCCGACCGGGTATCGAGAAAGCTGGACGTCGTCCAGGACCAGCGGGGGGAAGCGCAGGCCCACCTGCTCGTGAAGGCGCATGGCCCGCAGCACCCGGTGCCGCCGGGCTGGGAGGCGCACCCGGCCGGCATGGAGGAACTCGTGCTCGCCTACCTGCGAAATGCCGGCAAGACCGGGCCGGCTGCCGCGCCCAGCAAGCCCACCGCGTCCACCGGAGCAGCACGATGACCGCACTTACCCTGGCCACCAAGCAGAACGACGCCGCCCGCCCTCCGCGCCCCCTCCCCTGGCGGCGGATGGTCCTGGTCACCTGGCTGCAGCACCGTGGCGTGCTGAGCGGCGTCGCCACGCTGTTCGGGGCACTGGCCATCTACCTGGGCATCATGGGCCTGATCATCCACCACGCCTGGACGGCGGACATGGGCTGTCACCCGGCCAGCTCGCTCACCTGCCAGGACCTGGCGCAGAGCTTCCAGACCCGGTGGCACGGCGGTGCCACGATCGCGTTCCCGCTCCAGCTGCTCCCGGCGCTGATCGGCGCCTTCGCAGGCGCGCCGATCCTGGCCCGCGAGATGGAGACCGGCACGTTCCGGTACGCCTGGACGCAGGGCTTCGGCCGTACCCGCTGGGTCATCGCCAAGCTGGCGCTGGTCGGCGGCCCGCTCGTCGTCATCGCGGGCGCGTTCGGGATCCTGGCCTACTGGTACTTCGGCCCCCTCGTCGCGCAGGGGCCGCTCATCCCGCTCGACCCGCGGACCTTCGACCTGGAGTGCCTGGCGCTCCCCGGCTGGGTGCTGGCCGCCTTCGCCGTCGGTGCCTTCGCGGGCATGCTCATCCGCCGGGTCGTCCCCGCGATGGCCACCACGATGGCGGTCGTCGGCGGCCTCGGCCTCGCGGTCGGCCTGTACCTGCGCCAGCACTACCTGCCGCCGCTGATTATCCCTGGCGCCAACGGCCCGGTGCCGTCCGCCTGGACGCTGGGCAGCTGGTACACCGGACGGGGCGGCCAGGTGGTCTCCGGGTACATAGTCAACGCCGCCTGCCCCGGCCCGGGGCCTGGCAACTCGACGCCGGGAGCACCCCCGCAGTGCATGCCCCAGCACGGCTACATCCAGTGGTGGAGCTATCAGCCAGCCAGCCGGTACTGGTCATTCCAGGGCATCGAGGCCGGCGGGTTGCTCCTGCTGGCGATCCTGCTCGTCGTCGCCACGATCTGGCTGGTCCACCGCCGCGCCGCCTGACGGTCCCGCCAGCCCAGTTGACCCTGCCACAGCCCCGGCGTTACTAAGGCGTGCATAAGTATGCCGACCGATTCCGGTCATGCAGTGATGTAAGCCAGGTGCGGATCGGCGAAAAATGCGCGAACCAGTCCAGGGCGCTTCTGGAGCCGCCGGAGAGCGCCGATGGCCTTCGATTTCAGGTCTGCCTTACTGGTGACCCCGGCCTTGCCGATCCGGTCATGCTTGACGTTTTTCCAGACCCATTCATCGGGGTTGAGCTCGG
>Ga0335074_10015943_pt1 | contig 10572 bp, 10 predicted proteins | sample Lox_Sample_23_FD_206715 | JGI IMG/M metagenome (GOLD analysis project Ga0335074, IMG submission 206715) | Soil microbial communities from Loxahatchee National Wildlife Refuge, Florida, United States - Lox_Sample_2.3 | ecosystem: Environmental > Terrestrial > Soil > Wetlands | place: USA...
GGTTGTGTTTCGGACAGATTAACTCAACCGGAACTATTGATCATGGTTCCGGACGCCTGTTACGCTCCCCGCAACACGCGCCGGAGGTGTATACCATGGCCCAACCCCAGGTCCCGGGGGTCCCGAGCGTCGTCGGCACGCGTGAGCCTGCCGAGGACTTCGACGTTTCGCAGCGAGCGGATGTCGCCAAGCTCCGCAAGGGCGCGGTCGGCCTCGGCGGCGTCCTCTTCCTCACCGTGACGGGGTCGGCCCCGATCTCGGCGATGCTGTTCAACGTGCCGATCATGGTCGGCTACGGTCAGGGCGTCGGCGCTCCCGCCGCGTTTCTCTTCGCCACCGTCGTGCTGGTCGTCTTCTCGGTCGGGTACGTGGCGATGGCCAAGAAGAAGACCACGGCCGGGGGCTTCTACTCCTACATCAGCCACGGGCTTGGCCGCGAGATCGGCATCGGCACCGGCTACGGCTCGGTGGTCGCATACTCGGTGTTCGAGGCGTCGCTGGCCGGCGGTTTCGCCTATTTCCTCAGCCTGAAGCTGAACGCCTACGGGGTGAGCATCGCCTGGCCCTGGCTCGCGCTCGGCATGGTCGCGATCATCGCGATCCTCACCTACTTCGACGTCCGGATCTCCAGTTGGGTCCTCGCGGTAGGGCTGATCAGCGAGATCGTGATCCTGCTCATCTTCGACGGCTACCTGTTCGCCAAGGGCCACGTGAGCGCGAGCCCGCTGAACATCGTGAACGCGTTCAAGGGCTTCCCGGCGCAGGGCAAGCTCGCCGCAGGCGCGATCGGGATCGGGCTGTTCTTCGCCTTCTGGTCCTGGGTCGGCTTCGAGATGGCGCCGAACTACGGCGAGGAGTCCCGCGACCCCAAGCGGAACGTCCCCCGCGCCCTGTACATCTCGGTGATCGGGCTCGGCGTCTTCTACACGATGACGTCCTGGGCGTCGCTCGGCGGCTACTCGAGCACGCACGCCGCGATCGCCGCCTCGCAGACCAACGCGGCCGACTACTTCCTGACCCCGGCCACGCAGTACGCCGGGCAGTGGGTGTCCTCGGTGATGAGCTACCTGATCATCACCGGCTCGTTCGCCTGCGGCATGGCCTTCCACAACACGACCGCGCGCTACATGTACTCGCTCGGCCGCGAGGGCCTCGCCCCCAAGGCGCTCGGCAGGACGCACCCCAGGTGGAAGAGCCCGCACATCGCGTCGCTCACCCAGACGGCCGTCGCCGCCGTCATCATCGGGCTGTTCGCCATCTTCACCGGCAGCAACTACGGCCTGATGGCGGTGATGGGCGTGATCATCATCCTGTCCGTGCAGGCGGTGGTCTCGCTCGGGGTCCTGGTCTACTACGAGCGCTACCACAAGGACGAGGCGAACTGGTGGCGGACCAGGCTGGCTCCCGTACTCGCCTTCATCTCCCAGGCCTACGTTGTGTACCTGCTGTTCACGAACATCGACTTCCTCGGCGGCGGCTACGGCTACGCGAACATCCTCGGTCCGATCGACGCCGTGGTCGTCGCGCTCGGCGTGGGCGCCGCGTTCTACTTCAAGCGCCGCATGCCCGTCAAGTACGAGCAGGCCGGCCGCCTGATCAACGAAGGCCTGTGACTCCGCCCGCCTAGTGCTCCCAGCGTGATGAAACCGGGGTACCTCTAGCTTGCACCCTCCACTCCGGATAAGGACCGTCACTGTGGAGGCATCTGCAGGCTCCGGCCAGCGCTTCACCCGGCCGGAATGTGGTGAAACCGGTGATTCATCACGCTAGAACGTGGTGAATCAGGCGTTTCATAGCGACAATGATTAGGCTGACCCCTTGGGGTCAGGCGCCGCGGAGGCGGGCTAGGGCCTCGGCGAGGATGGCCTCGCCGTCGGAGTCGCTGCGGCGCTCCTTGACGTAGGCGAGGTGTGTCTTGTAGGGCTCGACCCGCGGCGGGGCCGGCGGGCTCTGCTCGTTCTGGCCGGCCGGGTTACCGCATCGCGGGCATTCCCAGGTGTCAGGGATGGCGGCGTCGGTGGCGAAGCTGGGCCGGGTCTCGTGCTTGTTCGTGCACCAGAACGACACCCAGACGCGCGGAGCGGACTCACCGCGCTCGGCCTCTCCCATCGGCCCCGCGCCGACCCTGCTGCCGCGGATGGCATTGCCACTACTCACAGATCACCCCTCGAATGCCATAGACCTATTCAGACAGAACTACGGTGCGGGAAGACGTACGCGTTAGTGATTGATAAGCCAGCCGAGAGCCACGATGTCGATGAACCAGAGGACGCCGAAGAAGACTGTGATTCGGTCCAGGTTCCGCTCGACGACGGAGGAGGAGCCAAGGGTGGAGGACACCCCGCCGCCGAACAGGTCCGACAGGCCGCCGCCCTTGCCCTTGTGCAGCAGGACAAGCAGGATCATCACGCCGCTCGTGATGATCAGGATAATGGAAAGCCCGATGATCATAGCTTGTTATCCATCTCCCGCCGCTGCCTAGCCCTTCACTGCCAGTTCACGATACCGGCAGATCTGAGCGAACTGCCCGGCGTCGAGGCTGGCCCCGCCGACGAGGGCGCCGTCGACGTCCGGTTGCGCCATGATCGGCGCGATGTTGCCGGGCTTAACGGACCCGCCATACAGGATACGCACACTGGTGGCCGTCTCGGCGTCATGAACCGCCGAAATTCGTGCCCTAATCGCCGCGCTCATCTCCTGCGCGTCCTGCGGCGTGGCCACCTCTCCCGTCCCGATGGCCCAGATCGGCTCGTACGCGATCACCATCGCCGCCACCGCCGAAGACGCCACGCCGGCCAGCGAGCCGTCAACTTGTCCCAGCGTGTGGGCGATCTGCTGGCCTGACTGGCGCACCTCGAGCGTCTCCCCCACGCACAGCACCGGCGTCAGCCCGGACCGCAGCGCGGCATGCACCTTGGCGTTGACCACGGCGTCGGTCTCGGCGTGGTACTGCCGCCGCTCGGAATGCCCGGCCAGCACGTAATCACAGCCCAGCTTGGCGAGCATCGGCCCGGATATGTCACCGGTGTACGCGCCGGAGTCGTAGGGCGACAGATCCTGCGCACCGTAGGAGATCCGCAGCTTGTCCCCGTCGATCAGGGTCTGCACGCTGCGCAGCGCGGTGAACGGCGGCAACACGGCCACCTCGACGCAGTCGTAGTCCTTCCCGGTGAGCGTGAAGGCGAGCTTCTGTACCAGCGCGATGGCCTCGAGGTGGTTCTCGTTCATCTTCCAGTTCCCCGCCATCAGCGGGAGCCGCGCCCCGGCGACCCTGGATCGGGCCTTGCTCACGAACCGTTCTCCAATGCGGTCAGGCCGGGCAGCGTCTTGCCCTCGAGGTACTCCAGGCTGGCGCCGCCGCCGGTGGAGATGTGCCCGTACGCGCTCGCCGGTATGCCGAGCGCGTGCACGGCCGCGGCCGAGTCGCCGCCGCCCACCACGGTGAGCCCGTCCACCGCGGCTACCGCCTCGGCCACGGCGCGGGTCCCGGCCGAGAATGCGGGGAACTCGAACACCCCGACGGGCCCGTTCCAGAACACCGTCTTGGCGTCGGCCAGCTTCGAGGCGAACAGCGCCCTGGTCTGCGGGCCCGCGTCGACCCCCTCCCTGTCGGCGGGGAAATCGGTCACCGGCACCACGGAGTGCTCGGCGTCGGGCGCGAAATGCGTCGCCGCGACCAGGTCCACGGGCAGCACGAGTTCCACCCCGCGCCGCTGCGCCTCCGCCATGACCTCCCTGACCGCGGGGATCTGGTCGGCCTCAAGCACCGAGTTGCCGACCTCGTAGCCTTGCGCGGCGAGGAAGGTGTACCCCATGCCGCCTCCGATAAGGATGCGGTCCGCGAGGTTCAGCAGGTTGCCGATCACCGCGAGCTTGTCCGACGGCTTCTTGCCGCCGAGCACGACGACGAACGGGCGCGCCGGATCGCTGGTCAGCTGGCGCAGCACCGATACCTCGTCCCGGACCAGGTCGCCCGCGGCGTGCGGGAGCAGCGCGGGCAGGTCGTAGACGGAGGCGTGCTTGCGGTGCACCGCGCCGAATGCGTCGTCCACGTACAGCTCGCCGAACCGGGCCAGCCGCCGGGCGAACTCCGCGCGCTCGGCGTTGTCCTTGCTGGTCTCGGCGGGCTCGAAGCGCACGTTCTCCAGCACCGCGACGTCCTCGTCGCCGAGGCTGAACACGGTCTCCTCTGCCTGCGGCCCGGCCACGTCGGCGGCGAAGGACACCGGCCGTCCCAGCAGCTCGCCAAGGCGCGCCGCCACCGGCCGCAGCGACGGGCCGCCGGCCGCACGCTCCTCGAACGTCGCGCCCGCCGGCCGCCCGAGGTGCGCCAGCACGATCACCCGCGCGCCCCGGTCGGACAGCTTGCCGATCACCGGCAAGCTGGCCCGGATCCTGCCGTCATCGGTGATCTTCCCGGTGCCGGTCAGGTCCAGCGGGACGTTCAGGTCCGAGCGCAGCAGCACGCGCCGGCCGAGGACCTCCAGGTCGTCGACGGATCGCATTACCGTAGCCGGGAGGCGACGAGCGCAGCAAGGTCCACGAGCCGGTTGGAGTAGCCCCACTCGTTGTCGTACCAGCCGATGACCTTGACGGTGTTGCCGAAGGCCATGGTCAGCGAGGCGTCGAAGGTGCACGACGCTGGCGAGCCCACGATGTCCGACGACACGATCTGGTCCTCGGTGTAGTACAGGTAACCCTTGAGCGTGCCCTCGGCGGCGGCCCGGTACGCGGCGTTCACCTCGTCCTTGGTCACTTCGCGGCCCAGTTCGACCACCAGGTCGGTGACAGAGCCGTCCGGCACGGGCACCCGCATGGCAAGGCCGTCCAGCTTGCCCTTGAGCTCGGGCAGCACCAGCGCGGTCGCCTTGGCCGCCCCGGTCGTGGTCGGGATGATGTTCTGCGCGGCGGCCCGCGCCCGGCGCAGGTCCTTGTGCGGGAAGTCCAGGATGACCTGGTCGTTGGTGTAGGCGTGGATCGTGGTCATCAGGCCCTTGGTGATGCCGAAGTTGTCGAGCAGCACCTTGGCCATCGGGGCGACGCAGTTCGTCGTGCACGAGGCGTTGGAGATGACGTCGTGCACCGCGGGGTCGTACGCGTCGTCGTTGACCCCCATCACGATCGTGATGTCCTCTTCCTTGGCCGGCGCGGAGATGATGACCTTCTTGGCGCCGGCGTCGATGTGCGCCCGCGCCGCGGGCCCGGTGGTGAACCGGCCGGTGGACTCGATCACCACGTCGACGCCGAGGTCGCGCCACGGCAGCCGACCGGGTTCCCGCTCGGCCAGGATCTTGATCTGCGCGTCGCCCGCCTGGATCGTGTCGCCGGACACGGACACGTCGACCGGCAGCGTGCCGAGCACCGTGTCGTATTTGAGCAGGTGCGCCATGGTCGCGATGTCGCCGAGGTCGTTCGCCGCGACGATCTCGATGCCACGGTCGCCGTCGGCAGCGTTCGCCGCACGCCAGAAGTTACGGCCGATGCGGCCGAACCCGTTGATTCCCACGCGAATAGTCACAGTACTGAATCTCCTCGTCGATCCCCGTGATCGCAAGCCGCTCCGAGACTATCGGACACCGCCCCCGGGGATTACCCGGGAGGCGGTGCCAGACCCGCGCGTCCGGAGCCTGTCAGGGCCCCTGTAACCGGGCAGGCAGCACAGACTCCTAAGGTCTAGACCATATCAAAGAACAAATTATTTTCAGAACGGGCGGTGGTGCGCGGCCCGCGCATGTCGATCCTGTCCTGGGCCGTTCGTGTAGGGAGTGAGACGCTGGCACGGTGCCAGCGGGGCACAGGCCTACGGCCAAGGAGGCACGACAATGAAGCAGTACCTGCTCAGCGTGTACCACCCCGAGGGCGGCGACGCTCCGGCGCCCGAGGTCATGGAGGAGATCTACCGTGACGTGAACGCGCTGAACACCGAGATCCAGGCGGCGGGGGCATGGGTCTTCGCCGGCGGGCTGTACCCGTCGAGCACGGCCACCGTGGTTCGGCTCAAGGACGACGAGGTGCTCGTCACCGACGGCCCGTTCGCCGAGGGCAAGGAGCACATCGGCGGCTTCTGGGTGATCAAGGTCCCCGACCTCGATGCCGCGCTCGACTGGGGCCGGAAGGCCACCAGGGCGTGACGCGGTACAGGATGCGTTCGCCGAGGCGGCCAGGCGATGGCCGTCCGCCGGGCTGCCGCCGAGCCCGGCCGGGTGGATCATCACAACCGCCCGCAACAGGGCCATCGACCGCCTCCGCCGCGAGGCGGTCAGGGCCGACAAGCACGCCCAGGCCGCTCTGCTGCGCGCCGAGGAGGAGCCCATGGAGGAGGGACCGGTGCGGGACGAGAGGCTGCGGCTCATCTTCACCTGCTGCCACCCGGCGCTCGGCACTTCCGCCCGGGTCGCGCTGACGCTCCGGCTGCTCGGCGGGCTTACCACGGCGGAGATCGCGCGCGCGTTCCTTGTCCCCGAGCCGACCATGGCCCAGCGCCTGGTCCGGGCCAAGGGCAAGATCCGCGACGCGGGCATTCCGTACCGGGTGCCCGGGCCGGCCGAGCTTCCCGGGCGGCTGGCAGCCGTGCTCGCGGTCGTCTACCTCATCTTCAACGAGGGGTACACGGCAAGCTCAGGCGACCGGCTGGCCCGCGCGGACCTGTGCGCCGAGGCCATCAGGCTGGGGCGGGTGCTCGCCGAGCTCATGCCGGACGAGCCGGAGGTGACGGGCCTGCTCGCGCTCATGCTGCTGACCGAGTCCCGGCGGGCGGCACGTACGTCTCCGGACGGCGCCCTGGTGCTGCTGGCCGACCAGGACCGGGCGCGCTGGGACAGCGCGCTCATCGCCGAGGGCCAGGCCCTCGTCCGGCGGTGCCTGCGCCGCGGCCAGCCCGGCCCGTACCAGATCCAGGCGGCGATCAACGCCGTGCACAGCGATGCGCCGATCGCCGCCGCCACCGAGTGGGATCAGATCCTGGCGCTGTATGACCAGCTGCTCGCGATCGCGCCGAGCCCAGTGGTGGCGCTCAACCGCGCCGTCGCGGTGGCCGAGATCGACGGCCCCTCCGCGGCGCTCGACCTGGTCGACGAGCTCGGCCTTGACGGGTACTACCTCTTCCACGCCATCCGGGCAGACCTGCTCCGGCGCCTTGGCCGACGCCGCGAGGCGCGGGCCGCCTACGAGATGGCGATCGCCAGGACCGGCAACGAGGCCGAGCAAGCGTACCTAGTGCGGGCGAAGGATCACCTGCGGGAAGAGCCAGGCTAGCCACGGGCACATAGCCTTATTTTGTGCCGCCGGTGAACAAAATTCACCACCATGGGCTCGCGCCACGCGGTGGCCTCGGCCGATCGCGCGTCGCGCTTTGCGCCGTGTTCGCCGCGCACGGGTTCATCTACGCGAGCTGGGCGGTCCGGGTCCCAGCCGTCAAGCAGCAGACCGGCGCCTCGTCGGCCTCCCTCGGGCTCGCGCTGCTGTGCATGTCGGCCGGCGCGGTGGCCACCATGCTCGTCGCGGGCGCATTGTGCCGCAGGTTCGGCAACCGGCCGGTCGCGGTGATCTCCTGCGTGCTGCTCTCTGTCACCCTGGTCCTGCCAGCCCTCGCCCGCTCAGCGACCATGCTCGGGCTGGCACTGGCCGTGTTCGGAGCCGCGTACGGCGGCCTCAACGTCGCTATGAACAGCATCGCCGTGGATCTGGTCGCCGGGCTGCGCCGGCCGATCATGCCGAGCTTCCACGCGGCGTGGAGCTTCGGCGGCCTGGCAGGCGCCGGGATCGGCGGGCTGCTCGCGCCGCACGTTTCGCCGGTCAGGCACCTGCTGCTCGTCGCCCTGGCCGGCCTGCTTGTCGCCGCGATAGCCGGTCGTACGCTGCTATCCGCCGGCCCGGCCGAGTACGCCGCCGAAGCCGGCTACCTCGAAGCCGACCGCGCCGACCCGTCCGGTACCGAGACCAGTGTCCCCAGCCTGTCCGGCCGGCTGCCCCGGCAGGTCCCAGTTCCAGCCCGGCACGGTGCACTCGGGACGATCCGTGCCGTTGGCCTGTTCGGCTTGATCGGCCTGTGCGCCGCCTACGACGAGGGCGCGATCGGCGACTGGGGCGCGCTGCACCTGCGGCAGGACCTGGGCGCGGGCGCGGGCCTCGCCGCGGCGGGCTACGCGGCCTTCGCGCTCGCCGAGGCAACCGGACGGCTTTCCGGTACCACGTTGCTCGAACGCCTCGGCCGCACCCGCGTGCTTGTGCTTGGCAGCCTCGCCGCGTGCGCGGGCATGCTCGCCGCCGCGCTGGCCCCGGACGTCTGGCTGGCGCTGGCCGGGTTCGCCGTCACCGGCCTCGGGCTGGCCAACCTGTTCCCTGCCGCCATCACGCGGGCAGGGCTGCTGGCCGGATCGGCCGGCGTCGCCCTCGCCTCGATGCTCGGTTACAGCGGGTTCCTGCTCGGCCCGCCCGCCATCGGCTTCCTGGCCGACGAATGGGGGTTGCGGGTCGGGCTGACCACGCTCTCCTTCCTGGCCCTGGCCGCAGCCTTCATCGCCTACCTGTCCCGCGACACCGTCAGTATGGTTAGGCCCATGCCAGCAGAAGCTTTCTCCGCGATCACGCCGGACGGATCGATCGAGGGCTCGTTCATCGGTTCCGGGCCGCCGCTCCTGCTCCTGCACGGCGGTCCTGCCATGACGGACTACATGGACCTGCTCGGGGAGGAAACCGCCGGCTGGCGGTCGATCCGGTACCAGCAGCGCGGGCTGCCTCCGTCGGCGGTAGACGGACCGCTGACCGTTGAAGGCCACGTTGCCGATGCGATCGCCGTCCTGGACTCGCTGCAGATCGCCCGCGCCGTGGTGCTCGGCCACTCCTGGGGTGGCTACCTAGCGCTGCACCTCGCGCGCTCTCATCCCGACCGGGTGGCCGCACTCGTCCTCGTCGATCCGCTCGGCACGGTTGGCGACGGCGGCGCCGCCGAGACGGGCAAGCATCTGCACGAGCGCCTGCTGCCTGCCGCTGCGCAGCAGTACGCCGAGATAGAGGCGCGCCTGGCAGGCCCCGAGCCCACGGACGCCGACATGCTCGCGTCGCTGAGGCTGGTCTGGCCGGGGTACTTCGCCGATCCCGCCACGGCGCCACCGATCCCGTCCTATATCCGGGTCTCGGTGGCTGGCTACGCCGCGACCTTCGCCTCCGTCGCCCAGCACTTTGCGGACGGCTTCGGCGAGAAACTGCGCGATCTCGGGATTCCGGCGGTCTTCGTTCTCGGCGAACTCAGCCCCATGCCGGTCAGCCAGGGCCGACAGACCGCCGCCCTGCTGCCCACGGCCGAGGTCACGGTGGTTCCCGCCGCCGGGCACCTGCCATGGCATGAGGAGCCCGGCTGCGTCGCGGCCGCGCTGGGCAGGATCCGCGAGCTGGCGGCCATCCCGGACGCGCCCTGACCCTTATCGTCAGGCGTATGACAAGCCCGGCTGATTGCTATACCTGCACCCGCAACGGCAAAGCGGACCAGGCACAGCCCTGGGAACACATCGCCTCCGACGACCTCTGGCGAGTGGCACATGCGTTCAACTCGGCACTGCCCGGCTGGCTGGTCCTCATGCCGCGCAGGCACGTCACCGCCATCGCCGACCTCACCGACGACGAAGCGCGTGCCCTCGGCACCTGGCAGGTTCGCCTGTCCCGCGCGCTGCACGAGGCACTGGGCTGCCAGAAGACCTACATCGCGCAGTTCGCCGAGGCGGAGGGCTTCTCGCACGTCCACTTCCACATCGTGCCCCGGCCATCCGACCTGCCCAGAGAGCTACGCGGCCCGCGGATCTTCCAGCTTCTCGGAGCTGCCGGCCCCCAGCGCATCGGCGAAGACCAGATGACCCGGATCGCCGCCGCCATCGCCGCGCAACTCGACTGATAGCCAAGCGGGCGTTAGGTCCCTGCATGGCCGTCTCAGGGCCAGGTGCTCGGCGACCGACGCGCATTCTGCCTGGTCAGACCACAAGTGGGACGCACGACACGACATCTGCGCGCGCTATCCTCCAGTTTGTCATGTCACTCAACTACGCTGCCCGCACCCGAGAGAAACAACTCGTTTCAAGTCTCCGAGTTCGCCACTCCTCTGGCTTACGGCTGCTTAGCCCTCTTCGCCGTACCACGTCACTCATGGTTTCCTCTAGGTACACGGGTTGCGTCAAGGTCACGAACTCGGCTTGACGAACGTCCCACGGCCATGAAGCGCCGCGTCCGGGCCGGCTGGTCAGGCCTCCGGCTTGTCCAGCCCTTGCCGCAGGGTGCGGGCGGTATCCGGGCTGATGGCCGGGTGCGACTGGATGTCGAGCACGGCCACGACGACACGCCGGTCGCCCTCGGGCGAAAGGATGTCGGTGCCGATGCTGCGCGAGATGTGCGCCTGGAATGCCGGGATGCCCAGGGCCATCGCGACCGTGACCGCCGCGCGGGCCCTGAGGTCTGCGGCCGGCGGGTCGGGCCGCTGCTTATCGGTCTGCCGCAGGAACCGCTCGGTCATCGCCACCATCTCGTCGAAGATCTGCGCGGCGGCCTCGGACTCGTCGATCAGCGCCCGCGCCAGGTACCGCTGGT
>Ga0335074_10015944_pt1 | contig 10571 bp, 3 predicted proteins | sample Lox_Sample_23_FD_206715 | JGI IMG/M metagenome (GOLD analysis project Ga0335074, IMG submission 206715) | Soil microbial communities from Loxahatchee National Wildlife Refuge, Florida, United States - Lox_Sample_2.3 | ecosystem: Environmental > Terrestrial > Soil > Wetlands | place: USA: Florida...
TTGTGATTGGAAATTTGTGCAGGTGGTGTGCACGATCAATTATGACAGAAAACGCCTGTGGAATAAATGGAAGAAATTCGACAAAAAATAGAAGAACGCCATCGCCGCTGCAGATTCCCGCCCTCCTCGGCGAACTTCCGTGCCTTCTGCGTTCAAGCTCTCAAACAGACCAACGCGGCAGCAGAATCCGGTGCTAAATTAGCCACACGGAGCACCGCATGGAACAACGGGTCAGTATTATTACCCTCGGGGTAGCCGATCTCGCCCGCAGCCGCGAATTCTACGATCGCCTGGGATGGCGCCGTTCCAGCGCCAGCTCCGCTGAGATCGTTTTCTTCCAGGCCGGCAGCATGGCGCTGGCCCTCTACCCGCGCGCCGAACTTGCCAAAGACGCCAATGTAGCTCCCGAAGGCTATGCGTTCCCCGGATTCACTCTGGCTTACAATGCCCGCACTCGCGAAGAAGTCAACGCGGTTCTAGCCGAAGCGCAGAAAGCGGGCGCGACTATCCTGAAGCCTGCTCGGGAAGCCTTCTGGGGCGGTTACTCCGGATACTTCTCCGATCCCGATGGATTCTTATGGGAAGTTGCCTGGAATCCATTCTTCCCGATTGCAGAAAACGGCGCGCTCCAGCTTCCGGAGTAAAACTTCATGGCACCAGCGTCGCGGCAAGCATTACGACGTCGCGATTGCTGGGCAGACTGAGGCTACGCACGGCCTTGTCCTTGTCGAGATCAAAGGAATAGGCATAGCCATAGAAGCTTCGAGTGTCCTTCGACCCGTCTCCGTCGATTCGATAGGGCGACGCGAAAGCCACCGATTCGCCCGGGAAGTTATGGGGCGAGGACCAGTCGCTCAGGCTGCGCGTGAACGATGTGGACATTCCGTCGACATAGGTAATGGTGAAGGTTTGCATTTTTTGATCGCCATTGACGCCCAGCGCGAGAAGCTTGAGGCTGGAGAACTTTCCGTCCGGCAGCGTTACCATCTGGCCGGTCACCATGTTTGAAGCATTAGCTGGACCGAGCTTAAAGACGACGCCATCGCCCACCTGCTCAGGACCGAGCGCCTCACTGGAAAATGACGAGCCGTCCTCGTCGAGACTCGCCTCCGGCGCGAAGCTGGCCCCATCGTGGTAGATGCCGATCGCATTGTAGGCCGCGGAAAGATCGACGGGGATGGTTCCTGTCAATACAGGGGTGACGCTCACGTTTGTGGTTGTGCTGTGCGAGACGCCACCAGAAACGGCCGTGATTGTTACCGATGCCGTAGCAGGCGGTGCCGAAGGCGCCGCGCTGAGTGTCATCATGCTTGCACCAACTGCTGCAGGCGGGTTGAAGGAAGCGGTCACCCCTGCAGGCAGGCCCGACGCACTAAGCGTGGCGGTTCCCGTGAATGCGCCTTTGGGCATCACAATCACTCGCGCGCTTGCGGTGCGGCCCTGTGGAACTGCGATGCCGGGATCTGTGGACAAGCTGAAATCGCTCGCACCTAAATCGTGGGAGGGCAGCACATCGTAGAGCGGCTGCGCCGGCCTGACTTCAGAATTTTCATCGGCGACTGAGATCGCAAGAATGCGGACCTTGTCATTGTCCGGCAGCGTAAGCGTCTTCGCACCACGCGGCAGATCGATCGAATAGCCGAATAGGTACGAATATCGATAAGCTACATTCTTTCCCGCCGAATCATGATGATGATCGCAATACCACGCCAGATCCGCCCGCTTGATATAGCCCGGTTTCAAACCGATCATATCGCCGTAATCATCATTCGCCGTGTTGCTCGAACTCCAGATACGGTCATCCCATTGGCCGATGAATCCGCCCCAGTCTTCAATGTTGAGTTCAGTTTTGTGATGAGCGATCTCGAATGCCGCCTTCTGGTCGCCATCGCTTGAAGCCGCCAGAATGTAAACGCGATTGTAAGGGCCAGCTGGCAGATCGATAGTTTGCCCGCGAGCTGCAACTGCATTCGGAACTCCAGTCTTGGCGGCGGCGAGTTGGAACTGAGCGTCATTGAAGGTGATTTTCGCAGGCAGCATCTCAGCGGCAAGCGAATTACCTTTGCCGTCGAAGCCGGAATCGGAGGCAGCGCCATCGTTCGTCGCCGTCGCCAGGTCGTAATGGAGTTCAACCGGGACGGACCGGGCGCTCGCGACCTTAGCAGGCGGTGCGCCGAGTCGAAGCGCGAACGTTCGAGGTTGATATGCGCCAAACGAAGTTAGCAGAATCCCACCGCTGAGCTTTGCTGGACCAACGGGTTGTTCCTGTCCGTTGACTTCGCGGGCCGCAGTGATTGGTGCCGCAAATGAAATTCGCACGTCACGCTGCGGTTTGCCGTCGAGTTCCACCACACGCACGATGACCTCATCGCTCAATTCAGCCTTCTTCAAGGCCATTACTCGAATACGGGAATTGCTCACTTTCAGAAGTGAGAATGTTTTCCCCAGAGATCCGGGGTGGGAGGAAGTCGCGAAGGCAATCAGTGGAGCGTTTAGACGCTGCGCTTGCCAGTCGGTTTGAGCATCACGCCAGCCTTCAGTATGACCGGCGAGGCCGTAAACGAATTCATGATGGCCAATGTCTTGCGTACCCTGATCGGCATAGCCACCGGCCGTGCCGGGCGTGCGAATTAAGGTCAAGCGGATGGTGTGATCGTTGGGCTTGTCGGATCCGTTCTTGCAGTCGGTCAGCACTGTCGCGCCAAATTCCCCGCTTGCATCGGTGAGATCGATCCACTGATGCGAAGGCACTTCAAACTTCTTAGGCTCTGCCGTGGGACGTTGAATCGTGCCGATATCCCAGTTGTAAGTGGCGACATCGTTCGAGGCGGTCAGCGGGAACGTAGCTTTCAGATTGGACTCGCGTGTGTTCCAATCGATCACGTTGCCGAATTCAACACGTTTGCCGGCATCGCCCGCAGAAAGGCGGATCGTCTGAACGAAATGAGATCCTGCCGTGTCACGACTGACTTCAAGCGCCACGCGAACCGGCCCGCTTTCCACAATGCGGATCTTGGCCGGGCCTGAAACGTAGGCTTTCGGCGCAGCCTGCTCCTGATCCCAGTCCATGTTCCAGGCAGGCCATTGCGTCGGATTGTCATACGAGATGGCGAGGCGGGCTGGGGCAGAAAGCAGTTCACGACCGATCTTTTTGTCGAAGATGCTGGCAACATCGCCGTCGGCATTCAGTTTCACGCGATAATAGTCGTTTTCAAGTTCATCCTGCGAGACATGCAAGTGGGATGTTTTCGGAACCTCGCCCGGCTGCACATCGTAAACGGTAAATCCAACTGACGGCACCCTGGCTGCGAAGAGAATCTTGCCGTCGGAAATCTGGGCCGGCAAGGTTTTGCCATCCGGGGCTACGACGTGAACTGCTTTCGGAATGCCTGCCGGAAAATCGACCTTTGCCTCGACCAGATCTTCACGCGCAATGTTGAGCGGATTGAAGACAACCAGAGGCACTCCTTTCGTCTCAGTATTCAGCGCGGCAGAAACGCCTTCGCTGGCATCCGTCAGAATTCCGGCGAATTGGTTCATCGCGATGACATCGTCATTCCAGGCGAATTCGTACGCTCTGGGAGTTGCGGTACCTGCCGCGAGGTCGTGGAAGTGTCCTCCCATCACGAGCGTCCAGGCATCGTTCATACGATCGAGAGGATACGGACGAGCACCAAGCCATTGCGCGGTGACGGACGCTTTCTCGGCTGCATCGGCCAGCAGTTCTTCCTTTCTCAACCAGCGCTTTTGGTAAGCCTGCGAGGTAAGTGATCCCGCAGAATGGTTTGTAAGTTCCATCTCTCCGGTGTACCGGGGCAGACCAGCGGCCTCTTCGGGCGTGATATCGAGAAACATTTGATCGGCTCTCGACGAGATTACCTGAACCGGTCCATCCCCTACTTGAATTTCGGGCCACTCGGGATGTGGCTGCCTGCGGAAGAAAAACTGTCCCGGAGGGGGAAGGCTGGCCTTGCCCTTGGTCACGATCGCTTCAAGAGTCTTGACCGACTCCTCATTTGGCGCTCCACCAATGTCGCCGGTTCCGTAATAGTGATAGTCCGTGAAGACGCCGCTGATTTTGCCGTTCTGCATCACACGGGCGGCCCAGTCGTTCTGATATCGCTCGAAGTCGTTTTCTTGATCGGCGCGAGCGAGGGCATTCTGTTCGCTGCGCAATGAAATGAATTCCTGAATTTGCTTTGGCTCGAGTTGTTGATGATTCTTTCGGGCCTGCTGCAATGTTTTTTGCAGTTCGCCGACTTTATTCTGCAAATCTTGAAGTGCCGCGTTGGGCGGTCGGGGCGGCAAAGGCTTGCTCAAATCGGTTTCGATTCCGCCACCGTAGCTTCCGGGATTCAGGCCAGCAAGAACTGTTTCACCATCGGGTCCAACCCAGACGCCGACATTGAATGGAGTGCCTTCGGGAGTTTTCTCGAGAGACTCCGGCCCTCCGCCATCGGCCGACGAACCCCAGACCAGCTTTTGGGTCGAGAAACCCTTTACCCCGGAATGCGCCAGAATGGTAGGCAGCGAGGCGGGAAATCCGAAGCAATCGGGCAGCATGTATTCGGCGCTGGCAACGCCGAATTCCTTGCGAAACCAGTTATTCCCGTAGAGAATTTGGCGGATGATCGCTTCGGCGCTCGGGGCGTTCACATCACCCTCCTCCATAGACGAACCCGCGGGAAACCATCGGCCCTCGGCGACATACTTCTTCAAACGCGCAAAATCTTCGGGGAAATACTCTTTCATGAAACGGTAGCGATTGGCTCCGCTGAAATTGAAGACGTAATGAGGATACTTTTCGAAAAGTCTAAAGTTGTCCTCCATTGTTTTCCGAATGTATTCATCGATCACCTGGGGATACTCCCATCGCCATTCCGTATCTAAATGGGCATAACCGACTACATACAAAGTCGGCTGTTTCGATAAATTGGGCTTATCCGCGTTCTGAGCGGACGCTGGGGGGTCATTTAGACTTGGGTGCCCATTCGGTGCGGAACTGGGGGACTTGCTATTCGCAGCAACAGTCTGCCCTAAAAGCGTTCCAGTCACAAGGAGAGCAAATGCGAAATAAAAGCCGACGGGTTTCATAGGATGCCTCTTGATTCCGTGGGATACTGATAATGAACGAATAAGCTTTTGCTCATGGTAAGAGTCCATAGACATCAATTTCGGTTCGCGTGCTCACATAGACTTTTCCATTTGCAATGGTAGGCGGAACGAACTTGACCGCATTTCCCGCCTGGTCACGATTGTTGGGAGCCTGGCTGCTGTCCCAGAGCTCCAGGGTTAAGTTGGTCGCGTCATAAGCGTAAAGAATCGCGGGCCCGAAGCATGCGGCCGGCGGCGTTTGATTATTTGAAAAGCAGGCTTGCGATCCCGCACTCGAATTCTGATTGGCATAGCCATAGGCGCTTTCATCGATCGCCCACAAGATTCCATTCGATGTACCTTGGGAGGAAATCGAGGGCGATGCTCCCGGAAAATTGTAGTAATGCGCCGATTCAGAGGTCCAGCTCGAATTGAACTGGCCCGTGGAAGGGTCAAAAGAAAAGGCTTTGAGGTAATCTCCCGAACCACCGTCAAGGCTTCCGGCAAGATACAAGTTGTTTTGCCAAAATGCCGGGGTGCCATAAAAGCCAGATGGAGATCCTTGGAACGTTTGCACGATTTGACTGTTCGTATCAGTGCACTGACTGTTCGCAGGCGGCGCTTCGTAGTTCCCCATACTGTCGCGGTTAATGAGGTACACAACGCCTTCTTTGCCGATCTCCACAACCAAATGCTGCGGCAGCCCGGAAGTGCTCTGGTCCGGCAGTAACACAGGCCCCCCCGCACCGAGATCGGTGTCTGTATTGTAAAGACAAGACTGGTCCTCAGGAGTGAAGTAGTCTCCGACGGCCAGAGCCGTCCCATTGGGAGTATTGCCGGTAACGGCCGACAGCTTCAAAAGGCTATCGCCATAATCGTTATTCGCCGGCGACGGCATTTCATCGAAAACACCGTTTCCTGTCGCGATAAAAAGATCTCCGCCTGCGTCGACCGCGGGGGCGCCACCCGCCGCCCAAATTCCACCCTCGCCCGCGTTTGGCGTGCTGTTGAAGATCACGACTTGTTGAAGGCTGGAACTGCTCGATGGACTATAGGCGCTATACCCCAACAGCCAACCGTACCAAGGCCCGGCATCCTCGTGCGCGGACCAACCGACGTAAACCACTCCTTGATTAAGCGCCAAACCGAGCCTCTGGTTCTCCATCTGCGCGCTGAAATCTATGGTAGTACCAGGCACTGAAGCCGCCACAGTAACTGGCGAACTCGATTGTTCACCACCAGTGGCGAGATCCAGCGCATGTAGCCGCTGATAGAAAATTCCCTGTGAACTAATCTGCGAGGCGCTTATCATGTAGATAGTACTGGTTGTTGTGTCGATGACGGGCGTTCCAGTTACTCCGACTTCCGGCCAGATATCTCCCGTGTAGCACTGGCAGCCAACGTCGTTCCAGAAGATGGGAGTCTCGCCGGTTACCCCTCCGTGTTGCTGGTCGAGAAGGTTCACCTCCCAGTACGTCACACAGGGACTCGCATCGGCGTCGAACGCGAAGACAGTGTCGTGCTGAGTTGCGACGAAAATTACATTGTGGATCCCCCCGCCAATGCTCAGCCCCGGCACCCAAAGCGGTTGCGTATAAACAGCTCCATCGACGGGACATGAAAAGAGCTTGCCAAAATTTGTATCGTTGACGGTCTGGGGCGAGAGAGCATATTCCTGAGAATTTACGCCATCGCGAGAGACGTCGTTGTGGTACGTGACAACTCCGGCAAGATCGGTCACAGCAACGGTGGCCGACGCCACAATGGTTGGATCGGCCGCGCTCGCCACCGTAACGGTGTGAGTTCCGGCCGTGGAAGGCGGCATGTACAGGCCAGTGGAACTAATGGTTCCAGTGGTTGAGTTTCCGCCGGAAACACCGTCTACACTCCAAGTCACGCCAAGGTTGGCTGTGCTGCCCTGGACAGTTGCCGTAAATTGCTGGCTCTCAGTTGATGCAACGACCGCCGCACTCGTGGGTAAGACGCTTATGGTCAGCGTCGCAACTGTAATCTGGAGAGTAGCCGCCTGCGTCAGGCTACCAGAAGTGCCGGTCACCGTAACCGTTGCCGCACCCGTAGGAGCCGAGTTGCTCGCTTGCAAAGTCAACATACTGGTCGTAGTCGCCGGATTCGGATTGAAGGACGCGGTTACTCCACTCGGCAGGCCTGATGCGCTCAAACCTACCGCGCTGTTGAACCCGTTCTCAGGGTTGACGGTAACCATGCTCGCACTATTACCGGCTTGAGCTACCGTAAGCGCGCCAGGCATGATCGAGAGGGTGAAGCTCGGAGAGGCCGTCACTGCTAGATTGATAAAAGTGCTCTGAATCAAACTTCCTGATGTCCCGGTAATTGTAGTGGTGGAATTACCGACTAATGCCGAACTGCTTGCCGTGAGCGTCAAAGTTGATGCGGAGTTCGCCGGGTTAGGGGTGAATGACGCGGTGACTCCATCTGGCAGCCCTGAAGCGGAAAGGCTGACGTTTCCCGTGAATCCATTGCTCGGATTTACTGTAATTGTGCTGGCACCGCTATTTCCCTGAACAACACTCACCGAGGTAGGGGCCGCGGAAAGGGTAAAATTCGGAGCTGGGCTTACTGTCAGAGTGATCGTGGTTGCCTGAGTGGTTGCTCCTGAACTGCCGGTAATGGTGATCGTGGCCGCTCCGAGCTTCGCCGAATCGCTCGCAGTCATGGTGAGAGTCGATACAGCAGAGGACCCCGCTGTAACGTTTACCGAGCTTTCACTAAATAAAGCCGTAACGCCGCTTGGGAGCCCCGAAGCCGACAGGCTCACAATGCCTGTAAAACCATTCGTCGGGTTCACATTGATCAGGCTCGTAGCGCTGCTTCCCTGAGCCGCTGTTACGGAAGAAGGTGCAGCCGACAGACTAAAAGTCGCCGAGGATAAGGTAGCCAACGGGTGACCGGTTCCGCCGCAACCGGAAAAGCTGAATGCCACGAACACAAAAACAACCATCGCGCGATTCTTGTTGGTGTTGAACACTCTCATTCACATCCAGTATCCAGCAGGCGTTTGGATCGCCACAACTCTTGACCGTCAATTAACCGTTACTGTAATCGAAGCAGCAGATCCGGACTGAGTGTTGCCGTTAGCGTCTTTGCCGGTGACCGCGATGGTATATGTTCCTGCTGGGGTTCCGCTGTTCCCGCCTCCGCCTCCGCCTCCTTTATTACCTCCACTCCCACCGCACGCTGAGATTGTGATTACAGTGGCAAGCGCGAGACATAGCAGCAGCAACCCGGATAGCCTCTTTCTTTGTCTGGCAAATGGGACGAAGCCAGCGCAGACGAGACCGAAAATAGAGACCGGAAGCAGCGCCGCATACAAAGTACGCGATGGAGAGACCAATGCTCCCGACGGTCCTACTGTGGTGAAGGTCAGGGTTGTTGTGCCGCCAGTGCTTGCCACTGACACGGGATTCGTACCGAACGAGCAACTAGGGGCAGGCGAAACAACCGGAGAGATCGAGCAGGAAAGCGTTACGCTCCCGGTATAGCCGTTCGCCGATGCAATCGTAATCGTTGCCTGCGAATTCCCTCCAGGTGGAACGGTCGATTGAGTCGGAGAACCTGCGGACAGAGTGTAACTCGGCGGCGGTGCACTGTTCCCCGACCCTCCGGACAGCGTCATTGCCGCGATGAAGGCTCCTTCACCCGGGCTCGTCCCTCCGGTGTAGGCGAAGTCGATGCTCTGCAGGGCACGAGTCGAATCGACAGTGTACGTATAGGAGTAAAGGTTACAACTCGCGGCAGTACTAAGCGTGCCATCGCTGTTGATGCGGTTGATCCCACCGACCGCAATGGTCTCATTGGAATTATTGCCGAAACTGCACCAATCGCTGAAGGTCTGATTGATTACAGTCGGCGAGCCACTCGCATAATTGATCGTGACGGTGGCAGTCTGGCTGCCATTGACGGCCGTGCCGAGCATCGTCAGGGTTGTGTAGGTGGTTTGTTGGTTCGAAGGCAGAACGATGCTGGAAGCTCCCTTGGCGAGAGCGATCAGGTCAGAGGTGCATGCCGTTGAGGAACTGCAGTCAGTCGTATTGACAGACCCGAAATTGAAGAGTACGCCACTTAAGGTCAGCGTGGGAGGGGCGGTGCTTGTAAGACCGAGCTGTTGCGCAGAGTAGGCATCCGTGCAGCCGCTATTGAGGGTGCAACCGTCAGTCGTTGGCGGGCCGTCGATATCGCCTGTTCCTTCAAATGTGACCCCGTTATTGAAAATGCCTGCGATGTTGAATTCCGTTGCGAGGTTAACCTGCGCCCCGAGGCTTTGGGTCGTTAAGGTCGCGGCAAGCAGAATAACAGCCCCTTTGGACGCCTGGGCTGGCAGCGTCAGGCTCTGTACGGTCTTGCTGCTGTTCAAAACGAACGTGTAAGCATATAGGTTGAAAACGCGGTTATCTTGCGTGCCGGTAGCCGCATCGCGGTACGGCATGACCACGGCGAAAGCTTCATTTGGCTGTTGACCCGGAGGAGGAGTACTCGAGCTGCAACTACACCAATCGCTGAAGTTCTGAGTGAACTTACTTGTCGTGCCGTCCGAGTAAGTCACCGTGAGATTTTGCGCGAGCACAGGCCCGTCAATTCCGGTAGCCATTAACTGCAGGGTAGTGAACTGGCCCGAAGGCAAGGTAATTGTTTGACCGGCAGCTGAAATGGCATCATTGACACATGCTGGCTGTCCGCTCGCACCGCAGTTGGTGGTATTCGCCGAACCGAAATTGAACTGAACGCCATTGAGAATCCGACTTCCAGTCAGCAAACTCGAGGAGTACCCGGAGCCAGCGCCATCCATGCCGGTGCCGAATGTGATCCCATCTTTATAAATCGCGGGTAAATTATACTGCGAACTTAGATTTACGGGAGTTCCGGACCCGCCGGTTCCGGTTGCAGCACTCACCGAAAGAATCGTGTAGGGTGCGTTGAGCGCTCCGGTTATACTGCCTGACGCGCCGGTTACAGACAGATATGAAGTCCCGGTCACGGCGGTACTCCCGGCAGTTAAGTTCAGATCGCTTGTGGTCGTCGTACTCGTAGGGTTAAAAACTCCTGTCACGCCACTCGGCAATCCACTGACTGACAGATTTACAGATCCGTTGAAACCGTTCTGCTGGTTAATCGTGACTCCCGCAACTGCCTGTCCACCTTGATTAAGAAAGATGCTGTTTGGCTCGTTTGTATAAGGCGGAGGAGTCGTCGGCGAGACCGAGACCGAGAAATCCGGAAGGCCCAAAGTTATATAAGCCGGCTGGCTACCCTCGACCCCGGAACTGGTGCCTGTAACAACAACGATCTGAGTGCCCGAGGGGGTTGCGCTGGTAGTTGTTATCGTCAATGTTGAGGTTTGCGATCCGCTGATTGAGGACGGATTGAAGCTGGCAGTCACTCCCGTTGGAGAACCAAGAATAGAGGCCGATAAGGTCACGCTACCGGCGAAACTGTTCCCT
>Ga0335074_10015945_pt1 | contig 10571 bp, 7 predicted proteins | sample Lox_Sample_23_FD_206715 | JGI IMG/M metagenome (GOLD analysis project Ga0335074, IMG submission 206715) | Soil microbial communities from Loxahatchee National Wildlife Refuge, Florida, United States - Lox_Sample_2.3 | ecosystem: Environmental > Terrestrial > Soil > Wetlands | place: USA: Florida...
GAGGAATCCATCGCCGACGGCGGCGGGCGCGTGACCGAGCTGATGGCGAAGCCGCTGCTCAACCTCTTCTACCCGGAGCTGGCCGGGTTCGTGCAGCCGCTGGCCGGGGAGTTCGCTGGCCGCAGGGAACTGCTCAGCGCGGTGCCGTTCTTCACCGGTTACGGCGTGGAGATCGGCATGATGATCGACGTCTTCGCCGAAGTCGGCCTGGACGGAATGGCGCAAGTCGACCTCGGCACCAGGCAGAACAGGCATCAGCAGCTCGCCAGCCTTACCCGGATGAGCTCGGTGGTGCTCCGCACTGTGGCCATGCGCGAGGGCCTGGCCCAGCGCGTGATCGACGGGGACGAGCCGGGCCTGTGGGAGCTCCGCCAGCCGGAGACCTACCTGCACGCGGTCGCGACCGGCGACGGCCTGCGCCTCGACGAGCACCTGAACGAGCTCATCGAGCGGCCGCCGCTGGCCCGCCTCACCGGCGACACCGCGCTGAGGATGAACGCGTTATCGGACGCGCCGCTAAATACTGAATTCCCGGCCGGATAACCGTCAATAACCTTTATGCCGGCGAATTCAGCGTGCCTGCACTCCGCCGGCGCGGCCGCTAAGACGTCCGTGGCCGCGCCGTTTGTGGGCGGCGGGCATGTCCGGCGGCACAGGTCTGTGCCGCCGCATGAATGACTCGTCGTGCAAAAGCCGCATGATGTGACAAGATGAGGCGCGGCGCAGGGAGGACGGCATGGCGGGCCAGGAGTTCGACCACATCATCGTCGGCGCGGGATCCGCCGGCTGCGTCATCGCCCGGCGGCTTGTCGACGCCGGGCGGAAGGTCGCGCTCGTCGAGGCGGGCGGCCCCGACACCAACCCCGCGATCCACGATCCGCTCCGCGCGTGGGAGCTGTGGAACGCCCCTGAGGACTGGGCCTACCTGACCGAGCCGCAGGAGCACTCGCTCAAGACCAGCCTGTCCTGGCCGCGGGGCAAGGTCCTCGGCGGATCGAGCGCGCTCAACGGCATGATCTACATCCGGGGCGCGAAGGCCGACTTCGACAACTGGGCGTACAACGGCGCGGCGGGCTGGTCCTACGACCAGGTGCTCCCGTTCTTCAAGAAGTCCGAGGACTTCGCGGACGGCGCGTCGTACTACCACGGCACCGGCGGCCCGCTGCCGGTGACCCGCATCCACGAGCCGAACCCGGCCAGCCTTGCCTTCCTCGAGGCCTGCGCGGGCTACGGGGTGCCGCTGAACGACGACCCCAACGCCGACACCATCATGGGCGCGGGTCTCACCCACCTCACGGTCAGGAACGGCCGCCGGATGAGCGCCTGGACCTCGTTCGCGCAGCCGGTGCTGGACAGCCCGCTGCTGACCGTGATCACCGGCGCCCAGGTCGCCCGCCTGGTTTTCGACGGCACAGGCCGCGTCGCGGGTGTCAGGCTCGCGGGCACTGGCCGGGTCCTTTCATCCAGAACGTACGCGGCCGACTCACCGGCCGCCGCCGCCTCCGATGAGTGGACGGCCGCCGAGCTGCGCTGCTCGGGGGACGTGATCGTGTGCGGCGGGGCGATCGGCTCACCGCAGCTGCTGCTGCTGTCCGGCATCGGCCCGGCCGACGACCTGCGCCCGCTGGGCATCGCGGTGATGGCCGACCTGCCCGGGGTGGGCGCGAACCTGCACGACCACTTCCTGGCGACGATCCTGTATGAATCGGCGCGCACGATCCCCGAGGGCAAGTCCAACATGCTGGAGGCGCACCTGTTCGCGCCCAGCGACCCGGGCATGCCCGCGCCGGACCTGCAGCCGCTGATGTCGCACTTCCCGATGCCGGTCGAGGGTTACCCGGTCCTCGATTACGGCAACGGGTACGCCATCGTGCCCGGCGTCATCCGCCCGCTGAGCCGTGGCCGGCTGTGGCTGCGCGCCGCGGACCCGGCCGCGCACCCGGCGATCGACCCGCACTACCTCGAGGAGCCCGCCGACCTGAGGGCGCTGCTCGCCGCCTTCAAGCTGGCCAGGGAGATCGGCGAGGGCCAGGCGCTGAAGGACTGGCGGGCACGGGAGATCGCGCCGGGCCCCGACGTGCGCACCGACGAGGACATCACCGACTACGCGATGCGGAACCTGATCACCTACCATCACCAGGCCGGCACCTGCAAGATGGGCATCGACGCGATGGCGGTCACCACCCCGGACCTGCGCGTCCACGGCGTGCCCGGCCTGCGGGTAGCCGACGCCTCGGTCATGCCCGCGGTCACCTCAGGGAACACGAACGCCGCCACGATCATGATCGCCGAACGCTGCGCGGACTTCCTCCTCAAGGCCTAGCCCAGCGCTGCGCCGCGCTTCTGGCGCCCTCGACTTTGCATACTCCCCATCCGCGGGTGTCGCCGGTGTGAGCGCCGGGGAGCGCTCATCGGCGACCACATGAGCCTCTTAGCGCCTGTCTGTCTCGCCAGTTGCTCTTGGCGCTGTAGTCACAGTCACATGGGCCGCTTCAGCATCTCGTGTTGACCTTGTAGACGCCGTGACCATTTGTGACCGGTCACTCGATACCGGAAGTGGTCACCACGTCTACAAAGTCGACAGGCGGGGCTTGTGTGAAGGGAGGGGTTGGGGTCTGAGGTGGGGGAGAGGAGCTCGGGGCTAATGGTGTCCGGGAGTTAGGAATCTCGCCAGGGGGCGGGGCAGCCCTTTGTTCATCGGCTTGAAGGGTCCGGCGCCCGCGGCGGCCAGGTTCGGGGGCGTCAGGAACGCGGGCGGGGAGTCGAGGTCGATGGCGCCGAGCGGGGAGGTGGCCGCGGCGTCCCGGTGGGTCAGCGACGCCAGGTTCCATTTCTCTTCGATCAGCTTGAGGACCGAGGTGTGGTCGAGCACGTCGCTGAGCACGAAGCCGGGCCGCGCGTAGGGCGAGACGATCACGGCGGGAATCCGGAACCCGTAACGGTCGTAGGTGGACGGCCCCGTGTCCGCGTTAGCCAGCTGCGCGAAGACCTTCCGGAACGGGGCACGCAGCCACTTCGGCAGCGACAGCTGCCAGTTGCGCGCCGGCACGTCGTCCGGCGGCACCGCCGCCGGCGGCGGAACGTGGTCGTAGTACCCGCCGTGCTCGTCGTAGATCCAAAGCAGCAGGGTCGACTCCCACGCCGGGCCGTGCATCACGGCGTTGATGACCGCCGCGGAGAAGGTTTCACCGAGGCTGATGTCCTGCGGGTTCTCTTCCGAGTACAGGCCGAAGTCCGGGTCGACGAGCGACACCGACGGCAGCGTTCCCGCCGCCGCGTCGTCGAAGAACTGCTGAGTGTTCCGCAGGTGCCTGACGGCACGGGCGAGCCCGAGCGGGTACAGGTCAGCGGTGAACGACTTGTTGCCCCGCACCGCGTTGGCCACGCCTGGCAGCCACCGGCCGAGCTGGCAGAGCCTGCGCAGCAGCAGCAGTCCCCGGGCGCCGAGCAGCCGGGTGAACACCACCTTCGCCGGGTGCACGTTGTGGTAGTTCACCCAGGAGATGCCGTTCTTGCTGAGCGTGTCGAAGATCGTCCCGGCCTTGGGATAGTCCACGAGGTTCCACGGCAGGTCGTCGATCAGGCCGTGCGCGGTGCCCGCGATCAGGAAGCGCCGGTTCGGGAACGTCGGGCCGAGGCAGGAGCAGAACCACCGGTCGGCCACCGGGAATGTGCGGGCGAGGCCGTAGTAGAAGGGCAGGTCGGCATCGGTCCAGTAACCCATCGGGATGGCCGGGTCGCCCCCGGGGACCGTCTGCCAGACGCTGGTTGCGAAACCGCTGTTGTCGCCATTGCCGTAGGAGATGTGGCAGGCGTTCCAGGTCTGCGTGGGGTCACCGCCGACCTGCGTGGTCGTCGGCAGGTGGTGGGCCGGGATCCGCTGGCCGTTCGGCAGGACGTTGACGGCGGTGGGCGTACCGTCCGCCCCGAGCGCCAGGCCGTCACCCCGCCCGGTCATCATGCCCAGGTAGTTGTCGTACGAGTGGTTTTCCATCATCAGCACGACGATGTGCTTGATCTTCGGGATCAGGTCACTGCCGGGGGGCAGGTCCGGCCGGGGCCGTTCGCCGGGACCCGGTACCAGGTCCCGCCGCGCTATTTCCCTTTGTTCCAGCCGCTCCCACATATGGCCCTCTCCCTCGGCGTCTCCCGCCGAAATCATGTCATCAAGCCCGCGCGGGCCGATAGGCCAACGAGAAAGACCGCCCCGGCAGAATGGCCGGGGCGGTCAGCGGAGTCGCCGGCGTCAGAGGTTGGCGCAGAGCAGCGGCCGGAAGTAAATGGTCGGCTGCCCGTTAGACAGCCACCGGTCAGCATCACCGCGCTCACGCCGGTGACCGTCCGGGTCTGGTTGCTGATGTTGCCGTGGCCGTCAGCGGTGAAGTCCATCAGCATGTATTTCACCGGCCCCTGGCCCTCGGGTTTACGGTCACGCTGATCGTTTGCGCCCCGGGTCGTAGACGATCGTCGCGCGGCCTTGCAGCGAGCCTTCGGGGAACCCGGCCTCGACCGCGTGCAGGGTGAGCTGCCCGCCGCCGGCGCCGTTGGTCTCAGCGATCACGCTGGTGGTCGCGTCGCCGTCCAGGATGACCACCCGGCTGCCGCCCGGGATGCTGCCGGCGCTGAGCGTCGCGCCGGTGACATCCCCGGTCGCGTCGGCGGTCAGTGTGCCAAGCGCGGTGAGCTGGCCGCCAGCGAGCAGACCCACCACATGCGCTGAGCCCGGCGTCAGACCCTGAGCGGTCACGCTGACGACGCCATTGTCGATCGTGACCGTGCCCCGCGGCATCGGGCTCAGGCCCACGTTCAGCGCGACCTTGTGCGTAACCGGTGCGGCCAGAAATCCGTGGGTGAAGCCGGTGGTGCCGTCGGCCCGGAAGCCGGCCAGGTCGCCTTCGTCGTTCACCCCGTTGATGGTGGTCTCGCCGTTGTTGATCCTCGAGAGAGCGCTGGGAAGGACGTTCGGGTCCTCGACGGTGACGAAGCCGCCGCCTGGGGTCCAGGTGAAGCCGTGCAGCCTGGCGCCTTCCTGCGTCCCGGTCTGGTAGGTGCCGACCACCTCGTCGTGGTCGTTGACGCCCAGCGCCTGGGTCATGACCGCGCCGGGCACGGCCAGGTCGGTGAACTGGCCGCCCTTCTTGAGGAACCCGTCGGTCGTGCCGTTCGCCGGGTTGGTGTAGAAGCCGGCGCGGCCTGGGCGGCGCTCGCGGCCCCTGCGAACGCGAGCGTCGTCCCGGCACGGCGTTTCCCCGTACGTCCCAGCGAACGGCCGCCCGCCGGAACCGGTTCAGCTTCGGGTCTCAGCGCTGGGGGATTGACTGGGGGGTCGGGGTGGAATAGCTGACCGCCCCGGCCGGCGGCCGGGGCGGTCAGCTAGCGGTTACCGCGGTTAGCGGTTGGCGAGGAACCCGTCGGTGTTGCCCGCCGCGTCCACGTAGAAGCCCACCAGGTCGCCCGCGTTGTTGACGCCGTTGATCGTGGTGGTGCCGATGCCGTGCGGGTCGTCGACGGTGGTGAAGCCCTGGCCTGGCTTCCAGGTGAAGCCGTGCATGACGGCGCTGCTGCCACTGCCGACGGTGTAAGTGCCGACCACCTCGTCGTGGTCGTTGACGCCGAGCGCCGTCGTGGACGACGCGCCGGGGACGGCCAGGTCGATGAAGGTGCGGCCGACCTTGAGGAAGCCGTCGGTGTTTCCGGTGCTGGGGTTGGTATAGAAGCCGGCCACGTCGCCGTGCTTGTTGATCGCGGCGGCGGTCAGGCTGGCCGACGGCGCGTTCGGGTCAGTCACCGTGCTGAAGCGGTGGGTCTTGATGTTGTACTCGTAGCCGTGGTTGTTGCCCTGAGCGTCGGTCCAGAAGCCGACCGCGACGTTGTTGTCGTTGACGCCGAGCAGCTGGTCGACCGGCGGGCTGGCCGGGTCTCCGGTCGGGAAGTCGGCGTTGTGGGCCTTGCCGTTCTGCTCCCAGAACCCGAAGTTGTTGTTGGTCATGCTGGCGGTGTTCATGCTGGACCAGAAGCCGACCGTGACCCCGTTGTCGTTCAGCCCGGTGACCTGGGTCTGCACCGAGCCCGGGAAGTTCTCGTTGGTGTAGTTGTGCTGCCCGTAAGGCGGGTGAAGCAGGTAGCCCTTGTTCGGGTGGCCCTGGGCGCCCGAGCCGAAGTAGCCGGCGATAAGGCCCTTGTTGTTGATGCCGAGCAGCTGGTTGAACGTCACGTCGTGCGCGTTGTTCAGCGTCTCGAACCGGTAGCTCGTCTGCGCGGCAGGCCCGGCCTGGGCGGCGTTCGCGGCCCCCGCCAGCGCGAGCGTCGTGCCGGCCAGCGCGAGCGCCCCCGCCGCGATGGTGGCCGTGAACCGCGGTCCCCTGCGGTTTGACTTCCTCATTGGATTTCCTCCTTGTTTCCCCGTCCGGCGTCGCCCCCACGGCGTTGTCCGGCCCGGCGTTTCCCCGTACGACCCAGCGAACGTCCGCCCGCCGGAGCCGGTTCAGCTTTGGTCCCCGGCGCTGGGGGAATGACGGGGGGAACGGGGTGAAACGCGTCCGTCACGTAACGAGGCGGCGGCAGCTCGGTGGAGACGGGGTGGCCGGTATTCCGCCGCGCTCCCGCAATCGTTACATTCAGGAAGGACAGCATCCCGCGGGCGGCTCGCGGCGGGACCGACCGGATGGACAGGGCACTAGCGAAGCGGAGCGAGGCGGGGCTCATTCATGGCGGTGCTGACGACAGCGCGGCTGCCCGTGCGGCTGACGCCCCTCGTAGGCCGGGATGCCCAGCTCGGCGCGGTGACCAGTGCCCTGACCGGCATCCGCCTGCTCACGCTGACCGGGCCAGGCGGCACGGGCAAGACCCGGCTCGCGCTCGCCGCCGCCGAGGCGTCGGCGGCAGGCACGGACGTCGCGTGGGTCGAGCTGGCGCCGGTGGAGGACCCGGACGACGTGGCCGCCACGGTGGCCGGCCGGCTGGGCGTGCCCGAGACGCCCGGCGTCGATCCGGACACGGCCATCGCCGGGTACGTGACCGCGCACTACGCCGCCCGGCCGCTGCTGGTCGTGCTCGACAACTGCGAGCACCTGGCCGCCGCCGTCGCCCGGCTGACCGAGTACCTGCTCGCCGAATGCCCCGGCCTGTCCGTGCTCGCCACCAGCCGCGAGCCGCTCGCGGTGGAGGGTGAACGGGCCTGGCCGGTTCCGCCGCTCGGCGACGCCGACGCGGTGCTGCTGTTCGCCGACCGGGCCCGGCTGGTCGCTCCGTCCTTCACGATCACCGACGGCAACGCGGCCGCGGTCGGCGAGCTGTGCGAGAAGCTCGACGGGCTGCCGCTGGCGATCGAGCTGGCCGCCGCGCGGATGCGCGTGCTGTCGGTCCGGCAGCTGACGGAGCGGCTCGACGACGTGTTCAGCGTGCTCACCGGGGGCGCCAGGTCCGCGCCCGCGCGACACCAGGCGCTGCGCGCCACCCTCGACTGGAGCCACGACCTGCTCGCCGCGGACGAGCAGGCGGTGTTCCGCCGGCTGGCGGTGTTCTCCGGCGGGTTTTCGCTCGCCGCCGCCGAACGGGTCGCGGCATTCGGGGACATCGCCCCCGACCGGGTGCTCGACTTGCTGACCAGGCTGGCCGACAAGTCCCTGGTCCGGGTGGAGCACGAGCGGTACCACCTGCTGGCGACGATCCGCGAGTACGCCGCCGAGCAACTCGGGGCCTGGGCCGAGTCCGATGAGGCGCGCCGCGCCCACCTGGCGTATTTCACCGAATTCGCCGAGCAGGCGGGCCCGCGGGTCGAGCGAGCCGCGGCGGCCGGGCTCGAAGCCGAACTCGACAGCCTCGACCTCGAACGAGCCAATCTCAGGACCGCGAGCGAGTTCGCCCGCCAGGCCGGCGACGCCGTCGCCGCGCTGCGCATCGCCGGGCAGCTCGGCCGCTACGCCTACCTGCGCGGCCACTACCACGAGATCAGGCAGTGGATGGACCTGGCGGTGGCGGCCGGTCCTGACGCCCCGCCAGGGCTGCGGGCCAAGGCGCTGTTCGGCAGCGGCCGGCTCGCGCACCTCCAGTGCGATTACGAGCCCGCCGTGCGGCGGCTGGACGCGGCGCTGCTGCTGTACCGCTCGCTGGACGACCGTGCCGGAATCGCGGCGTGCCTGCAGGCGCTCGGCAGCGTGGCCAGGGAACAGGGCAGGTACGCCAGGTCCGCCCAGCTGCACGCGGAGAGCCTGGAGCTGGCGAAGGAGGCCGATGACGCCTGGGCGGAAGCCAGCGCGCACAGCTATCTGGGGTTCGTGTGCTGGCTGCAGTGCGAGTTCGGGCCCTCGATCGCGGAGTGCTCGGCCGCGCTGACGATGTTCCGGTCGCTGGGTGACGTGGAGGGCACCGCGTGGTCGCTGATCAGTCTCGGCGTGGTGGCCCGCTACCAGGGCGATCTCGACCGGTCCGGCGCGCTGCTGCGGGAAAGCCTGGAGCTGTCCAGCTCGATCGGCTTCCGTGAGGGCATCGCCTGGACCCAGGAGCAGCTCGGGCTGCTCGCGCTGGCGCGCGGGGCCACGTCCGACGCCGAGGCTCAGCTGCGGCTCAGCTTCGCGACCCACCGCGAGCTGCGCGACCGGTGGCGGATGGCGAGCGTGCTGGAAGACCTGGCGGCGACCGCGCTGGCCGGCGGCCGCACCGCCCAGGCGGCCAGCAGGGCGGCACGGCTGCTCGGCGCGGCCCAGGCGATGCGCGAGGCGATCGGCACGGTGCTCGCCCCCAGCGAGCACGCGCAGCACGACCAGTCGGCGGACGCGGCGAAAACCATACTTGGCGACGCCGGGTTCGAGGCGGCCTGGCAGCGCGGGCTGCGCACCACCGACCTGGACACCGCGCTTGACGAGCCGGCTTCGGCTGGTGAGACGGCCGGGCCCGTTCCTGATGCCGGATCTGGTGCTGACCACCCGGCACCTGTCGCTGACGTCGCGACGCCCCCCGCCCCGGCGCCCCGGCGGCGCCGCCCGGCCGTTCAGGTGCCCGCGCAGGCCGCGCCCGCCGGCGCCCCGCTCACCGTCCGCGCGCTCGGCGCGGCCGTGGTGGACCTCGGCGGGGTGGAGCTGACGGCCGCCGACTGGGGCTACGCCAAGCCACGTGAGCTGCTGTTCCTGCTGGCGACGTCGCCGCCGCTGACCAGGGAGCAGCTCGGTGCCGCGCTGTGGCCCGAGCTGTCCCGCCAGCAACTCGGCAACGCGCTGCACACCGCGCTGCGCGAACTGCGCCGGGCACTCGGCGACCCCGAGTGGGTGCGCTACTCCGGCGGCCGGTACTCGTTCAACCGTGCCCGCCGGTACGGGTGCGACGTCGACACCTTCGAGGCCGCGCTGGCCGCGGCGAACCGGGCCAGGCCGCCCGCGGCCGCGCTGCCCGACCTGCAGCGCGCGATCGCCGCTTACGGCGGCGACTTCCTCGCCGGGATGACCGCTGGCGAATGGGCGCACGCGCGCCGCGACGAACTCCGCCGCCGGTTCGAGACGGCGCTGTTCGCGTCCGGCCGGCTGCACGCGGCGGCGCGCCGTTATCAGGCGGCGGTCACCGCGTTCCGCCGGGCGATCGAGCACGAGCCGCTGAACGAATCCGCGCACCGCGAGCTGATGGCCTGCTGGGAGCAGCTCGGCGAGACCGCGCGGGCGGTGAAGCACTACGAGGAGCTCGCGGCGCTGCTGAAGGGCCAGGTCGGCGTCCCGCCGGCGGCCGAGACGACCGCCCTGTACGAGCGGCTGACCGGCCAGGCCTGACGCACCCCCCAGTGATTCCCCCAGTGCCCGGGTGTTCCCCCGGTCGCGTGCTGCCAGACTCATTCCTCCACGCAGGTAGGAGAGATGGTGTCGGACCCGATCGCGCCGCCGGCCGCCCGGTGGCCGCTGGAAGCGGCGGAGATGGTCGCGCTCGCGGTGAGCGACGGCGACCTGGGCGCGGCCGTCGCCCAGTACGAGCCCGGCGCCCTGCTGCGACCATGGGCGGACGACCGCACGGACGGCACGGTGCGCGAGACGATGGCGTCGATCATGCGGCTGCGGCTGCCGCTCGACACCAGGCTGGTCGCGGTGCTCCCCGCGGAAGGCCTCGCGATGCTGGTCTGCGAGCGCCGCATCGACGGCATCGGGCCCGACGGACGGCGGGTCCGGTTGCGCGGGACCGGCTGCACCGTCGTCCGTCCGCGGCCCGACGGCAGCTGGCGGATCGCGGCCGACGCGTGGCAGCTTTCCGCCGTGCCTGTCGGCTAATCGCCGGTCCGATGGACGCTGCCCGCCGGTTCAAGGGCCACATGTGGTCCCGTTTCTCTTGCACGACCGTGCTGCGACATTGTACGGTGATCACCGTACAATCTGTCCTGCTATGAAAGTGAAATTGAGCTGTGTCGGCGGTTTAGGCCGACCGGCAGCGGGCACCCGGACGCTGAGTTCCGGGTTTCCGGTCGTCCAGCGGATCGGAGCTGGTTATGCCACAGACGATTGCGGGCCGCATCGCTCTTCGAGCGGTGCAGCTTGCGGTCGTGGCTGCCGGGATCTTCCTCGTCATGCTGGTGTTCTCGCGACAGGCGCACGCGGCGA
>Ga0335074_10015946_pt1 | contig 10571 bp, 6 predicted proteins | sample Lox_Sample_23_FD_206715 | JGI IMG/M metagenome (GOLD analysis project Ga0335074, IMG submission 206715) | Soil microbial communities from Loxahatchee National Wildlife Refuge, Florida, United States - Lox_Sample_2.3 | ecosystem: Environmental > Terrestrial > Soil > Wetlands | place: USA: Florida...
CGCAGCTCAACTCACGGCTCACGAGCCAGGCGCTGCGCTACATCCGCCACCACCCGTTCGCGCCCGTCGCGGTCGCCTTCGACAACACGCGCCGCCTGCTCGAGCTGGAGGGCTCGCAGGCGTGGAAGACCTCGGCCGCCTCGATCTCGATTCCGCTTGGGATGGCCAAGGTCGGAGTCGTGAGCTTCTGGATCCTGATGGTGCTGGCCGTGATCGGGCTGTTCACGCGGGATGCCCGGGATCTGCCGCGGTGGCTGTGGGGGGTGCCGCTGGTGATGTGGCTGAGCGTCGTCCTGGTCAACGCGGAGACGCCACGCTTCCGTGAGCCGCTCGAGCCCTTCCTGATCCTGCTCGCCGCCTGCGCCCTCGCCAAGGGGCTCAGGCGCGCAGGCCTGATCAGTTCGCCGTCCGCCAGTCGGGCGTGATCGCCGCCCGGTAGCGCCCGTGGCGCGAGGTCAGGCGGTCGTAGTGCTCGAGCGCCTGCCCTGAGCCCACGGCCACGCAGGTCAGCGGTGAGTCGGCTCGGAGCACGGGCATCCCGGTCTCGCCTCCGATCAGCTCGGGCATCCCGTCGATGAGGATTCCGCCGCCGGCCAGCAGGATGCCGTCGCGGGCGATGTCGCTGGACAGCTCCGGCGGCGTCTCCTCCAACGTGTCGCGGATGGCCTGGAGGATCTCCCTGACCGGTGCCTTGATCGCGTCGCGGACCTCGGCCTGGCTCAGCTGCACCGCGGTGGGCAGGCCGGTGATCAGATGCCGGCCTCGGACTTCGAAGAAGCTCTCCTCAGCCCGCGCCACCACCGACCCGATCTCGATCTTGATCGTCTCCGCCGTACGCGATCCGATGGCCAGCTTGTGGACCACCCGCAGGTAGTGGGTGATCGCCTCGTCGAACTCATAGCCGCCCACCCGGACCGAGCGCGACAGGACGATGCCCCCCAGGGAGATGACGGCCACCTCGGTGGTTCCGCCCCCGACGTCGACGATCATCCGCCCGACCGGCTCCTCGATGGCCACGCCGGCTCCGATCGCGGCGGCGATCGGCTCCTCGATCAGATGCACTCGCCGAGCGCCCGCAGCCAGCGAGGCCTCCTCGACGGCCCGCTTCTCGACCTCGGTCACCCCGGACGGGGCGCAGACGATCAGCCGCGGGTGCACGGTGCGACGGTTGATGACCTTGCGGATGAAGTAGCGAAGCATCGCCTCCGTCACCTCGAAGTCGGCGATCACGCCATGGCGCAGGGGCCGCACGGCCGAGATCGTGGCCGGCGTACGCCCGATCATCCGCTCGGCGTCGGCGCCGACGGCGTGGACCTGGCCGCTCAGCGCGTCAGAGGCGACCACCGAAGGCTCGGAGACGACGATTCCCCGCCCGCCCACGTAGACCAGCGTGTTGGCCGTGCCGAGATCGATCGCCATGTCGTGAGCGCCGAGGCTCGGTGACAGGCGAAGCCGTGAGTTGTCGCGACGGGAGCCGTCTCTTCTCAGTCGGATGGGCAAAGGGTGCCAGAAAGCACGGGCTTTAGCGGATCTCGATGGTCTTGTGAGCCAGGGGCCTCCCGCCCTGGACGACGAATGCGGTGTATTCGCCGGGCGATGGGGGCTTACCCCGCACGCGGAGCACCACCTCCCGCTTGACTACGGTCAGCCGGGCGAGCCGGTCCCGGGCGACCACCTTCCCGTCCCGGCGCAGCTCGACGGACACGCCCGTCAGGCTGCCCCGGCTCGCCTGCACCGTAACCAGAGCCCCCCGGTCGCGCTTGCTGATCCCGCCGTAATCGAGCGCGATCTGGATCGGCAGCGGCGCCGGCTGCGTGCTCGGCGGAATCACGCCCGGTCCCGTGGTCGAGCACATCAGCGTGTGCTCGTTGTCCCCGGACTGTGCGAGCTGGGGAAGCTCCGGGAACGTGGGTCTACCGGCCGACATCGCGCCGAGATCGAGGAAATCCGTCATGTCGTTGGCGTTGGCATCGCGCATCGTCATCGCCGGCAGGTTCCATTTGCGCTCGACGAAGGCCAGGACGGAGGTGTGGTCGTAGACCACGTGGCTCACGTAACCCGGCTTGGCATAGGGACCGACGACGATGCACGGGACCCGGAAGCCGTAGCGCTTGAACCCGTCGTATGCAGATTGGGAGGGCGAGCTGGTCACCGGGGGGATGTTGTCCGGCGCCAGGGCGACCGGCGGCGGCACGTGGTCGTAGTAGCCACCGTGCTCGTCGTAGTTGATGAACAGGATCGTCTTGGCCCAGTTGGGTGAGGAGCCGATCGCCTCCACCACGCTGCGCAGGAACGCCTCGCCGACGACGATGTTCTGCGGGTTCTCCTGCGATTGGGTGCCGAAATTCGGGTCGATCAGGCTGAAGCTGGGCAGCGTCCCGGCCTTGGCGTCGCTGAGGAACTGGGGGAAGGAGCGCTCGTTCGTCTCGTCGTAGGCGCCGTCCACCGATGGGTACAGATTCATGGTCTCGGCGGTGAGATCCTTGTACTGCACGTCGTACTCGGCCCAGCTGATGCCGGCATTGGACAGCCGGCTGAAGATCGTCCCGTTCGGCGGCGTGACCGCCAGCGTGGCGTCTTGGCTCGGAGACGGGACGTCATCGGTCATGCCCGACGAGGTGGCGGCGATCAGATAGCGCCGGTTGGGATCGGTCTGCCCAAGGACGCTGCAGAAGTACCGGTCGCCGATCGGGAACTGCGTAGCCAGGTCGTAGGTGAACGGGAGATCCGCCCACGTCCAGTAGCCCATCGCCACCGGGCCACTTGGCGAGGTCACGAACCCGTCGTTCTTGCCGTTGTCGTACTGCTGATGCGACGCCGTCCACTCCTGGCTCGGCTTGCCCGACAGCTGGCAGGTGGTCGGCATGTGGAAGGCGCGCAGCGGCGTGCCGTCGGCCTGCGGGTTGGAGTTGGCCGGGTAGCCGTCGGCGGCGATCGTGTAGCCGTCTCCCCGCGGCGTCTGGAACGGCCCGCGCCCGAGCATCCCGATGAAGTTGTCGTAGGAATGGTTCTCCATCATCAGAACCACCACGTGCTCGATCTGGGGGATCGTGTCGGTGCCCGCCTTCAGCGCGGGATTGGGAAGCGAACCCGGAGCGCGCATCTGGCTGCGGCGGAGCACGCGCAGCGCGGCGGCCTGATCGGCGTCCGGGATCAGGAGGTCGGGACGCGCCCACAGGCGCGCGCGCCGGCGCTGGATCCGGGCCCCGGCCGAACCGGGGATCAGCACTCCGCTGCCAGCCAGCGCCGCGGCACCCCCCAGAATGAACTGGCGGCGGGTGTTCACGGCGAGCAACTTATCAGCGCTCGCCCGGCAACCTGCGGGGATACTGTGAAACCGGCTCGCTCAGATCCAGAGCCGTGCTCACGATCCGGTTCTGCTCGCGCAGGTGAGCGATCGGATAGCCCTCGCCGGAGGCCGCCCGCTCGGGCCGGCCGACGTAGCCGAACTGGAGGCGATCGGGCAGGATCTGCAGGAGCCGTGGCGACATGTGGGCGCGTGCGCCCATGTTGCGCGGCTCCTCCTGGACCCACACGACCTCACGCAGGTTCGGGTAGCTGCCGATCAGCTCGAGGATCTCGTTCTGGGGGAACGGGTAGAGCAGCTCGACCCGGCCCACCGCTATCTGCGGCTTCTCGGCGCGGTCCGGGTGGCCGACGATCTCGTAGTAGATCTTGCCGGTGCACAGGAGCAGGCGGGTGACCTGCTTGGGGTCGAGGCCCGGGTCGGGCAGAACCGGACGGAAACGTCCCTCGGTCAGGTCCTGGAGCTCCGAGCTGGCCTGCGGCAGGCGCAACAGGCTCTTGGGAGTCATGATCACCAGAGGACGCTGCTTGGCGATCCGGGCCTGGCGGCGCAGCAGATGGAAGTATTGCGCCGGCGTCGTGCAGTTGGCGACGCGGATGTTGCCCTCGGCGGCGAGCTGCAGGAAGCGCTCGAGCCGGGCCGAGGAGTGCTCCGGGCCCGAGCCCTCGTAGCCGTGGGGGAGGAGCAGGGTGAGGCGCGACGTCTGGCCCCACTTGGCCAGCCCCGAGACGATGAACTGGTCGATCATCACCTGCGCGCCGTTGACGAAGTCTCCGAACTGAGCCTCCCACAGGACCAGCGTCTCGGGCCCCTCCTGCGAATAGCCGTACTCGAACCCGAGGCACGCCATCTCCGAGAGCGGGCTGTTGTGCAGCTCCATCGGGGCCAGCGCGCCCGGCAGGTGCTGCATGGCGCAGTGCTCCTGGCCGGTCTTGGGGTCGTGCAGGACGAGGTGGCGCTGGGAGAACGTCCCACGCTCGGTGTCCTGGCCCGTGAGGCGGATCGGGATCCCCTCGGTGAGCAGCGAGGCGAAGGCCAGCGCCTCGGCATGCGCCCAGATGATCCCTTTGCCTTCGGTCACGGCCTCGCGCCGCTGCTCGAGCTGACGCACGAGCTTGGGGTGCACGGTGAAGCCGTCGGGGACCGCGAGCAGCTCATCGTTGAGAACGCGCAGGCGCTCAGCGGAGACGGCGGTATTGACCTCAGGAGAGGGAGTGCGGTCGAGCTGGTACTCGCCCGTGATGTGGTCGATCTCCTTGGCCGCGGCGACCCGCTCCTTGAGCTCTTGGTGGGCCTCGGTCAGCGTCGCCCAGACCGCGTCGGTCATCTCCGTCGATTCCTGCTCGGTGACCACGCCCTCCTCGATCAGCTGCTTGGCGAACAGCTCGCGCACCGGCGGGTGCTTCTTGACCGCCTGATACATCTCGGGCTGGGTGTAGGCGGGCTCGTCGGCCTCGTTGTGCCCGAAGCGCCGGTAGCCGATCAAGTCGATCACGACGTCGTGGCCGAACTCCTGGCGGAAGGCGAAGGCCAGCCGCACAGCCGCCACGCAGGCCGCCACGTCGTCGGCGTTGACGTGGATGATGGGAACGTCGAAGCCCTTGGCCAGGTCGGAAGCCCACGTCGTCGAGCGCGCGTCCTCCGGGTCGGTCGTGAAGCCGACCTGGTTGTTCTGGATGATGTGGATCGTCCCGCCGACGGTGTAGCCGTCGAGCGCCTGCAGGTTGAGCGTCTCGGCGACGATGCCCTGACCCGGGAAGGCGGCGTCGCCGTGCAGGACGATGGGGATGGCGGCGTTGGTGTCCTGATGGGCGTGCGGCCCCTGGCGCGTGGTCTGGGCGGCGCGCGTGGCGCCGGAGGCGACGGCCCCGACGAACTCGAGGTGACTCGGGTTCGACTCGAGCCGGACGATGATCGACTCCCCGCCCTGGAGCTGGTATGACCCCTCAGCGCCGTGGTGGTACTTGACATCGCCCGTGCCACCCTCGGGGATGGTCGTGATCGGCTCGAGCGTGGAGGAGCCCTCGAACTCGGCGAAGATCGAGCCGTAGGGGCGGCCCAGGTTGTGGGCGAGCACGTTCAGCCGACCGCGGTGGGCCATCCCGAGCACGACTTCCCGCGCCCCGCGCGTCGCGGACAGCTGGATGATCTCGTCGATCATCGGGACGGTCATGTCGAGCCCCTCGACCGAGAACTGCTTCTGGCCGAGGTACGCCTTGTGCATGAAGCGCTCCAGCGCGTCGACTTCGGTCAGACGCTTGAGCAGCGCCTTCTGCTCCTCGTGGGTGAGGCCTTGGCGGAACCGACCGGATTCGATCGCCTCGCGCAGCCACAGCCGCTGCCGGTGCGAGGCGATGTGCTCGATCTCGTAGGCGATCGGGCCGCAATAGGTCTCGCGCAGGTGGGGCAGGGCGTCCGCCATCGTGGCTCCGGGGACGTACATGCGCAGGATGTGGGCCGGAATCCGGGCCATCAACTCCGGCGTCAAGCCCAGCGGCTCGGGGTCGAGCGACGGGTCGCCCTCCGGCTCGCGGCCGAGGGGATCCAGACGAGCCGCCAGGTGACCGTGCGTGCGATGGGCCTTGAGCAGCGACATCGCCGCCTGCACGGCCTGCATGAGCTCCTCGGCGTCCGGGGCAGGGGTGCTCGGCGCCGGGGCGTCCTGCGGAGCAGCTACAGCCGTCGCCCGGGGACCCGGCGCGGCCGGAAGCGCGGGCAGCTCCGCCCCGAGGTCACCGAACACGCCCTCGTAGAAGCCGTCCTCACCCTGGAGGAGAGCCTCGATCCGCTGCAGGAAACGCCCCGACTCCGCCCCCTGGATGATCCGGTGGTCGTAGGTCGAGGTCATGGTCATGACCTTCTCAGCCCCGATCGTGGGACCGATCTCGGCGAGGCCGGGCGGATAGGCGATCGAGCCGGTGGCCACGATCGTGCCCTGGCCCACCATCAGCCGGGGCACGGAGGCGATCGTGCCGATCCCGCCCGGGTTGGTCAGGCTGAGGTTGCCTGCGGTCAGATCATCGGCCGTCAGGGTGTTGGTGCGCGCCTTCTCGACCAGTGCGTTGTAGGCCCCGAGAAAAGCGTCGAAGCTCAGCCGTCCGGCGTCCCGGATGACCGGCACCATCAGGGTGCGGCTGCCGTCCTTCTTCTCGACGTCCACGGCGAGCCCCAGGTTCACGGCCCCGTCGTCGACTCGGTGGGGGACGCCGTCGACATCCTGGAAGTGGTGGGCCATGACCGGCATGTCGGTGGTGGCTGCGCGGGCGATGGCGTAGGCGATCAGGTGCGTGAAGGAGACCCGCTGGCCGGCGTCTTTCAGCTGCCGGCGGCGCGCGTCCAGCGTGGTCACTGTGATGGTGCGGAAGCTCGTCGCCGTCGGGATCGAGCGGCTCTCGTCCATGTAGCGGGCCAGCGCCGCTCCGCTGCCTTTGATCCGGGTGGCGCCGGCCGGCTGGGGCGCGGGCTGCCTGGGGGTTGGGGCGGCGGTGGCGCCGTTGCCCCCGTTCGCGACCGCGAGTACATCGGCCTTCGTGATCCGCCCGCCGCGAGCGCTGCCCTGGATCGAGCCCAGATCGACTCCCTGCGCAGCGGCCACCCTTTGCGCGACGGGGGACGCGCCGGTCCCGGCGCTTGGGGCTTGGGGACCGGCGGCGCGGCCGGGGGCCGCAGCACTGGTGGCGCCGTCCGAGGTTTCGGCGGGGGCCGGGCTCTGGCCGGAGGCCGGAGCCGCGGCACTGGCGGCGACCGTCATCCGAGCGATGACCTGGCCGACGGTGACCGTGTCGCCCTCTTCGAACAGGATCTCGCTGATGGTCCCGCTGGCCGGGGCCGGCAGCTCCATGTCGACCTTGTCCGTCGAGATCTCGACCACGGTGTCGCCGTCCCGGACCGTGTCGCCCACCTTGACAGCCCACTCCAGAATGGTTCCCTCGGTGACGCTCTCCCCACCCGTGGGGGTGACGATGTCGATCGTTCTAGCGCCCTCGCTACCGACCGGCGGACGGCTGGCGCCCTCGTCGGCCGTCATCGAGTCGGTCTGGCTCTGGTCGTGACTCGACCCGTTGCCAGCCGACGGCGCCTCGCCTGACGGAAAGATTTCGGCGAGCAGCCCGCCGACGGCGACCGTGTCGCCCTCAGCCGCGTGGATCTTGACGATCGTGCCGGCGACGGGAGCCGGGACCTCAGCGTCCACCTTGTCGGTCGAGATCTCGACGACGATCTCGTCCGCCTGCACCGTGTCGCCCTCCTGCTTGTGCCATTCGAGAATCGTGCCTTCGGCGACGGATTCACCCATCGCCGGCATCACGAACTGGAAGGTGCCTGTTTCTACGGCCATAAACCTGGTTGAACTGTAAGGCTAGCGTCCAGTTTGCACCGCGGGCTGCACAGAACGTGACCGGGCTCGTCGGCGGCTCTCGACGACGAAGCCGAGCGAGCCCATGAACGGCCCAAGACCGCCCAGCACGGCCACGGTGACGGCCAGCCAGAACGGGATCACCCGGTAGCGGGCCGCAGCGATGCAGGTCAGCGACATCCCGATCCAGATGCAGCCGTGGCTCATCCCCAGGATGAACGTGGCCGGCTCCGGATTGCCGAGGACGAAGGCGCTGATGAGCAGGGCGATGTAGATGCACGAGTGCGTGAAGGAGACGACCTCGAGCCTCTGGAACTTGACGATCCGGGTGAACCGGCCCGGCTTGGGGGCGACCAGGCTCACGAGTGCGCCAGCAGCTCGCCCATCCGGCGCAACGGGTCGTCGGCCTCCTGGGGCCACTGACTGGGATCAGGCGGCCACCACGCGAAGGTGTCGTGCTCCCGGTCAGGCTTCACGCTCGCTCCCTCCGGCAGCCAGGCCTGACCCACGAGCAGCACCATCCCGTTGGGCGATTGCACGAGCGCCTCGATCGTCAGCCGCTCCGGTCGCACCGACCACTCCTCCTGGAGCTCCCGCCCCAGCGTGTACGCGGGGTTCTCGTCCACTTCGACGGCCCCCCCGGCGCCGAGCGCCCAGCGGCCCGCCCACGAGGCCAGCCACGCCGCGCGCCGGCCCGCCAGCCAGCTGCCGTCGGCGGCGCGGACGATGCAGAGGGCCGAGATGCTGGCCCGGGCGTCGTCGGGCAATAGCCGCAGCGCCCAGCGGATCGGCTGCAGTTCGAGCGCGAGGTGATCAGGGCCGGCTTCGTAGCTCACCAGTCGCGCCGCGAAGCCGTCGTGGCTGGGCGAGCCGCGTTCCCGCAGCCCGGCCAGAAGGCGGTCGGCCTCCTCGGTCGAGCTTGAGTCGGGCTCGTAGGGCTCGGGGCGCCACGTCGCGTGCACGTCGCTCGGGTCCCAGGGGCCGCGGGCAAGAAGAGCCGGTAGGTTGGGCACCATGGGAACGGTATCGGGGGACCCGCGACCGCTGAAGCATTGGGGCTGGGGGTACGCCGCCGAGCAGCCGTCGCTGGACGAGCTGCGCCAGGCGGGAGTCGGCCTGCGTGAGCATCTGGGGTTCGGCGAGCTCGAGCCGGAGGCGCCGGCGGTGGTGGGGGCACTACGCCCGCCGCGGCTGTCCGCGCCGGCCTCGCTCGCGGCGCTGTGCTCCGTCGACGATCACGTCAGGGCGCGTCACTCCTACGGGCGTTCGTACCGGGACGTGGTTCGGGGGTTTCGGGGAGCGTTTGAAAACCCGCCTGACGTGGTCGCCCTTCCCGGTAGCGAGCAAGAGGCGGAGGCGGTGTTGGAATGGGCCGTCGGAGCGGGAGCCGCGGTGATCCCGTACGGGGGTGGCACGTCGGTCGTGGGTGGTGTCGAGCCGCCGTTGGGGGCTTCGGCGGTGGTGACGATCGACCTGGGGCGGATGGACCGGGTGCTCGAGGTCGACGACGTGTCGCTGTCCGCGCGGATCCAGGCCGGAGCGTCCGGCCCGGTTCTGGAGGAGCAGCTCGCGGCGCGCGGGCTGACCCTGCGCCACTTCCCGCAGTCCTTCAGCTTCCAGACCCTCGGCGGCGCCATCGCCACCCGAGCCGGCGGTCACTTCGCCACCCGGCAGACGCACATCGACGACTTCGTCGAGTCGGTGCGGGCCGTCACGCCGGTCGGCGTATGGGAGTCGCGGCGGCTGCCGGGATCGGGCGCCGGAGTGTCTCCGGATCGGATCCTGATGGGCTCCGAGGGAGTGTTGGGCCTCATCACCGAGGCCTGGGTGCGGGTTCTGCGGAGGCCTTCGTTCCGCGCCTCGACCACGGTCCGGTTCGCGCGGTGGGAGGACGGAGTCGAAGCGGTCCGAGCCATCGTCCAGTCCGGGCTGACTCCGGCCAACTGCCGGCTGGTCGACGCTGATGAGGCGCGGCTGACGTTTGCCGGGGATGGGTCGCGTGCGCTGCTGCTGCTGGCGTTCGAGTCGGCGGCGTTTGAGGTGGACTCGGCGTTGCGTTCGGCGCTCACGTTCTGCGAGGCCGGAGAGTGGGACGAACTGCGCAATGAAGGCCGGCCGGCCGGCAGCGCGGCCGATACGTGGCGGTCGACGTTCGTGAGGGCACCGTATCTGCGGGACACGTTCGTGGCGCTGGGGGTGATCTCCGAGACGTTCGAGTCGGCGATCACGTGGGACCAGCTCGAGCGGTTTGTGGCCTCGGTGTTGGAGGCGACGCGGGAGGCCGTGCGCTCGGTGTGCGGGCAGGGTTCGGTCACCTGCCGGCTGACGCACGTCTATCCAGACGGAACGGCGCCGTACTTCACCGTGGTGGCGCCGGCGCGACGGGGTTATGAGCTGGAGCAGTGGGAGGCTGTGAAGGCGGCTGCCTCAGACGCGGTGATCGCGGCCGGCGGGACGATCACCCACCACCACGCCGTCGGGCGCGACCATCGTCCCTGGTACGACCGCCAGCGCCCGGACGTATTCGCGCGCGCCCTAGCCTCCGCTAAGGCCGAGGTTGATCCGACGTGGGCATTGAACCCAGGCGTGCTCATCGACCCAGGCGTGTTCGTCGACCGGTGAGCTGTGGATGAAAGGCCGCCTCCAACCGGCTCTTCATCCACCGCTCTTGCTTTTCGACTGCTTCTTGCGCTTGTGTTTCTTCTTCGGCTTTGGCCTCTTCGGCTTTGTCTTCGCCTTGGGCAGCGGCGGCCCGGCGTCCTTGGGCACGTACGTGGGCTCCCCGACCTCGGCGCCGGTGCCCAGGCCCAGCAGGGCCATATGGGCCGTGTCGCCCTCCAGGTAGGACTGGTTGGCGATGACCAGTTCGCTGCCCAGGAATGACACGCCGCTGGGCTCGTCGAAGGGGAC
>Ga0335074_10015947_pt1 | contig 10571 bp, 8 predicted proteins | sample Lox_Sample_23_FD_206715 | JGI IMG/M metagenome (GOLD analysis project Ga0335074, IMG submission 206715) | Soil microbial communities from Loxahatchee National Wildlife Refuge, Florida, United States - Lox_Sample_2.3 | ecosystem: Environmental > Terrestrial > Soil > Wetlands | place: USA: Florida...
TTCGAGGCTTCGTCGGCACAAGCGCTGGACGGCGCCCCGCTCGAAGCCGCTTCGGCGCCGGCTGCCGAGCCCGAGCAAAAAACCGAGAAAGATCCCTTCGATGAGATCGATTTCGGCAGTTTTTTCGACGATTACCTGGACCCGGGTTACAAGAGTCCAGCGTCGGAGACCGTAGAAAAGCCCTCCTTTGAGACCTTTCTCTCCTCGCCCGTTACTCTCGCCGATCATCTGCAATCGCAATTAGCGGTGCTGGTGATGTCGGAGGGGGTGCGCGACGCCGCCGACAACATCATCGGTAATCTGGATGAGAACGGCTATCTCACGGCTACGCTCGAAGAAATCGCGGAAACCGGGCAGCACTCCATGGCGGAGGTTCAGGCGGGGCTGCGCATGGTGCAATCGCTCGATCCGGCGGGCGTGGGCGCGCAGGATGTTCGCGAGTGCCTGCTGCTGCAGCTGGAAAGCCGCAACGGAAAAGGCGGAGTGGCGTGGCAAATTGTCGCGAATCACCTGAAGCTGCTCGAAACCCGCCAAACCAAGGAAATCGCCAAGCAACTGGGCCGTCCTCTGGAGCACGTGCAAGTGGCGCTGGAAGTGATTCGCCATCTGGACCCCTATCCCGGCCTGCGCTATTCGGACCGCGGCGCGCGGCAGGTGGAGCCGGATGTTTACATTTTCAAGGAAGGCGACGAATACATCATCCAGCTGAACGACGACGATCTTCCGCAGCTTCGCCTGAATGCTCAATACCGCAAGATGCTGGATCGGGATCAGGACCCGGGCAAAGAGGTCACCAAAGAGATCCGCAACTACGTCAAGGACCGCTATGCGGCGGCCATTCAACTGATCAAGAACATCGAGCAGCGCAAGCAAACCATCCTGAAAGTCTGCCAATCGATCGTGCGGCGGCAACTGGAGTTTCTGGAGCACGGCATCGACCAGCTGAAGCCCATGATGATCAAGGAAGTGGCCGAGGAGATCGGAGTGCACCCCTCGACGGTGAGCCGCGCCGTGGCGAGCAAATACGCCGATACGCCGCAGGGAGTTTTCGAGCTGCGCTACTTCTTCTCGGAAGCCGTACAGGGCGTGGCGGGAAGCGCAACTCCGCTGCTGATTCTGAAGCGGCGCGTAAAAAAGATGATTGAAGAGGAAGACTCGCAGCATCCATTAACCGACGAACAGATCACGGCGCGTTTGAAGAGCGAAGGGATCGACGTGACCCGCCGAACCGTGGCCAAATACAGAGAAGACATGAAAATTCCCTCCACTCATCAACGCCGGGTCCGCGCCTGAACGCACTCTCCATTCGAGCGAGATCGCGATGAAAATCAGCTATACGGGAAAGCCTGAAGTAATTCCGCCGCGGCAGCGGGCCAAGCTGGAAGCCAAGCTGCAAAAGGTTTCGAAAGTTTTGGAGCGCCGGGGCGAAAAAGAAGCGCACGTGGTGCTCACCCAGGAGCGGTTTCTGCACAAGGTGGAAATCACGGTGCGGGCCTGGGATCATGACCTGGTGGGCATCGCCGCCGACGGGGATATCTCGGTGGCGGCGCACGAAGCCTTCGACCGCCTGGAAAAGCAGCTTTTGAAGCTGCGGGCGCGCTGGCGCGATACCAAGCGCGTGCGCGATAAAGAAGCCGACGGCCAGAAAGGAAATGACAGCCTGCAGGTTGCCGGCAATTCCAGCAAGAGCAAGCCGGCGAAAGCCGCCAGCGTGAAAGCATCCGCCGGCGCGAAGAAAGGCGCGCGCCGCCAGGTGTTTCGTGTGGAGCCGTCTCAGGGCAACAAGCCCATGACGCTCGAAGAAGCGATGCTCGAAATGGAGGCATCGCAAGACTATCTCGTTTATCGCGACGCGCAAACCGATCGCGTCACGGTCCTCATGCGCCGTTCCGACGGCCACTTCGACCTGATCGAAAGTTAGTGGCCAAACACGCCCGGAAGTCGCACCGGCACGACGCCGAGCTTGTTGTCATTACCGGTTTGAGCGGCTCCGGCAAAGCCACCGCGCTCAAAGCGTTCGAAGACCTGGGCTATTACGCGGTCGACAACATGCCGATCGAGCTGATCCCGAAGTTCGCCGAGCTGGCCAAGGATTCCTCGCACGTGCGCCGCGCGGCGCTGGTGATCGACATCCGGGAAGGCGAACAACTGGCGCAATTTCCCGCGCTGCTGGAGCGGCTGCGGCGGCGGGCTCCGGCGACGCTGGTCTACCTGGAAGCCGACGACGCCACTCTCGCGCGCCGCTTCAGCGAAACGCGGCGGCCGCATCCCCTGGGCACCGGCGCATCGGTGATGAAGAGCGTGAAGCGGGAGCGCGAACTGCTGGCGCCCATCCGCGAAGTGGCGAACCACATTATTGATACCTCCAAGTTCAACGTGCACGAGCTGCGCGAGGTGATCGGCGAGAAATTCAGCGGCGGGCGCAGCGAATCGAGCATCCGGATCGACATCAACAGCTTCGGATACCGGCATGGCGTGCCGCCGGACAGCGATCTGGTATTCGACGTCCGGTTTCTGCCGAATCCCAACTACATTCCGGCGTTCAAGAATCTCACGGGCCGGCACCCCAGTGTGGCGCGCTATATTCGGTCCTTCCCGCAGACGCAGGAATTTATCGACCGCATCTCGGAGCTGTTGGTTTACCTGATCCCGCACTACATTCGCGAAGGGAAGAGCTACCTGACGATCGGGTTCGGCTGCACGGGCGGGCATCATCGCTCGGTGATGATCGCGGGGGAAATTCGCAAACGTCTGGCGCGCGCGGGGTTCAAGGTGAAGGAGACGCACCGGGATATCGGTAAGTAGGCATCTTTGATGCGGCTCACTGTGCGAGAGGCGCGCCGGCTCGTCGAGCGTGTGATGACTGCGCTCGGGCACGATGAGTATGATGCGGCCCTCATCGCCGATCATCTGATCGATTGCGAGCTGCGCGGCTTGGCCTACGGCGGCCTGGCGCGGGCCATCAGCATCGCCGAGCGGCTGCGGCGCACCGGCTACCAGCCCAACCCGATTGCAATTCTTCACGAAACACCGGTCTCAACGCGCATCGACGGCGGCGATCATATCGGGTATGTGGTCGCGCATCGCGCCACCCAGATCGCTATCGAAAAGGCCGAGGCGGCGGGGATCGCCGTGGTGGGAGCGAACAACACCTGGTACACCGGGATGCTTTCGTATTACGCCGAGATGGCCGCGGCGCGCGGCCTCGCCAGCATGATCGCTTCGAACGCGTCACCGTGGGTTGCGCCGCACGGATCGACGGAAGGGCGCCTCGGAACAAATCCGATCTGTTTTGGTTTTCCGAGCGCGGATGAGCCGGTCATCCTGGACATCGGCACATCGGCGATCATTCACGCCGAGGTGAAGCTGGCGGAGCGGCTGGGCCAGCCATTGCCGGAGGGTGTCGCGTTCGATCGAGACGGCGCGCCGACGCGCGATCCAGCCGCGGCATTTGCGGGGGCATTCGCGGCCTGGGGCGGTCATCGAGGATCGGGTCTTGCGATCGTGGTCCAGCTTCTCGGAATCCTGGCCGGTTCGCCGCCCGTTCCGGGCGAGCTTGAGGGCTTCGGCTATCTGATCGTGGCGATGAGGCCGGATCTGATGGGCCCGGCGGGAACATTTCGCGAAAACGTGTCGGAATTCGCACAAGCCGTGCGATCCGCCCGGCCGCTCGATCCGGGCCGTCCGGTCCGGATGCCGTTCGATCGTTCGCGGGCCGAGCGCGCCAAGCGGCTCGCCGAGGATCGAATCGAGATCCCGGATGTGCTCTTTGATCAGTTGTCGCGAATTAGCGCGTAATTACTTCGCGGCCAGCTCCTGGCTCAAGTAGACGGCCATGGCCAATCCCGCGGCGGCCAGCCCGAGCGCTACCACGATGCCCATGGTGGACGGCTTGGTCACGATGGGTTCGCCGGTGTTGAGTCCGCGAACAATTCGCACGTGGCGCACCGCCGAAAAAATGTTGACGACCACTCCGGCTACCAGCAGGGCCACGCCCAACGGCACCGAAAGTGCTGAGGTTTGAAATTGCCCGATGGTTTTGAGCGACGCCAGCTCTCGGAGAAACAGGCCGAAGCGCGCGACCACGAAGCCGAAGCCCATGAGCCCGATTCCGGTTCGGATCCAGGCCAGAAACGTGCGCTCTTCGGCCCAGTACGTTCGCGGATCGGAGTGCGGGCCGGGGCCGGGAGGCATCAGACTGTGACCTGCTTCCATTTTCCACGGCGGAAGAGCAGGATTCCAAGCATGGCGAGCAGCGAGTCCGAAGCCACCACCGCGACATAGATCCCGTTTGCGCCGAGGCCGGCATGGAACGCGAGCGCCCAGGCCAGGGGAATCTGGCAAATCCAGAAACAGATCAGGTTGAGGACGGTGGGCGTGGCGGTGTCGCCCGCGCCGTTAAACGCCGCGGTGATCACCATGCCGTAGGAATAGGAAACGTTGCCGAAGCTGAACAGCCGGAGCGCGCTGACGGCCAGCGGTGCAACCTTGGGGTCGGAGGTGAACAGGCTGATGATCTGCGGCGCCAGCGCGATGAATATGATGCCGATGGTGCCAAGGAACAGCATGTTGTAGAGTCCCGTGCGCCAGACGGATTGTTCGGCGCGCGCCGGCTTGCCTGCGCCGAGATTCTGTCCCACCAGCGTTGCCGCGGCGTTGCTCATGCCCCAGGACGGCAGGATCGCGAAGACGATCACTTTGATCGCCACCGTGTAGGCGGCGGTGGCATCGCTTCCGAAGCTCGCGATAATGCGCACCATGCCGATCCAGCTCGCCATCTGCACCAGGTATTGGAACATGGCATTCACCGACAGGCGGATCAGACGCCACATGACGGCGAAATCCGCGCGCAGTTGCGAGGCTTGAATGCGCAGCCGGCGCCGGCCCGTGGTGAGCACCCAGATCTGCAAGAGCACGCCGATGCCGCGCCCGATGGTGGTCCCGACCGCCGAGCCGGTGACGCCCATTCGCGGAAAGGGCCCGAGGCCGAAGATCAAACATGGGTTGAGGCAAATGTTTACCAGGTTTGCGACCCACAATACGCGCATCGCAATGGCTGCATCGCCCGCGCCGCGAAAAACGGCGTTGATGAGGAACAGCAGAAAGATGGTCACGCTGCCGCTCAGGATCATGCGCGTGTATCCGGAACCGATGCGGACCACGGTGTCCGATCCGCCCATGATGTGCAGCAGATTGGGCGCGAAGAAATAGCCGAAAACCGCGGTGGCGGTGGAGACCACGAGTCCGATGATAATGGCCTGCACGGCCACCGATCCGGCGGCCTGTTCGTCTTTCTCGCCGAAGCGGCGCGCCACCAGCGCCGTCGCGCCCATGCTCAGCCCCAGCGCCACCACGAAAACCAGCGTGAGCGCGGTTTCGGTGAGTCCGACGGTGGCCACCGCTTCCGCTCCCAGGCGCGAAACCCAGAACACGTCCACCACGCCGAACAGCGATTCCATGCACATCTCGAGCACCATCGGGACGGCCAGCAGAACGATGGCGCGGCCGATGCTGCCTTCGGTGAAGTCCTGCGCGGAGCCCATCACCGCTTCGCGCAGCGAGGCCCAGAGACCGGGAGTGCGAAGTTCGATGGTTTGACTGCTCTCACTCATAAATACTCCTAGACGTAAAAAACCCTGTGGACTCGACGGGCCGCACGGATGCAGCCAAAACGAAGTTCAGAATGCGATCGGGTTTTTCACGGTTCTAGTTCTCCTTGGATGGAGCAGTTCTCACAGTGTAGCGCGACTCCGGACTTAAAATAAAGCCTCAAAATAAAGACTCAAAATACAGCCAGGTCGACGGGCGATCCGGCGCCGCAGCCGAGGGCCTGCGCGGCGGAAGCCTCGGCCGCCGCGATCTCGAGGTATCCCGAGCTCCCCACTACGACGAACAGCTCGCCCGGCGCGCATTCGGAGAAGGTGAGTGCGAGGCGCCGGATGGACGCGGCGCCCGCTTGGAGCGCGAAAGCGTGGGTGCGAATGGCGGGAAATTCATCGATGTGGAAATTGGTGGCCAGGTTGCCGAAATGATCGGACTTGAGTATGGTTCCGCGCCAGGTGCGGTGGCCGGTTGGGACAGGTTTGTCGAACGATGCGCGAATGTAATCGTTAACGCGTTTACCGAATCGGGCGGGTGTCACGCCGGCCGCCAGGTGCGCGGCGACGGGTGAAAAAACGTCGCGGCCGTGAAATGTTCGGCTGACGGGATGCAGAAAAAGCTTTTCCGCGGTGATATGGCGGACTCGCACGGCGCTTTCTCCTGCGATCACCATCGAGAGTACGCCGTTGTCGGGGGCGACGAAAAACTGCCCCGCCATTTCCGCGAGCAGCGGCCGCCGCGCCGATCCGACGCCGGGATCCACCACGACGACATGAATCGTCTTTTTCGGAAAATAGCGGTACGCCTGCACCAGCGTGAATGCACCGTCGATGATGTCGTAAGGCCGAACGCCGTGGCTGATATCGATGACGTGCGCGGACGGACAAATGCGGGCGATCACGCCTTTCATGACGCCCACGAAATGGTCTGAAACGCCGAAATCGGTGGTGAGCGTGATCAGGGGCCGCGTCATTTAATTTACTTTACAAGCGACCTACTTTACATGCATGATGTTGCTCACCGTCAATTCGACGGGCGGAAGGACGCGGCCGGCCGCCACGACGGTAACGGTCGCGGGTCCCGATTCGATTCCGTGGGGAATTTGTATCCTGATTTGCGTGGGGCTGACGTAGCCGATCGGCGCGGCCACGCCGTTTATGAAGACGCTGGTGTCTTCGAGAACCATCGGCCAAGGCGAAACCGACGGCGTCGCAGCCACGGGGGCAAGATGAACGCCGAGCAAGGTAACGACGGACCCGTCCGCCGCCAGTCCCGATGGCTCGCCATCGGCATTCACCACGCCCGTCACGCTGGCAGGCACTGGGTCCCGCAATCCAAAGACGGCGACGCTTGCGGCCGTTCCCACATAGACTTTTCCCGCGGCGATCAGCGGCGTCGAAAACTTGACGTACGATCCGGTGCTCCCGGCATAAAGCTGATGTCCCAGGTCGGCGGCGTCGTAAGCGCGAAGCTGAGCGGACGGATCGATGGTCCACAAGATGCCATTCGTGTCACCACTGGCCGAAATGCTGGGCACGGTGCCTGTCCCGACAAACGTCGCGTTGCTCAAAGAAACCGGAGTCTCGGAAAGAAGGCCGCTTTGCAGAGAAAAAGCCTTTAATTGATCCTGCGCGGCGGAGAAATATACTGTTTTATGAAAATAAACCGGGATTCCGAAGAGCGGGCCGACCGCGCCCGAGAGCGATTGAACAATCTGAGTGTCGCCACCGGCGTGGAAATGACCCAGGTGATCGCGATCCACTAAATAAACGGTGCCGGATTTGCTGCCCGTGACCAGCAGGTGCGGATGAGCGGCGGTTCCAGCCTCTGCGGGCAGCAGCAGCGCGCCGCTCGACCCCAGATCCAGGTCCTGATCGCTGAGTGCGTCGGCATTGAATGGCGTGAAATAGTCCGCAACGGCAAGATGCGACGCCGTGGACAGCTTGAGAATGCTTTCGGCCAAATCGGAACCGCCCTGGTTGGCATCGAAGGTGCCGTTGGCGGACACGACGAAGATGTTGCCGCTGGCATCCGCGGCCGGCGCGGCGCCCGCTTGCCAGAACGCGCCTGCGTCCCAATTGGGCGTGTCGGTAAATACGGCGGTCTGCTGGATTGCGCCACTGCCGTAGCCCCAAGCCCGATAGCCGATAATCCATCCGTGATAATTTCCCGAGTCGCATTGCGACGACCAGGCTGTGTACACGGTCCCGTTCAACAGCAATAGCCCGGCGCGCTCCTTATATAGCCACGGTTGGAATTGGACCGCTGCATTGCCGTTGCCGGTGCCGGGAACCGAGGCTTGAATTTCTACCGGGCTGCCCGGCCTCTCCGCGCCGGTTGTCACATCGAGCGCGTGGAGCCGATGCACGAACACGCGATTCGTCCCTTCTTCAGTCATCGCGACCACATACAAAGTGCCCGTGGCGGCATCGATCACCGGTGTGGCGGTGATGCCGACCTCGGGCGCGATCGAGTCGCATCCCAAATCCGCGGCGGGCGCCGTCGTAACACCTTGGGCAGGGTTGAGGAAGTTGGTGTGCCACAGCGGCCCGCCCAGATCGTTGTCGGCGTCGAAGGCGTAGACGCTGGCGTGTTCAGTAGCCACGAAAACGATATTGTGGATGCCTTTCTTCGGCACCATGACCCCAGGCATGTACAACGGCTGCGCGTAAACCTGGCCGTCCACCGGATAACTGAAGAGCGGTCCGAACTGGGGCGAACTGACGCTGGCCGGGGTGAGCGCGGTCTCGTGAAGATTCTGTCCGGTTCGAGAAGGGTCGTTGTGGTACGTCAGCACGCTTACCTGGCAATTCCACCAGAGCGCGCACATCAGTGCGGGGTAGGCGGGTCGCATCCACGAGTTAGATACCGGATGTTTCCGGGATGTTACCTGCGGTTGCCCAAATGAACCTAACGACAGGAAAGGTTCGTTTTGATCGAACTTCGGTTCTAGTACGTGCGTACCTCGATGCATGGCGCCCGCGCTACCCAAACCTCATAAAGATCGCGGCATGGAAGGCATGGTCGCGAAATGGTACACGAGCAACACCGGCAAAAGCCTGGGCGAGTTCGCCAAACTGGCGCGGCGAATGGCCGGCGAGCTGCCGCCGGACGCAAGAGTTCTGGAGGTCGCGCCCGGTCCGGGATACTTTTGCATCGAACTGGCGAAGCTCGGCTCATTTTCGATCACCGGGCTCGATATCAGCCACACCTTTGTGGATATCGCGAAAGCCAAAGCTGCCGAGGCCGGCGTTCAGGCGGAGTTTCGGCAAGGAAACGCGTCCAACATGCCGTTCGCCGACAATACCTTCGATTTTCTGCTGTGCCGGGCGGCGTTCAAGAATTTCGGCCGGCCGGTTCGTGCGCTCCAGGAGATGTGCCGCGTGTTGAAACCGGGTGGGCGAGGCTTGATCCTCGATCTCAGACGGGAGGCATCGATGGAGTCCATCAATCGGGAGGTGAACGGCATGGGTCTGAACACCGTGAATCGCGTGGTGACCAAGCTCATTTTCCGCAGCTTTCTGATCCGGACCGCTTACAGCAGGCAACAATTTCAGCAAATGCTGGCGCAAGCGAATTTCACCCACGTGGAGATTTTTGAAGCAGGCATCGGTTTCGAGATTTCAATGACGAAGTAGACGAGCGAGCAGCTTTCGTCCCTCCGGCGCCACCGCCGCGCCCACCCCCAGATAAACGGCCGAGAACGGGCCCAGCGTCGCGAGAGCGCCGTAAATGGGGTGCGAGGCGAAGGGCGTGAGGCGGCCCGCGCTGCCCACCGCAACCGCGAGCGCAGCCGCGAGCCACAGCTTCGCGACGAAACCCGAGATCGAAACGCCGCGCCCGAGCTTGCGATGCAGCCCGCGCCGCAGCAGCGCGAACTCCACCCATCCGGCGATACCGGCCGAAGCCGTCAGTCCCGCGACGCCCCAGCGCGGATCAATGCCGAGCGCTACAGGCAACGGCTTGGCGCAGAGATATCCCAGGACCGTAGTGAGCGCCACGCGCAAAACAGCGAACTTGAGCGGCGTTCGCGTGTCGCGCAGCGCGTAGAATGCCGACGAATACAGGCGGCCCATGGTGGACGCGAGCAGCCCGACGGACGATCCCGCGAGGATGCCCCAGACATATTGCGCGTCGGTGTGCGTGAATCGGCCGGTTTGCAAGAGCGCGCCCGCGATCAGGTCGCCAAAAGCGAGAAAGGCCGCGGCCGACGGCACGATAAAGAAAGCGATGTGGCGCAGGCCGGAATCGATGCGGTCGCCGAGCGCCCGGTGGATCTCCTCGTCGCTGCCGGTGGCGCTCGACATCACGGGAAGCTCGGCCGCCGACACCGACATCCCGAACAGGCTCACCGGCAGAACGTAAATGAGCTGCGCGTTGATGAGGCCCGTCACCGCGCCGGTGGGCAGGAGGCTCGCGAGCAAGGCGTCGACATAGGCGCTGATCTGCACCACGCCCCGGCTGATGAAGACCGGCACGAAATTTCGAAGCACCGCGCGCACATGCAGCGATTCCCAGTCCAGACGCATGCGCAAATGGCGCGCCAGCCGCAGCACCACGGGCAATTGAATGCCGAACTGCAGCGCGCTTCCGGCCACCGATCCCCAGGCCAGCGCGACGGCCAGCTGCGCGAGGGTGTTTCGCCCGCCAAAAATGAGCAGGGTCGCGATCATCGCCGCGCTCCACATCACCGGAGCCGCATAAGACAGGAACAGCTTGCGATGGCTATTCAGGATCCCCAGGCACCAGGCCGAAAACACGAGCAAGCCCGCGCCGGGAAAGAGAATGCGGACGAGCGAAATGGTCAGGTCGCGCTTGGATCCGGAGAAGCCCGGTGCGATGAGGTCGATGAGCCAGGGCGTTACCAGCGCGCCGATGAGACACAGCACGGCGACGGTGAGGGCTAGAATCGCGCCCACCGCTCCGGCCACGCGATCCGCCTCAATCGCCGCGTCTTCGGCCAGCAGGCG
>Ga0335074_10015949_pt1 | contig 10570 bp, 10 predicted proteins | sample Lox_Sample_23_FD_206715 | JGI IMG/M metagenome (GOLD analysis project Ga0335074, IMG submission 206715) | Soil microbial communities from Loxahatchee National Wildlife Refuge, Florida, United States - Lox_Sample_2.3 | ecosystem: Environmental > Terrestrial > Soil > Wetlands | place: USA...
CACCTGACGGCGGATGTTCGTGCACGGCAACTCGTCGTCGGCCCGGACCTGGCTTCCGGTGCTGACCGGCGCGTTCGGGTGATCGTGGGCTGGAGCCTGGGCGGCCACATCGCGCTCGAGGCGGCCCTGGCCATGCCGACCGCGGCCGGGCATGTCATCTTCGGCACGCCGCCGGTTGCCTGTGCGGCCCAGATGGCCGATGCGTTCTTGCCCAATCCAGCGATGAACGTCGGCTTCACCGCCGACGTCAGCCCGGAACTGGCACGTGTCTACGCGGCGAGCTTCACCACCCCACGATCAGCGCTGCGGCTGGATGAGTTCACTGCTGACATCCTCCGTACCGACGGCACCGCGCGGGCTGCCCTGTTCGCCAGCGTCGGCGAGGGCAGGTTCACCGACGAGCTGGCGATCGTCGCGGCGTTGGGGCGGCCCCTGGCGATCCTGCACGGTGCGGGTGAGCAACTGGTGAACCTGCCTTACCTCCAGCAGCTGAGCATTCCGGGCCTGTGGCGCAGCCGCGTGCAGCTCATCGCTGGTGCCGGGCACGCTGCCCATCAGGAGGCACCCGAAAAATTCACCGAGCTGCTGGACCAATTCCTCACCGATCTCGGCTGACCATCCCGCCCCCAGCTACCCCAGCAGCCACGGCTGCAGCGCGTCGCCGGGCCGGCTGCCTCCGCCGGATTCGCCGGTGCCGTGTGCTGTGGGTGGCGGGCTGTGGTTCGGGTCAGCGGGTGCGGGCGGCGATCAGCACGCCCAGGCCGTCCAGGATGCGGTCGATGCCGAAATCGAGGGCGTTGTCGCGGTCGCCGGGCTGGCCCGATTCGGTGAAGGCGGCGGCCGTGCGGGGGTAACGGCCGGCATGGGCGGCGAGGGCCTGGGAGACCTGCCGGCCGAGCGCGGCCTCCGTGTTGTCGTCGCCGGAGGCGGCCGCCTGCAAAGCCAGACTGCGGACGTGGCCTGCCAGCAGTGCGATCGTGTCGAGGCCCTCCGCGCCGGTCAGCCCGCTGCCGGCCAGCGTGGTCAGCGCGGACTCCATCCAGCCGACCTCGTTCGGGCCGATCTCTCGTATGCCCTTAGCCAGCTCGTGCGCCCAGGGATGCGCCAGCATCCGCTGGAACATCGTCATCGCCCAGGCGCGCAACTGCGCGCGCCACAGTTCCCCGGCGCCGGGCGCGGCAGCGGCCGGGTCCGGTGCCGCGCCGAGCGCGGCGTCCAGCATCAGTGCCTCCAGTTCCGCCTTGCCGGGCACGTACCGGTACAGTGCCATCTTCGCGCAGCCCAGCCGCTCGGCCAGGCGCTGCATCGACAGGCTTGCCAGGCCCTCGGCGTCGGCGTACTCGATCGCCTCGGCGACGATCCGCTCCAGCGTCAGTGAGGGCCTGGGGCCGCGCCTGGGCCGCTGAGCGGTGCCCCAGAGCAGGTCGAGGGTGGTCGGTGCCGGCATGTGTCCATCCTTGCCGATGCTGGGCTCCGCGCCCACCTGTGCCGCATCTCACCCGGGCGCGCCGCAGGGCAACGGCCCGGTGCCTGCGGGACCCGAACGGCAACAGCCGGTTTCACAGCATCTCGGCGACGAGCTTGACATAAAACTGCGTCCATCGTACGCTTAATAGCGTCTGCTAGACGCAATTAAGTATCGGGGAGTCATCATGAGTGCCAAGACGGTTCTGATCTCTGGCGCGAGCGTCGCCGGCCCGGCCTTTGCCTACTGGATGGATCGCTACGGTTTCCAGGTCACCGTGGTCGAGCGCGCTGCCACGCTGCGCCCGGGCGGCCAGGCCATCGACTTCAAGGGGCGGACCCAGCTGACCGTGCTGGAGCGCATGGGCGTGCGGGAAGAGATCTTCCGCCGCCAGACGGGGCGGACCGACGTACGGTTCCTCGACGCGTCCGGGCGGCTGCGGGCCGTCATGACCGGCGAATTCCTCGGCGGCGACGTGGAGATCCTGCGGGGCGACCTGGCCGCTATCTTCTATGAGCGCACCGCCGGACGCTGCGAATACCTGTTCGCTGACTCGATCACCGCGCTCACCGAGACCGCGGACGGTGTTTACGCAGAGTTCGAGAATGCCCCGGCCCGCACCTTCGACCTCGTCGTCGGCTGCGACGGTGTGCACTCGGTGGTGCGCCGGCTGGCATTCGGTGCCGAGCGGGACTACGTCCGCCACCTGGGCTACTACTATGCCGTCGCCGGTGCACCCGCATGGGGGATGCTGGCGGACCGGCCGCAGCGTAGTGTCGCCCGTGCCTGGAATGAACCCGGCCGGCTGGCGGTCAAGGGCGGCTCGAAGGCCTCGCACCTGTACATATTTGCCGCGCCGCAACTCAACTACGACCGCCACGATATCGCCGCGCAGCGTCGCCACGTCGTGGAGCAGTTCGCCACCGTCGGAGGCGAAGTGCGGGGAATGCTGGCCGAGCTGCCCAGGTTGGACGACTTCTACCTGGACTCGATGAGTCAGGTTCGGATGCAGGGGCAGTACACGACCGGTCGTACCGCGCTGGTCGGTGACTCCGCCTACGGCAACACCCTGGGCGGCGTCGGGACAGGGCTCGCCGTTGTCGGCGCGTACGTGCTCGCCGGCGAGCTCGCTGTCGCCGACGGTGACCACACCGCCGCCTACGCCCGGTACAACGAGATCATGTGCCGTTACGCCAAGATTGCCGGACAATCCAACGCCGGCCGTTTCCTGGCGCCGCGGACGGCGCCCGGCATCCGCGCACGCAACTGGTTCCTCGGCTCGCGGGCCTTCGGCCTGATGCTGAAATACGCTGACAATGCGGCCAACGACATCGAGTTGCACAACTACCCGAGTTTGGTTCCGGCGGTCTGAATCACGCTCCCACCCTGCGCTCCGGCGCCTCAGCGGCTTGTCGGTCACGCCCCTGAAAGCGGCCCTCCCGGCGACACCCATACACAGAACAACCAAACGGGCGCGACTGACAAAGCCAGTGCCCACGAGCGGCCGCCACACAGGCGGACATAGCAGCCGCTGCGACGGCCTTGAGCTGGCGCAGGCCTTGCGAACTGTCCGCTGCAGGTTGTCCGGGCGGTGCTTCCGCAGATGATCACTCAGGGCGGCGCAGGCGGGGGTGTCCGGGCCGTCGGCTGCCCTGTGAGCGGGCCGGAGCCCGGACAGCGCCGGGCTCCGGCGGCCACGTATACAGCCACCCGGCCTGGCCAGGCCAGAGGCAGGGACTGGCCGGCCTGGCGGGTCGTTACCCGGTGACCAGTTCGGCGAGGTGAGCCAGCGAGTTGGTCAGATGATCTGGGGCAAACGGGGGGAATGAGAATGGGAGTCGCTGGCGGAGGGAGTCGGGGACCGCCGACCAGTCATATGAGAGGGTGACCGTAGTCCCGGTTGGTCCCGCAGGGGCCAGGTCGTAACGCCAGATGTGGCCGACGATCTGCGGGTTGCCATCGCCGGTGGCCATGCCTGGCTCCCAGGAGATGGCGCGTGGCGGGTCGAACACCTGCACCCGGTTGGCCATCCGGTAGTGCCCGCCCGGGACGTTGTCGTTGTACATGGCCATCCAGAACACCTGACCTGCCTCGGTCAGGTGCTGGCTGTCGAAGGGCTCGCGGACCCACCCGGTGCCGTCAATCAAGGCGTGCTTGGCGGGGTCGGCGAGTACCGCGAAGATCGCCTCGGCTGGGGCGTTAACGATCGTGGTTACGCTGATGGTTTCGTCGGTCATGGCGTTGCCTCCTTGTGAACTCAGCTGGGTACCGGATCTGACGCCCGGCACCCCGGCCTGCTTGGTGCTGCTGCCAGTCATTTGCTTCTGCTTCTCTGGGCGATCGAGATGGGAGACGGCTCGTGCAGGGAAAGGACGAACGGTGAAGCGGGCGCAGGACACATCCGCAGGCAAGGAGAGCGAGAAAATTCAGAACGCCGTCAGCCGGGCTCGGACCGCATCTTGTGCAGGCGGTTCTGCAGGAGGCGCTGTTCGGCGTCGCTGGGTGAGAGGGTCACCGCGGCGTAGTGCCCGGCGACCCCGCCGGAGCGGGTTACCGCCTCGCGGTCTGCTGCCTGGGTCGCGGTCTGTGGCGGCAGGTATCGTCGTCTTCTGCTGCAGGGCGTGGTGGCGGGGTGAGACTGTTGGCATGGCCGATCACTACGCGGACGGCACCTTCCGGTGGTGGCACCTGTCGCGGCCCAGCCCCGAATTGATCGCGGCGCTGGGTGATGGCTGGCTGCCTGGCAGCGGCCGTGGCCTGGATGTGGGTTGTGGCCTGGGCGTCGAGGCCGGCTTCCTTGCTTCGGCGGGCTGGCAGGTGGCCGGAATCGACTTGTCCGAGACTGCGGCGCGCCGGGCCGCCGCCGAGCATGACGATGTCGTGTTCGTGCGCGCGGATGTGCGCCGGCTGCCGTTTGCCCCGGACTGCTTCGACGCCGCCGTGGACCGGGGCTGCTTCCACTACCTTCGCCCGGACGATCGGCCGCGGTACAGCGACGAGCTAAGCCGGGTGCTTCGGCCGGGCGGCAAGTACCTGCTGCGGGCCAGCCTGCGCGCGGCTGGCGTGCGCAACGACATAGACGAGGCGGTCATCGCCGCCACGTTCGCGGGCTGGACGATCCAGTACATGGAACGGGCGAAGGTACCCAGCGATACCCGCATGCTTGAGGTGATCGTGGCCCGGATGTCGGCCCCGCAGCACAACCCGGTGCGCGGTTCGGGTTTCCGTAGCAGACGGTTACACCTGAACTAGCGCTGCGAACGCTGGGACAATCGGTGCCATGAGCCCGCGAAGCAGAGGACGCCCGCCCGGCCGCGGCCAGCGCCATCCGCAGGCCCGCCGATCGGCAGGCCGCATCAGCCCCCGTGGGGCATTCTGGTCAGCTGCCCCGGTGACCGGCTCGTGGCCTCCCATTACCCCGTGCTGCTGGACGAGGACTGCGACGGGCTGGCCGTGTTCACGCATGTGGGCCGGCCCGATGACCAGCTCCACGGTTTCGGAGAACGGGAGATCATGCTCATCGTCCAGGGCGTGCACGGGTATATCTCCCCGAACTGGTACGCGCCCGGAGCGACGCGAGCGCCAACGTGGAACTTCACGACAGCCCACTGCTATGGGATCCCGCAGATCCTTGACGCGGAGACCAACCTCCGCACGCTGGCGCGGCTGGTGCAGCATTTCGAGCGCCACGTCGAGCATCCGATGCTGCTGGACCCCGGCTGGGCCGCCCCGGTCGCGAAAGGCACCGTGGGCATCCGGCTGCCGGTCACGCGCTTCCAGTGCAAGGTCAAGATGAGCCAGGACAAGGACCCCGAGACCCAGCGGCGGGTGGTCCAGGCACTTCGCGCTCCGGGCGCCTATCACAATCCCGGCCTCGCCGATGACATGGAACGCGCACTGGCCAGCGGCTGAGGGCTCGCGCCCGGAATCGTCAGCGAACGTCTCCGGCCGGCATGTACCTCTCGAACCAGGCCACAAGCCGGGTCAGGTAGTCGGTGACGGCCGGGAACCGGCGGACGCCATGTCCTTCCGTGGGGTAGATCACCAGTTCTGAGTCGACGCCATGACCGATCAGTGCCTGGTAGAACTCCCTGGCCTGGCCGGCCGGTGTACACCGGTCCATCGCGCCCGCCGTGAGCAGGGTCGGCGTCCTGGCCTTGCTCGCGTGCATAACCGGGCTGCGCGTGTGCACCTGGTTGCCGGTGTCCTCGGGATCGGCGTCACCCAGGAACCACCGTCCCCAGCGGGGGATGTTGGTCGTGAAGGTGAAGCTGTACCACTCGGTCACCGGCGAGCCGGCCACGGCGGCCTTGAACCTCTGGTCCTGGGTCACCAGCCACGCCGACATGAACCCGCCGTAGCTGACGCCCATCGTGCCGATCCGCGACGGATCGGCGATCCCGCGCTCGATCATCGCGTCGATTCCGGACAGGTAGTCGTGGGTGTCCGCGCCGCCCATGTCGCCGACGACCGCGGCGGCGAACGCCTGGCCCCGCCCGGAGCTACCGCGCGGGTTGGGGAGCAGGACGGCATATCCGCGGGAGACCAGCAAGGGCACCGCGTGGTCACCCATCTGCCAGCTCCGCTGATAGGCGCCGACCGGCCCGCCGTGGACGTCCAGGACCAGCGGGAACGGCCCGGCTCCGGCAGGCGTGCACAGGACTCCTTCGATCACTGTCCCGTCGGGTGCGCTCCAGCTGACGTTCGCCGCCGAGCCGGCGACCGACCGGATGTAGTCGGTGCCGTCGTGATCCAGGGAGGCCAGCACCTGGTCAGCGCCGCCGCCAACGATCGCGATCTGCTGCGGCACGTCGTAGTCGTTGCGGACCACGACGACCCGGCCGTCCGCGGTGAAGGCGCCGGCCGGGTAGAACCAGCAGGCCCACGACTGAGCGGACGCGGCCAGTTCCTTCGCGGTGATCGTCTCCGGCCGGGATCCTGGGCCGGCGTCGGCGATCCCGGCCACGCTGTCCAGATGGCGCTGGCCGAAGTAGCCAAGCCGCGTTCCGTCGATCCACTGAACCGCGGTTACATCTGTCCCGGCGGTGTCAACGGCGGACCTGGTCCCGGCCACCAGGTCCAGCACAATCAGGTCACCGGCCACGACGCACCGGTCGCTGCACACGGCCTCCACCACCGCGGCCCGCAAACCGTCGGGCGTCCCGGCGACCAGCCCGAGCTGGACGTCACTGCGGAGCAGTTCGGTCACCTCACCCGTTGAGATGTCGAGCCGGCTGAGCACCGCGGAGTACCAGTCGTCTTCGCCAGGCTGCCCGCTGGTAATGGCCAGCACCTGCCCGGGGCCGCACCAGGCCGCCTCCCAGACGTTCAGCCCGTCGGGCGAGACCCTGGCCAGGTCGCCGGAGGCCGGGGTATAAAGCCAGAGGTCGCGCCAGGCATCCTCGGGCGTCCCCGCCTCCACCTCCGGGTACCAGGCCGGCAGCCCGGACTCGGCCGAGCCGGCCGTTCCCGATCCCTGCGCGTCAGCCATCTCCGCTCCGGGGCCGGCGACCCCGAGGAGGATCCGGGTGCCGTCCGGTGACCACGCCAGATACTCGACCGTGCCCGGGACGGCAGGCGCCGGCCGGGCCTCGCCGAGCTGCCCGTCGTCCAGCAGGTAGAGCTGGAACACCCCGGCCGTGGCCCGGTCGGACAGGAAGGCCAGGGATGACTCGTCCGGCGCGAGCCCGGCGGCCTTGGCCGACCCGCCACCGGAGGTCAGGGCACGGAGCCCACCGTCCCTCACCTCGTACAGGGCGGTGCGTGGCAGTCCTTCGAGTTCGTCATAGACCGAGGCGGTCACCACGATGCGGCTGGCGTCAGCCGTCGTGACCAGGTCGGTGACCCGGTACGGCCTGCCGAAAGCCGGTTCGTGCAGCCGCCGCAGATGCTCGGCCACCGCCGCATACTCAGGAGACTCTCGCAGGTCTTTGTGCATAATCCGGGATGATCTCACGCAGTACGGCGGCGCCGCTATCGGCCGGGCGATACCGGCAGCAAAGGCCCGGGCCGGCATCCCCGGCGAGGATGGTCACTTTCAGTGATGTCAGTCCCGGGCCGCTGGCCTACCGTGAAGGCCAACGGAGGCCCACCATGACCAGGCACACCACCCGACTGCGACAGCTGCTGGATGGCCCGGAGATCCTCGTCACCCCGGGCGCCTACGACGGGACCGGGGCGCGCCTGATCGCCGCGACGGGCTTCGACGCCGTGTACGTCGGCGGGTTCGAGGGGTCCGCAAGCCTGCTCGCCCAGCCCGACGTCGGCTATCTCACCCAAACCCAGACGGCCGCGCGCGTCTTCTCGATCGCCGGGGCGCTGCCCGGCATGCCGATCGTCGCCGATGGCGACACCGGGTACGGCAACCCGCTCAACGTGCGCATGACGGTCCGTGCCTACGAGCAAGCCGGTGCCGCCGCCATCCACATCGAGGACCAGACCTGGCCCAAGCGCGTGGCCACATGCTCGGCCGCGAGGTGATCGAGACCGGGGACATGGTCCAGAAGGTCGCGGCGGCCGTCGAGGCGCGCGAGGACCCCGACTTCGTCGTCATCGCCCGCACCGACGCGCGGACCGCAGATGGGCTACTCCGTCGCGCTGTTCCCGGTGGGGACGGCATTCGCCGCCGCCAAGGGAGCGCAGGACTATCTCCGGGTGCTCAAGCGCACCGGCAACACCGAGGAGGCACGGGACGGCATGCTCGGGTTCGATGAATTCAACGAGCTGATCGGCCTGGGCGAGCACACCAAGCTCGAACAGCGCTACCAGACCGGCCGCTGACCGGCCCGGCGATACCGGACGCCGGGCAGCCGGCGATCTCAGGGATGCGCGGCGGCCGCCTGCTCCAGGCCGGGCAGCGGCATCCAGCCGTCGTGCGACCAGACGATCTTTCCCGTGGCGGAGACCAGCACCAGCCAGGGCTGGTCCTGCACGCCGTAGCCGTCCGCCACCCGGCCCGTCTCATCCAGGCCGACCGGGTAGCCAAGCGGGCCAACCTGGCCCAGATAGCTGCGGACCGCTTGCACCGATGGCTCGGTCACGGTCTCGTCGACGGCCGTGAGGGCGGGCAGGTGCTGCGCGGCCGCGTCCTTCGCGTAGGCGTTGAGGCCGGCCAGCTCGGCCTTCAGGTTCGAGACCTCGGTCAGCCAGGTGGCGAAGAACACCACCAGGCGCGGCCGGCCCGGCCCCAGCCGCACCGCCGGCCCGGTGGTCCCGCTCCCGGTCGCGGCGGGCAGGGAGACGGCAGCCGTGGGCGTCTGGGCCGGGATGGCGGCCAGCGACTGCTGGCTGGCCAGCTTGGGGTGCCCGGGGAGCAGCCCGGCGATCTCCTGCGCGAGCACCTGGGCGGACTGGCCGACGCTGGAGTACGCCATCTGCGTCAGGTAGATCTTCTGCAGCCTGCCCTGCTGGCTGATGACGTAAAGCGCGGGCGTGTGGTCGATCTGTCCTGCTTCGATCTGCACCGCGATGTGGTATTCGCTCCAGGTGGCCTTCAGCTGGGCCAGTGACCCGGTCAGGAAGTCCCACTGGTTGACCATGCTGTGCGCGCGGGAGTACGCCAGCACGTCCGCCACGCTGGTGGCGTCCGGGTTGGCGTCCACGCCGAGCAGCTGAACGCTGTTCCCCGCCCGGCCCAGCAGGTCCTTCGCCAGCACCATGCTCTGCGTGGTGAGCGGGCAGATCGTCGTGCATTCAGAGTCGGCGAAGGCCAGGATGACCACCTTGCCGCGGAACTGGCTGAGCGCCATCGGCTGGCCGAACTGATTCGTCAGCTTGATGTCCGGCGCGGGCAGATTGCCCAGGGACGTGCCCGGGTCGAGAGAGGGGTTGTGCTCGGCGGCCATGTTCATGCCGTTCGGTGAACTGGATCGCGCCGCCGGCATTCTCGCCGAGGCGCAGCCGCCGAGCACGGCCGCTGCCGTCAGCACCGCCGCGGCCGCCAGCCCGGCCCGGGCCCTGGACATCCTCAGGTTCACGGAGACGCAGGTTACCCCACGGACCTGGCGATCTGGCCGGGTCCCCGCGGGCGTTGTGGATGTTGCCGTCCGAGCCGGCGCAGAACACGTGCTGCTGGGGCCCGGACGCACCCGACGCTGCTGGACGCGCCGGCCGCCCAGGAGGCGACGCTTCCCCGCGCCCGGGCACTGGCCGCGGCGGCCAATCTCCCCCAGCACCTCGGCAGCTACGCCGCCGCCGAGGACTACTCCGAGGAGGCCATGGTCATTGCCCGCGCCGCCGGGGACAGCCATCTGACCGGCGAGCTGCTGTACGTGCGAGCCTGGATCCGGCTGCGGCAGGGGCAGCGAGGCGCCGCGCTCCCGCTCATTGAGTCGGGCCTGGGGCTGGCCCGCGGCCTCGGGGAAGCCCACCTGGCCGCCTCGCTGCTCACCGCCCGGGCGCATGCCACCTACGCTGTGGGCGACTACGCGGGCGCGGCCCGCGATGCGGCCGAGGCTCTGGCGCTGTTCCGCCAGGCCGGTGACCGGCAACACGTGGGGAATATGCTCGGCAACCTCGGCAACTATGAACTGTCGGCCGGCGAGCTGGATGCCGCACGCCGCCACCTGGCCGAAGCGCTGGACATCTTCCGCGTGCTCAACCACCGCGACGGCATCGCCTACCAGTCGTTCAACCTCGGCCTGGCCGAGTACCTCGGCGGCTCGCGGGACGCCGGCGCAGGTGCTGGCCGCGCTCGGCCGCGAGAACGCAGCCGGCGGGCCCGCGCTGGCGCCGGGCCCGCACGAGGCCACGTCCTCGCACGAGGCCACGTCGGTGCTGACACCGCGCGAACTCGACGTGCTCAAGCTCGTCGTGCAGGGGCTCAGCAACCCCGACATCGCACAGCGACTCGTCTTGAGCGAGCACACGGTCCACCGGCATCTGGCCAACATCCTGCGCAAGCTCAATCTTTCCTCCCGCGCCGCCGCCGCAGCCTGGGGCGTGCGCACCGGGCTCGTCTGACCCTCACCCGATCGGGCTATCTGCCCGGGCCGCCCGAATCTGGCCCGAACAGGCGAAGCGCCAAGGCCGCGCCGCCGGATACCACTTAGACAACGGGGCAACGCTGCCGCCTGCGCCGCTACTGGCAGGCGGAACTGCTTACGG
>Ga0335074_10015950_pt1 | contig 10570 bp, 11 predicted proteins | sample Lox_Sample_23_FD_206715 | JGI IMG/M metagenome (GOLD analysis project Ga0335074, IMG submission 206715) | Soil microbial communities from Loxahatchee National Wildlife Refuge, Florida, United States - Lox_Sample_2.3 | ecosystem: Environmental > Terrestrial > Soil > Wetlands | place: USA...
CGTTCGTGCTGCGCTCGCCCGAAGCGATCGACAGGCTGGTCTTAATGGATTCGGCCGGCGTTTGGGGCGAGATGCAGGAGTTGCCGGTCGATCTGCACGTCTCCACGCTGGCGCACATGCGCGAAATCTTCCAGCACTTGTTCTACGACAAAAAAATGGCCACCGACGCGATCGTCGAATTCGCCTACACGAATCATCTTGCTCGTGGCGATGGTTACACGATCCATAGCGTGCTGGAAAATCTGCGCGGCGGACGGGAACGGCTCGACGAGCGGATCGGCAAATTGAGCGTGCCTACACTGATCATCTGGGGCGAGAACGATGAGGTCATTCCCGTGGCGATCGGGCGGCGCATTCAAGGGTTGGTGCCGGGCTCGTCGCTGGAGGTGATTTCCCAGTGTGGCCACCTACCCGAGCTGGAGAAGCCCGGCGAGTTTGTGCCATGCCTGCTGCAGTTTCTCACGCGGTAGCCGAATGTCGCCGCTACTCGGCTGGTATGTTCCCTCCACTTGGACCAGGGGCTTGCGGCCCTGGCTCACTTCGAAGTCGCCGCTACGCGGCTCGTTAGACTCAGGTTCGCACGTTATCGCGTCAGCGCGGTTAGGCATGTGCCGACACAGTTCGCATGATCGCGTCAGCGCGGTATTGGGCATCACCCGAAAGCTTGCACGGAATTGGTATCACACGAGCGCCAGCGCTTCACGCGCCGCGGCAATCGTGTCGTCAATATCTCCCGGGGTGTGCGCGGTGCTGAGGAATGCGGCCTCGAATTGCGAAGGCGGCAGCCAGACGCCAGCGTCCATCATGGCGCCATGGAAGCGCCCGAACTTCGCGGTGTCGCAGGTGGCCGCGGTATCCCAATCCCGAACCACCTGGCTGTTGAAGAAGAACGTGAACATCGAGCCGACACGGTTCGCCGTCATCGCGACACCGGCATCTCTGGCGGCTTCGGTCACGCCGGCGACAAGCTTGCCGGCCATGTCGTCGAGCTGGCGGTAGAGCTGCTCGCGGTTGTTCTTGAGCTGGCAAAGCGTGGCAATTCCTGCTGCCATGGCGAGCGGATTGCCGCTGAGCGTGCCTGCCTGGTAGACCGGACCGGCCGGAGCGATCGAGTCCATGAGCTTGGCCGCGCCGCCATAGGCGCCCACGGGCAAGCCACCACCGATGATCTTGCCTAGCGTTGTCAGGTCGGGCTTGATGTTGAACAGCTCGGATGCGCCGCCGAAGGCCAGGCGGAAGCCGGTCATCACTTCGTCGAAGATGAGTAGCGTGCCTTCGCGCGCGGTGATCTCGCGCAGGGCTTCGAGGTAGCCGGGCCGTGGCGGAACGCATCCCATGTTGCCGACCACCGGCTCGACGATCACGCACGCGATCTGGCCTTGGAGACGCGCGAAGGCGGCCTCGAGCGCCTGAACGTCGTTGTAGGGCAGCGCGAGGGTGAACTCGACGAACTCCTCCAGCACGCCGGCCGAGCCGGGGATGCCGAGCGTGGCCACGCCCGAGCCGGCCTTCACCAGCAGCGCGTCGCTGTGGCCGTGATAGCAACCTTCAAATTTCGCGATGATCTTGCGGCCCGTGGCAGCACGAGCTAACCGGATGGCTGACATCGTGGCTTCGGTGCCGGAGCTGACGAAACGGACTTTTTCGATGGCAGGGAAGGCCTCGATAACCAGCCCGGCCAGTTCGGCCTCGAAAGGAGTCGAGGCGCCGAAACTGGTCCCGTTGCGCGCGGCCTGAATAACGGCTTCGATGACTTCGGGATCGGCATGGCCGAGGATTAGCGGTCCCCAGGAACCGACGTAATCAATGTAACGATTGCCATCGGCGTCCCAAACATGCGCCCCTTTTCCACGAACCAGGAATGGCGGCTCACCGCCGACGGAACGGAAGGCGCGGACGGGGGAGTTGACGCCGCCGGGAATGAGTTGCTCGGCCCGTCTCTGCAGGGCGCGGGATTTGTCAAGGGGACGTGGCATTAGGACAGTCGCCTTTCCAGTACTCCGGCGCTTCGCCTTTCGCAATTCGTTATGGCCACAGCGACCTTTTCGGCGGACCGGAACAGAGGAGTCTATCAGGGCAAGCGCACACCCGGTTGTGAGGCAAGTCACAGGCCGAGAAGTGCTTACGATCCGGCGCTCGTTACGTCCAATGTGCAGCCTGACTTGATGCCTACGGCGTTCAGATTTCCCGGAACATTCCCGGCAAGCGCGGCATCGAAGTGGGGTAGAATGGGAGCGAACGTGCGGGCGGTATCCCTCCCATCAGCGATTTACCAATGTCAATGTCGAAGACCATAAAGCTTACCATTCTTGTTTTTTCGTTTCTGATCGCCTCGTTCATTGTGGCCGGCGGATTAGGGGTTCGCGCCTCGGATAGCAGCACCAGCAACGAAGACGGCTCCTATCGCCAGCTCGGCGTTTACAGTGAGGTGCTGTCGCGTATCCGCACCGAATACGTGGAGGAGCCCAACATTACGGCTGTGACCAACGGCGCGCTGCATGGGCTGCTGGAGTCACTGGATGCCAACTCCAGCTACCTCGACCCGACGGAGTTCAAAGAATACAAAGCGCGCAAAGAGGGCAAAGCCAGTATCGGGGCGGCCCTTTCCAAACGTTATGGTTATGCGGACATCGTGTCGGTAATTCCCGGCGGTCCGGCTGACAAGGCAGACATTCAGAGCGGCGACATCATTGAAGCTATCGAAGGCAAGTCGACCCGCGACATGTCTCTGGCGGAGATCGACGGACGTCTGAGTGGGCCTCCGGGGTCGGTGGTCAATGTCTCGGTGGTGCGTCCTCGGCGTGCCCAACCGGTGAAGTCGGCGCTGACGCTGGCGGTGGTGACCGATCCTCCGATCACCGACAAGGTGATGCAGGATAGTATCGGCTACATCAAAGTCGATGACTTTCCCAAGGGACGGGCACAGGAGATCGCCAACAAGCTGAAGGCGCTGCAAAAAGACGGGGCCAAAAAGATCATCCTCGACCTGCGCAACTCAGGCGCGGGCGAAGAGGATGAAGGCGTTGCCACCGCGAATCTCTTCCTGAATCACGGGACGATCACCTACCTGCAAGGTCAGAAATATCCCAAGCAGACGTTTAACGCTGATCCGCAGAAGGCGATTGCGACCAATGTTCCGCTCGTGGTGCTGGTGAACCGCGGGACCGCCGGTCCGGCCGAGATCGTGGCCTCGGCGATTATGGAGAATGCGCGGGGCGATGTAGTTGGCGACAAAACCTTCGGCTCGGGTTCCATCCAGAAGGTCATCGATATGCCGGATGGGGCGGCGCTCATCCTGTCGGTAGCGAAGTATTACGCGCCGGACGGCAAGGCGATTCAGGATACGGCCGTAACGCCGAATATTCTGGTTGCCGATAACGATGATGACTTCATCGTTCCCGACGAAGACGAGAACGCCGATGATCAGGCACAGGAAGAACGCCAGAAGCAAAATCAACCTGATGATCAGTTGAACAAGGCTATCGAGGTGCTGAAGACGCAGAACACGAAAGCTTAGCGCTTTTCGCCAGCAAGACATTCAGGGCACGGACAAAAATCCGTGCCTTTCTTGTTTGCAGACAGGGAAGGGAGTTTGGTGAAGTTGTAGAAGCCGACAAAGACAGCGGTCAGTGGGAGTGGTGAGTGGCCGCTCGCTCTTACCCCGCGAGGTATGTTCCCGGCGCGTCATGGCAGGTATTGCTATTTCATCTACGTCTCGGGCCACAAGCCGGCGCAGATGCCGGGCGGGTGGGTGGTGAGCTTGAACCGAAATGGTCAAGAGATGTCCAAGCTGCCCTTCCGCATCAGCCGGTGAATCGCAAAAAGGTTAGCTAGGCGCCTTACTCCGTCCAGCGCTTGAACACCAGGCATCCATTCGTTCCCCCGAAGCCGAACGAGTTCGTCATGGCATAGTCCATCTTGACCTCGCGCGCCTTGTTGGCGACGAAGTCGAGATCGCAGCCCTCGTCGGGATGGTCGAGGTTGATGGTGGGAGGCACAATCTGGTCCCGCAGGGCCAGCACGGTAATTGCGGCTTCCAATCCGCCGGCGCCGCCCAGCAGATGCCCCGTCATCGACTTGGTTGAACTGACCAGCATCTTGTAAGCATGCGGGCCGAAGGCGCGCTTGATGGCGCTGGCTTCCAGTTCATCACCCAGTGGCGTCGAAGTTCCATGAGCGTTAACGTAGCCGATCTGCTCGGGGATGAGCTTGGCGTCGCGCAGCGCGTTGCGCATCACACGATATCCGCCTTCGCCGCCGGGCGCAGGCTGCGTGATGTGATTGGCATCGGCGCTCATGCCGTAGCCAACGAGTTCGGCGATGATGTTTGCCCCGCGCTTCTTCGCAAACTCCAGCTCTTCCAGAATCAGAATTCCCGCGCCTTCACCGATGACGAAGCCGTCGCGATCTTTGTCCCAGGGACGGCTGGCATGGTGCGGATCGTCATTGCGAATGGAGAGCGCGCGCATGGCGGCAAATCCTCCGACGCCCATTGGCGTGATGGCAGCCTCGCTGCCGCCGGCAATCATCACCTCGGCATCGCCGTACTTGATGACGCGCGCGGCATCGCCAATGGAGTGTGCGCTGGTGGTGCAGGCGGTACAGGTGGCTTCGTTCGGACCTTTGGCGTCGTGGCGGATGCTGACCTGTCCGGCGGCAAGATTGACAATGGCGGACGGAATGAAGAAGGGCGATATCTTTCGCGGGCCGCCGTTCAGGAGGTTCGAGTGCTCGCGCTCGATGATGTCAAATCCGCCGATGCCGGAGCCGATATTGACGCCGGTGCGCTCGGCGAGTTCTTCGGTTGTGACCTTGAAGTTGGCCATCTGCAGCGCTTCGTCGCTGGCAGCGATGGCCAGATGAATAAAGCGCGCCATCTTGCGCGCTTCCTTCTTTTCGATGAATTGCAGCGGATCGAAGCCCTTGACCTCGGCAGCGATCTGACAGGCAAAGGCGGAGACGTCGAAGCTGGTGATTCGTTCGATGCCACCCTTGCCGGCCAACAGTGATTGCCACGTCTCGTCGGCATGATTGCCGACAGCGCAGATCAGTCCGATACCGGTTACAACGACGCGCCGGTCCAAACTACTTCGATCCTTTCGCGTGCGCGTTGATGTAGTCGATGGCGTCCTTCACGGTGCGGATCTTCTCAGCGTCCTCGTCAGGAATCTCGATCTCGAAGGCTTCTTCGAAGGCCATGACCAGCTCCACGGTGTCGAGCGAATCGGCGCCGAGGTCGTCCACAAACGATGCATTTGGCGTGACCTCGCCCTCATCGACGCCGAGCTGCTCGACAATAATCTGTTTCACGCGTTCATCAACGGATGCCATCTTGCTGTTCGCCTTTCACGGTATCGTTTTTCGCGTTTGTGCCCCAGTTTCGGCCTTCCTTTGGCCTAACGTGGGTTTACCTGTACAAGGCCCAGGTCAGCGTCCGAAACCCCGACGCGAACCCGGGGCACCGAGCTCCCAGTTACTTCTTGGACTTGGCGTGCTGATCGATGTAGGTGATCGCATCCTGCACGGTGCGGATCTTCTCCGCGTCCTCGTCGGGAATCTCGATTTCGAAGGCCTCTTCGAAAGCCATGACCAGCTCGACTGTATCGAGCGAATCTGCGCCAAGGTCGTCCACGAAGGAAGCGTTCGGCGTTACTTCGGCCTCATCCACGCCAAGCTGCTCCACGATAATTTGCTTAACCCGTTCTTCTACTGAAGCCATCGATTCTTCTCCTGTCGCGCGGCTGCGCGAGGCACCGAACCCAACCTGCGCACTCGGCGCGCGGCGGGATGGAAACTCGTAAGTCTAATTGCAGGCAGGAAGGCCTGTAAAGAATCCAGAGTCTCACCAGCATGAGATGCGGACAGAGAAGCCGGTGAGCGCCCAGGGATATGAGTCCCGATTCATCCTAAACGGGGAGGTTTCGAACGGTCAACGTAGGGAAATGGCCGGATTTCAGGCGAGACGGGCTTTCCGGCTATTTTCTGCTCCCGATGTTTGCTGGAGGTGTACAATCCAATCGTCTCCTTCCCAAACGAGACACAGGCGGTATCCGCGGGATGCGGAGCTGCACTGGAGGTGTTGTGAGCATTACGACTGGCGACTTCCGCGCTAAAATCACCGCTTCTACCCTTCTCGAGAAAAAGCAACGGGGCGAAATCATTACCTGTCTGACGGCCTACGACTATGCCGGCGCTCGCTTGGTCGATGAGGCGGGCATTGACATGATTCTGGTGGGCGATTCACTGGGCATGGTGATGCTCGGTTACGAGAACACTTTGCCCGTCACCGTGCCGGAGATGCTGCATCACACGCGCGCCGTGCGCCGCGGCGTGAAGCACGCGTTTCTGGTTGTCGATATGCCCTTCGCTTCCTATCACCTCGGCATCCGCGAGTCGCTGCGCAATGCCGCGCGCTTCGTCAAAGAAGCCGGGGCCGAGGCCGTCAAGATCGAAGGTGGGGAAAAGCGCGCACACCTGGTGCAGCGCGTGGTTGAAGCTGAAATTCCCGTGGTCGGGCACATCGGCCTGACGCCGCAATCGGTACACGCCATGGGCGGCTATAAGGTCCAGGGCAAGACGCTGAAGGCCATCGAGCAGCTCATGCACGACGCAACCGCGCTGGAGAATGCCGGAGCGTGCTGCATCGTGCTGGAGGGAATCCCGCGCGAAGTGGCGGCGATGATCTCGCGCCAGCTCGAGATTCCTACTATCGGAATCGGCGCCGGCCCCGACTGCGACGGGCAGGTGCTTGTCTTCCACGATCTGCTGGGGCTTACTTTTGCGCCGGCGGCCAAGTTCGTGCGCCGCTACGCCGATGTGGGCTCGGTAATCAGCAACGCTGTCGCGGCGTTCAAGCAAGACGTGAAGTCGGGCGGCTATCCTGCCGACTCCGAGTCATATCATTTGCCCAAGGAGACGCAGGCAACACTGCAGGGCGTTCCGCCCAAACAGCCCCGCCGGTTGCTGGAGGCTGCGATTGCGGAACGCAAGCAGGCTGTGCAAGCCTAGAGGTATGCAGTTTTCGTTACGCGCGGTGCTGTTCGGCTTGACCTTTGCAGGGGCGTCGATGGCTTTTGGGCAGGGTTCGGCCCCCGTTCATCGGCCTGCTCCCGTGAAAAAGTACTGCCATCCGAGTGCGGGATTTTGCTTTCACTATCCGGAGTCATGGAACTTGCTGGGCGAGGTATTCGACGGCAATGGAGTCGTGGTTGCGCCTGAGCAGGTGGGAGATCGCGCGCAGTGGAGCGAGATCACGGTCGCGCTCATGGTGCCCGCGCCGCCAGACGGCCAGGAAGTGACGTTGAATGGCATTGTCGAGCAGGCCTCATCGTCGATGCGCCAGGCCGGCCAGAACTTCGTTACCCTGCGGCGGCAGGAGCGAACCGTCGATCATGACCCGGCGCAACTGCTGAAGGTGAGCTATCGAGAGAGTTCGACGGGGCGCGACTGGGTTGAAGAGGTCGTGTTCATCCAAGGGCCTGACAATGAGATCTATTCTGTCGCATTGAGGTCATCGCCGGAAGATCTGATGCGACTGGAGCCGGTTTTTCGAGAGGTGCTGGCGAGTTGGGCTTTGCCGGAGCCGCAGATACCGCAAGACGCCGCATCGGAGAACGCTCCGGCACAAACTGCTCCGTCATCGCATCCGTCCGCTGAGCCGGCCCGCCACCCGTGAAACGAATATCGACTGTTGCCGACATGAAGGGCGCCTGCCGCGAGGTCACGCGTGCCGGTAAGACGCTCGGTTTTGTTCCCACTATGGGTGCGCTGCATGAGGGCCATCTCTCGCTGGTGAGCGCCAGCAAATCACGCTGCGATGTAACGGCCGTTTCCATTTACGTCAATCCTCTGCAATTCGGGCCGACGGAGGACCTGGCTAAGTACCCTCGCGATCTGGAAGGCGACGCCGCGATGCTGGAGAAGCTCGGGGTGGATTTGCTGTTCTTTCCCTCCGACGAAGAAATGTACTGTCCTGGCCCGCGAACTTACGTCATCGTCGAAGGTCTCCATGACAAGCTGGACGGCGCGTCTCGCCCGGGCCATTTGCGCGGGGTGGCGACAGTCGTGACCAAGCTGTTCGAGATCGTGCGGCCCGATTGTGCTTTTTTCGGGCAGAAGGATGCGGCGCAGGCGACGATGTTGCGGCGCATGGTGCGCGACTTCGACATGGACGTGGAAATAACGGTTTGCCCGATCGTGCGGGAGCCGGATGGTCTGGCCATGAGCTCGCGCAATGTCTACCTGACCCATGAGCAGCGGCAGCAGGCCCTGGTGCTGCAGCGCGCGCTCCTGCGCATGCTGTGGGAGATCGATCGCGGCGAGCGAGCCTCTGAGAAGCTGCTAGCGATCGGCAAAAAAATGATTGCCGATGAGCCGGGAGCGCGGCTCGACTACTTCGTCGTGGTTGACCGCGACACCCTAGACCCGATTGAGACAGTTTCCTGCGGTGCTCTAATCGCGGTTGCCGCGTATTTCGGCACGACTCGCCTTATCGACAACATCATGGTGGCCCCCGCCGGGTCAGTCGATGTACGTTGAAGCCGTTCTGCCCGCCGAGTAGTCTAAATAGTTGGTGCTTGCAGTCCACCTGCCAACTTGAAACTGGGAACCGGAGACCCGAAACTGTTCTTTTATGGCCATTAACGGCAGAAACGGCCGGCCTTATCCCAAGCTGGTCTTCGGCGAGACCCTCAGCGTCGCCATCGAGACATTCCGTGTCAGCAAAATGCGCTTCATCCTGACTTCCATCGGGATGGTAATTGGGACCGCCTCACTCATTCTGGTCGTAACCATCGGCCTGACTGGCAAGCAATATATGCTGCAGCAGATTCAGAACATCGGCTCGAACATGATCGTCGCCGAATACGGGGGCGGCGGGATCTATGGCCGCGACGCCAACAGCGACTTTCTTACCCTCGACGACCTGAATGCGGTGCGCGAGCAGGTCCCCGGTATCAGCTTCGCCTCGCCGATGATCGAATTTCACAATAGCATTCCAGTCCCCGGCGGCAAAGAACGGGACATCGAGGTGCTGGGCGTCTCCTGGCAGTACATGTACGTCCGCAACCTGCTGATCCTCTCCGGCCGCTTCTTTGATCACAGCGACACGCAGGCGCGCGACAAAGTCGCCGTAATCACGCAGGCGCTGGCGCTGACGCTTTATGGTTCCGAGAGCGCGGCCATAGGTAAGGAGATCAAGCTGACGGGATTGCCGTTTACTGTGATCGGAACCTTCCGCGAGCGCGTGAACACGCTGGGTCAGTCGGAAATATCGGACGACACGATTCTCATTCCCTATACGGTCGCGCGTTATTTCACCAACAGCGATGAGGTGAAGCAGCTATTCTTTTCCGTGTCGGATTCGAACGAAGTACCCCGCGCGACCAGGCAGATCCAGGAGGTGCTGCAGTCGCGGCACCGTCCTGAATCCGTGTATCACGTCGACAATCTGACGCAGTTGCTGGATGTCGCCGCCAAGAGTGCGAACACGCTCAGCACGGTGTTGCTGATCATCTCGGTTCTGACGCTCGTGGTCAGCGGCGTCGGCATCATGAACATCATGCTGGCGACGGTCAATGCGCGCATTCGTGAAATCGGCGTCCGCAAGGCGGTGGGCGCGACGAACTCCGAAATCCGTGCCCAATTTATGGCTGAAGCCGTGCTGATCTCATTGGCCGGCGGTATTGTGGGGATTGTTGTGGGGCTAGCCCTGCCCTTCTCGGTGCGCTTCCTTACCAATTATCGTGTGCCCATCTCAGGGTGGTCGGTAATCATTGCTGTGGCTGTTTCAAGCCTGGTCGGGGTCTTGTTTGGCACGGCCCCGGCAGCTCGCGCCGCTCACTTCCAGCCTGTCGAAAGCCTGCGCTACGAGTAGGAGCGGCTGGAGTTATTCGATGATTGCCAGCGTGTCGCCGGCGTTTACCGCTGAACCCTCCGCGGTCAGGATCTTCTGCACGCGGCCATCCTTGGGAGATTTCATCTCATTCTGCATCTTCATGGCTTCCATGACGATGATGCCTTGACCGGCCTTGACCTCGTCTTTTTCGGCGACCAGAATGCGGACGATCTTTCCCGGCATAGCCGCTTTGATCTTCTGCGGACCAGTCTCGGCTCCGGCAACCGCGCGGCGCGTCCGCAAGGAGCGCGGGTCCTGTACATCGACGGCGTAGCGCGCGCTGCCGATGACCATGTGCAGTTCTCCCTGCAGTGAGCGCTCGCGCTTTACCTCATAAGCCTTGCCGCCGACCAGCACAGACATCACATCGCGCGCGGTAAGCGCGGCATCCACTTCGATCTCCTGGCCGTCAACTTTGCACGCCCAGAGCTTCTCTCCGCGTGTGAGTTCCACGCGATGCGTTTTGCCATCAACCAATACGTCGTAGGTCATAAAAGAGGCAATTAGCAGCTAGCAATTTGCAAACCTGTGCAACCTCATCGATCCCGCAGTGCCTCGACCCGCGCGGTGCGTCGCCAGTTGTCCATAGGCGCCGGCGCGGTGCCGCTCGTCGGCGCCGTCGGCGCGCCCGCTGCTGCCGGAGGTGCCTCGGTGCTGGCAAAGATTGCAGCTCCA
>Ga0335074_10015951_pt1 | contig 10570 bp, 5 predicted proteins | sample Lox_Sample_23_FD_206715 | JGI IMG/M metagenome (GOLD analysis project Ga0335074, IMG submission 206715) | Soil microbial communities from Loxahatchee National Wildlife Refuge, Florida, United States - Lox_Sample_2.3 | ecosystem: Environmental > Terrestrial > Soil > Wetlands | place: USA: Florida...
CCTGGCCGTGCTGGTCCGGCGGGCGCGGGCCGGGCCGTGGCCGCTGGGGCTAGGCCGCCCGCGGGCCTGGCACCGGGTGGCCCCGCACCGGCAGGCCCAGCACCGGCAGGCCCGGAGCCGGCAGGCCCCGCACCGGCAGGCCCCGCACCGGCAGCCCCAGAGCCGGCAGGCCCAGAGCCGTCGGGCCGGGTCTGCGCAGGCACGGCCTCGAGCCGGTCCAGTCGTTCCTTGATCACCCGGAGCGGCAGATACAGGTCGCGCTGAGCAGCGAGGATGTGCCGGAGGCGGTCAACATCAGCAGCGCAGAACCGGCGGTATCCGCTCGGCGACCTCGCCGGAGTCAGCAGGCCCTCGGTCTCCAGGAACCTGATCTTGGACACACTGACGTCGGGAAACTCGGCGCGAAGCTGGGCTAGGACCTCGCTGATGCCGAGGTAACCGCGGGTGGGCTGCGCGCTCATCCCCAGACCTGCGAGCCTCCGCCATATTCGGCCGCGGAGCCGGGCCCGACCAGGAACACCAGCCGGAACTTGCCTACCTGGACCTCGTCGCCCGGGGCCAGGCTGGCCTCCTCAATGCGCTCCCGGTTGACGTAGGTGCCGTTGAGGCTGCCGACGTCCCGGACCGTGAACCTGCCGCCCTGCCGGTAGAACTCGGCATGCCGCCGCGACACCGTCACGTCGTCGAGAAAGATATCGCTGTCGGGGTGCCGGCCTACCAGAGTCAGGTCGCTGTCCAGCAGGAAGCGGCTGCCTGCGTTGGGCCCGCGGCGGACCGCCAGCAGCGCCGTGCCCGTCGGCAGCGCGGCAACGGCAGCCGCATCGGCATCGGACTCATCACCCTGGTCCGCGTCCAGATCGGTGCCCGCGATGGAAATGGTCGACGTCGTGTCAGGACCGCGGTCTCCAGCCCGGCGGACTAGCGGCGTGCCGCAGTGCGAGCAGAATCGCGCGCCGTCCGGATTCGCTTCACCGCACGCGGTGCAGTACACGCTGGCCATCAGTTCGCCGAACCTCCCACTGGCCTGACGCGCGACGGACGCCGGAACTGCCCCGGCCCCCGCGGGGACCCGCGCGAGATCCGGTGGCACCGTCAACGCTACCTGCGCCGGCGGCTGACGGTCCATGCGCCGCGCCCGCAGCGAAGCCCAGGGCCCGCGCCGGGCCGGCCGTCCGGCCAGCCCGCCTTTGCCACCACCGCGAGCGGCATCGTCGCGACGCCTTCGCCACATCTCGGCCGTACCTCCGCCTCACCGCTCGCGCTGCCCGCGACACATCTCAGTCCTGGCCTGAGCGGCGATTGTCTCACGGTTGCACGCATCCCTGCCCCCGAGTCGCGCAGGCCCGGCCCGTTCAGCCTACGGTCCCCGCGGAGGTCAGCCACCAGATCGGAGGAAACACCCGGAGGGCTTCGGCCTCGCGCCCGGACCCCGGAGGTCAGCGGCCAGATCTGAGCAGGCTCAGCGGCCCGCCTGCTCCACGATCGCGGCCCACTCGTCCAGCAGCGCCTGAGCAGTGTCCGGGTCGGACCCCTCGGCCCACAGGTGGGTGACGGCCTCCGACGGGTCGGGCAGCACCATGATCCAGCCGCGGCCCGGCTCGATCACCCGGACCCCGTCGGTGGTATCCAGTTCCCGGTCGCCGGCTGCCTCGACTACGGTCCGCATCACCATGCCCTTGGCCGCCCACGGCGTGGGCATCGACCGCTTGAGCAGGTTGGCCTCCGGGATCCTTGAGCCGATCTGGCTGAGCGTCAGCCTGGTCCTGGCAACTAGGCCCAGCAGCTGCACGAACGCGGCGATGCCGTCGATCGACCGGGAAAAGGCCGGCACTACGAAGCCGCCCCGGCCGTCCCCGGCGAAGATCACGTCCGGACTCGCCGCCGCCTGGTACAGCCCGTGCAGCGAGGTCGGCGTCCAGGTCACCTCGACGCCGTGATAGCTGCAAACCTCCTCCGCCACCCTGGTGGTGGTGACCGGCAGCGCGACCCGGCCACGCCTGCGCTCGGCCGCGATCAGGTCGAGCACGACGAGCAGGGCCCGGTCGTCGCTGACCATGTTGCCCTTGTCGTCCACCAGCGCGATGCGCTCGCCGACTGGGTCGAACCTGACTCCGAATGCGGCTCCGAAGGACGACACCAGCTCGGCCAGGCGGTGCATGTCGGCCCGCGCCGCGGCAACCGACTGAGTGGGCGACGACTCGTCCAGCCGGTTGTTGACAGTCAGGACGTCGACCCCGATCTTGCCGAGCAGTCCGGGAAGGACCAGCGACGTGGTCCCGCCGGCACAGTCCGCGACCACGCGCAGGCCGGCCCCGTACACGCCCGTCATGTCCAGGGAGCGCAGCAGCTCGTGCGTGTAGGCCTCGATCACCCGCGGCGGATAGGAGAGTTCGGCGATCTCGCCGGGGAACGCACGCCGGAACTCCTGCCGGGAAACCACCCGCTCCAGCTTCCGCTGCGCTGCCTGGGACAGATCCGCACCATCCGCGTCCATGAAGATGATGTCAATCGACTGCGGGTCGCCGGGTGTCGTCCGCAGCGCGATGCCGCCGCTGCAGTCGCTGCGCGAGGTCTCGAACCTGGCCAGCGGCATCGGCTGCGCCTCCAGGTCGACCACGTTGATAGCGCTGGCGTTCAGCGCTCCGTGCACCGCCCGCTTCAGCGCCCTGGCCGCACGGGACGCGTCCCGTGACGTCGTCACGACCGCGCCCTTCTTCAGCGTGGTTGCATACGCGCTGGCCAGGCGGACGCATAGTTCCGGCGTGATCTCGACATTGACAAGCCCGGACACCCCCCGCGGGCCGAAGAGCGTGCGCTGCCCGCGCGATTCCCAGATGACGCTGGTGTTGACGACCGCACCGGCCTCGATCGTCTTGAACGGGTAGACCTTCACCCCGGCCGACACGTAGCTGTCCGGCTCGATCACGCACTCGTCACCGACAACAGCGCCCTCCTCGATTCGGGACTGGCTCATCACGTCGGTGTTCTTGCCGACCACGCAGCCGCGCAACTGGGCTCCCCGGCCCACGTAGACGTTGTTGTGCACCACGGCGCGGTGCAGGAATGCGCCTTCCTTCACGATCACGTTGCTGCCGATCACGGTGAACTCGCGGACGTGCGCGCCGGCCTCGATCTTGGCGTAGTCCCCCACGAACAGCGGGCCGGTCAGCACCGCCTCGGGATCGACCTCTGCCCCCGGTGCCACCCAGACGCCAGGCGCTATCTCCAGCCCGTCGATCTGCACGTTCACCTTGCCGGTCAGCACATCGGCCTGTGCCTTGATGTAGCTCTCGTGCGAGCCGACATCTTCCCAGTAACCGTCGGCGATCCAGCCGTACAGCGGCGCCCCGGCCTTCAGCAATCGCGGGAAGATGTCGCCGGACCAGTCCGAAGCCTCACCAGACGGGACTTCGGCCAGCACCTCGGGCTCCATCACGTAGATGCCGGTGTTGACAGTGTCCGAGAACACCTGTCCCCAGGTGGGCTTCTCCAGGAAGCGCTGGATCTTGCCGTCGTCGTCGACGATCACGATGCCGAACTCCAGCGGGTCCGGCACCCTGGCCAGCGCGACGGTCACCAGAGCCCCATTGTCCTTATGGAACGCAATCAGATCAGACAGGTCGATATCGGTCAGTGCATCGCCGGAGATCACCAGGAACGGCTCGTCCCGCAGCGCGTCCTCGGCATTCTTGACGCTGCCCGCCGTCCCCAGGGGCGACTCCTCGGTGGCGTACTGCAGGCTCATCCCGAAGTCCTCGCCGTCACCGAAGTAGTTCCGCACGATGGAGGCAAGGAACTGCACCGTCACCACGGTGTCTGTCAGCCCGTGCTTCCGCAGCAGCCGCAGCACGTGCTCCATGATGGGCCGGCTCACTACCGGCAGCATCGGCTTGGGCTGATTCGCCGTCATCGGGCGCAGCCTGGTGCCCTCACCGCCCGCCATCACCACAGCCTTCACGGGACTACCACGGGCTTCACGACCGCCGGTGCTCCTTTCCGGTGCCGGCAATGGCCCAGCAAGCGCCGCTGGGTGCGAGCAGGGCGAGCGGCGCTCAGCCCGGCTCCGGGCTGGCCAGCAATGTCCTGGCCTGGGCGATGTACAGCAACGCTGCCCACCAGTACAGGGCACTTCCCCAGATAACGAAACTCCAACCGGCCACTCTGGCGGTCTCGGCGTAGGCAGCGACGTGCGAACCCAGGAAGAGCAGCGGGAAGGCATAGAGCAAGCACAGCGTCGCAGTCTTGCCGACGAAGCTGACCTGCAGCGCGGGGTAGCCGTGGCGCCGCAGCACCACCAGCACCAGGCCCATCACCAGTTCCCGTGCCGCCAGGAGCCCGACCAGCCACCATGGAATGATCGTCCGGACAGCGAGCGCGATGATGGTGGCCACGATGTAAAGGCGATCAGCGGCCGGGTCGAGCATCTGCCCGAGCCTGCTCTGCTGGTTCAGCGCTCGCGCGATCTTTCCGTCCAGCCAGTCCGAGACTCCGGCGGCGATCAGCAGGCCGACCGCCCACCAGTCCCCGGCGGTCGTGCGCACGCCCAGCACCAGCCACAGGAACACCGGCACGCCAGCCAGCCGGGCGACACTGATCGCGTTCGGAATGGTCCAGATCCGCTCGCCGGCCAGGCCAGCGGATTCCGGGCGGGCCTGCGTAGCCACCGGCAGCGCCGTATATCCGGTGACCCGCTCACGCTCGTCGGTCATCGGCCCCTCACCTGCAGGTAACTCCCGCGGCAGACACTACCCTGGCGACCGCCGCAGGTGCAGACTGGCCCGGTGCTGACTCCCTCTCTGCCTAGGCCCGTGATCCGATCGCTCGTGGCCTCGGCCGTCCTGGCGGTCATCATGGCCGCTGCGGGCTGTTCCAGCGGCTCGGCGCCCCGCCCCGCCGCCGGGACCACGGGAACCGCCCCGGCCGCCGGTACCGCTCGGGGCACCAACTGGCTGCAATATCACGGGAACGCAGGCCGTACCGGAAGTGTGGCAGGCTTGCCCGCAGCCGGACGCCTCTCGGTGGCCTGGTCTCGCAAGCTCGGCGCGGCAGTTTACGGTCAGCCGCTCGTCATCGGCAGCACGGTGATCGCCGCGACTGAGGCCGACCAGGTGTATGCACTGAACCGGACCACCGGCGCGGTGCGCTGGCACCGGCGCATCGGCACTCCGCTTCCCCTGGCCGACCAGCCTTGCGGTGACATCAACCCGCTCGGCATCACGAGCACCCCCGCGTATGACCCGAAGACCGGACTGGTCTACGTGGTCGCGCAGAACGGGAAGAGCGAGCACCTGCTCGCCGGGCTCACGCTCAGCGGCCGCGTCAGCGTACGTGTCTCGCTCCCGGCCTTCGACCACGAGCCGGCCTACGACCAGCAGCGCGGCGCGCTCGCCATCGGCAACGGCTACGTGTATGTGGTCTTCGGCGGGCACGACGGGGATTGCGGCCCGTACGTCGGCACGGTCGAGGCGGTCCCGGTCAGCGGTGTCGGCCGTATCTTCGATTACCTGGTCCCCACTGCCAGGCAGGGTGGCATCTGGGCGGCTGGCGGCCCGGTCATCGGCCACGGCGGCACCGTCTACGTCAGCACCGGGAACGGCGCTGCCGGCGCCACCCGGTACGACGGCAGCGACTCCGTCACCGCGCTCTCACCCATCCTCAAAGAGGTCGGGATCTTCGCGCCGACCGACTGGCGCACCCTGAGCGCCGACGATCTCGACCTCGGCTCCATGTCCCCGGCCCTGCTGAGCGATGGCCAGATCCTGCAGGTCGGCAAAAGCTCCACCGGATACCTGCTGAACGCGGCACACCTCGGCGGAGTCGGCGGGCAGCTCGCGCAAGGCCCGGTCTGCGGCGCGCTCGGCGGCGCGTTCGGCGGCGCAGCGGTCAGCGGTGACACTGTCTACGTACCGTGCGTGACCGGGCTGACCGCGGTCGACACTGCGCATGACCGAGTGAGCGTCCGCTGGCGTGGGCCGGCGAATGTCTGGGGCTCTCCGGTGATCGGCGGCGGCGCGGTCTGGGTTGCCAGCCCGTACACCGGCGTGCTGTACGAACTGGCTCCGGCCACCGGGCACGTCCGCGAGCGGATCAAGGTCGCCAGCCAGCTACCGCACTTCGTCTCGCCATCGCTGTCCGGCCGGCTGCTGCTCGTCGGCACCATGACGGGCGTGGTTGCGGTCTCCGGCGCCTGACCGCCGCCCTGCTCGGCTGACGCGGACCTGCCCGTCTTGCGATTCAGCGTATTGCGGTCTAGCTCTCGGCTGGAAGGACATACAGTTCGGCGTTGCGCACAAGCCTCGCTAGCTCGCGCAGCACCGGGTACCGGCCGGCCGGGTTCTGCTGAGCCCTGGTCAGCACCAGCTCTGTCACCCCCTGCTGCGCGGCGAACGCAGCGATTGCCCCAGCCGGGCTTGGCCCAGCCAGCGGCACGAACTCACCGCCAAGCTGCTCCGTCAGCGCGGCGTAGCCGTCCACCAGCTGGTTGGTCGCCGGGCTATGCGGGCCGACTGTCGCGACCCGGAAGATCCCGTCCACATGCGCGGCTAGCGCTGCCGCCCGCCGGATCAGCGGTTCCATGCCGGGCCACGGTGCGGCACAGGCAAGGATCGACGGATGCCGCTCTGGCTCCGGCGAATCGAGCGGCTCGCCGGTATAGGCGGCCAGCCGCCCCTCGCCATGCTCGGCCACCAGGACAAACGCGCGCTCTCGCGCGGCGCGCAGCGCGTCCGGCGCGAACGTCGTCGCGAGCGCGTTGTCCACCTGCCCCGGCGGTACGACCTGGCCGCGGCGCACCCGGTCGATCAGGATCGGCGGCGGTACGTCCACCAGCTCGATCTCGTCGGCGAGCGCCAGCAGCGTGGCCTCGTCCAGCAGGGCGCTGCCGTCGCCTGCCCCGGCCGGACCCGGCCCAGGCCCGCGCGCCCAGCCGCTGAGCTTGCCGAGCTGCACCGTGCCCACCACCGTGATGCCAGCATCGGCCAGCCGGCGGGCGGCCACGAAGCGGCGCTCAGCAGTGGTGGTCCCGGCCGTCAGGTCGTCGACGCACACCACCTCAGGGTGACGGGCCAGCACCGCGGCCGTGTCCAGCGTCGACCCGTCGCCGACCAGCTCCAGGTGCTCAAGTTCCGCGGTGACGTCCTCGCGATCGCGCGCGTCAACGGCACCGACCACCACGTCGTTGCCTCGGGACCGCCGGCGGACGGCTTCCTCCAGCATCGCCGTAGTGGTGCCGCAGCCAGGCGCGTAGCCCAGATAGACCCTGATCCCGCCCCGGCGGCGCCGTGGCGGGCCACTGCCGTCCCGGTCGGCCCCGTTCCCGATCTGAACCTGCTCGGACCCGGCTTCGGTCTCGATGTGCAGGTGCACGCCGGGCAACTGGCTGGCCAGCCGCTCGAGCAACGTGCCCCGCCAGCGCTCGAGCAGCCCGGCGGCGGGTACGGCCAGCACCAGGTGCTGAGCATTCAGCTCCTGAACCGCAGCGATGATCGCGGCGGCGATGTCACGGCCCTCCCTCACCATGACGTTCGCACCAGCGGTGGCCGCTGCCGCCTCGACTCGCTCGGTCACCGCCGGCCCGGCGGCAGTCGGCAGCGCGGGGGTCGGCTGAAGTGCCAGCACGCGGCAGCCCGCGCCGCCGCGCCGGGCCAGCCGCATCCCGCGCCGCACCAGAGAGTCAGCCTGCTCGGGCCGCCACACAGCGACCAGCACGTCCGGTAGCTCGCGCTGGAGCGCAGTCGGCTCGCCCGCCCCGGTCGCCTGGCTGGACACGAGGCGCAGCCCGATCTCGCGCAGCGCCGCCAGGCGGGCCGGCTGAAACTCGTGGTGCAGCGCGGCTTCAGCCCGGTGCGGCGGGTAGATGTTCCCGTGCCCGAGGCGCTTGCGCAGCGCCTCCGGCGACGAGTCCACGAACTGCAGCGCATCGATACTCGCCAGCACCTCGTCGGAGACGAGGTTGCGAGCCCGCTCGCCGGTGATTGCGGCCACCTCGCCGGCGACGCGGCTCACCTCGCCGACATCAACTGTGCTGATCACGTGGATACCGGCGCTGCGCAGCGCCTCGATCGCGGCGGTATGCGTGCCGAGGTCGTCCACGAGCGCGACATCCGGGTTGCGGGCAAGCACGTCAGCCAGGTCCATCTCCGGCGATGAGCCACCGCGCTCGTCGTCGGCCGGCCGGGGCGGCACCGTCTCCAGGCCGCCGATTGCCTCTTCGGTGTGCGGGCGGCCCCGGGTGTCGGCGTACCCGATCACCACGTCCTCGCCCTGGGCGCGCAGCTTGCGGCCTTCCCTGAGCATGGTGTAGGTCTTGCCGGCCCCCGGCGCAGCGCCTAGGTAGACGGTCAGCGACCCGCGCGGTGCGGGCGCCGGGGCGTCCGCGATCGTCGCACCGATGCCCTGCTCCTCGCGGATGATCTGACCGCGGGCCGCGTCGAAGTCATACAGCTCGGCATACCGGCCCCAGTTGACAGCCACGTCCAGCTGCTGGGCCGCATCCTCCTCGCCGAAGCTGGTCCGCAGGATATCGGTGAAGAAACCGGCCGGCAGGTTGCCGTCCTTGGTACCGCGCAGGCTGCGGTAGATCGTGCGGACCAGCGGCGCGTAGTTCAGGCACGCCCGCGCGAAGATCTCCTTGGAGTCCTGGATGCTCGCGCCGGCGAAGACCTGTCCGGCGCCGGTCAGCTCGAGCCGGTCTTCGCGCAACTCGGCGAAGCGGAGCATGACCAGGGCGTCCACCAGCGGCAGCAGGTCGTCAACCTCGAGGCCGAGGCTGTCCGCCAGGTCAGCGAGGTCGGCCGCGCCGCCGTGCCGGGCCAGCAGGATCTCGACCAGGCCGGAGAGGCCGTCGACAGTGGCTTGCGGCAGCGGAGTGTCACTGACGGTGCCGCCCGGGCTCGGCGACCCAGCTGCGGCAGGCGCCTCCTCCGGCCGGTCCCGCCTCGTCATCAGCCGGTAGATCTGGTCGACGAGATCGTCGAACTCGGGCGTGCGGCGGCGGCGCGGCCGCGGCAGCGGATTGACCATGTCCTCCCGGATCCGGCCAGGATTGGTGCCGAGCACCAGGATCCGGTCGGCCAGCAGCACGGCCTCCTCGATGTTGTGCGTGACCATCACGATGGTCTTGGTCGGGAACCGGTGCCCCTCCCACAATTCGAGCAGCTCGCCGCGCAAGTTCTCCGATGTGAGCACGTCCAGCGCGCTGAACGGCTCGTCCATCAGCAGCGCCGCAGGCTCGACCACCAGCGCCCTGGCGAAGCCGACACGCTGCCGCATGCCGCCGGACAGCTCCTTCGGGTAGGCCGTCTCATAGCCGTCCAGGCCGACGATGTCGATCGCGCGCAGCGCTCGCTCGGCGCGCTCCGCTGGCTCGACGCCGCGAGCCTCCAGGCCCAGTTCCACGTTCTGCTGCACGGTCAGCCACGGCATCAGCGCGAACGTCTGGAACACCATCGCCGTCTCGCGGTTCGTGCCGGTCAGCCGCCGACCGCGGAAGTCCACCTCGCCGGTCGTCGGTGCCATCAGCCCGGCGATGCAGCGCAGCAGGGTCGACTTGCCGCTGCCGCTGCGGCCGAGCAGGGCGACGAACTCGCCCTCGGCCACATCCAGGTTGATGTCCTCGAGCACTGGCAGCGGGCGGCCGCCCGGCCCGGCGAACGACTTGCTCAGCCCGCGCACGCTGATCAGCGGCGTCGCCGGAGCTGGCTCGGCCAGCGAACTCCGTGCGGTGGCGGCGCCGCTCATGCCAGCGCGAACTTCGTCTCGGCCAGGCGGTACAGGCGGCGCCACAGCAGCGCGTTCAGCCCGGTCACGTAGATGGCCATCACCAGCAGCCCGGCGAACAGCCCGGGCAGGTTGCCGGTGTTCAGCGCGATGAAGCTGCCGAGACCCTTGGCCACCAGTGTTTGGCCCTTGTACGTGACGTACTCGGCCACGATCGTCGCGTTCCAGGCACCGCCCGCCGCCGTGATCGCGCCGGTGACGTAGGCCGGAAAGATGCTGGGCAGGATGAACCGGCGCCACCTGTTCCAGCTGCGCACGCCCAGGTTGTCCATGGCTTCCTTCAGGTCCGAGGGCACCGCGCTCGCCCCGGCGATGACATTGAACAGCACATACCATTGCGTGCCCAGCGCCATCAGGAGGATCGCACCGTAGTTGAGGCTCAGCCCGAGGTCCAGGAAGATGACGATGGCGAACGGGAAGATGAAGTTCGCCGGGAAGCTGGCCAGCACCTGGACGACGGGCTGCATGAACTGCGCGACCCGCGGGTTGAAGCCGATCCACACCCCCACCGGCACCCAGATGGCGGAGGAGACCGCAACCACCACGACCACCCGCAGGAAGGTCAGAAGTCCGTCGTAGAAGGTGGTGCCGAACACCGCGAGCCCGGCTGAGCCGGTGGCAACGTAAGCGATCATGCTGTACAGGCCGTAGACCAGGACCACGGTACCCGCGACTCCGAAGGCGAGATCTGCCGTCCGGCGACGGGCGACGTGACCCTCGAGGCTCAGCTGGTCCAGGCCGGTGGCCCGCCCCATGAACTGGTTCACCGGCCGGGCCAGCGCGTGCCTGCCGC
>Ga0335074_10015952_pt1 | contig 10570 bp, 9 predicted proteins | sample Lox_Sample_23_FD_206715 | JGI IMG/M metagenome (GOLD analysis project Ga0335074, IMG submission 206715) | Soil microbial communities from Loxahatchee National Wildlife Refuge, Florida, United States - Lox_Sample_2.3 | ecosystem: Environmental > Terrestrial > Soil > Wetlands | place: USA: Florida...
GAACACCACGTCTACCGCAGCCAGCAGGATGAGGGCGCCCAGCGCGAACACCCATAGCCCGCTGCGCCACCGAGTCTTCCGCCCGCCGCGGAGCCTGGTTTTAGCCACCTTGATATCGCCATGCGCTGCGTACGTCGTGTGACCGTGCCAGCCAAGTACGCTTCCGATGACGAGGAAGATGACGACTACACCGATTGCTGCCGTGGTCATTCCCCGGTCTTTCTGCCTGCGGCTCCCCCTGCCTGCCTCGATAATCCATCATTCCCAGGGGTGACTCCAGCGGAAACGCCGAGAGTCAGTCCTGGCAGGATGTAGTTGCCGGAGCCGAAGCAATCGCGAAGGAGCGAACATCGGATGAGCGAGGAACTGACCGCCCAGACGATCCGCATAACAGGGTTCGATGGGGACGAGATTGAGGCTTATCTGAGCGTTCCCGACGATGGTGCGGCGTCGCGTGGCAGCGTGGTCGTCATCCATCACATGCCCGGATACGACGCGTCCTCCAAGGAGATCGTCAGGAAGTTCGCCGCGAATGGCTACGCGGCTCTGATGCCGAACCTGTACTTCCGTGAGGCGCCGGGCGCCGACCCGGACGACGCGGCTGCGACCGCCCGCGCCAACGGCGGTGTGCCGGACGGCCGGCTTGTCGGTGATGTCGCGGGGGCGGCCGATTATCTACGCGCATTGCAGAGCTCGAACGGGAAAGTCGGTGTGATCGGCTACTGCTCGGGTGGCCGCCAGTCGTTCCTGGCTGCTTGCAGCTTGCAGCTTGACGCGGCTGTCGATTGCTACGGCGCGTGCATCGTGAACCCGCCGCCAGAGGGCATGCCGCTCAAGGTCAGCCCGATCGTGGGCCTCGCGCCGGACCTGTCCTGCCCGTTGCTCGGCCTGTTCGGTGCGGACGACAAGTACCCGGCGCCAGACGAGACAGCCGCGCTGTCGAAGGCCCTCGACGAATACGGGAAGGCGCACGAGTTCCACACCTATGAAGGTGCCGGGCATTCGTTCTTCGCCGTGGACAGGGCCGCGTACCGGCCGGAGGCAGCGAACGAAGGCTGGCAGCGGATCTGGGATTTCTACGGCCGCTACCTGGCAAGCTGAGGAGCTGATATGTGCACGTACAACACCGAGCAGATCGCGATCACCGGTAGCGGTAAGGGTGCGAACGGCTGGTTCTCGCTGAGCGACGCCACGGTGTACTTCGACCATCCGGTGCACGCCATGGCCGAGCACACGCTCAACATTGACTTCCGCAACCCGGCCGGAGGGCCGTCCGCGCGCGTGGCGGTTGAGCTGACTGCCGAGTCGGCGCGCGCGCTCGCGGCCGCGATCGAGGCTGCGCTCGCGTCGGTGCCCGCTGCGCTGGTGTCCTGACGGAGTTGGTGTCCTGACTGCACTGCTGTTCTGACTGCACTGCTGTCTTGACGGGACCGTGGTCTGACCACATCGCGTCCTGACTTCAGCTATAACTCTGACAGCCTCGGGCTTGAACTGTCGGAGGGCCGTGCCACGATCGAAGGCATAGCAGGGTCGGGCTGGAGGATGCGGTGAAGTTCAGGGTCGATCGTGAAGTGCTGGGCGAGGCCGTGTCATGGGTGGCGCGTGCACTAGCGACCAGGCCGGTCGTCCCGGTGCTGTCCGGGTTGCTGCTCCAGGCCGACGACGACCTGCTGACGCTGTCGTGCTTTGACTACGAGGTATCGGCGCGCGTGCAGGTTCCGGCTGAGGTTGGCGAGCCGGGCACGGCGCTGGTGCCTGGCCGGCTGCTCGCCGAGATAGTGAAGAGCCTGCCGCCGGCCGAGGTCGAAGTCGCAAGCGCAGCCGAGATGGTGATGCTGACGTGCGGCAGCGCTGAGTTCGCGCTGGTTTCGCTGCCGCTCGAGGACTACCCGAAGCTGCCGGAATTGCCGGCCGCCGTCGGCGCGGTGGACGGGGGAGTGCTCGCAACCGCAGCAGCTCAGGTGGTGCCATCAGCCAGCCGCGACGACACGCTGCCGATGCTGACCGGCGTCTGCCTCGATTTCGCCGGGGCCGAGCTGACGCTGGCAGCCACTGACCGGTACCGTCTCGCGGTCCGCACTGTCAGCTGGGAGCCGGGGGATCCGTCGATGCACGGATCCGCGCTCATTCCGGCGAGGACGCTGGCCGAGGCGGCCAGGACGATGAGCACCAGCGGACTGGTGACGATCTCGTGCGGGGCATCCGACCCGTCCGCTGCCCGGCCAGCGGACGGGCTGATCAGTTTCGAAGGCGGCGGCCGACGACTGACCGCGCGGCTGATCGGTGCGGAGTTCATCAGGTACGCGTCCAGGTTCCCCAAGAGCTTCGAGGCGAGCGCGGAGTTGCCGGCTGTTTCGTTTACCGAGGCCGTCCGGCGAGTTGCGCTCGTGGCTGACCGCACCACGCCGGTCCAGCTGGCGTTCCGCCGGGATCTCGTCGTCATCGAGGCGCGGTCAGACGGCCGGGCCCGCGCGGTGGAGTCAGTCGCGGTCGACTTCACCGGACGCGAGCAGGTGATCTCGTTCAACCCGCACTACTTGCTCGACGGGCTCGCGGCGGCGATGCTGACCGGGCAGACGCACAGTGGGCAGACGCACAGTGGGCAGGGCGTCGACGAGCCGTCCGATGCGCCCGGCCGGATCAGGCTGCAGTTCACGAGTCCCGCGAAGCCGGCGCTGATCACCTGGGTCACCGGGGATGAGGTAGCGGACACCGGCAATGGCGGCGACGGCTCAGTCGGCCCGGTGGTCGAGAGTACGCAAGCAGAAGGAAACGCTGACGCGGATGATGAGGCCACGTTCCGGTATCTCGTCGTTCCGCTCCGGACGCAGGGTTCCGTCTCCTAGGGCACCACGGAATCTGAGCGCGTACGCGCTGCGAGACGACTAACGGCGGCGCGCGCCGCGGAAGATGCGCCGGAGCAGGCCGCGGATGACCGTGTAGATCGCTACCAGCAGACCCACGCGGCCCGGCCACGGGAAGCTCAGGCCGACCAGGATGACGTGGTACACGATGAGCCAGCTGGCGACGGCTGCGATGAGGGTCGCGACACTTGCGAATCCGCCGCGCTGCCGGCGCCTGCCGGACCAGTCGCTCCCGGACCAGTCGCCTGCGGACCATGTGCCGACCGGCCAGCTGCTGTCGGGCACGGCGCTGACATCAGGAGCCGCCCAGGCCGTCCGGTGCCACCCCTGATCCCCGCCCCAGCCGGATCGCGGAGCTGTGGTGGCCAGCCGGGTCGAGCGGCCCGTGCCGGAACTCGGCAACGGCGCTCCGCCCGAGCGGACGTGCGGCAGGTCAGCGGTGATGCGGCTGAGATCGCTCTGCGTCTTCGCGGCGAAGACCGCGTCGAGTCGCTGGTTGAACTCCTCGAGCGTCAGCCGGCCATGGGCGTAGTGCTCCCGCAACTCGGCGGCAACAGCGTCGCGCTCTCGGTCCCCGATGCGCAAGCTTGGCTGAGATGCCATGTGCCCTCCGTGGCCTACCGCGCTACCCTCCGCGCCCCTAGCGCAGCTTCTCAAAACGATATATCGCGAGCACGCGGCCTGCAACCCAATCGTTCAGCGTTCTGGTGAACGCAGCAGTTGCTGCTAATTCAGGAAGTAGCTGGCGCCACCGGACTGCGGATTGGTCACCATGGCGGGCACCGAGAATCGTCCCGCGTGGGCGAACACCAAGGTCAGCGTGATCTCGGTGCCTCCGCGCATCCGGCCCGCGCCGGTGACGAGCAGATGCGGGCCGTTCGGATCGAGGCCGATGAAGCTCTTCGCCGGGATCCGGATGAACGGCACGGTGTGCATCTCGACCACCCCCGAGCGCACCGGTGACCGCAGGGTCACTCGCCCGCCGACGCTGAGGCTCGCGGAGATTAGCCGCGTCTGCGGGCCGTTGTTCTGCACATCGACATAGACGTCAGTGATACCGCTGGCGCCCGGCTGAGTCACCTGGGCGGAACTGAGCTGGATCACCGGACCTGCCTGGGCCGGGGCTGCGCAGCCGGCTGCCAGGCAGACACCGAAGACGGCGAGCAGCCCTGCGGCCGTCTTCCTGGCCGACCTCCGGACACCGCGCGCCGCCGCAGCGGCTGAACCCATCGGCGCGGACTTCGACGTCCGTGCTGATGCGAGCGTTCGGGGCATGATGAGCGACCTTACCTATCCGGGCAGCAGCAATGCTCTCACGGCGGCCAGGTGCGACTGGCCGGGGGATCCCGGCTAGCCGGCCAGGCGAGTAACACCGGCGCCCGAGCACTTTCACCCGCCGCAGCAGGCCCGGGGTCGTCAGGATGCGCTACCTGAGCCAGCGGCTACGACGGTCACGCTCGTGATCGACTTGGCCGGGTTCGCACAAGTCTGGGCCTTGTACTGGACATACAGGCTGCCGTAGTCCCCGGGCGGATAGATCTTCAGCCAGTTGGCACCGGTGAGCTTGCAGCCAGGGAACGCCCCGGCGTCATGAACGGCAAGCAGCGTGCTGGCCTTGCCGCCGGGCACCAGCGTGACCTGGGTTGCCGCTGCGGCCGGATTCTTCGTTGCCGGCGCGCCAATCTGAGCCCCGCCGACTCCTGTGACGAACGACACACCGGGGTAGCCATACAACGTGCAGGTGGACGCCGAGGTGTTCGTCAGCACGATTACCTGGTAGATCGTGCCTGCGGTGCCCTGGGCCGCACCGAGTTGCGCCTGCAGGCCGGAGGCCAGGCAGCCGGCCGCGGTCGCGGCGGCAGGGCTGCTCGGGCTGCTAGCAGGGGTGGCCGGGGCGCTGGCCGGTGAGCTAGCGGTTGAGCTGGCGGAAGAACTTGACGACGTAGCCGGCTTGCTCGTCGAGGTCTTAGCCGCGGTTGCCCCAGGCGTCGCAGGACTGCCGCAGGCAGCAACAAACCCGCAGGTCGCGAGGAGTCCGGAAGCGGCGGTCAGGGCCGCGGCGGCGCGCTTACGCGCAGCGGGGGTCGAGTTTGCGATCATGCCGGGTTCCTTAGCGAAGAGTAATGGGGTGCCGGCTGGCGGCCGGATCTCCTGCTAAGACGGCAGCGGAACCGCGAAGGTTGGGGTCATCTGTCCCAACCACAATCACGCTTTAGTACGCTGTGCCCGATTGCTGTCGAGGTTAACTGCCGTTGACATCGATAGGAACTTGTGACATATCGTGCATCACATCGACACCGGGTTCCAACTACGCTGCTGCGGACCGTAGCCGGGACGGCAACGGGTTTGCTGGCGTGGGAAGACCTGGCCAACGGACCCGGACCTGGACCGGGTTCGGACGCCAGAGGACGAACCGGCGGCGCACAAAACCGGCCCTAACTAGGCGAAACAGGGTTTAAGGCCTGATCACTCAAGTCCTTATGTATCGTGTCATAGTGGCGGGACGGGTAACGGCGTGCGCACGGAGAGTCACGGCGCCTGGGTTTGAACCGGCTCGGGCGTGCTATTGCGCCGCAACGAAGGAGTTCACATGTTTCATCGCAGACGCAAGATAGGCGTCGCGGGGATCGCTGCCGTAGCAGCGACTGCGTTGCTGGCCGCCGGGTGCGGCTCCAGCAGCACCAGCCCCGGTACCTCCACGGGCTCGGTCAAGAACGCGGTGGCGACCTTGCCGATCGTCAGTGGCACCGGTGCGAACTGCATCATGCCGTTCACCGGTACGCAGTGCTACAGCGTGGCCAACTACGAAGACTTCGAGTACCAGATGGTGCTCCCGCTGTACCAGTTCGGTGGTGACAGCAACACCTCGGTGACGGTGAACTACCCGCTGTCGCCCGCGGACGCGCCGGTCTACACGAACGGCGGCAAGACCGTAGTCATCAACCTCAAGGGCTGGAAGTGGTCCAACGGTCAGACGGTTGACGCCGACGACCTGATTTTCTTCCTCAACCTCCTCGAGGCCGAGAAGGCCAACTACGCCGGCTACACCCCCGGCCTGCTGCCGGACAACATGGCCTCGTACAAGGCGACCGGCCCGGACCAGGTGACCCTGCAGCTCAAGCAGGCGTACGGCAGTCTCTGGTTCACCTACAACCAGCTCGCGATCCTGGAGCCGATTCCGCTGACGTGGGACGTCACGAGCACCACTGGTGCGGCGGACAGCGGCGGGTGCCTTACCGACAGCGCTACGGACGGATGGGCCAAGTGCAAGGCCGTCTACACCTTCCTGAACGCGCAGAACAAGGACACGTCCACCTACGCCACCAACCCGCTGTGGCAGAACGTCGACGGCCCGTACCACCTGACGGCCTACAACGTCGACGGCAACTTCACGATGGTGCCGAACAAGAAGTACTCGGGTAGCCCGAAGCCCGCGGTCACCCTGAAGTTCGTGGAGTACACCAGCGACACGGCCGTCTACACCGGCCTGCGGACCGGCGCGCTGAGCACCGACGGCCCGAACGTCTCCGTGCCGTCCACCGACCTGTCACCGGCTGGCAAGGGCTTCGTGCCCCCGTCCAACCCGCTGGCGTCGGCCGGCTACACGCTGGAGCCCGCGTACGAGTACGGCATCGGCTACGCCTACATCAACTTCAACAACCCGAGCTACGGCCCGGTGTTCAAGCAGTTGTACTTCCGGCAGGCGCTGATGATGCTCAACAACCAGAAGGCCATGTCCTCGACGGTCGGCCGTGGGTACTCCTACCCGACCACTGCGGGCGTGCCGCCGGAGCCCAGCGCCGGCAACCCGTTCATCTCGTCTGACATGACGGAGAACGGCGGCCAGGGCCCGTACCCGTACGACCCGACCAAGGCCGAGGCGCTGCTGGCGTCGCACGGCTGGAAGAACGTCGGCGGACAGCTGACCTGCGAGTCGGCCGGCACGGGTGCCTCCGACTGTGGTGCCGGCATCGCGAAGGGCACGCAGGCCAAGTTCTCCATCGCCTACACCTCGGGTCTGTCGGTTCAGCAGGACATGGTCTCGATCCTCAAGTCCGGGTTCAACCAGGCGGGCATCCAGCTCACCGCGGAGCCGGAGACGTTCGACGACCTGCTGGCTGACACCGTGCCCTGCAAGCCGACGCAGTCGACCTGCAAGTGGACGTTCCTGTACCTGGGCGGCTGGCTCTTCAACGGCCCCGGCTTCCTGCCGACCGGTGAGCCGCTCTACCAGACCGGCGCGCCGAACAACTCCGGTAGCTACAGCAACTCGGAGATGGACACGCTGATCAACGAAACGCACACCAGCCCGAGCCTGACCGTGTTCCACAACTACGCCAACTGGACCGCAACACAGGTCCCGTCGTTGTGGATGCCGTGGAACACCTCCATCGATGCGGTTAGCAAGGATCTGCACGGTACGACGTGGAACCCGTTCCTGACGTTCTTCCCGCAGTACTGGTCGTGCAGTGACGCAACCTGCGGCACCGGCGGCGCCAGCTGACCTGAGCTGAGCCGCTAGCAGTAAGGATCCGGCGCCGGTCGCCGCGCTGCCGGACCCGACCGCGCGGCGACCGGACCGGAGTGTGGGGTGTTGTGAGTAGCAACCGGTCGGCGCACTATGGAGGGAGCCCGATGCAATCGGTCGGCAAGCTTGCCAGTGCGGGTCACGCGCGGGCGGCTGACCCTCCACTGGCAGTGCTGTGGATCGTCGCTAACGAGCCCTGGCCAACCAGGCGAGGGCACGAAATGGGGTGGGAGCGGTGACCGGCTACCTGATCAGGCGGTTGCTCCAGACCATCGTCGTCACCATCATCGTGACGATCATCACTTTCTTGCTGTTGCATCTGGTGCCAGGCGGCGAAGTACGCGCGGTCCTCGGCATCCGGGCGACCCCGCGCGAGATCGCTATCGACTCCAAGGCGTGGGGCTTTGACCAGCCGCTCTACGTCCAGTACGGCAAATGGCTCTGGCAGTTGCTGCACGGGAACTTTGGCTACGACCTGAAGCTGAACGAGCAGGTGTCGACGGCAATGTGGACTGCCCTGCCGCGCACGATAGTGCTGGCGTTCATCGGCACCGGTGTCGGCTTGCTCATCGGCGTCCCGCTGGGCATCTACCAGGCAGTCCGCCGCCACACGGTCGCCGACAACGTGCTGACCGGCATCGCTTTCATCGGCTATGGGTCGCCCACCTTCCTGGTGGGACTGCTGCTGGTGCAATGGTTCGCGGTGGACGTGCATATCTTCCCGGCCTTCGCGCCGCAGGCGACGTCGCTCGGCGGCATCCTCTCTCAGCCGGTCGCGCTGATCCTTCCCGTCGCGACGTACGCGTTCGTCGCGTACGCGCTGTGGAGCCGGTACATGCGGTCCTCGGTGATGGACAACATCGTCCAGGACTACGTGCGGACGGCTCGGTCGAAGGGGGCCAGCGAGAGGCGGGTGCTGTGGGGTCACATCTTCCGTAACTCGCTGATCTCCATTGTCACGCTGCTGGGCCTGCAGTTGCCAGTGATTTTCGGCGGCGCGATCTTCATCGAGGTCGTCTTCAACTACCCGGGCATGGGCCTGCTGTTCTACCAGGCAGCGCTGAACACCGACATCCAGCTGATGCTGGCGATCACCGTGCTGACCACGTTGATCACCATTCTCGGCAACCTGCTCGCTGACATTGGCTATGCCATGCTCGACCCGAGGGTGAGGTACACCTGATGGCAATGTTGCCGCATGCTGACCCGTCCCCGTCCGGTTCGGGCACCCTGATCCCGGAGGCGCCGCCGGCTGCCCCGTCGGCCGGCCAGATCCAGGCCAAGCCGCGCAGCATGTTCCGGCGCGGCTGGGAGGTCTTCGCCGAGAACAAGCTGGCCCTGGCCGGGCTGGGTTTCGTGATCTTCATCCTGCTGTTCAGCTTCGTCGGGCCGCACATCTACGTGACCCCGCAGTCGATCGTGCAGACCCAGGATTACCTGTGCCACCCGGGCGGCGCGCACCTGCTCGGCTGCGACGAGCTGGGTTACGACGTCGTCGGCCGGCTGATGGTCGGCGGTCAGAACTCCCTGGAGGTAGGCCTGGCAGCGGCGTTCGTCGCCTGCCTGTTCGGGTCGATCTACGGCGCGGTTTCCGGCTTCGCCGGCGGCGTGGTGGACGCGGTCATGATGCGGATCGTCGACGCTGTGCTGTCGATCCCGTTCATCATGGTGGTGATCATCCTGGCAGTGCTCATCCACCCGAGCGCCGGGACGCTGATCCTCATTATCGCAGTCACCTACTGGCCGGGTCCGGCCCGGCTCGTCCGCGGGGAAACCCTTTCGCTGCGTACCAGGGAATACGTCGCCGCGGTCAAGGTGGCAGGCGGGCGAAGTTCCCGCGCGGTCCTGAGGCACGTGATGCCGAACGCCATCGGAGTCATCATCGTGCAGGCCACCTTCGCGGTCGCGGACTCGATCCTGATCCTGTCCGGCCTCGGCTACCTCGGCTTCGGCGTCCCGCCGCCGGCGACTGACTGGGGCTCAATGCTGTCCAACGGCCTGAACTTCGTCAACCAGGGCATCTGGTGGCTGATCTATCCGGCCGGGATCCTGATCATCGCGACCGTAGTGTCCTTCAACTTCCTTGGCGACGCACTCCGCGACGCCTTCGAGACCCGGCTGCAGCGCCGGTAGGAGAAAGGTGACCTGGTGGCGCCGCTACTTGAAGTAAACGATCTGCGCACGCAAATCAAGCTGCGCGAGGGTGTGGTGCACGCCGTCGACGGCGTTTCGTTCCAGCTGGAGCCGGGCGAAACGCTGGGCATCGTGGGTGAGTCCGGCTGCGGGAAGACGATGACGGCCTTGTCGATCATGAACCTGCTGCCTCCCGGCGGCCACATCGCCGAGGGCAGCATCAAGCTCAACGGCCAGGACCTCACGACCTTGTCGGACGAGCAAATGCGCAAGATCCGCGGCAACGAGATCGGCATGATCTTCCAGGATCCGCTGACCTCGCTGAATCCGACCATGACGGTCGGCAAGCAGATCGCCGAGGCCGTGTCACTGCACCGGGACGTGTCCAAGGAACAGGCCATGGACCGCGCTGCCGAGGTGCTGGACCTGGTCGGCATCCCGCGCGTACGGGAGCGGATCAAGGAGTACCCGCACCAGTTCTCCGGCGGCATGCGGCAGCGCGTCATGATCGCCATGGCGCTGGCCTGCGAGCCGAAGCTGCTAATCGCGGACGAGCCGACGACAGCGCTGGACGTGACGATCCAGAAGCAGATCCTGGAGCTGATCGACGACCTGCGGCTGCGCCTCGGCATGTCGGTCATCCTGGTTACCCACGACCTGGGCGTCATCGCCGGCCGGGCGGACCGCGTCGCGGTCATGTACGCCGGCAGGGTCGCCGAGACCACCGACACCGAGACGCTGTTCAGCCGGCCGCGGCATCCCTACACCGAGGCCCTGTTCCAGGCACTGCCGGACAAGGCTGCCGAGGCCGGCGAGCGGCTGTACTCCATCCCCGGCCTGCCGCCGGACCTGGTCAACCCGCCGACCGGCTGCCGCTTCGCGGCGCGCTGCCGGTACGCCGCTGACCGGTGCCGTGAGGAAGAGCCGCAGCTGACCGCTGAGGTTGCCGGGCACGAGTTCCGCTGTTTCTACCCGGTCGGCCCGTCGGAGCGCAGCCAGTCCGGCCGTCTCGCCGACTACGAGGCGCCGAGCGAGGCGCCGCTGG
>Ga0335074_10015955_pt1 | contig 10569 bp, 5 predicted proteins | sample Lox_Sample_23_FD_206715 | JGI IMG/M metagenome (GOLD analysis project Ga0335074, IMG submission 206715) | Soil microbial communities from Loxahatchee National Wildlife Refuge, Florida, United States - Lox_Sample_2.3 | ecosystem: Environmental > Terrestrial > Soil > Wetlands | place: USA: Florida...
ATCGTAAATGCCAATCTGCGCCGCATCGGGCAGGGCCGCACGCTGGTCATCATTTCCCATCGTCTTACCTCTTTGGTCAATGCGGATTCCATTCTCGTCCTCGAGCGCGGTCGCGTGCACGACGTCGGCCGACATTCGGAATTGCTGGCCCGGTGCGACATCTACAGCGATCTTTGGCATCAACAAACGAAGGACGTCATCTCTTCGAATCGACGTGAAAAGCCGCTACTCAGGAACGCGAGCCTTGGCTGACAAGAAATCCCACCTCGCCGTCGTCCGGCAGTTTCAGTCGGAAACGGATGCCATCCGCGAAGCTCCGGAGCCGCGATATGCGCGGACCACCGTTCTTGTGCTTACCGGCCTCATCATAAGCTGCGTCGCGGTGATGTGGCTGACGCGCGTCGACCGCGTCGTTGACAGCACGGGGAAAATCATTCCCGTGAACCGGCTGAACGTCTATCAGGCGCTCGACCCGTCGATCATCCGGAGCATCAACGTTCACGAAGGACAGGAAGTCCAAAAAGGTCAACAACTGGCGTCGCTCGATCCGACATTTGCCGCCGCCGACGTCAAACAAACGCGGCTGCAAATCGTCAGCCTGAAGGCGCAAATCGCACGCGACGAAGCGCAACTGGCCAAACGGCCGTTAATCTATCCGGCAAGCAGCGATCCCGACGTTCGCAATTATGCGGCCATGAATAAATCCTACTATGATCAACAGGTGGCGCAATACAAAGCGCAACTCGCCAGCTTCGATGCAAAAATCAAGCAGACCCAGGCCACCGTTCAAAAGTATCAAACGGACGAGGACGCGTACCAAAAGCGCTCGGAAATCGCCAAGAAAATCGAGGATATGCGCTCGATTCTCGCCGAACACGGCAGCGGCTCGCAGCTCAACTTATTGATATCGCAGGACCAGCACATCGATTTGGTTCGAAATCTCGACTTCGACCACAATAGTCTTATCGAAGCGCAGCATACGCTTGCCTCGCTGAACGCCGACAGACAGTCGTTTATCGAGCAATGGAATACCAATCTCAGCCAAGATCTGGTGACCGCGCGTGGCGCTTTGGATGCAGCCAGGGCGCAACTTGAAAAAGCAGTAAAACACCAGGATCTCGACCGATGGTCGGCGGAGGAACCATCCATCGTCTTGACCGTGGCAAAGCTATCCGTTGGCTCGGTGCTTAAGGAGGGCGATACACTCCTCACGCTCATGCCGTTGGACACGCCGCTCGAAGCGGAAGCCCGCGTCGCGTCTCGCGACGTCGGATTCGTGCGAACCGGCGACCATTGCACGCTCAAGATCGACGCGTTCAACTACATGGAGCACGGTACGGCCGATGGAACGGTGCGTTGGATCAGCGATGGGGCTTTCACCACCGACGACGATACCGGACAACCGGTCGATCCTTACTACAAGGTCCGTTGCAGCATCGATGCGTTGCACTTCAAGAACGTCGGGCGGAACTTCAGATTGATCCCGGGGATGACCTTGACCGCCGATTTGAAGGTGGGCACGCGGTCCTTGCTCAATTATGTGCTCGGCGGTGTGCTGCGGGGACTGGACGAGTCCATGCGAGAGCCTTGATGCCGGCTGTGCTTGATTTGCTTGATCGTCTCCGTCCCAAGGCGGTGTTTAGTCGTCGCAGTCGCGGCGGCGCCGACGTGCCGTTCCAGGAAACATCCGACTGGGGCGCGCCGAACAAGAGGCTGGCTGTACGCAATCTGTTTGGCCGGGTTCGTTCGGCAGATGAAGAGGACCGCGGATCGCCGTTGTTTCGGCGTGGGCTCGCCGCTTACGAGAGCGGGCGCTACCACGCGGCCATCACCGCGTGGAAACAGGCGGCCGAGCTCGGTCATGCGGACGCCCAACACCGCGTCGGACTACTCTACGCACGCGGTGAAGGGGTGCTGCAGAGCGTGCCCGATGCCGCGGCCTGGTACAAACGCGCAGCCGAACTTGGCCATACCGAAGCGCAGTTTCAATTGGGGCTCATTTACAAGCATGGAACTTCCGGCCGCCTGTCGGTCGGCAGTTATGCTTATTGGCTGCAAACGGCTTCGGCTCGCAACAATGATGCGGCGCAGAAAACCCTCGAATTGCTGTTCCCGAATGGCCTTGTCGTTGAAAAGGACCTTGCCCGGGCGATGCGGTGGCTGCGTTTGGCGGCGGACGGCGGAAAAGTCGAGGCGCAGGCGATCCTCGGCGATATGTACCGATGGGGTCAGGGATGCGACAGGGATTATAAAGAAGCGCGCCGTTGGTTCCTGTCGGCGGCAGAGCGGCAGAATGCGCTAGCCGAATTTAGCCTCGGCGACATCCATTATCAGGGGCTCGGCGTCGAACCGGATTTTGCCGTCGCCGCGGATTGGTACCAAAAAGCGTCCGATCACGGCAGCTCCAGAGCCCTGGTCGCGCTTGGCACCATCTATTTGACCGGTAAGGGTCGGCCACAAAATCTGGAAGAGGCGGGACGGATTTTCATTCGGGCGGCGGAAAGCGGCGAGGTCCTCGGCCATTACAATGCTGCGCTGCTGTATCTCACCGGTCGGGGATTACCCGAAAATCTCGATCGGGCCGAAACCCATTTGCGCAAGGCCGCCAAGCAGAATTATTTGCCGGCGATTGTCGGCCTTGCTGAATTCTACGCGCGTGGCAAGGGTGTAGAACCGGATTTGCGCGAGGCCTCGGATTGGTACCGTCGGGCCGCCGAACTCGGTGACGTGCAATCCCAATTCATCATCGGGCGGCTTTATTCCACCGGCCAAGGTGCCCCGCTCAATCCACGTGAAGCGGCGCGATGGTTTCTGCGCGCCGCCGAGCAAGGACACACCACAGCGGCGCACAATATTGCGGTTTGCTACGCCAAGGGCAACGGTGTCGAGCAGGACGGTGCGAAGGCCGTCGAATGGTACAAAGTTGCCGCGGACGGCGGCATCAGCGCGGCGCAAGTGCAGCTCGGCAAGCTCTATTTGGCCGGCGACTGGACTGAACGTGATTCAGTCCGGGGTCTCGCGCTGATACGTCAGGCTGCCGAAAGCGGAGATCTCGAAGCAAAGACGACGCTCGGCTTGCTCCATCTGAAGGGTGACGCGATCGAGCGCGACCCGTCGCGAGCAGAAGAGCTACTCAAACAAGCAGCAGAGACCGGTCATAGTCCCGCGGCGATACAGTTGGGACATCTGTATTCCGGCAAATACGCCGTGCCGCCTAAAGTCGGCGAGGCCGTGAGATGGTATCAGAAAGCCGCCGAAGCCGGTCAAGTTGAAGGCCAATTTGCGCTCGGAATGCAATATCTCAACGGCGTCGGCGTCAAAGGCGACCCCGAGCAGGCGGCAGTCTGGTTCGAGCGCGCCGCGCAATGCGATCATGCCCAGTCACAGTTTCAACTCGGGGTCATGTACTGCACCGGACTGGGCGTGCAAAAAGATTTCGCGCAAGGCGTGGCTTGGTACCAGCAGGCGGCTCACCTCGGTCACGTGCTCGCCCAATATAATTTTGCGGTCATGCTCGACAAAGGACAGGGTTGCGAATCGGACCCGGTCATGGCGTTGGCGTGGCTGCAAAAGGCGGCCGAGCGGGGAATGCCAGAAGCCAAGGTCGCGCTCGCTGACATGTATCGGGCCGGGCGCGGCACAGACCGCAACGAGGCGCTGGCGCGGCATTGGTACGAGCAGGCTTCGCAGCAGGGCAGCAAAGCCGCCGCATCGCGGTTGATTCAGCTTGCTTGACGCCGATCAAGCTTCGGCAAACAGATCCAGCCCGTTCGCCCGAAGATGATGCAGCAGGTTTTCTTTGTTTGCGTCCGGCATGAGCGCAACGGCCCACAGATCGTAGGAAGGTCCTTTTTTCACCAGCACCTCGGAAAATCCACTGTCGATCAGGAGCCGCCCCAGCCGGTCGGTCGTGAAACCGGTATGGTGGGACATGAACAAATTGCCCCGCTCGATCGAGACCGAGAGCCCATAGAGCATATCGAGCGCGGTGATCGGGCCGGCCGGCGAGTAGTAGGCGACATCCTCAAGGCGGCCATCAACGATGAGTTCGGCGATCGTTTCCAGATCCGGAGTGCACATCAGAGCGAACCCGTCCGATTTCAACACGCGCCGGAATTCGGCCAACGCCGTCGACACGTCGTGCGTGCGAAGGTGCTCCAGATTGTGCGAGCACCAGATCGCGTCAAATGTGGCGTCGCCGATCGCGCCGAGGTCAACGATCGAACCGACAAGATCCGGTTTAACGAGCTTGTCGATATCATACCTGACTTCCGTCCAATCGGAGTTTCGGAATGCGGCATGCAACCGGTCGAGCTCATGGGGCCCGGATCCGGCATTAAGCACCCGCTTAACTCCGACTCGGTCTTGCCCGCTAAACTCAACCGATCGTGCAACCGGATGTGGCATTACGTTAATCCGTTGTTGAAATGATGAAATTTGGTCACTGTGCACGTCGCCCCTGCAGTCGAAATGGGCGCGCTTTTAGCCATATATAATTCAATTGTACTGCCGTCAAAATCCGGGCGGTATGTCGGCAGGAATCGGCACCGCGCCGATGCGGGCATTGCGGGGACGCGGCGGCCATGCCAAAGCCGAAAAGGGCAGGGCGTCGAGCGATAAGATCGGATTGTAATACGGGTCGGCAACCAGGCATTCGCCCCAACGCGCCCTCAGGCTCTGCAGTTCACGTCCGAAGCGACCCGCGCGGTCGGGCGCGGTATCCTGCCTGCGACTGGCCGATTCCAGGTGAAGAAGCCGTGCGTGCGGAGTAAAGACGATTCGCTTGCCTTTGGCACGCAATTTCAAGCAGTAGTCGACATCGTTGAAGTTTACCGGAAAATGCAATTCATCCATCCCGCCGACGTCCAGATAATCGCGTCGACGCGTGAGCAGGCACGCTGCTGTGACTGCGCTGCATTCGTGGGCGATATGAAGCAGATCGGCATACCCGGGATCGGTATGAAGGCGGTCGCAAAAGGCATGCTCGGCGGCAAAGTTCGGTCCCAAAACTGTACCACCGTGCTGAACGACGCCGCTTGGCCACAGCAGCAGTGCACCAACCGCTCCGACATCTTCCTCGCGTATGCGGCCTAACATCTCACGAAGCCATCGATCGTCGGTAGCTTCCACGTCGTTATTGAGCAAGCAAAGAAAATCGCCTTTGGCATTTGCTGCCGCGATGTTGTTGAGGTGCGCAAAGTTGAACGCCCCGGGTACGGACACGACGGTTACCTCGTCGTGGTTTAAATCACTTAGAAATCGAAGCGTATCGGGATCGGAGGAGTCGTTGTCGATGATCATGACATCGACTTTGCCCGTTGTTGTTGCCGGCTGAATCGAGCGCAGACACGATCGCAAGAGCCCAAGCTGGTTGCGCACCGGGATAATGATCGTCGTCGATCCGGGAGGAATCGAACGCGAGACTCGCAAGGCAGGGAAAAGTGCGTGCGTGGACCGAGCGATGTCGGCCGCGATCCCGCGCGCGCGCAGATGTTCGGACGTGGCTTGGGCGAGCAACTCTTGATCCGCCGCAGCATCCGGTGCGGCGAGCGTGGCAAGCGATCCCGGGATATGAACAATTTTGCCGTGCTGCCGGGCGTTGTCGCCGAACGCAAACATGAACAGCCGATAGAGATCGGACTTGCCCGCTACGACAGCTTCAAGTGCCGTGTCTCTTCGCACCGCGAACAAATGGGCACAATAACCCTGCTCGAGCATCCGCTCGTAGTCAAATGCCGGCAGAGCGATGGGCCATCTCACGCCGTCGCGATCGTTGATGTCGAAATCGCCATAAACAGCGACAGCCTCCGGAAATTCGCTAAAGGCGCTGATGATCCGAGACAGAGCCAGAGGTGCAAATCGGGTGCCGGAATGCGTGAACACGACATATTCGCTTCTACCGGCGTCTCCTGTTAAAAATTTCTGCAAGTGCTTGGAATCGAATGCCGATGGTCCTTCCGCCTCGGGCAAGGCGGCAACGACCCAGTCCGAAAAATCGCTGTTGCGTAAACTCTGAAGCGACGGTTTGGGATTGTTCGGACCGACGAGCGTGATTGCTATGGGCGCAGCGTCGGGGCTTGCGCTTGTTGCGAGGGGGAATCGTTCGAGCCAGTTAGCATACTCGGAAAACGGCATAGCCATGGGATGCAAGCGGTCGAATTGCGCCGCCCGCGGACGCTCGACTCCCAGCTCACTGAGCTGATCCATGGCCCGGCTGAGGCCGTCCGCAAATGCGACGATGGCGATCGGGCTGCCGGGAAATTCTTCGCCATTGTCCCGAACAAATTGCACGCGTTTCACTTGACCGTCGGCGAAGCGATCCGGCAGATGAAGATCAAATCGTCGGGCAAGCCGCGCGTCCCGTAGGTTGCCGACATTCGCCCAACGCGTCGCCTTGGCGTCGGCAACGCGCTCGCCGTCTATTATGGCTGTGACGGTCGGAATATGTTCGCCGTCGTCGATGCACCATCCTTCAAAGCGGAGCCCGCCGAGCCAGTGCAGTTCGCTTGCAGACTGATAGTTGCGAGCGCCATTACTCGGCTCCTTCAGGAAAATAGGGTGGCCCACTGTGACACCGGTGTTCGCCAGCCGTGCTTCAACGATTGAGCCGTGAAGAATCGCCTGCTGGGGAATGTTGAATGCGAATCCGTAACAAGCATCGCCTAGGTTTTCGATCGCTAGCTCGGTGGAATAGGCGTCGGCCCGCGCGACTTTGACCGGATAGCCATCAAGCATGAATTCCACCACGAAACGCCGGGTAAGATCACGCTGATCGACGATGTAGCCGGCGAAGGTCTGATCGTCGAGGCGGAAAAAGTCCGTCCGCAGCTTCGGGTGCGCTACATCGGCCGGATTTGCGATCGGTTTGTTCATCGGTTCAAAATTCCGAAAGCCAGGTCATCAGGGAATAGATGATCTCATCGTTATTTTGACGGGGACTCAGCGCCAGATCGGTCGGGCGGTGCGCAACGTCTCCGAACGACCAGTCAAAGAACGCAGTGCGGACGCGGTCTGCGAGATCCGTGATGGTCGGATGGCCGAATAATGGCTGACGTAATGGAATGAATAGGGCGCCGATTTCGTACTGGCGCAAAATCCGGCAATGTTCATGCGGCTCGACGGGGCCGGTAACATGAACATTGTCAAGTCGCATCAAGCCGATGTCGTCAATGGTCTCGCCGATCACCACGATGCATCGTTCAGGCAGCTGGCGGTTAAGTGCCCGCGCTACGTCCTTCATCAATCGGTAATCCCGGACGCCGGCGCCGACGGGAACAAATCCGATCGATTTCCCGGCTTGACGTTTCTTTGCTGTGCGCGATGCAGCGGCCCAGCGCTTGCCGGACTTGAGCTCGGTTACTTTCCGCGGCCCGACAAGTCGCGATGCGAATGACTTGGCGCGTGGGCCGGGTGCGTAGACATGATGAGCCTGATCGATGAGGCCTGCCCACACTTCGGCCCAGCCCCTTGTCGTGTCGGCGCCCCATTCCTTGATCGCCGCAGTCCCGCACAAGCATTCATCGCATGGACGTCTCGTCCAGAGTGCGCCACACACGCCGCCATCAGAGCGGACGAAGCTTCCGCGCGGACATACCAGCCCCGCATTGGCGATGAACAGATCGATTGGACATTTTAACTGAAGCAGCAAATCCAAAACGCCGAGATGCAGCATCGCCGGATCGGCAATCTCGATGCGCGACGGTGCGACGAGCCGCAGATAATTGAGCGCTGCGGCCCGTTCTTCCAGCACAGCGAGCCGGAACGTCAGTGACTGGGGAACGCCCTTTGACGTATTGACGATGCTTAGGGACAGCCCCCTGGCCGCCGTTTCCGCTTCCGCGATCAACACAAGCTCGCCATTGCTCGAGAGGTCTCGGGCCCGGGAATCGACGACCGATCTGATCACGTCAGGTCCGGTGACCAGAAGGGTTGGCGCGATGCTTCGCGCGGCCATGAATCGCTCGATCGCGGCCCGTGCCGGACGCAACGGATCGGCTCTGACAAAAGCTGCGCATTCGGGTCGATAATCCGGGAACCACTGCTTGATCGTTTCCAGGTTCCGTACGACAAGGGCGCGTTTTTCCGCGCCGAAGGAACGCGAGCCACCGTGCCCGACATAGACGGAGGCGGCGCAGACATTGCGAAATCCGAATTCGCGGGCGCGCAAGCAGAGATCGACATCTTCGAAGTAACCGCGGTCGAATGCGACCGAGACGGCGCCGACGGCGTCAAGGCAGGCTCGTGTGACGTACAGACAAAAGCCGATGCCGTTCGGCATGTCGGTGATTCGACCGGCGTTGACAGTGGCGGCCGCGTTGTCGATCTCGCAGACGTCTTCATATGATCCCAAGGGATTGGGTCGGAACGGCACCGGAAAGCTCGTCAATTCGCCGTTATTTGACAGCGGGGTGATCGTCCCGACTTCCGGCGTGCTGTGTGCCACCGCTTCAAGTCGGGCGATGAATCCCGGCGGCACCATCGTGTCCGCGTTGAGCAGGATGACATCGCCACGTTCGGTTTCTGCGAGTGCGCGGTTGACCGAAGCGGCAAAACCCAGATTTTGCTCATTCGTCAGCAAACGAACACGCTGATTCTCGGATAGGGCTTTGACAAGCTGTTTGATGCGAAAATCGTTTGACGCATCGTCGACGATTATAAGGCGGGCGTTGGAACGCGCCGCGATTTCCTGCGTCAAGCTCGCGAAACAAGCCTCCGTGGATTCGAAATCGGCGTAGACCGGAACGATAATGCTGATCGGTTCCGACGCCGGGGCCGGTTGCAGCCGGCTCGCGCGTCGTGCGTCAAGCGACGAGCGCCCTCGCGCGTTGGGCCGCAAGTGCATTTGATGGATCAAGGCCTTTCCCACGTAGAGGCAGACTCGCTGCGACGTGCTTGACGGCGGCCGATCGAGCGCAAAATTCGCGGCGTTTGCGGGTTTTGACGCCAACGGATGCCGTGGATCCGGTGTCAACCATGCGGAGTAGCCGCCGGCGTCTCCGACGGTGATCCGCGCGCGCTTTGAACGATCCCATACAGCCCATCCGGTCACCGTGTTATCCGTCGACTTAATTGCTGCAAACGTGCGTTGTCCGCCCCGGCGCAGGACGGCTATGGCTGAAGCGACGCCGGCGAAGTCAGGCTCGACCGTCAGGAGATGGTGCGCGGCATCGCGTTGCGCTTGGCCGCTGCCCCATGCCAACATCCGACGGTTGGCCGCGAGATCGTTCGGCGCAAGCTCGAGCGCGCGCGCAATGTCGGCAAGAGCGGCATCGGCGTAACCCATGCGGTGCAAAATTTCGCTGCGCAGCGTGTAGTGATGTGCCTCGGCAAGCGGGATGATACGGCAACGGCGATCCGCAAATTTGTACGCTTGGGCAAGATCACCGTCGGACAAACCACGCAGCGACAGAGATTCCAACGCCGCGAAATGGCGCTCTTCGTCAAACAGCATCAGGGTGGAAAGCACGCTAACTGTTCCTCCGGCGTGATCACTCGTCTTTTCAATCGCGGCCACCGGCAAATCCTGGAATGCGGACGCGTGAGTCCGTCGGCATTGTCACCCAGGCTGGCTGTCTCTGGTGGCGGGCGGTAATCAAGAGACCTCGGCAATTGATACCGGGACCGGATCGGAAGCCTCAGCTGATTGCTCACTCGGTTCGAGCCCGAGCAAATTTAGCAATTTGGGCAGGCACACCTGCCGCACGTCGAAATTTTTGACGATCGTCGCCCGAGCCTTGGCGCGGAGCGATTTAAACCGGCGCGGATGCGTCACAGCCTCTATCACGCGGTCGGCGAGCTGATCGACGTCGAAGAAAGGCACTAGGAGTCCGTTCTCGGAATTTACAACCTCCTCGACCGGCGGCGTTGCCGAGGCGATCACCAGACAACCTGTGCTCATGGCTTCGAGAAGAGACCACGACAGCACAAACGGGTAGGTCAGATAAACATGAGCCGAGGAAATCTGTAGCGCACTAAGGAAGTCCGCGTGTGGCAGATGGCCGGCGAAATGAATCCGCGTCATGTCGACCCGATCTGCGATTTCGCGGAAGAAGAGTGTCTTCCAGGACTGGCCCGGCGGCGGCGCTGCGCCGTAGGGATTGCCCTCGCCGCCGATGAAGAGAATTTGGGCCCGTGGGCGGGCGGCGAGAATGCGCGGCAAGGCGCGCGTGAAGATGTGAAATCCACGGACCGGCTCGAAGTTACGAGCGGCGAAGGTCACGACTTCGTCCGCCCGAGTGAGCGAGCGGCCCGACGGCAAGCGCAATTTGGCGTGGGGGGACGGCTTGGCGCGCTCGACGTCCACGCCTTCGTGAATGACTTTGATCTTGGGCCGGAATTCTTCGGGAAACGTCGAGCGCTGCCACTGGGTCGGCGATATGGCGTTATCGCAATCGACCAGAGCCAAAAGCGTCGCGGCGTTCTTCAGTTGAAGCCCGACGTCGCCGTCGATGCCGACCAACGGGAATTCGGGATCGAAGCCATTGTCCCGGCCTTCGGCCTGGTAGAAGAACTCGCAATAGGTGATCAGGTGCGCGTTGGGAAAGATCGCGCGCAACGGCAGCGCCTCTC
>Ga0335074_10015956_pt1 | contig 10569 bp, 8 predicted proteins | sample Lox_Sample_23_FD_206715 | JGI IMG/M metagenome (GOLD analysis project Ga0335074, IMG submission 206715) | Soil microbial communities from Loxahatchee National Wildlife Refuge, Florida, United States - Lox_Sample_2.3 | ecosystem: Environmental > Terrestrial > Soil > Wetlands | place: USA: Florida...
CAACCATCCACGACACCCAGTGACGGCTGGCTACTTCGCCCTGAAAATGGGGCACGCCGAAACCTGAGCCGGACGGACTGCCCGCGCCAGCTGCTCCCGGCCGCAAGATCACGAACCGCCACGGAGTTTGCGGGTCGAAGAAATTAATCAAGTGGGGCTCAGTCGTGTGCCGGGACTTGCCGCCGCGGCTCTACTGGACTGTTGCCGTGGCTGGCGTCGTGGGGAGGAAGAGGCGGCCGGTTGCGCTGTGGCGCAACGTACGGGCGGCGACGAGCAGCCAGGCGGCCAGAAGCAGCGCATACAGCGCGACGGAGCCGGCCCGGAGGAAGTCGGCGTGGCTGCGGGCGGCGAGGGCGATGGTGGCGGTGACACAGGTGCCGACCGGGAAGGTGAAGCTCCACCAGGTCAGCGCGAACGGGAGATGCCGGCGGGCGGTGCGGATGGTGATGGCGGCGGCTAGCACGAGCCACATCATGGCGAACCCCCAAACTGGCACGCCGTACAGCAGGGCAAAGACGGCCGCGCCGGCTGCGTAGGGGGCGGGCAGCACGTGGGCGGCCTGGACGCCGAGGTTCCCGGCGGCGGTAACGGACTGACCGAGGGGGCCGAGGACGATCCACAGGGTCGGGATCATGACGGCCGGCCCGGTCTTGTGGTGCACAAGCCGGGACCAGATCTGGGTGGTGATGATGAGCGAGGCGAGCAGGCTGATGCCGAACATGGCATAGCAGGCCAGCAGCAGGGTCAGCTTGGCCTGGCCAGCAGGAGTGTAGGGGATGAGCAGCGCGCCAGTGGCGGCGGAGACCATGGGCGGGACGAGAGGCATGAGCCAGCCGCCGAATGCGGCGTCGGGCGCTATGTTGTGCCGGGTCATCATCAGGTAGGGGATCCAGCAGGTGGTGACCAGGCCGAGCGCGGTCCCCGCCCCCCACAAGACCCAGTCCGCGTCGACGGCGGCCGCGCCGAGCAGGCCGGGGCCGAGCAGCAGGGTGCCGGTTCCGACCGTCATCAGCGCCATGGCGGGCGCGCCCCAGAACTGGGCCATGACCGGGTCGGCGGCGTGGCCGCGGGCGCGGCGGGAGTGGCGGGTCCAGTGTGCGGCCCAGGCTGCGGCCAGCGCGATCAAAGCGGCCGCGGCGAGCACCCACACGCCAGTGGCGAAGACGCGCAGGCCCTGGATGTGCAGCGGCAGGGTGGCTCCGGCGATGGCCACGATGCCGGTGCCCATGATGGCGGCGTACCAGTTGGGGCCGAGGTCGCGCAGGGCGTCAGAGGGCCGGGCGAGTTCCCTTAGCAACCCGAAGGGCGCGCGCCTGGAGGAGGCGTTTGCGGCCGTGTCGCGGTCATGCCGGGGGATGCCGGTGGTCTGCGCCATGCTCTCAGCGTTGCTGGCTTCGGGGCCGATCGGTAGGGACCAGTGCGTTCTGGCGTCATAACCTTTGCCTATGACCTTGCCGTCGCGTGTGTCCGACCTCATGCCGTTTGACCTGCTGCTGTCGGTGGCCCGGCTGGGTAGCCTGGGCCGCGCGGCAGCCGAGCACGGCATGTCACAGCCGGCCGCCAGCGCCCGGATGTGCCAGCTGGAGGGCCGGCTGGGCCTGGCGCTCATCGAGCGGTCCCCGCGCGGATCACGGCTCACGCCGACGGGGGCGCTGGTTGCGGGCTGGGCGCAGGCTGCCGTGGATGCCGCGGCCGCGCTGGAGGCGGGCGTCACCGCGCTTCGCAGCGAAGAGGAATCCCGGCTGCGGGTCGCCGCCAGCCTGACCGTAGCGGAATACCTACTGCCGGGCTGGCTCACCGCGCTGCGGTCAGCTGCGCCCGGTGCGGCCGTCGCGCTGAGCGCTGTCAACTCCGCTGACGTGGCCGCGGCCGTGCTGTCCGGCGGCGCTGACATCGGCTTCGTCGAGGGACCCGACGTCCCGGACGGGCTGCGCAGCGAGCTTGTGGGCCGGGACGCGCTCACCGTGGTAGTCGCGCCCGCCCATCCCTGGACCCGGCGCCGCAGCGGCATCACCGCGGCCGAGTTGGCTGGCACCGCGTTGGTCGCCCGCGAGGCAGCCTCGGGTACCCGGCGGTACTACGAGCAGGCCCTCCGCGACCAGGCCGGACTGGGGCCGGCGCCGCCGCTGGCCGAGTTGTCCTCGACCACCGCGATCAAGGCCTCGGCTGCGGCCGGTGCCGGGCCCGCGGTGCTGAGCTCGCTGGCTGTCGCGGGCGATCTCGCGACAGGAACGCTGCGGGCTGTCCCGGTCAGCGGCCTGGACCTGAACCGGGCCCTGCGCGCGGTCTGGCCGACCGGCCGCCGCCTCACCGGCCCCGCTCGCGATCTGCGCGCGATCGCCGCCCGCGCAGCGGCCAGCCAAGTGTGCTGACGGCCGGGCTGAGCCAGCACGAGCGCGGCTCCGAACGGCAGGGGCCCGTGGGACCGAGATAGCGGATCATGAACTGGGTAGCGGTACGTCTTCACCGGGAGCGACGGGATGACAGTCCCGACGCACCCGTGGATGGCGCTGACCAGCGTTGGTTTCACATGTGCTCCCGGCTTAGGCTGACCGAGGTACCATCAAGGGGTAACTGGGTGCAAGGGTGTGTCTCGGGCTGGAGGCTGGGTTGCTGTGGGCACCGTCGCCTGTTCCGGCGTCAGGGGCACGTTATAGTCCCTGCACATGGTTACCGACCAGTTAGGCGGGGGTCCTGCCGGGCTGGTGGGGCGGCGTCGCGAATGTGGTGTACTCGACCAGCTGGTTGAGGCTGTCCGGGCCGGTGAGAGCCGAGCGCTGGTGGTGCACGGCGAGGCTGGGGTGGGCAAAACCGCGCTGATGGACTACGTGGCCGGGCGTGCGCGGGGTTGCCACGTGGCTCGCGCCGCGGGCGTGCAGTCGGAGATGGAGTTCCCGTTTGCCGGGCTGCACCAGTTGTGCGCGCCGATGCTGGACCACCTGGAGCGTCTGCCGATTCCGCAGCGGGAGGCGCTGCAGACGACGTTCGGCATTAGCGCCGGGCCGACGCCGGACCGGTTCCTGGTGGGCCTGGCCGTGCTGGGCTTGCTGTCGGAAGTAGCCGGGGAGCGACCGCTGATCTGCCTGATCGATGACGAGCAATGGCTTGATCAGGCCTCGGCGCAGGCCCTGGCGTTCGCGGCGCGCCGGCTGGTGGCGGAGTCAGTTGGTCTGGTGTTCGCGGCCCGCCTTCCGGGCGATGAAGTAGCGGGATTGCCCCTGCTGGTGGTCGAGGGCCTGACGACGGGCGATGCGCGGGCGCTGCTGGACTCGGCGCTGACCGGGCCGCTGGACGCGCGGGTGCGGGACCAGATCGTGGCCGAGACGCGCGGTAATCCGCTGGCGCTGCTGGAGCTGCCGCGAGAGCTGACAGCGCTGCAGCTGGCAGGCGGGTTCGGGCTTCCCGGTGCGCGGCCGCTGGGGGGACGGATCGAGGAGAGCTTCCGGCGGCAGATCGACGCGCTGCCCGCGCCGACCCGGCGGCTGCTGCAGCTCGCAGCGGCCGACCCGGTCGGCGAGCCGTCACTGGTATGGCGGGCGGCCGGGCGGCTCGGGGTCGGAGTCGAGGCCGCCGTGCCCGCGGTTGAGGCCGGCCTGGTCGAGTTCGGTGCTCAGGTGCGGTTCCGGCACCCGTTGGTGCGCTCGGCGGCCTACCGGTCGGCGTCGCTGCGGGACCGCCAGGATGTGCATGGCGCGCTGGCGGAGGTCACCGATCCGGCCATCGATCCTGATCGCCGGGCCTGGCACCGGGCGCAGGCGGCGCTGGGACCCGATGCGGGGATCGCTGACGATCTGGAGCGCTCGGCCAGGCGGGCGCAGGCCCGCGGCGGGCTGGCGGCGGCGGCGGCGTTCTTGGAACGGTCAGCCGCGCTGACGATGGATCCGGTGCGGCGCACCGAGCGGGCGCTGGCCGCGGCGCAGGTCAAGTACCAGGCCGGCGGCCTGGATGCGGCGCTGGAGCTGCTGGTCACGGTCGAGGCCGGACCGCTGGATGAGCTGCAGCGGGCCCGGGCTGGCCTGTTGCACGGGCAGATCGCATCTGCCGCCCGCCGCAGCAGCGACGCTTTGCCGTTGCTGCTCAAGGCGGCCAGGCAGCTCGAGCCGCTTGACCCCGACCTGGCCCGGGCAACTTACCTCGAGGCGCTGTTCGCAGCGGTGGGGGCCGGTCGCCTGGCCCCCGGCGGCGGCGTGCTCGAGGTGGCGCGGGCCGCGCTGGCCACGCCCCGGCCAGCACGACAGATTCGCGCCGCCGATCTGCTCCTGGATGGCCTGGCGCTGCTGATCACCGACGGCTTCCCCGCAGCCGCGCCGCTGCTCAAGCAGGCGCTGGCCGCCTTCCGCGGCGAGGACGGCTCCGCCACGGAGGGGCGCCGCTGGCTGTGGCTGGCATGCCACGCCGCCACCCTGGTGTGGGATCACGAGGCCTGGTATGTGCTGTCGGAACGCGAGGTCCGGCTCGCCCGTGATGCCGGCGCGCTGGCGGAATTGCCCATCGCCCTCACTTCGCTGGCCTCGGTCCAATCCAGAGCCGGCGAGTTCTCCGCGGCCGCAGCGCTGAGCGCAGAGGTGGAAGTGATCGCCGCGGCGATCGGAAGCCAGATTCCGCCCTATCCCGCCTATCCGCCGGGTGCCTGGCAAGGTGGCGAAGCCGAGGTGACAATCCTGATGGAGGCCGCCGCGGCGGCGGTGCTCGGCGGCGAGGGGATGGCGCTGGCCTCCATCGAGTACGCGACCGCGGTACTGTGCAACGGGCTGGGCCGTTATCAGGACGCCCTGGCCGCGGCCCGTAAGGCGAGCGGGGACTCACCCGCCCTGCGGTTTACCAACTGGGCGCTCGTCGAGCTGATCGAGGCGGCGGCCCGGATGGGGGCGCCGGAGCGCGCATTCGGCGCTCTCGAAAGGCTCTCGGCGGTCACGCGGGCTTGCGGCACTGACTGGGCGCTGGGCACCGAGGCGCGCGCCCGCGCGCTGCTGAGCGGGGATGCGGCCGCGGATCGGTTCTACCAGGAGGCGATCGACCGGTTCCGCCGGGCCGGGCTGCCGGTGGACCTGGCGCGCACACACCTGCTGCATGGCGAGTGGCTGCGCCGCCAGAGCCGCCGCGGTGACGCGCGCCGGCAACTGCGAACCGCTCACGACATGCTGGACGCGATGGGCATGGCGGCATTCGCCGAGCGGGCCTACCACGAACTGCTGGCCACCGGCGAGACCGCCCGCGCACGCACCGTCCAGACCGGCCGCACGCCCGCCGTCGCGGCTAGCGAAGCGCTGACCGCCCAGGAGGCCCAGGTCGCGCGGCTGGCCCTGGAGGGTCTGTCTAACCCCGAGATCGGCACCCGGCTGTTCATCAGCTCCCGCACCGTCCAGTACCACCTGAGCAAGGTGTTCACCAAGCTCGGCATCAGCTCCCGTAGCCAGCTCGACCGCGTCCTGCCCCGCCCGGAGCCCGTCCGGGTACACTTAGTGATCCGCTGGCCAGTGGCCCGCGCCATCAGCTACCCACGCTGTGCGCTGGCAGGTCCGAGGACAGGTCGGCCGAGCCGACAATCACAATGATGCTGCCCGATATGTTCGTCCAGTCGGTCATCTGCGGGCTGTTGCAGATTCGGCCAGAAGCTCATTGGGTACCCGCAGCGGCCGCCCGCGGCGCCCGCGGTACCCGGTGAGCATGATCATTCCGGCTCTTGCGCTCGCCGATCACTGATCCGTTGCTTTGCGTGATGGCAGGCTGGCGCATGGTATGCGTGGCGCCGCGGCGTGAGCGGCCCGGCCCGGATCTCAGCCCGGTTTGGCGGTGCCAGGCAGCGGCCGTCCATGATCGTAGCTGGCGAGCATATGTGCTCGGTATCTACTACGATCATGAAACGGGGCCCGCCCGCCAAGATCAAACCTGCGTGTTGATCATCTGCAGGCCCCGGTCACCCGCCCGGTAACGGCAAAACGGCCCGAATTGCGACAGGAACATGGCTGGAGCGCGCCTTCAGCGGGCCTCCGAGCTGCCCATGACCTGCCATACACCCCCGTGCCTCCGGGTATCTCCGCCTTCGGCGGGGATGCTTGGCGCTGCCGCTCGGCGCCGGAGGACCTCCGTGCTCAGCACAGGCCTGCCTCCCTCAGCGCCCGCACTCTGGCCACGTCATCCGCCATTCGCTCCGCCCGCCACCTCCCGTATGCCGCCCTGTCAGCATCCGTCCCGGCCTCAGACTCGGCGTACACCTGGTCGGCAGCCGCTTTCCCCGCCCTGAAGTGGACGTGCTCGATCACGACGTCCGGGACGTAAGCGAGGCACCCGGCGCCGCGGCCGATGTCGCGCCACACGTTGTCGACGTACATGTGGCGCAGGGACGGCTCGCACATCCACCCGAGCGCTTGCACGATGTCAGCGGAGATTACCGGTGCGGTAGGCAGGTTCTGCCGCATGAACAGGTCGTCGCCGTAGACGATGCCGGTTCCGCCCATCCGGTCGATCGCCTCGAGCAGTAGGCGGTCCCAGCCTCTCGTCCGGGGGAGGTGGTCATCGCCGAGCGAGGCGAACGCCAGGTAGCGCTCAGCATCCTCGTCGCGGTTCAGCGGCGCACCCGGCAGCCGGCGCCTGGTGTAGTGCCAAGCCAGCCGGTTTGTCCATCCGGCCAGCCCAGTGCGTGGACCGCAGAACCATCGCACCTGCCGGTGGTCGGCGTAATCGATGGCCAGTTTCTTATAGCCGTCCGCGTCGTCATCGTCATAGCCGACCGCGATGTCAGTGGTCGGTCCAGATAGTGCCAGGCAGGCGTTGAGCATTTCCCGCAGCCGCTGCGGGCGCGCTCGTGACGGGGTGATCACCAGAAGATCCTTCATGACGCCAATACGGCCGCCGTCCAGCTGATGCGTCACCGCTGGCCCGCTACCCAGCGCGGCAGCCACCGCAGCTGTTCGCCCGCCTCGATGGACGGCCCGGCTCCTCCTGGTGCGGCAGCGCGGGCCTTTTGCGGCAGCATCAAGGTGGCTGGTGGCATCGTCCAGCCAGCAATTGATCAAGGTCCACCTGGGTGAGGTGCCCTGGGTTCGGCCGCCTCTGTATGGGTGACTTCATACTTTCCGTAGTCGCACGAAACTTCCGCTCGAGATAGGAGGTGTAAGCGCTGAGCTTATCTGAGACGAAATCTCCGTCGGTGATCGGCGGTGTCGCGTTTGTGTTCAGCACATACCATTCTCCGGTTGTGCAGTGCCGGGCCATTTCCGCGCCAGCGACGTAGTATCCCATTAACGATGCCGCTTGGATTGCAAGGTGCCGGGCGTGTGGGTCGAATGTCGCAGAGTCGATCAGTGCTGCATGTTTTTCTGCTGGGATTGCCGGGCGGGCGGGCTGGCCTGGCCGAGTCTGAGCGGCTTGCCTATGACGATCGGCACCTGACCGCCCATGATCAAGAGTTGATACGAGACATCGGCAGGGATGAATTCCCGTGCGAGGAATACGGCACGAGCCAGGCCGCCGGCGCGCAGCCGTGCGGCGAAGGATGGCTCTCCCGTGATCAGGGAGTCCTGTCCGCCTCCCCCGCCTTTCAGCGTGGTGAGAATGAAAGGGAGACCGAGTTGGTCCGCCAGGTCAGGATAGGCGGTCCCCAGAAGGCAGGGTGGCAGGTACCTGGCGGCTGGCACGGGTATCCCGGCTTGCGCGAACCGGACGTACTGAAGCAGCCTGGTGGGCGCGCCGATGCCTTCCATATTGACCGCTTCCACTCCCTGGTGGAGCAGATAGGCGGCCACCGCGTTTAGCAGTATCCCAGTTGGATTGGGAAAGGATACGATCTGCACGAAGCTGAAATCTTCCAGGTCCCAGCCGCTTACGGTCTCATGTACACGGACCGAGCCTGTTTCGATTGTGAATGCCAGCTCGCCAATGCTGCGGGATACCGCCAGTAACTCGCCACCCCAGAGCCCGCCCTCGCCTTTTACAAGCTCCGCGCCGTTCAGGATCAAGGCAGGCCGGGGCGTAGACGAGCCCGCCTCGAGGCAGCCTGGGCCGCAAACTGCCCTGGTTCCTGGAGCGGCCATTTACTGACCGCCCTTCTGCACGTTCTCCCTTATCATCGTGGCAGCTCGTCTCTCGAATTCTTCAGGGTTGACTTCTTCTTCGTCTTCGTCGAACCCGAGTTGTGCTTTCAGCGCACGATCGATATCGTCGAGCACGTCATCTGTAATCGCTGAGACCTCATTATCCGGCTTTGGCTTTGCAGCCTGATCTGGAGCGCCAGCCGGATTTTCTTCCTCGCGTTGCCGCCCAGGCCGATTAGCGCGCTGTTCAGACATGGGACATCCATCCCTTTCTTCCGCTACCCGCACCGCTGCCCCTCAGGTCGCGGCGTGACGGTCAGCGGCGAACACCGCGTCGTGATCGCGCTGTTAGCCGTAATACGGGCAGACGTCCGAATGCCTTCATCTCGCTCATGAGGAACGGTTTGATCACATGCTCACTGCCACGGCGCGTGCGCAAACCGCCGTCAATTCCAGTGGACAGCCGAAACCGCAAGAGGTGAGCGCCTATAAGCAGGGGCAACAAGGGGATCAAAGATGTCAGCCAGTGCGATGCCGACCGCGAAACGCCGCGCCGTGTCCTCGTTAGCCGCCTCTCCCCATTTCGCCCGACGTGGAAATAGCGATCGTGCTCCTGCCTCAGCCTGGTGGCCCGACGGGCGGCGGGAGTAATACCGCCCGCCGGGCTGCTTGAAATGTCGGCGGCGCGCCGCAGTAGACCCGGCCTGGCTCCAGGCCCCTGTCGCGAACTAGTATCATACATGGCTGTTATGTATTGCAAGTAGCTACTGAGAAAATGCTTGCCCGGTTACCCGTCCCGGGCGCCTGTCCGGGAATGCCCGCAGGTGAAGACTGATGGATCGGCCCAGCATCGGCCGGCGCCGGTGGCACGTCGTGGTGCGATTATCAGCAGTGCGGGGCGTCGAGGCCGATGGGAGGGGCCGCGGTGCCCCACGGCGGGACAGCATCCCGGTCGGGGGGTGTGCTGTCCCGCAGGGCGGCAGCCTTCCCGAGCTGATCCAGCACCCGCATGTCCATCACGTCCCACTGCTCATCGCCGGAAGGCGCGCCGGCGGGTCCCGGGCCGTTGCCGAGGCGACGGCCGGGAAGCTCGCGCAGGAGGATGCGCGGGGCGGTCTGGGCAGAGTCCACCCGCAGCACCTTGAAGCTGCTGCCGGAACCGAATATCACCTCGTCCGGGCGGGACCGGACCTCCAGGGCCGAGATCCGCTTGGCTGTCTCCGACCAGATCACGAAGTGGCCATGGCCGTTGCAGGAGACCGCCGGCGAAGACGTCGCGATGATGAACGAGGGCTCCACCACGATCTGGCCGCTCAGGTACGCGTCAGCGCCGTCGCCCGGCAGGTTCGCCGGATAGTACACAGCGCCACGGAACGACGGCAGCCGCCGCAGCCCGCAGGCGGCACAGGCCAGCCGCGCCTGGTGCCACATCTCCGGATGCTCACCCGTGTCCTGCCCCGAACGGTAGCTGGCCAGCAGGTCGAGCAGCGCGGCGAAATCGATGAGGACCGCTTCCTCGGAGTCGGCTGTGGCCGCCCGGAGGCCAGGTCGCTGGGAGAGGATCCGGCGGACAGCCACGGCGAACCTGTGGAATTCTGGCGACGACTCGCGGTACAGCTTGCGGTCCTCCGTCAGGGATTGCGGGTCGCGTTTCGGCGGCACGATCCGGCCGGCAAATCCTGACGGGGCGGCCGGTGCGGTCGGTCCCGGTGCGATATCCGCCGTGGCTGGCCCGGTTGCCGTGGGCGCCACCGCGGCGGCTGGCTCGGTGGTCGTCGGCGTTATCGCTGCGGTGGCTGGCTGGGTGGCGGTGGGCGGGTGCTGCTCGGTGGTCGTCGGCGTTATCGCTGCGGTGGCTGGCTGGGTGGCGGTGGGCGGGTGCTGCTCGGTGGTCGTCGGCGTTATCGTCGCGGCGGTCGGCTGGGTGGCCGTCGGCGGCACCGCCGCGGCCGTCGGCGGACCGGACTGGCTGGTGGCCGAGGATGCGCTCGCCGTGGCGCCCGGCCCGGCCGGTGCGGCGGCTGGGTACCGCCTGGCTTGGCCCGACGGCGAGAAATGCTGCCAGCCCGCGCCAGCGCGCTGGCCGTCGGGCACGGCACGCAGCCGGCCGTCGGGTGTCGCCGTCCAGGCTGCGGTGGGCGCGCTGATGCGACTGCCCATCGCGTCGGCGAGGCTCTGGGCGTACGACTGTCGGCCGCCTGCACCCGCGCCGGACAGGACGATCCGCAGGCTCGGCGTGGCCTCTCCGGGCAGCCGCTGCAGCACCGCCTCCAGGTCCTGCCTCGCGGCCGGGCTGTCGGCATCCCCGGCCGCGATGATCGATGCCTGCGCCGGGTCAGGGATGATGCTGCGCGCCGTCGCGGCCAGGCCGCGCTGAGGCTGCCCGCGATCATCGGATTCCTTCCGGTAGACGGCCAGGCCCGCGGCCACCTGCTCGGCGATGAGTCCGGGGGCCAGCCCGGAAAGGTCCGCCTGGCCCAGCGCCCGCTGCCAGCTGGGGACCGGGTAGAGCGGTCCCATCGGCTGTCCCGGCGGA
>Ga0335074_10015957_pt1 | contig 10569 bp, 9 predicted proteins | sample Lox_Sample_23_FD_206715 | JGI IMG/M metagenome (GOLD analysis project Ga0335074, IMG submission 206715) | Soil microbial communities from Loxahatchee National Wildlife Refuge, Florida, United States - Lox_Sample_2.3 | ecosystem: Environmental > Terrestrial > Soil > Wetlands | place: USA: Florida...
TTAACGCCGGGCTGAGCGGCGGGCGGCAGAAGAAAAAGACCTCGCGGAAAAGCTCGGAGAGACCTTCCCTGTCCCGCCGATGTACCTGCCGCACTATGACGGCATCCTGGCCGAGGGCGCGGGCCCGAGCGAGCTGACCGCCGCGGGCCGAGATACGAGACAAGCGACGGTATCGGAGGTTACCGGTGCCTGAGTTCCTCAACTCCGTCAAGGGCTTCGGCGTCACCTTCATGCAGATGTTCAAGAAGGTCGACACCGTCGAGTACCCGGAAGTAAAGCTGCCGACCGCGCCGAGGTTCCACGGGCGGCATCAGCTCAACCGGTGGCCGGATGGCCTGGAGAAGTGCATCGGGTGCGAGCTATGCGCCTGGGCGTGCCCGGCCGACGCGATCTACGTCGAGGGCGGCAGTAATACCGAGGAGGAGCGGTACTCACCTGGCGAGCGGTACGGTGCCGTTTACCAGATCAACTACCTGCGCTGCATCCTGTGCGGCTTGTGCGTCGAGGCGTGCCCGACCAGGGCGCTGACGATGACCAACGACTACGAGCTTGCCGATGACAACAGGGAGAGCCTGATCTGGACCAAGGAGCAGTTGCTTGCGCCGCTCAAGCCGGGCATGGAAGCGCCGCCGCATCCGATGCTCCTCGGCAAGGACGAAGAGGACTACTACCGCCAGGGGCCGAAATTCGAGGCCGCGCAGGCCGAGGGCGGCGACGTACTCGGCGCCATGGTCCGCGATGTCGAAGCCGACGTCGATGCGCAGACGGGAGACGACCGGTGAGCCATCAGCTCCTGCTGGCGTCGCCAGGCAGTAACTTCACCGAGCTGGCGGCCTGGTGGATCCTGGCCATCGTCGCGGTCGGCGCGGCGCTAGGCATGATCTTCACCAGGAGAGCCGTGCACTGCGCGGTCCTGCTCGCGGTGGTCATGCTGATCCTCGCCGCGATGTACGCGATGCAGGGAGCGCCGTTCCTGGCCTTCGTGCAGGTGATCGTCTACACCGGCGCCGTGCTCATGCTGTTCCTCTTCGTCATGATGATCGTCGGCATCAGCTCCGCCGACTCGATCATCGAGACAATCAGGGGCCAGCGGTTCTGGGCCGCGCTGGCCGGGATCGCACTGCTCATCCTGCTTGTGGTGGCCGTAGGGCACGCGGCGATCGGGCCTGCGGCGCCGTCGGGCCCGAGGAACAGCTCGGCGAACGTGACCGACCTTGCCGCGCTGATCTTCACCAAGTACGTCTTTCCCTTCGAGGTCACCAGCGCCCTGCTGATCACCGCGGCGCTCGGCGCGATGGTGCTCGCTCACCGCGAGCGCACCGGTCCCAAGCCGACCCAGCGGATGCTGTCCAGGCAGCGGATCGCCAGCGGGCGCCCTGCCCCGCTGCCGGGACCCGGCACTTATGCCAGGCACAACGCGGTCGACATGCCTGCCCTGCTGCCCGACGGCAGCACGTCACGGCTATCGGTCAGTGGTGTGCTCGCGAGCAGGGAAGCGGGCCGTCAGGGTGTTGCCACCGCCGAGCTTCTCGAACCTGGCGAGCCGGTGCAGATCATCGAGGCCGGTCCCGATGAGGACGCCGATGATCAGCCCGCCGACCTCGACGAGCTGGATGAGGAGAAACTGTGATTAGCCCGGCGCACTATGTCGCGCTCGCCGCGATCCTGTTCGTCATCGGCGGCGTCGGCGTGCTCATCCGCAGGAACGCGCTCGTGGTCTTCATGTGCGTCGAGCTGATGCTGAACGCGGTCAACTTGTCGTTCATCGCGTTCTCCCGGCTGCACGGAAACCTCGACGGGCAGGTCATCGCCTTCTTCGTGATGGTGGTCGCCGCTGCGGAGGTTGTCGTCGGGCTGGCGATCCTGACGTCGATTTTCCGGACACGCAAGTCGGCGTCGGTGGACGACGCCAGTTTGCTTAAGTACTGACCTTCGCCGCTGACGGCGAACCCGAGTATTGGAGTGGTAGCAGTGACGGGCTCCCTTGCGCTGACCACGCTGCCCGCGACCGGAGCGGCGCACGCCGCCTGGCTGTTGCTGGCGTTCCCCGGCTTCGGTGCGCTGGTCCTGCTGGTCGGCGGCAAGCGCACCAACGCCTGGGGGCACTGGCTCGCCGTGCTCATGTCGCTGGCGTCGTTCGCTTACGGCTGCGTGCTTTTCGCGCAGCTACTTGGCAGGCCGGCCAGTCAGCGCGGATTTGACCTCCATGTGTACTCGTTCATTCCGCCGATCGGCCGGTTCGTTGTGCCGCTCGGCATCAGGATCGACCCGCTTTCGATTTGCTTCGTGCTGCTGATCACCGGTGTCGGGTCGCTGATCCACATTTACGCGGTCGGGTACATGGCCGCCGATCCTGACCGCCGGCGGTTCTTCGGGTACATGAACCTGTTCATCACCGCGATGCTGCTGCTCGTCATCGCCGACAACTACCTGGCCTTGTACGCGGGCTGGGAAGGCGTGGGCCTGGCGTCCTACCTGCTGATCGGGTTCTGGTACTACAACCCGGCTCCGCCGGTCGCGGCGAAGAAGGCATTCATCGCCAACAGGGTCGGTGACGTGGGCCTGTCACTGGCGATCATGCTCATGTTCGCCCAGTTCGGCTCGGTCAGCTTTACCGGCGTGTTCAGCCAGGTCCACTCGGCTCGCCCTGGCACGATCACCGCGCTCGGCCTGCTGCTCCTGCTCGGCGCCTGCGGCAAGTCGGCGCAGTTGCCGCTGCAGTCCTGGCTGCTCGACGCGATGGAGGGCCCGACCCCTGTCTCGGCGCTAATCCACGCGGCGACGATGGTGACCGCTGGCGTCTACCTGATCGTCAGGTCCGCGCCGATCTTCAACCTGTCGTCTGATGCCCGCCTTGTCGTCACGATCGTCGGCGCGGCGACGCTGCTGTTCGGCGCGATCATTGGTTGCGCGAAAGACGACATCAAGAAGGCGCTCGCCGGGTCGACGATGAGCCAGATCGGTTACATGATGCTGGCCGCGGGTCTCGGACCGGTCGGCTACGCGCTGGCGATCGCGCACCTGCTCTCGCACGGCTTCTTCAAGGCCGGGCTGTTCCTCGGAGCCGGGTCGGTCAAGCACGAGATGGACGACGAGGTCGACATGCGCCGGTTCGGCGGCCTGGCGACGGTCATGAAGATCACGTTCGTGACGTTCGCCTTCGGGTACCTGGCGATCATCGGCATCTGGCCGTTCTCCGGGTTCTTCACCAAGGACCCGATCATCGACGCCGCTTACGCCAAGGGCGGGACTTCCGGCGCGATTCTCGGCACCGCGGCCTTGATCGGGGCCGCGATCACCGCCTTTTACATGACGCGAGTCATGCTCATGACGTTCACGGGGAAACGGCGCTGGGATGACCACGTGCACCCGCATGAGGCCCCGCCGATCATGACCGGGCCCATGGTGATCCTCGCGATCGGATCGCTGTGCGCCGGCGGATTCCTGATGATCGCCAACCGGCTGATCAACTTCCTGGCTCCCGTCGTGGGCACGCCGCCGCTGTCTCACGGCTTCTTCACCGTCACCAGCATCATCTCGCTGGCGCTCGTCGTCGCCGGCGCCGTCGTGGCCTGGCTGATCTACGGGCGGCGAGATGTTCCCGTCACGGCTCCGCGCGGGAGCCTGGTCACGGTCGCCGCCCGCAAGGACCTCTACGGCGACGCGATCAACGAGTCACTGCTGATGCGGCCGGGGTCGTGGCTGACCAGGCTGTCTGTGTATTTCGACACTCAGGGCATCGACGGGATCGTGAGGTCCGTCGCGGCCGCGATGGGCGGAAGTTCGGGCCGGGTACGCAAGGTACAGACCGGGTTCGTACGCTCCTACGCCCTGTCCATGCTCGTCGGCGCCGTGCTCGTTGTCGGTGCCCTGCTTCTGGTGAAGCTCTAGGTTACGGTGAGGCGCTGATACTCCCATGAGCAACTTTCCCTGGCTCACCGTCGCCGGCGTCGTACCGCTGGCCGGCGCCATCGCGATCGGCCTGACTCCCGGCCAGTCGGCACCAGGCGGTGCGGCCGACCGGCGTGCACGCGACCTGCTCGTCAAGCGCATCGCGCTGGTATTCAGCCTGATCACGCTGGCCATCACGATCGCGATGGCGGTGCAGTTCAAGATCGGCGGCCCGAGGTTCCAGTTCACGCAGACCTATCAGTGGATCCCGCAGTTCGGCGTCCACTACGCGGTCGGAGCGGACGGCATCGCGCTGGTGCTGATCCTGATGACGACGGTGCTGATGCCCGTTGTCGTGCTTGCCTCGTGGAACGACGCCGAGGGAGCAGGCAACCCGGCAGGCGCGGCACCGCCGAAACGCAGCGCCAAGACCTATTTCATCTTGATGCTCGTGCTCGAGACCATGATGATCGGCGTCTTCGCGGCCACCGACGTTTTCTTGTTCTACGTGTTCTTCGAAGCAATGCTGATCCCGATGTACTTCATGATCGGCAGCTACGGAGTCGGGCAGCGCCAGTACGCGGCGGTCAAGTTCCTGCTGTACAGCCTGCTCGGCGGCCTGCTCATGCTGGTCGCGGTCATCGCGCTTTACGTGTACTCGACCTCGGGTGGCAAGCCAGGCACGTTCTTGTTCCTGCCGCTTACGCACCTGGTGCTGAGCGCGACCGTGCAGAAGTGGCTGTTCCTCGGATTCTTCATCGCGTTCGCGATCAAGGCGCCGCTCTGGCCGTTCCACACCTGGCTGCCTGACGCCGCTACGGCCGCCCAGCCTGGTGCGGCGGTCGTACTTGTCGGCGTGCTCGACAAGGTAGGCACGTTCGGGATGATCAGGTACTGCATTGACCTGTTCCCTTCCGGCGCGCACTATTTCACGCCGCTGATCATCGTGCTGTCGGTCATCGGCGTCTTGTACGGCGCGATCGTGGCGATCGGGCAGAAAGACCTGAAACGGCTGGTCGCCTACACATCGGTGTCGCACATGGGCCTGATCACGCTGGGAATCTTCGCGATGACCAGCCAGGGTCAGGTCGGCGCTACCTTCTACATGGTCAACCACGGCTTCGCGACCGGCGCGCTGTTCCTGATCGCCGGCTTCATGATCTCCCGCCGCAAGTCGCAGCAGATCGCTGACTACGGCGGCGTGCAGAAGGTCGCGCCGATCATGGCCGGGCTGTTCCTCGTGGCCGGCCTGGCCGGTCTCGCGCTGCCTGGCCTTTCTACCTTCGTCAGCGAGTTCCTCGTGCTGGTCGGCACCTTCACCAGGTACGAGGCGGCCGCGATCCTGGCCACGGCCGGCATCATCCTGGCCGCCATCTACATCCTGTGGATGTACCAGCGGACAATGACAGGTCCGGTGCAGCCTGAGGTCGCGTCGATGCCTGACCTCAAAGCCAGGGAACTGTGGGCGGTCGGCCCGCTGATAGCACTGATCATCGTGCTCGGCGTCTATCCCAAGCCGGTCATCGACGTGATCAACCCCGCAGTGCATTCCACGCTCGTTCAGGCGCATTCGGTCAACCCGGTGCCGCCTCATCCGGCGTCCAACCTCGCCCAGAAGGGTAACTAGCCGTGACCGCGAACGTCAGCGCGATCGCGCAGGTCATTTCTGCCCCGCACGTCATTCCGACACCGCACATTGAGTACGGGCAGCTCTCGCCGATGCTGCTGGTGTTCGGGGCGGCTCTCGCCGGAGTCCTTGTCGAGGCGTTCGCGCCCCGCCCGCTGCGCCGCACGCTGCACCTGGCGCTGACGCTCGGCGGACTCGCCGGGGCGTTCGTGCTCACGATCGCGGTGGCGCTGGACAACTCGATCTTCGGCGGCGGCGCTCCCGGCCGCATCGCGGCGGAGGGCGCGGTCGCCGTTGACCGCCCGACCCTGTTCATCCAGGGCACGATCCTGGTGCTCGCTTTCATCAGCGTGCTGCTGATCGCCGAGTCTTCGCATGAGGTCAGCGCGTTCGCGGCGCAGGCGGCGGCGGTACCTGGCAGCGCGGAGGAGCGAGAAGGCCTCATCGCCGGCATCAGTCACACCGAGGTCTATCCGCTCACGCTGTTCGCCGTAGGCGGGATGCTCCTGTTCCCTGCGGCGAACGACCTGCTCACCATGTTCGTCGCGCTCGAAGTGCTGTCGCTGCCGCTATACCTGCTGTGCGGCCTGGCCAGGCGCCGCCGGCTGCTCTCGCAGGAAGCCGCGATGAAGTACTTCCTGCTCGGTGCCTTCTCCTCGGCGTTCTTCCTGTTCGGCATCGCTATGCTCTACGGGTTCTCTGGCTCGGTACGGCTATCGGCCATCGCCGCGGCGGCGAGCGGTAACACGGGCAACGCGGTTCTGCTGTACACGGGCATCGCCCTGCTCGGCGTGGGCTTGCTCTTCAAGATCGGCGCCGTGCCCTTCCAGGCCTGGAAGCCAGACGTCTACCAGGGCGCTCCCACGCCCGTGACCGCGCTGATGGCCTCCTGCACGCTGGTCGCCGCGTTCGGCGCGCTTCTGCGCGTGTTTTACGTCGCGTTCGGGCAGCTCACCTGGGACTGGCGCCCCGCGCTTTGGGGAGTGGCGATCCTGACCATGCTCGGCGGCTCGATCATCGCGATCACGCAGACGGACGTGAAACGCCTGCTCGCTTACTCTTCGATCGCGCAGGCCGGGTACGTCCTCACCGGCGTGATCGCCGCGACCACGGCTGGCCTGTCGAGCAGCCTGTTCTACCTCGCTGCTTACGGCTTCGCGGCGATCGGCGCGTTCGCGGTGGTGACGCTGGTACGCGATCCGGGCGGCGAAGCCGATCACCTCTCAAGCTGGGCCGGGCTCGGCCGCCGGTCACCGCTCGTCGCAGGCGTGTTCGCCTTGTTCCTGATCGCCTTCGCCGGCATTCCGCTGACAAGCGGTTTCATCGGCAAGTTCGCGGTGTTCCAGGCCGCGGTCGGTGGCGGCGCGGTGGCACTGGTCGTGATCGGAGCGATCAGCAGCGCGATTCTGGCCTTCCCCTACGTCCGCGTCATCGTGCTGATGTTTTTCAGCGACCCGCCAGCAGAAGGACCTGTCGTGGTACGCCCGAGCGCCTTTACGGGCAGCGCGGTCGCGATCGGCGCCCTGGCGACCGTGGTTCTCGGGATCGTGCCTGAGCCATTGCTCAGGCTCGCTCACGACGCTGCAGCTCAGCTATTCGTCCGCTAATGCACCTATTGTCGGCCACGAGGTGGCCCGGCGGTATCGGCGTGGAAACCCAGTGCGCTTATGGTGGTGTTTACCCTCGCAATCGGCGACCGGGCCGTTGGCGGCAGGATAGCGATAGGGGATGAAGTGATCACCGTCGTTCCCGTGGCGCTATCCGACCCCGCGCTCGCCGGAGACCTGGCCTCCGGGCTGGTCCAGGTCGAGGACGGCATGCATGAGGCCGCGCTGGCGCAAGACGAGGTTCTGGCCGAAGCGTCGGCTTACGGAATCAACTCGGGCGGCAAGCGGTTCCGCGCCACGCTAGTCCTGCTCGCTGCGCATTTCGGCGATCCGCGCGACTCCCGCATCGTCCAGGCGGCGATCGCGATCGAACTTACCCACCTGGCCACCCTCTACCACGACGACGTCATGGACGAGGCCGAGGTCAGGCGCGGCTGGGAAAGCGCGAACTCCCGCTGGGCCAACTCGGTCGCCATCCTCACCGGCGACTATCTCTTCGCGAGGGCGTCGTCGATCCTCGCCGACCTCGGCACCGAGGCAGTGAAGATCCAGGCGGAGACGTTCAGCCGCCTCGTCGCCGGGCAGATCGCCGAGACAGTAGGCCCGAAGCCAGGACAGGACGCGGCCGAGCATTACATGGAGGTGATCACCGGCAAGACCGCATCGCTGATCGCTACGGCCGGGCAGTTCGGCGCGATGTTCTCAGGTGCGCCGCCCGAGTTGGTGTCCGCCGTCTCGGCGGCGTGCGCCGCGCTTGGAGTAGCCTTCCAGCTCTCTGACGACATCCTGGATATTACGAGCGAGTCGCTTCAGTCCGGCAAGACTCCCGGCACTGACCTGCGGGAGGGAGTCAGATCGCTCCCCGTCCTGCACGCACTCCGTACGGCTGGACCGCAGGACGCGCGGCTGGTCGAGTTGCTGAGCACCGACCTCAGCGACGCCGCGCTGCTTGATGAGGCACTCGGGCTGTTGCGCAAGCATCCTGGCATGGACCTCGCCCGTGCCGACGTCAGGCACTGGGCTAACCGGGCACGCGAGCTGATCGCGGCACTTCCCGATGTGCCCGCGAGGGCCGCGCTGGCCGAACTCTGCGACTTCATGGTCGAGCGCACCAGCTAGGGCTACGGGAACAAGCGCCGTGGGTACAGCGCTGTATTTCTCGCGGGGCGGCGCGCCGCCCCCCTAACGCGAAACGCTCGCGAGCGCCGGAGTGCGCCGGGCGGGGAGGAGTAGCTGTGGGACTGTTTGGCACCAACAAGACTCGGATGGTTGCCGCGGACCAGGCTCTGCGCGGTCGCTCAGAGCAGATGCAGGTTCCCGCGAAGCACGAGGTGCTCGGCACATCGCTGCTGCCGCCTTACCCGGCAGGCAGCGAGATCGCCGATTTCGCCCTTGGCTGCTTCTGGGGAGCCGAGCGCAAGTTCTGGCAGGTACCAGGGGTGATCACGACAGCCGTCGGTTACGAGGGCGGGTTCACTCCGAACGCGACCTACGAGGAGGTCTGCAGCGGCGGCACAGGTCACGCCGAGGCCGTCAGGGTCGTCTTCGACCCGAAGCTGGTCTCCTATCGCGACCTGCTCAAGGTCTTCTGGGAGTCGCACGACCCGACCCAGGGCATGCGCCAGGGCAACGACGCAGGCACTCAGTACCGGTCGGCGATCTTCTACCACTCACCCGAGCAGGAGGCCGCAGCCAAGGAGTCGGAAGCGGCATACCAGGACCAGCTCACCAAGTCAGGCTACGGGCACATCACGACCGAGATCAGCCCGGCCGGCGAGTTCTACTTCGCCGAGCCTTACCACCAGCAGTACCTGTCAGACGCGAAGAACCCTTACGGCTACTGCGGCCTCGGCGGCACCGGCGTGTCCTGCCCGGTCGGCGTGGTCCGCGCCGAGAGCTAACGTCCCGCCGGCCGGCGCAGCCCACCGGCGAGCAGCATCAGATGTCCACCGATGCTGCAGGCCGAGCCCCGCTTGCAGCATCAAGGTCCCAACGACGTCATAGGGACAGCATCAAGTGGCCACCGTAGTCGCTGGATCCGTCCCGCCAGCAGCAACGCGGTACCATCGACGTTGTCCAAGAGGCTCGTCGAAAGATAAGGCTTGCCGCGCCAAGAGTTCGCCGAGCGGATAGGCAGCCCGCGTGACTGGGACATTCCCTGAATGAGGTGGGGCTTGGGTGGAAATAGTCATCATGTGGGGAGCAGACATCTTTTAGCCGGCACGGTCGGCCTGGCCTTAGCGCTAGCCGCGTGCTCGTCATCGCCGGGCAGTTCGCTGTCGTCCGGGCATTCGTCCTTGACCAGCAGCCCGTCGCCGTCCGCGTCGGCAAGCCCAGCCTCGGCAAGCCCAGCCTCGGCAAGCCCAGCCTCGGCCAAGCCGGTGAGCTGGGCCGTCGCTACGTCGGCTGCTGCGGGCGGCGGGATGAAGGCGCTGATCGCGGCGGCGAAGCAGGAAGGCACGCTGAACGTCATCGGGCTGCCGCCTTCTTTCGCCAACTATGCCGCCATCATGCGGGCGTTCACCAAGCTGTACGGCATCAAGATCAACGCCAGCGATCCGTTCGGCACCAGCCAGCAGGAAATCGGCGCGGTAAAACGCGGCGGGCCGCAGGCGCCCGACGTGGTCGATGTCGAGGCACCGCTCGCGGCGGAGAACGCGAGCCTGTTCGCGCCCTACGAAGTGGCCACCTGGTCCGCGATCCCCGCTGACCAGAAGGCCGCGAACGGTGCCTGGGCGCAGGACTACGGCGGCTACATGTCGGTCGGTTATGACCCGACCAGGTACGGGAAGATCACGTCGGTCAGCCAGTTGCTCGGCCACAAGTTCGCCGGCTCGGTCGCTCTCGACGGCAGCCCCGCGCAGGCGCCTTCTGCGCTGGCCGGGGTGATGATGGCCAACCTCGCGCTCGGCGGGACGGCAGGCGACATCTCTGCGGGCGTAACGTTCTTCAAGAAGCTGGCCGCCGCGGGCAATCTCGTCTCTGTGCCCGCGACGACGCCGCTGACGATCAGGTCGGGGCAGACGCCGGTCGTCATCAACTGGGATTACCTCAACACTGCCAAGGTTGTCGGGCGGACGCCATCGACCTGGAAGCTGTTCATCCCGTCAGGAGCCGCGGTCGGCAGTTTCTACGCCCAGGCGATCAGCAAGAACGCGCCAGACCCGGCCGCGGCCAGGCTATGGGAAGAATTCCTTTACAGCCAAGCGCCAGGCGCCGGGCAGAACCTGTGGCTGAAGGGCGACGTCCGCCCGGTAGAACTCGCGGCCATGATGGCCGACCATAGCGCGAATGCCGCCGAGGCGGCTGCCTACCCAGCGATCAGCGGCACCGCCACTTTCCTGTCCGCGAGCCAGGAAGCCGCCGCGACTCACTACCTCCGATCTCACTGGGCTGGCGCGGCCGGCTAGTGCCTCGCTGGCGGAACCGGCTCATCGGGAACGC
>Ga0335074_10015958_pt1 | contig 10569 bp, 6 predicted proteins | sample Lox_Sample_23_FD_206715 | JGI IMG/M metagenome (GOLD analysis project Ga0335074, IMG submission 206715) | Soil microbial communities from Loxahatchee National Wildlife Refuge, Florida, United States - Lox_Sample_2.3 | ecosystem: Environmental > Terrestrial > Soil > Wetlands | place: USA: Florida...
TGGACGCGGTCAGATCAAGCAGTTCCCGGCCCGCTCGACGATGGGCGTCGAGCGCTTCCGTGTAGCGATTGGTTGTGAGATTCCAGGACGTGCGCCGCGCGAAGAAGCCAGCCATGCGAGAGCGATTATAAGCGCCGTGGCGTGAATTACCTCAGCGGCTGAAGTCGCCGCACTTTGACAACGTCTTTATGCGCTGCTGAAGCAGTGCTCCAGCCGATTTCCAGACAGACGCCCAGAGAACCAGACCTGTACGTCCGCATGTGAGCACAGTCACGGACGGAAAAGATGCGACGCTGAGAACATGGGTGGAGCACTGCTTCAGCAGTGCAGTTAATCGGCCCTCAGGAGACCGGCTTCAGCCGCTGAGGTATACATGGCCATCCCGCACCGCGGCGAAACTTCCTGCTCGACATACTTCGTCACTGCTGGAACCTTCAATAAGATTCATGTACTGCAGTCCGATCGCATGGCCGAGTTGTTTTGCAAAACTCTCTTCGGCTATCGGGATTCCGGAAAGCTCGCGCTCCATGGGTTCGTTGTGATGCCCAATCATGTTCATTTGCTCATCACGGTACCGGACGGCGTGACTCTAGAGCGGGTCATGCAATTGGTGAAAGGCGGGTTTTCCTTTCAGGCAGGGAAACTCTTTGGCATCCGCACAGCGATCTGGCAGAAGAGTTTCGTGGATCGACGCGTTAGGGACGCCTTCGAGTGCCTTCGCTTCAAGAACTACATCCACCAAAACCCTGTTCGGGCAGCATTGGTTGGCAAGCCTGAAGAGTATCCGTTCTCTTCAGCTAATCCCCAATTCAAAATGGATGGTTTACTTCAGCGGCTAAAACCGCCAGCATTTGAAAATGTCTTTATGCACTGCTGAAGCAGTGCTCCACCCAGAACCGCTTTCAACTCCACACCTGTGCCTGTGATGTATGCTTAGCTTAATGGGGGACACCATAGTCGGTGGCCCAGATACAGCGGTTGAATCCATTATGTGTAAGTGCATCAGTGCCCCAAATTGGTGGATCGCCATAGGACTACATTAAACAAAGGCAAAGAGAGACCTGCCTCATCTGGTCCAATTTCGCGACACTATATGCGGTCACCAGAAAAGTGGAAGAAGGCAAAGATCCGGGTTCACGCGATTTGCGCATGACTCCCGAAGAGATTCGGAAATATTTGTAAGCTGAATTTGACTCCACTAAATAGGTTAGCTCTTATTTCGCCACAACTTCCCGCTGTGGCTTCCAGCGCAGCACCGGCTTGCGAGCGGCTCCGACTTCATCCAGACGCGAGATGCGCGTGTTGTACGGCGCATCGGCGATGATCTCCGGATTCTCCTCGGCCTCCTGCGCGATCGCCTTCATCGCGTCGATGAACTGGTCGAGCTCTTCCTTCGATTCGCTCTCGGTCGGCTCGATCATCAGCGCCCCCGGCACCACCAGCGGAAAGCTGACGGTATAAGGATGGAAGCCGTAATCGATCAGCCGCTTCGCAATGTCGCCGGTGCGGACGCCTTTGCCAACCTGCCGCCGGTCGCTAAAGACCACTTCGTGCATCGTCGGCGTGGTGTACGGCAGATCGTAAATTCCTTCCAGCTTCTTGCGAATGTAGTTGGCGTTAAGCACGGCGTCTTCGGTTGTCTGCCGCAGACCATCAGGACCATTGGCCATGATGTACGCCAACGCCCGTACGTGCATTCCGAAGTTGCCATAGAACATGCGCACGCGGCCAATCGATTTAGGGCGGTTGTAATCGAAGCCGAGCGTGCCATCCTGCTTCTGAATCACCACTGGCGCAGGCAGGAACGGCTCCAGCATCTTCTTGCAGGCGACCGGGCCGGAGCCGGGACCGCCGCCGCCGTGCGGCGTGGAGAAGGTTTTGTGCAGGTTGAGGTGCATGACGTCGGCGCCAAAATCACCCGGCCGGACCTTGCCCACCAGAGCATTCATGTTCGCGCCATCCATGTACAGCAGCGCGCCCTTGGCGTGCAGCACGTCGGCGATCTTATGGATCTCCTGCTCAAAGACGCCCAGCGTGTTGGGATTGGTCAGCATCAGCGCGGCGACATCTTCGTTCACCTGCGCTTCCAGCGAAGCAATGTCCACCATTCCAGCCGAATTCGACTTGAGATTTTCGACCGTGTAGCCGGACATCGCTGCGGTCGCGGGATTGGTGCCATGCGCAGAGTCGGGGATCAGAATCTTCTTGCGCGGATTGCCGCGCGACTCCAGATACGCGCGCACCATCAGTATGCCAGTAAGCTCGCCATGCGCGCCCGCCGCGGGCTGCAGCGTGATCGCGTCCATGCCGGTGATCTCGATGAGCTGTTCGCTCAGCATCTTCAGGATGCGCAGCGCGCCCTGGCTGATACGCTCCGGCTGATAGGGATGGGCCTCCGCCAAACCCATCAGCCGCGCGACGTATTCGTTCACACGCGCGTTGTATTTCATCGTGCACGAACCGAGCGGATACATGCCGTGATCGACCGCATAGTTCCACGTCGAAATGCGCGTGTAGTGGCGAATGATTTCGATTTCGCTGACCTCCGGCATCTCACCAAGGCTTTCGCGCGCCTGGCCGCCGAGCAACTCGTCCGGATCGACCGCGGGCACGTCCAGCGGCGGTAGCCTGTAAGCCTTTTTGCCGGGCGACGACTTCTCAAAGATCAGGCCTTCGTTCTGGCTGATGTGGGTGGTGGCTTTGCGGATCTTCTCGTTCGGGTTCACAGCGCCACCTCCTTCGCAGCCGCGTCAATCGAGGCTTTGGTCGTGGTCTCGGTGCAGCACCACAGCGCTGCGTTGTTCAGTTCGGAATAAAACTTCTTCAGCGGGAAACCTCCGATGATCTGCTTGCCCAGCAGGTGGTCGTTGATCGTGTAGGGATCGTTCTTGGTCTGGATGACGAACTCGTTGAAGCGCGGCGCGCCTTCGAAGAGCAGCGTGGCGCCCGCTTTCTTGAACTGCTCGGCGGCGTAGTGAGCCTTGGCGAGGTTCTGCGTGGCCAGCTCCTTCAATCCTTCGCGGCCGTAGACGCTCATGAAGATGCCGCACATCAGCGCGACCAGTCCCTGATTGGTGCAGATGTTGGAAGTCGCCTTCTCGCGGCGAATGTGCTGCTCGCGGGTGGAGAGCGTCAGCACGAAGCCGCGCTTGCCATTCCGGTCGCGGGTCTCGCCGACCAGGCGACCGGGCATCTGGCGCACCAGCCGGTCGCGAGTTGCCATAACACCGCAGTACGGGCCGCCGAATCCCAGGGGCACACCGAATGACTGGGCTTCTAGGCTGACGATGTCGGCCTCGGCCGGCGGCTTTACGATGCCGAGCGAGACGGCTTCGGCGATCGAGACGATCAGCAGCGCACCTTTGCTGTGCACGATATCAGCGATGGCGGCGACATCTTCGATGGTGCCGAAGAAGTTGGGGGACTGGATGAGCACGCCGGCAGTTTCTTCGTCGACGGCCATGTCGAGCGTGTCGAGATCGATGCGGCCGTTCTTCGCATAACCGAACGTCGAGATCGGCATACCCTGATAGCGTGTGTAAGTTGTGATGACTTCGCGGTACTCAGGATGGACGGTCAGCGCGACTGCGCCCTTCGATTTGCCGGTGATGCGTGCGGCCATCATAAGCGCTTCAGCCGCTCCGGTCGAGCCGTCGTACATAGACGCATTCGCGACGTCCATGCCGGTTAGCTCGCAGATCATTGTCTGGAATTCAAAGATCGACTGCAGCGTGCCCTGCGCGATCTCCGGCTGATAGGGCGTGTAGGCGGTGAAGAACTCGCCGCGTGAGATCAGCGCATCGATGACTACGGGCCGGTAATGCGAATAGGCGCCGGCGCCGAGGAACGTAGCGTAGCCTTGCGCGCTGTTGGCGGCGCGCTGGCGGAAGAATTCCACGATCTCACTCTCGGCATACTGGCGTGGGATGTTGAGATCGCCCTTCAGGCGATATTCAGCGGGGATAGCATCAAATAAGTCATCAATGGATTTCGCGCCGATCTCGTGCAACATGAGCTCGCGATCGGACTGCGATTTAGGAAGATAGCGCATGGGTACCTGTAACTTTCCTGGGCGTAAAGAGTAATGAATCTGTAGCTGCTGAGGCGAGGAAGAATCTCAAGTAGGTAGCCGTCGTGCGATTTGGAACGCCGCAGCGCTGCGCAAACGAATCTACGAATAAAGACTGCCGTCCCTACGGGACTCCATTCCCAACCTTCGTACTACCCAGCACTCCGGCTTCGCCTGCGTGCTGGGCTAAGCTGTTCCTCGCCTAGTCGCACCTGGTACCAACAACCATGTCGATGAAACCCGATCATGATCGCCAAGCACGAACCCGCTCTTGCCAATCGCTAATTGCTGCCTTTAGTGCGCGCCTTCTTCGGCGATGAACTTCTCGTAGTCCGCGGCCGAAAGCAGCTGGCCAGCCTCCCCGGCAGCCTTCAGCTTTACCTTAATCATCCACGTCGAGTTGGCGTCCTTGTTCACCTGCTCGGGCGCGGTGTTCAGCGCTTCATTGACTTCCGTCACTGTTCCGGAGACCGGCGCGAACAGATCAGACACAGCTTTCACCGATTCAACCGAGCCGAATGTCTTGCCAGCGGCGATTTCCGTCCCGACTTTGGGCAGCTCAACGAAGACGATGTCGCCCAGCGAGTTCTGCGCGTAATCCGTAATGCCGACAGTGCCGGTGTTGCCATCAATCTTCAGCCACTCGTGTTCTTTCGTGTACTTGTAATCCACGGGATAAGCCATTCGCAATCCTCCTGGGCACCGGATGGTGCGTCGGCAAAAAGTATTAGATGATGACAGACGAAAATCGAACTACGACTGCTTTTTCGGACGTTTATAAAACGGCGTCGGCACGATCTTGCATTTTACCGGCGTGCTCCGGCACTGGACATTCACTTCATTGCCAATCTCGGACTGCTCGATCGGGACGTACGCCAGCGCGATGTTCTTCTTGAGGAACGGCGCGTACGATCCGCTGGTGACATATCCAATTTCCTTGCAATTGAGATCCATCACCTGATAGCCGTCGCGCGGAATTCCGCGGTCAATCGACTCTAACCCGACTAGCGTGCGCTTGATGCCGACAGCTCTGGTGCGTTCCAGCGCGTCGCGGCCGAGGAACTCACCCTTCTCCATCTTCAAGAAGCGCTCCAACCCGGCTTCCCAGACATTGATCGACTCGGAAATCTCATGCCCGTACAGCGGCAGCTTGCCTTCCAATCGCAAGGTATTGCGAGCTCCTAAACCGCAGGGCACGATGCCAAACTCCCTGCCGGCCTCCAGCACTTCGTTCCACACGCGCGCGCTGGTCTCTTCATCGGTGGGAACGTAAATCTCGAAGCCATCTTCGGCGGTGTATCCGGTGCGCGCGATCAGGATGTTTTTCAGGCCGCAGACCGTGCCGTGGGTGAACCAGTAAAACTTCACCTTCGACAAGTCGGCGTCCGTGAGCTTCTGCAGCGTGTCGACGCCCTTCGGTCCCTGAATCGCAATTTGCGTGTAGTCGTCGCTCAGGTTCTCGACCTTACAGTTGAACTGACGGGTGTTATCGGCGACCCAGTTGACGTCCTTCTCGCGCGTGCCGGCGTTGATCACCAGCATGTAATCTTCTTCGCCCAACCGATGCACGATGACGTCGTCAACGAACGTCCCTTCGGGGTACAGCATCGCCGAGTAACGGCATTGCCCGATGCCCATGCCCGCGGCGTCGTTCATGGTTACGTGCTGCACGGCTTCGAGCGCCTGCGGCCCGGAGATGCGGATGTCGCCCATGTGACTCACGTCAAAGACGCCAACGCCGGTGCGCACTGCCAGATGCTCTTTCGTCAACCCGCCGGCGGACGGATACTCGACCGGCATATCCCAGCCGTTGAAATCGACCATCTTGGCGCCCATCTGGCGATGGACAGCGTTCAAAGCAGTCTTGCGAACGGGTGTGGCGACCTGGGTATCAGAAGACAATTGGGATCCTTCGGCGCACCGATCACCCCAGAGCCGCAAAAGCGGCGCCTCTGGGGGCCCCGGGGAATGGCGCGATCAAGGTTGGTGCAACTGAGTACGGTAACACGCGCGATTTTCGACGGTCAACGGACACCGTCACAGTCTACTTGTGACGTTGGGCGTAGACCTGGGATGTCAATTGCGGCTGCGAATTTCGGCTGCAAAATCGCGTGTCCACAATTTAAACAGTTACGAAAGTACAACAGCTTCCCACTCTGACATTGTCCTTTCGTGCTGACGAAACCCGCCACTATCACAGACCACAGCGCGCGATCCTTTTCAAGATAAAAAGCAGCTACTGCTAACAGGGCGTTCCTTATGCGGTCCTTTTCCGGTTTGGTACTTCGCACTCGCTCTCATAGGTGCTCCTGCCTATCATTCGCTCTGGTGTTCTGCATTGGTCTCGCCCTTCTGCTGCTGCCACCGATCTGTGCCCAGAACGGGGTCACCTCGTTGCAAGGCATCATCGAAGACGCCAGCGGGGCTCGCATTCCGTCGGCCGTCATTATGATCACCGACCCGTCGCGCGGCTTCCATCTCGACGCCAAGACCGATGACCAAGGGACCTTTAATTTCGGCATGTTGCCGCCCGGGCGCTATGACGTCAGCGCCTCCGCACCGGGCATGGCAACCAAGACAAGCCATGATGTGGAACTGCTGGTGGGCGGCGTTTCCGTAGTCCATCTGCGACTGGCTCCGGTGGCGCCCACGCAAACGATTACGGTCAGCGCTGCGCCAGTTGCCATCGAGACGCAAAGCGGCGAGGTCTCGAATGTCGTGACGCAGTCGGAGATCGGTGGGCTTCCATTGAACGGCCGTCGCTTCACCGATCTGGCTTTGCTATCCCCGGACGTGATCCCGGACCCGCGCGGGCAGACGTCGGATTCTAATGGCGACCTGTCAGTGGGAGGAGTTCGCGGATTTCAAAACAGTTTCCTGGTTGACGGCACGGACGACAACAATTCCTTCTTTGCGCAAGCACGCGGTGGCTATCGCGCGCCGTATCAGTTCAGCAACGAGGTAATCCAGGAGTTCCGCGTTTCGAAAAACTCCTATAGTGCGGAGCTGGGGCGCTCAGGTAGCGCCGTGTTCAACGTCGTCACAAAGTCGGGGACGAACAACTGGCACGGCACCAGCTTCTACTACCTGCGCGACCGCACCTTCGACGCGCAACAACCTTATGCCACCAGCCAGCCGGACGATCGCCAGCAGCAGTTCGGGGGCACGCTGGGAGGGCCGATCCGCAAAGACCGCATCTTCTTTTATGCCGGATTTGATCAGCATCTGCTGACGGTGCCGTCGGTCGTCCAGTTTGCAAATGGAGCGAGTGTCATCGTTCCACAACCCACCGATTACGACTACACCGACAAGTCGCTGGTCTTCGCAGCAGCGCAGAAGCTGAACAGCATGGGTGGCAGCTACCCCACGACGATGCAAGGCAATGCGGGCTTTGCCAAGGTCGACTTCAATCTTTCGTCCAAGCAATTGGCCTTCGTGCGTGTCAGCACCTCGCACCTGACAGGAACCAACAATGTGTTCTTCGACCCATCCAGTCCGATTACGGGATATGCAGAAACGGCAAACGGAACAGAGGCGGTACAGACAGAGAGCGTTGCTGCGGCGCTGATGAGTTCGTGGACGAGTCGGCTGGCCACCAATTTGCGCGTGCAGTTCTCGAACGATGTGCAGGACTTCCTGTCCAACTCCAATCAGCCTTGGACTAAGATTTATGACCTGATGGAAGGCTTCGGTGGCTCCAGCACGCTGCCTCGAGATACGATTGAGCATAAGCTGAACATCGCCGAAACTGTCAGCTATGACACCGGCCGGATCCATTGGAAGTTCGGGGCAGACTTCATTCAGGCGTGGACCTACAACTACTATCCTTATCTTTTTGACGGCGAATATTACTTTGACAACGTGAAGGTCAATCCCTGGACCTATCAGCCCATGGAGTATGGCGAGCCGCTGTCGCCCTTGCGCGCCTATGCGCATGGCGTAGCTCGTTACTACATGCAGGATTTCGGCGATGCCGTCTCGCACCCCGATTCCCGCTTCTATGCCGCGTTCATGCAGGACACGTTCCAGCTCACCCGAAACTTCACCTTGAACGCTGGCATTCGTTACGACCTGCAAACGTTCGAGCCCGGCCCGCTAATCAGCAATCCGTTGTACCCGGCATCGGGAAAACTTCCCCCCAATGGGAATAACTTCTCACCCAGGATCGGCTTCGCCTACTCGATTGGCGAGAAGCGCACCACCGTGATTCGCGGCGGCGGCGGCTTGTTTTATATGCCCATTCCTGCGATGTATGTCTCGCAGATCGCGATGGACAATGGAATCCAGGAAAGTCAGGTTTTCCTTAACCTGATGATTCCCGCCCAGGCGGCATTGTTCCCCACCTATCCTAGTCCCCTGGTGAACTGTTCCCCTGGAACCATCGTTTGCAGCCCGCCAAAATCGCTGGCTGGACAGTTGACCACAGACATCTCTGCCTTTGCTCCCAATTTCCAGACGCCCTACACGGAGCAAGGTAACCTCACCGTGCAGCATGAGTTTGGCCGCAACGTCGTGGCAACGGTGAGTTACGCCTATGTGCATGGCTTGCACGAAATACGTTCGCTGGATGTAAACCTGCCGGCGCCGACGATTGTCGACTATCCCGTCTACAACGACACCGGTACGGTTTTGTTGGGGATGTACCCGGTCGCATCTTTTTCCACGTGGCAGACCATGCCTTCCATTACGTGCCCTTATCCTCCGTGCATCAATCCCGTGCAGCGCCCCGATCCAGAGCTGGGTGCCATCAATTCTTTTCAGAGTGCAGCCAGCAGTATTTACAACGGCATGACCGTCTCGATCAAGCGGCAACTGACTCATGGCATGTACTTCCAGGTTGGGTATACGCTGGCCAAAGCAATGGATGATGGACCGGATGCCTTGGTGGTGGGACGATCGGGCAATGTTCAGAACTCATATGCCACCAGTGCGGAGTGGGGGCCGAGTGTTAACGATCAGCGAAATCGCTTTGTCGCGGGATTCGTCGCGGAGCCCAAGTTTCACTTCGATCAAGGAGCGCTAAAAACGCTGACCAACAACTGGAAACTTTCCAGCGTCATCACCGCAGGCTCGGGACGGCCGATCAACGCGACCATCGCCGGCGATCCCAATGGCGATGGTGACATCTATAATGATCGCCTGCCCGGGTACACCAGGAATGCATTCATTGGTCCTGATTACTTCAGCACCGATATGCGGCTGACACGAACCATCCGCTGCGGCGATCATGTGGTGTGGAATTTGATCGCCGAGTCCTTCAACGTATTCAATCGCACCAATGCGCGAGTGCAGATCAGCGACGATGGCTACTACAACTCAGCGGGAGAATTTGTCCAGTACACGACAACGGTCAATGGCAAGCTGTATCCGGGAGAGTTTCTGATGAATTCGCAGTTTCTGACCCCGACGAATGCATATGCACCGCGGCAGGTGCAATTCGCGGTAAGACTCAGTTTCTAAGGGAGATACTCATAAACTCGACTTAGGTGCCGCATGGTAACCACCCGTGGTGACTCAAGTCTTCGCTTGACTTCCTTTTGCAACACAGCGATAACTACTACTGTCCATATGGGACGAGTCTGGGGGTGTTTCCTGTTTGGCAGAAGTTCGCATTCAAGAGGGTGAGTCTTTAGAGAACGCCCTGCGTCGCTTCAAGCGCAAAGTCCAGCAAGAGGACATCATTAAGGAAGTGAAGCGTCACTCCTTTTACCTCAAGCCGGGCGAGAAGAAGCGCGTGAAAGAAGCGTTAGCTCGCAAGCGCAGCCGCAAGAAGGCTCGCAAGGAGCAGGACTAATTTTACAGCTGGGCCGCCGTTAAAAGGGCGGCCCATACTTTTTTCCTTCCTAAAGGTGGGGTGGTTAGCAACGCACCGCAGTCTTATTCGTTAGACCGTGCGTATTCAAAGCATGGTGGGCCGAACCCAGGGGGTTGTACCTGAGCACTGGAATTTGCGATTGCCTGTCAGGACGCTCAGTCCGGTTCTCCTGTCAATCGCAAGTTGACCTCGTCCGTGTGCTTGGGAGTCGCGGGCTGAAGGGAGCAACTCTCCATGGAATTCCAGGACAAGGTACTGAAGTGCATTGACTGCGGCGCTGACTTCGTATTCACAGCGGGAGAACAATTGTTCTTCCATGACAAGCAATTCAAGAACGAACCGAAACGCTGCAAAACCTGCAAGGCGAAACGTGCTGCCACCTTGGGACCTACCGCGGCAGGAAGTTATACCAAGGTGGAAACACGCACCAATTGTTCCGGGTGTGGCAAGGAGACTACCGTCCCCTTCAAACCTACGCAAGGCCGGCCAGTCTTCTGTCGCGAGTGTTTCCAGCAGCGGCGAACCAGTGCCGCCACTGCCTGACCAGCCGTATTTCAGCCCTACTATAGCGTCCCCTGCTTACCATGTTGGACGCAGAGGGATTTTGTGTCTCTACCAATCCTTTTGACCACGCCATGTAGCCGTTTGCACCGCGGAAGCGCGCTGTTTCAGCGAGCATTCTGGG
>Ga0335074_10015959_pt1 | contig 10568 bp, 12 predicted proteins | sample Lox_Sample_23_FD_206715 | JGI IMG/M metagenome (GOLD analysis project Ga0335074, IMG submission 206715) | Soil microbial communities from Loxahatchee National Wildlife Refuge, Florida, United States - Lox_Sample_2.3 | ecosystem: Environmental > Terrestrial > Soil > Wetlands | place: USA...
TCTGCGCCCAGGCGTCCCAGTTGTAGATATGCATGTCGGTGCCGCAGATGGCGGAGCGGCGGATCTTGATGAGCACATCGTTGTGGCCGACGGCGGGCTCGGGCACGTCCTGCATCCAGATACCGGGTTCCGCGCGAGCCTTGACCAATGCTTTCATGGAGCCGCCTTCAGTCGATGATGTTCAGGTCGATGATGTTCAGTGGATGACGCCGAGCTCGCGCCCCGCGCGGCCGAACGCCTGCACCACGTGCTCGAGCTGCGCGGTCGAGTGCGCGGCGCTCAGCTGGGTGCGGATGCGGGCCTTGCCGTGCGGAACGACCGGGTAGGAGAAGGCAACCACGTACACGCCCTGCTCCTGCATGCGCTCCGCAAGCCGCACCGCCGCCGGCGCCTCCCCGAGCATGATGGGCACGATCGGATGCTCACCGGGCAGCAGGTCGAAGCCGAGGCGCTGCATGTGCTCGCGGAAGAAGCGCGCGTTCGAGTGCACGCGCTCGCGCAGCTCGGGCGTCGCCTCGAGCAGGTCGAGCACTCTGAGCGTCCCCGCCGCGACCGGTGGCGCGATGCTGTTCGAGAACAGGTAAGGGCGCGACCGCTGGCGCAGCCAGCCGACGATCTCCCGGCGCGCGGCCACGTAGCCGCCGCTCGCACCCCCGAGCGCCTTGCCGAACGTGCCGGTCATGATGTCCACTCGATCGATCACGCCGCGCAGCTCGTGCGAACCGCGTCCGCGGGCGCCGATGAAGCCGGTCGCGTGGGAGTCATCGACCATGACAAGCGCCGCGTAGCGCTGCGCCAGCTCGCAGATGTCCTTCAATCTGGCGATGCTGCCGTCCATGGAGAACACCCCATCGGTCGCGATCAGCCGCACGCGCGCGCTCTGCGAGTCCTTGAGCGCCTGCTCGAGCTCGTTCATGTCGTTGTTCGGGTAGCGCAGCCGGCGCGCCTTGCAGAGCCGGATGCCGTCGATGATGCTCGCATGATTCAGCGCATCGCTGATGACCGCATCCTGCTCGTCGAGGAGCGTCTCGAACAGACCGCCGTTGGCGTCGAAGCACGATGAGTACAGAATCGAGTCCTCCATGCCGAGATAGCCGCTGAGGCGCTCCTCGAGCTCGCGGTGCACGCTCTGCGTTCCACAGATGAAGCGTACCGAGGCGACGCCGTAGCCGTACTGCTCCAGCGCCCTGCGAGCGGCCTCGAGGACCGCGGGATGATTGGCGAGCCCGAGGTAGTTGTTGGCGCAGAGATTGATCATCTCGCGGCCGTCGGCCAGCCGGACCAGCGCGCCCTGCGCGGAGCCGATGATGCGCTCGCGCTTCAACAGGCCGGACGAGGCGAGCGCCTGGGTATCGCGCTCGAGCCGTTCACGAAATTCCTTGAGCACGCGGATCCTTTGGGGTTGCGGCGGACCGAGGCGCGCTATTATAGCGCCGCGGGACTCTTGCAAAATGAGCGGCCCACGAGGAGGTCGGCGGTGACTGAGACGAGGGATGCCAGCCGGCTGGACAAGTGGCTCTGGTTCGCGCGATTTTACAAAACCCGCTCGCTCGCCACCGCGGCCATCAGCGGCGGCAGGGTGCACCTGAACGCCGAGCGCGTGAAGCCCGCGCACCGCGTGCGCATCGGCGATCGGCTGAGCCTCGCGCTCGACGGTGTGGTCGCCGAGTTCGAGATTCTCGGGCTGCCGCAGCGCCGAGGTCCCGCCGGCGAGGCGCACAGGCATTACCTCGAGACGCCGGCGAGCGCGACGCGGCGCGCCGGGCTGCGCGCGCAGCAGCGGCTCGCGCAGATCTCCCGGCCGCGGCCTGAGGGGCGGCCGGACAAGCGCGACCGCCGCCGGCTCATGCGGCTGCATCGCGATCAGATGTGAGCGCGGCGGCATCGTGCGCGGGCTCCAGCGCTCACAGGTCGAGCGGGCTCTCCGGATCGTACAGCTCGCAGCTCGCTGCGGTCTCGGGCTGCATGCTGTCCCAGTCGGTGTTGATCCACACCGCCGTCGCAAGTCCGCCGGTCGGCAGGTTGCGCCGCTGCGGGGTCGGACCCAGCCGGCTCGCGACCTGGCTCAAACCCGGATTGTGGCCGCAGATCAGAATGTGGCGCAGCCCCGGGTCGCGGCGCGCGAGCAGCCGCCAGGTCGACTCGGCCGTCGCCAGGTAGAGCTCGCGCGCACATTGCACCTGCTTGGTATCGAGCTCACAGGCGCTCGCCACGATCTCGGCGGTGGACCAGGCGCGCTCGGCGGGGCTCACCAGGATCAGGTCGGGAATCAGGTCGCGATGCACGATGCGCGCCGCGATCTCCTGCGCCTCGATGCTTCCGCGTCGCGTCAAGATCCGCTCGAAATCCTCCGGCGAGGTGTCGAGCGCCTGCGCCTCTCCGTGCCGCAGCAGCGTCAGTCTGCGCGTATCCACAAGCGGCCGTCGTCGATCTTGGTTGCGAACACCCGCACCGGCTCATAGGCCGGAGGGCTCAATGCCTCGCCGGTGCGCAGACAGAAGCGCGCGCCGTGCCGCGGGCAGATGATCTCGGCGCCCTCGATCGCTCCCCCGGTGAGCTCCGCGCCGTCGTGGCTGCAGACATCCTCGATGGCGAAGTACTCATCGCCGCTGCGGGCCACGGCCACCATGCGCCGCCCGACCGCGAGCGTGCGCGTCTCGCCGTCGCCCAGGTCCGCCCGTCCGGCATCGATCCAGCTCATCGGTCACATCATTCCGGTCTGCAGTCGAGCTTCGTCGGACATCATGCTGTGGCTCCAGGGAGGATCGAACACGAGCTCGACGTTCGCGCGCGCCACCGTGGGCACGAGCTGCACCTTGTCGCGCACGTCCTGAACGAGGATTTCGCCCATTCCGCAGCCGGGCGCGGTCAAGGTCATGCGGATGTCCACGTTGCGCGTCTGGTCCTCGTTCTTGGTGACCTCGCATTCGTAAATCAACCCCAGGTCGACGATGTTCACCGGGATCTCAGGGTCGTAGCAGGTCTTGAGCTGCTGCCACACCACGTTCTTGATGTCCTCCTCCGAGGCGCCGGGCGGGACCTCGGGAAGCTTCGTGGGAGTCTTGCCGATGGCGTCGGCATCGTGGCCGGCAATGCGGAACAGGTTGCCGTCGATGTACACCGTGAAGCTGCCGCCGAGCGCCTGGGTGATGTAGCCCACGGAGCCGAGCTTGAGGTTGACTTCCACGCCGGCCGGAATGGCGACGGCCTTCACCTCGCGCTGCACGACCACCGGCTCGTTCTCATGGGAGCGCATCGCCGCGCTCACTCCGTCGATATCGGCGTCTCGAGGGCGCCGGGCGATTTGAGAGCGGACACGAGCGTGTGCCAGCACAAACTCGCGCACTTGACGCGCGCCGGATACTCGCGCACCCCCGACAGGGCCGCCAGCTTGCCGAGCCGCTCGGCGTCGTCCGCGTCGGCCGCATCGTCCGTGAGCAGGCGATGCACGCGATCGAACAGCTCCATCGCCTGCTCGCGCGACTTGCCCTTCACGGCCTCCGTCATGAGCGAGGCGGAAGCGGTCGAGATCGCGCAGCCCTGGCCTTCGAAACGGATCTCCTCGATCCGATCCTGCGCGAGCTTGAGCCGCAGGGTCAGACGGTCACCGCATAGCGGGTTCACACCCTCGGCGGTGGCGTCGGCCGGCTCGAGCGGTCCGAAATTGCGCGGCCGCCGGTTGTGGTCGAGGATCACGTCGCGATACAGGTCGGTGAGCTGCATGACTTTAGACTCTAGCGCGGGCCGTCGGGCGCGATGAGCGCGCGCGCCCGGGCAGTTGCCTCCGCGAGACGCTCGATCTCCTCGAAGGTGTTGTAGAAGGCGAACGTGGCGCGCGCCGTGGCAGGCACCTTGAAGAACTCCACGACGGGCATGGCGCAGTGATGCCCGGTGCGGATGGCGATGCCGTCGCCGTCCAGTATGGTGCCGAGATCGTGCGGATGCACTCCCTCGAGCACGAAGGAGATCAGGCTCGACTTGTGCGCGGCCGTACCGATGATGCGCAATCCCGCGATCGCGCCGAGCGCCGCGCTGGCATGGTCGAGCAGCGCATGCTCATGCGCATGCGCGGCGCCCAGATCGAGCGAGTGCAGAAAATCGATCGCGGCGCCGAGGCCGACCACGCCCGAGATGTTCGGAGTGCCGGCCTCGAACTTGTGCGGCAGGGCGTTGTAGACGGTCTTGCCGAAGCTCACGGTCAAGATCATGTCGCCCCCGCCTTGCCAGGGGGGCATGCGCTCGAGCAGCGCCTCGCGTCCGTAAAGCACCCCTATGCCGGTGGGAGCGAACATCTTGTGGCCGGAAAATGCATAGAAATCGCAGCCGAGCTCCTGCACGTCCACCGGCGTGTGCGCAATGGCCTGGGCGCCGTCGATCACCGTGACGATGCCGCGCGCCCGGGCGGCGGCGGTGAGCCGGCGCACCGGCAGGACGGTGCCGAGCGCGTTGGAGATGTGCGCGAAGGCCAGAATGCGGGTGCGCTCGCTCATCAGCCGCTCGACGGCGTCGGCGTGGACTTCTCCGCGCTCATCGATCGGCGCCACCACCAGCCTGGCCCCGGTCTGCTCGCACAGCATCTGCCAGGGCACGATGTTCGCGTGATGCTCCAGGTGCGTGATCAGCACCTCATCGCCCACCCGCAGCGTCGGCCGGCCGTAGCTCTGCGCGACCAGATTGATCGCCTCGGTGGTGCCGCGCAGGAACACGATCTCGTGGCGCGACCGGGCATTGATGAACCGCACCACCTTGTCGCGCGCGCCCTCGTACAGGGCGGTCGCTTCCTGGCTCAAGGTGTGCACGCCGCGGTGGATGTTGGCGTGATGCCTGCGCTCGTACTCATCCACGGCATCGATGACGGCGCGCGGGCGCTGCGCCGAAGCGCCGTTGTCGAGATAGCACAGCGGCTTGCCGTGCACCGTGCGCGCGAGCACGGGAAATTCCCGGCGCACGGCAGCGACGTCGAAGTTGCGGGGTATTGCGCGGGCGGTGTTGTTCATCGAAATTTCTGCAGCGTTTGTGAATCGGGAAGCTGAGCGATGAGGGCATCTTCGATCGAGGCGCGGGCGCCGGCGGCGCCCATGCCGGTGAGCACGTCGGCGAGAAACGCGTACACCAGAAGGCTCTGCGCGGTGCCGCGATCGAGGCCGCGCGAGAGCATGTAGAACAGCATGTTCGGATCGAGCCGCCCGGTGGTCGCGCCGTGGGCGCACTTGACCTCGTCGGTGTGGATCTCGAGCTGCGGACGCGAGTCGATCTCGGCCGCGGCCGACAGCAGAAGCCCCCGGCAGGATTGCCGCGAATCGGCCTGCGAGGCGCCCGCATCGACCACGACCTTGCTGTTGAAGATCACGCGGCTGGTGCCGCTCGCGATCGCCCGCGCCGTCTGGCGGCTCTCGGTGCAGGGCGCCGCGTGCTCGACCAGGTTCACGCAGTCGACGTGTCGGTCGGCATGGCCCGCGAGCAGCGAGTAGCTCTCGAGCCGCGCTGCGCGCCCGATCAGGCGCGCCTCGAGAGTGGCGCGCACCAGTCCTCCGCCGAGGATCGCGGTGAACTGCCGGCACTCGGAGCCCTGCTGCTGGCGTACCTGCAGCGTATCGAGATGGACCGCGTTCTCGCCGGCCGCGAACACGCGATAGTGCTCGATGCGCGCATCGCGCCCGAGCTCGAGCAGCGTCGCGGAATTGGACAGCGGCGCCTCGGCGCCGACCTGGATGTGCTGCTCGATCACGGTCGCCGCCGCGCCCGGGGCGGCCTCGAGAATGACGCGCGGGTAGGCGGCGGTGTCCGGCCGGGCCGCCGTGCCGACGTGCAGGAGCAGGAGCGGGGCGCGCAGGGCGCCATCGATCCTCAGGTGCAGTCCGTCCGTCGCGAGCGCGGTGTTGAGCAGCAGCCAGCGCAGCTCCTCGGCGTCCGACAGCGGCTCGAGGCGGCGTGCCAGGAGGTCCGGATCCTGGCGCGACAGATCGGCGAGCGTGCTCACCTCGAGGCCCGGGGCCGGCGCCAAGGGCGCGCCAGGCACGAGGGGATGGCCATTCACCAGCAGGATGGTCGCCGCGGCTCCCCCCGCGCCGAGCAGCGTGCGCTCGGCCTCGAGTCCCAGCCGCTCCGGGTGCTCGAGCGCGGCGATGCCCGGCGCGGCGACGCCCGGCGCAGCGACGCCCGGCGCAGCGACACGGGGTGCGTCGACGAACGAGCGCGCGGCGAGCGGGCGCAAATTGGTGTAGCGCCAGCTTTCGTCGCGCATCGTCGGCATGCCGAGCTCGAGGAAGCGCCGCAGGGCGCGCTCACGCACGCTCGACAAGCGGTCCGGCGCGCGCGCCAGCCACTGCGCCTCGAAGGAGCGCAGTGCAGCCGATCCGCCGGCATGCTCGAGAGCGCTCATGCGACCCGGCTCTCGCGCACCCAGTCGTAGCCGCGCCGCTCGAGCTCGAGCGCGAGCGAGCGGTCGCCCGACTTCAGTATCTGTCCGTCGGACAGCACGTGCACCTTGTCCGGCACGATGTAATCGAGCAGGCGCTGGTAGTGGGTGACCAGGACCACCGCGCGGCTCGCATCGCGCAGGCTGTTCACGCCCTGGGCGACCACCTTGAGCGCATCGATGTCGAGGCCCGAGTCGGTCTCGTCGAGGATCGCGAGCCGGGGCTCGAGCACGAGCATCTGCAGCACCTCGTTGCGCTTCTTCTCGCCCCCGGAGAAGCCCTCGTTGACGCCGCGCGTGAGGAAGGTCTCGCTCATCTGCATGAGCTTCATCTTCTGCTTGACGATCGCCAGGAACTCGTAGGCATCGACCTCGGGCTCGCCCGCGGCCTTGCGCTTCGCGTTGAGCGCGGCCTTGAGCAGGTACACGTTGTTCACGCCGGGGATCTCCACCGGGTATTGAAACCCCAGGAACAGCCCGGCGCGCGCGCGCTCCTCGGCCGGCATGGCGAGAAGATCCCTTCCCTCGAAGGTGACCGATCCGCCCGTCACCTCGTAGTCCTCGCGCCCCGCGAGCACCTGGGCCAGAGTGCTCTTGCCCGAGCCGTTCGGCCCCATGATGGCGTGCACCTCGCCCGCGCCCACATCGAGGCTCACGCCTTTCAGGATGTTCTTGCCCGCCACACGGGCGCTCAAATCGGAGATTCTCAGCAGCATCGCGTCCTCGGTCACCCCACCGCTCCTTCCAGGCTCACGCTCAGCAGGTTCTGGGCCTCGACGGCGAACTCCATCGGCAGCTCCTTGAATACCACCTTGCAGAAACCGCTCACGATCATGTTGACGGCGTCCTCCGCGGAAATCCCGCGCTGCAGGCAGTAGAACAGCTGATCCTCGCCGATCTTGGACGTGCTCGCCTCGTGCTCGACGGTGGCGGTGGGATTCTTGACCTCCATGTAGGGGAAGGTGTGCGCCCCGCAGGCCGGTCCCATGAGAAGCGAATCGCACTGCGTGAAATTGCGCGCGCCGTGCGCGCTCGGCAGCACCTTCACGAGACCTCGATAGGTGTTCTGCGCATGGCCCGCCGAGATGCCCTTCGAGACGATGGTGCTCTTGGTGTTGCGGCCGATGTGGATCATCTTGGTGCCGGTGTCGGCCTGCTGGTAGTTGTTGGCCACGGCAACGGAATAGAACTCTCCGGTCGAGCCCTCCCCCTTGAGCACGCAGCTCGGGTACTTCCAGGTGATGGCCGAGCCGGTCTCGACCTGCGTCCAGGAGATCTTGGAGTTGCGGCCGCGGCATTCCCCTCGCTTGGTGACGAAGTTGTAGATGCCGCCGAGCCCGTTCTCGTCGCCCGGGTACCAGTTCTGCACGGTCGAGTACTTGATCTGCGCATCGTCGAGCGCGACCAGCTCGACCACCGCGGCATGCAGCTGGTTCTCGTCGCGCATCGGGGCGGTGCAGCCTTCAAGATAGCTCACCGAGGCGCCTTCCGCCGCGACGATGAGCGTGCGCTCGAACTGTCCGGTCTTCGCCGCGTTGATGCGGAAATACGTCGACAGTTCCATGGGCGAGCGCACGCCCTGCGGCACGTACACGAAGGAGCCGTCGGAGAATACCGCGGAGTTCAGCGCCGCGAAGAAGTTGTCGCCCGTGGGCACCACGGTTCCCAGATACTGCTCGATGAGGGCCGGGTGCTCGCGCACCGCATCGGAGAAGGAGCAGAAGATGACGCCGGCCTTTGCGAGCTTGTCCTTGAAAGTGGTCGCCACCGAGACGCTGTCGAACACCGCATCGACGGCCACGCCGGCGAGGCGGGCGCGCTCGTGCAGCGGAATGCCGAGCTTCTCGTAGGTGGCGAGCAGCTTGGGGTCCACCTCATCGAGGCTCTGCGGCGCGTTCTTGGGCGCGCGCGGCGCGGAGTAGTAGGAAATGTCCTGATAATCGATCGGCTTGTAATGCACGTGCGCCCAGTTCGGCTCGCGCATGCCCTGCCAGTGGCGGAACGCCTTGAGGCGCCAATCGAGCAGGAATCTCGGCTCCTTCTTCTTGAGCGAGATGGCGCGCACCACCTGCTCGTCGAGGCCCGGCGGCAGGCTGTCGGATTCGATGTCCGTCACGAAGCCGTGCCGATATTTCTGGCCAATCAGTGCTTCGACATCTTGCATTTTGCTCGACACGATATGGGTTCCTAAAAGGTTACGCTGGCGGCGCGCTGCGCTGTTTCAAGTGCCGGGACGCTTCGAGTGCTCAGGACGCCGCGCGGCGGATGTCCAGGGTCAGGCCCGGCACGCGCCCCGCGGAGGCGTCGAGGCCGGCGAGCTGCTCGAGCGTCACATCATCGAGCGCGCGCCGGATGGCGGCATTGATGCGCTGCCACGCACCGCCCACGCGGCATTGCCGCTCGATGCCGCACTGGCTCGAGGCGCTCGAGCATTCGGTGATCGCGATCGGCCCCTCGAACACGTCGAGTATCTGCGCCGCCGTGATCTCTCGAGGCGGGCGCGCCAGACGATAACCGCCCTGCACGCCGCGCGAGGAGATCACCAGGCCCGCCCGCTGCAGGCCCTTGAGCACCTTGCTCACCGTCGGACGGCTCAGACGCGTTCGCTCCGCCAGCTCCGCCGCGGCGCGATGGCGCGCGGGCTCCTGCGCCAGACTGGCCAGCACCACCGTCGCATAGTCTGTCAATTTGCCCATTCTGAGCATGATCGGTTCCCTCGACCGCAAACCGTTTATGTGGGACAATTTTAGTCCTATTTAGTTTCCAGTTCCAGCCCGGCATTGCGGCGCGCTCGCCCCGGGTCGCGGGCGCGCAAGGTGTTTTGTTATCCTTCGCCCTGGTCATTTCAGCGAGAGACGCCCGTCATGAACACTGCAGAGCTAGCCGCCACCGCCCGCGCCATGGTCGCGAAACACCGGGGACTTCTGGCGGCCGATGAGAGCACCGGCACGATCCTCAGGCGCTTCAACAGCATCAAGCTCGAATCCACCGAGGAGAATCGCCGCGCCTATCGCGAGATGCTGTTCACCACGCCGGGGGCGAGCGAGTTCATCAGCGGGGTCATCCTGTACGACGAGACCATCCGGCAGAAGACCAAGGGCGGCGTGCCCTTTCCGGCCTATCTGAGCCAGCACGGCATGATTCCCGGCATCAAGGTCGATCTGGGCGCGAAACCTCTCGCCGGCTTTGCCGGCGAGACCATCACCGAGGGCCTCGATGGCCTGCGCGATCGCCTCGCGGAGTACGCCAAGCTCGGCGCGAAGTTCGCGAAGTGGCGCGCGGTGATCGACATCGGCGCCGGTGTGCCGACCCGCTACGCCATCGAGGCGAACGCCGAGGCGCTGGCGCGCTACGCCGCGCTTTGCCAGGAGGCGGGCATCGTTCCGATCGTCGAGCCGGAAGTGTTGATGGACGGCGACCACACGCTCGAGCGCTGCGAGGAGGTGACCGGACAGGTGCTCGAGACCGTGTTCGATCGGCTGTTCGCGGCGCGCATCTTTGCGGAAGGGATGATCTTGAAGCCCAACATGGTCATCGCCGGCAAGAAATGCCCGAAGCAATCCTCTCCGCAGCAAGTCGCCGAGGCGACGCTGCGGACGCTGAAGCGCCACGTGCCCACGGCGGTGCCCGGCATCGCCTTTCTCTCCGGCGGCCAGAGCCCGGCCGAGGCGACGCTGCACCTGAGCTTGATCAATGCGGCGGGCCCGCTGCCCTGGGCGCTCACGTTCAGCTACGGGCGGGCGCTGCAGGACACGGCGCTGCGTGCCTGGGGTGGCGCGCCGGCCGGCTTCGAGGGCGGTCAGAAGCAGCTCTATCTGCGCGCCAAGCTCAACGGCCTGGCGGCGGGCGGGGCGTACCAGCCGGCGATGGAGACTTCCGCGGCGTAGGGGCTGCGCGACGCGGATGCGCGGCGCCGAAGAATAATTGAACCCATTGAATCAAGCCGCCCCCATCGTCGAGGCCCGAGACCTGAGCTATGCCGTGAATGGACGGCCGGTGTTCAGCGGCCTCGACCTCGACATATTCCCGGGACGCATCACGGCGGTCATGGGCCCGAGCGGAACGGGAAAGACCACGCTGCTGCGGCTGATCACCGGTCAGCTGCAGGCTCAATCGGGGTTCTTGCGCGTCGCCGATCAGGACATGAGCA
>Ga0335074_10015960_pt1 | contig 10568 bp, 10 predicted proteins | sample Lox_Sample_23_FD_206715 | JGI IMG/M metagenome (GOLD analysis project Ga0335074, IMG submission 206715) | Soil microbial communities from Loxahatchee National Wildlife Refuge, Florida, United States - Lox_Sample_2.3 | ecosystem: Environmental > Terrestrial > Soil > Wetlands | place: USA...
AACGGCTGCTGATCGAACGCATTCGCGCCTTGATCCGCCGTGGCGAAGTGGCCCGCGAACGCAGCGACCCGCAGGGTGAGCCGGTAGTGGTCCGCGGCCGGCTGGTTCTGGATCCGGCGCGACATTTATGCACCTGGGGCGAGCAACCGGTCGAATTGACGGTAACCGAGTTTCTGATTTTGAAGTCGCTGGCACACCGCCCGGGACACGTCAAGAGTCGCGATCAGCTGATGGACGCGGCCTATGGCGAACACATCTATGTCGATGACCGCACGATCGACAGCCACATCAAGCGGCTGCGAAAAAAGTTCAAGGCAGTCGACAGCGAGTTCGCCCATATCGAAACTCTCTATGGCGTCGGCTACCGATACCGCGACCGCTGAACCGGCCGATCCGAGGGGCGCGTTCGCGGCGCCGGCAAGGTTAGACCCCGGCGGCGGCCATCCTGAAACGGGTGCAGCCGCACCCGAGCCGCCGCGGAGCCTCGGTCGGCACCGTCGCCGCGCCCGACCGCGTCCGTTCTCGCCACTGACGTTACGCATCCTCGCGGTCAACGTCCTGGCATTGGCGTTGCTTGCCGGCGGATTTCTCTACCTCGGAAAATATCAGGTCGGTTTGATCAACCAGCAGATCGAGTCGCTGAAGACGCAAGGCGAAGTTTTTTCTGCGGCTCTCGGTGAAGGGGCGGTGCTCGATTCGGGCGACGAGGGCGAGGTGCTGCTCCCCGATCTCGCCCGCCAGATGATGCGGCGGCTCGTGGCGCCGACCAAAACCCGGGCGCGGCTCTTTGATATCCACGGCGACATCATCGCCGACAGCCGCGTTCTGCGTGGTCCCGGGGGGGCGATCCAGATAACCGAGTTGCCGCCGCCCGACACCGCCGGGGTCGTGCGCCAGGTGATCGATCGGATCTATGGCTGGGTTGCCGACATTCTGCCGCACCACAAGCGTTATCCAGCGTATCGGGAGAGCTTTTCGCCGCGTGCGGCCGATTACCCGGAGGTCGAGCGGGCGCTGGGTGGCGATACCAGCGAGATGATCCGACGCGATCCGCCGACCAGCGGCTTTGTGCTCAGCGTGGCAATCCCGGTGCAGCGTTACAAGCAGGTGCTGGGGGCGCTGATGCTGTCGACCGGAAGCAACGAGATCGAAGAGGAGGTCCGCACCGTCCGGCTCGAACTGCTGCGCATCTTTGGCGTAGCACTCCTGGTTACTGTACTGCTGTCGCTCTATCTCGCCGGTACGATCGCGCGCCCGATCCGCCGGCTTGCCGCTGCTGCCGAGCGCAGCCGCGGCCGCGGCGCCCGCGTCGAGATCCCGGATTTCACCCGGCGCGGCGACGAAATCGGCGATCTTTCCGGCTCGCTGCGTGAGATGACCGACGCGCTATGGCAGCGGATGTCGGCGATCGAACGATTTGCCGCCGATGTCGCACACGAGATCAAAAACCCGCTGAGTTCGTTGAAAAGCGCGGTTGAAACCGCGGTCCGGATCGAGGATCCGGCTACTCAGCGGCGCCTGATGGCAATCATCCTCGATGATGTCGAGCGGCTCGACCGGCTGATCACCGACATCTCCGACGCCTCGCGGCTCGATGCCGAATTGAGCCGGCTCGAACTGGCGCCAATCGATATCGCGGCGATGCTGCAGGCGTTGGTCGATGTCCACGAGGCGACCCGGGGCGACGACCGGCCCGGCCTGATCCTCGACCTGCCGGAGCGGGGCCGTTCGCTGATCGTGCCCGGCATCGAGACGCGGCTGTCGCAGGTTTTTCTGAACGTTATCGCCAACGCCGTCTCGTTCAGCCCGGCTGACGGCGAGATCCGATTGACCGCGCGCAATGACGGGCGAGCAGTGCTGGTTAACGTGGACGATCGCGGACCCGGCATTCCCGAAGACAAATTGACCGCGATCTTTGACCGGTTTTATAGCGAACGTCCCGTCGGCGAAAAATTCGGGACCCATTCGGGCCTCGGATTGTCGATCTCCAAGCAGATCGTTCAGGCGCATCGCGGCATGATCTGGGCAGAAAACCGCCGGGATGCAGGCGGCGAGATTATCGGCGCCCGGTTCTGCATTCGACTGCCCGCGCAACCGTGACCGACCCGCTGCTGCTGCACGCCACCGCTGTCGCCATCGATGGCGAAGCGGTTCTATTGCGCGGACCGCCGGGTTCGGGCAAGTCGGACCTGGCCCTGCGGCTGATCGACGCTGGAGCGCGACTCGTCGCCGACGATCGAACGTCGCTGCGCCGCGCGGGTAACAGGGTGTTCGCCCACACCCCGCCGGCGATTGCCGGGCTCTTCGAAATCCGCGGGCTCGGCATCGCCCGGGTGCAGACGAGCGCTGCGGCGCCGATCTTTCTGATCGCGGATCTGGTGGGTTCGGGCGACATCGAGCGGATGCCCGAACGGCGCTTTGAGACGATCTTGGGCATTGTCCTGCCGCTGATCGCACTGGCCCCGTTCGAGGCTTCGGCTCCGGCAAAGCTGCGCTTCCTCCGGCGCGCGTTGGCGGCGGACCCGCTTCCCGCTATACTAGGGTGGTGAGCACCCAGGGTGGTCAGAAACATTCGGAGGCGACAAAAAGCGCGGCGCCCGGTCGCGTGATCCTGGTCACGGGGATGTCGGGCGCGGGACGGTCGACAGCGCTCAAGATCCTCGAGGACATTGGTTACGAAAGCTTTGACAATCTGCCGGCGCCGCTGCTTCCGGCGTTGATCGAGAGTGTCGCCGGTGACGGCCGTGCGATCGCCGTCGGCGCTGACACCCGGACCCGCGGTTTTGCCGCCGAGACAATGCTCGATACGCTCGCCGGCGCGGTGTGCCGTGCTGGGCGCGAGCTGCATGTGGTGTTTATCGATTGTGATGACGACCGGCTCCAACGGCGCTATACCGAAACCCGACGACCCCACCCTTTGGCTGGCGATGGTCCGATTACGGACGGCATCCGCCGCGAGCGCCGAATGCTCTCAGCCCTGCGCGACCGCGCGGATCTAGCGATCGATACGTCAGCATTGACCGCTACCGCGCTCAAACGTCTCTTGACCGGCCATTTTGCGCTCGATACCGGCGGTATGCGCGTTTTTGTCACATCTTTTGCGTATCGCCACGGCGTCCCGCGTGAGGCGGATCTGGTTTTCGATGTCCGGTTTCTCGAAAATCCGCACTATGTCGATCGGCTGCGGGAGCGGACCGGCTGTGACCCGGAGGTCGCCGCCCATATCGGGAGCGACGCCGATTATCCGTCGTTTTTCGAGCGGTTGTGGCAGCTTCTGGAGCTGCTGTTGCCGCGCTACGAAGGTTGCGGCAAGAGCTATCTGACGATCGCAATCGGCTGCACCGGCGGCCGCCACCGCTCGGTTTACGTCGCCGAGCAACTGACGACAAAGTTGCGTGAGGCGGGGTGGCAAACCGAGCTTGCGCATCGCGATCTTCCGCCGCGCACGGTTGGCGGCCCGGTTGCCGGGTGCATCAACTCGGTTTCAATCAGCTAGGCGAGCCTCTAACAGAGGAAACCGATGATCGGCATGGTTTTGGTGACCCATGGGCGGCTCGCGGCGGAATTTGTCGCGGCCCTTGAACACGTGGTCGGAGCGCAGACCCAGATCGCCGCCGTATGTATCGGTCCCGAGGACGATATGGAGCAGCGCCGCCAGGAGATCTTACGCCGTGTAGCGGAGGTCGACAGCGGTGACGGCGCCGTTTTGTTGACCGATATGTTTGGCGGCACGCCGTCGAACCTGGCAATCTCGGTCATGGACCGCGCCAGGATCGAAGTCATTGCCGGCGTCAATCTGCCGATGCTGATCAAGCTTGCCAGCCTGCGGCAAAACGAGAGCCTCGAGCGTACCGTGCTGGGCGCTCAGGAGGCTGGTCGCAAATACATCAACGTGGCCTCGCAATTGCTGACCGACGCGCGCCAATGAGCGGCGATGACCCTGCCGATCCCCCGGCACCGGCAATCGCCCGCCGGATCGCAACAATCTGCAACCAGCGCGGGCTGCATGCGCGCGCCTCGGCGCGGTTTGTCAAGATGGCGGCCCAGTTCGACGCCGAAATCCGTGTCCGCAAAAACGGAACCGAGGTCTCAGGCCGCTCGATCATGGGGCTGATGATGTTGGCGGCGGCACCAGGCGCCGTCATCGAACTCACCGCGAGCGGGCCGCAAGCCGCCGAGGCGATAAAGGCGCTCGCCGATTTGATCGAATGCAAATTCAATGAGGACTGACGAGGCGAGCGAGTTGGCCGAGGCGCCCGGGTGCGAGGAGCGGCCCGCTGAGCGCCGGCTGTCTGGGTTGGGGGTGTCGCCGGGCATCGCCATCGGCCCGGCCTATCTGGTCGAGGGCGGCGACCTGCCCGTCCACGAAAGCCACATCACCGAAACCGAGGTCGAGGCCGAGCGCGCCCGCTTGGGCGAGGCGGTCGAGCTTTCGCTAAAACAACTGCGCAAGCTCAAGGCCAAGACCTCGGGACTTCCCGAATCTGCGGCCGAGGAAATCGGTTATCTGCTCGATGCGCATGTCGCGATGCTGTCGAATTCCCGGCTGGTGCGCGGCGCGGGTGAACGCATCGGCCGCCAACGCATCAATGCCGAGCGCGCGGTCGAACTCGAAATCGACGAGATCGCACGCAGTTTTGCTGCGATACGCGATCCTTATCTTGCCGCCCGTGGCGAAGATGTCCGCGTTGTCGGCACGCGGTTGATCCGCAACCTGATCAAAAAGCCGTATGCCGCATATTCGGGCGTTCCCGAGGGGACCGTCATCATCGCCGACGAGCTGACACCGGCGGATACCGCGCTGATGGACCCGCAGCGCATTATCGGCTTTGCCGCTCAGTTCGGCGGCGCCGACAGTCATACCGCGATTGTCGCCCGGGCACTCGGCTTGCCGGCGGTCCTTGCCGTGCCGCAACTGATCGAGCACACCGGTGCCGGCGCAACCGTGATCATCGATGGTCGTGAAGGGGCGGTGATCATCGATCCCACCGCCGCGACCATCGCTGATTATGAGGCCCGGCGCGACGCGCTGACCCGCGAACGACGCTATCTGACGCGGCTGCGGCGGCTGCCGGCGGTGACCCGCGATGGCGTCGAAATCACCCTCGACGCCAATATCGAACTGCCGATCGAGCTGGAACAGGCGAACGCCAATGGGGCGATGGGCTTGGGGCTGGTCCGCTCCGAATTCCTTTACATGAACCGCGACGACCTGCCGGGTGAGGAAGAGCAGTACGCGGTGTTCTCGGCGCTGGTACGCGGTATGGAAGGCAAGCCCGTAACCGTGCGCACTTTTGATCTCGGTGGCGACAAGCTTGCCCGATCGCTGGTCGACCATCATGACGAGGTCGACAATCCGGCGCTCGGTCTGCGCGCGATCCGGCTGTCGCTGAAGGACCGGCGGCTGTTGGATCCACAGCTTGCAGCGATGCTGCGCGCCGCCGCCGAGGGGCCGTTGCGCATTATGCTGCCGATGATCACCCATGCCGGCGAGATCCGCCGCGTGCGCGAGGCGATGGAGCAGGTCGCCCGCCGTTTGCGCCGGCGTGGCGTGCCGCTGCCAAAGCCGCTGCCGCCGGTGGGCGCAATGATCGAGGTCCCGGGAGCCGCACTCGCTGCCGACTCGCTGGCCGCCGAGTCGGATTTCTTTTCGATCGGGACCAACGACCTGATCCAATACACTCTGGCGATCGACCGCGGCGACGAGCAGGTGGCGCATCTCTACAATCCGCTGCATCCTGCGGTGCTGAGGCTGATCCAGTTTACCGTCGAGGCTGCCTTGCGCCGCGGCATGCCGGTCAGCGTGTGCGGCGAGATGGCGGGCGAGCCACGCTTTACCGCACTCCTCCTCGGGCTCGGGCTGCGCAATCTGTCGATGGCGCCGCGCAGCATCCCGCGCATCAAGCAACGCATCCGCACCCTCGACATGGTCGCCGCGACCCGCCGGGCGCGGGCGATCATGGACCAGTCCGATACCGGGCGCATCGCAGCCTTGGTCGACGATTTCAACGCCGTCGCCTGGCCAAATTAACGGCGCAGCCAACCCACGAGCAGCCGGAAATCTGGCGGCAAACTCTTCACATTCGCGATGAGGCATAGTGCCCTGGCTGTATCCAGGCACCTCCGTTCCGGCAGGGTTGCCTTTGATGCAGCTGGTCGCGAGAGTGCCCGACCTACCCACGATCGGAAAGGAGAGGCCGTGCCGATCTCGATCCAACATCGGACATTGCGCGTCGCAATCGGCGGGTTTGGGACCATTGGCAAGACGCTGGCGCAGCGGCTCGATCGCGGCATCGAGGGGTTGAACCTGGCGGCGGTGTCGGCGCGCGACACGCGCAAAGCGGCGGCGGCAATGGCTGGTTTTGTCCGGCCGGTACCGATTCTGCCGTTACCAAGACTGTGGGAGACAGCCGAGATAGTTGTCGAATGCGCCCCCGCCGCGGTCTTGCGCGATATCGCCGAGCCGGCGCTCGCGCATGGGCGGATTCTGATGGTGCTGAGCTGCGGCGCCTTGCTCGCCAATTTCGATCTCGTGGATCTGGCGCGTCGGGAAGGCGGCCGCATTTTGGTGCCGACGGGTGCGTTATTGGGACTGGATGCGGTGGCAGCGGCCGCAGAAGGTGAGATCACGCGCGTCCACATGATCACGCGGAAACCGCCCCTGGGGCTTGCCGGCGCGCCCTATCTCGATCAACACGGCATTGCCGTCGATGAGCTCGCCGCGCCGAAACGCGTCTTCAGCGGCACAGCGCGCGAAGCAGCCCGCGGTTTCCCCGCCAACGTCAATGTCGCAGCGGCGCTGGCCTTGGCCGGGATCGGTCCCGAGCTGACAACGATCGAGATCTGGGCCGATCCCGGGATCGACCGCAACATCCATCGCATCGAAGTCGAAGCCGACGCTGCCCGTTTCTCGATGGAGATCGAAAATGTGCCGTCGGCAAATCCCAGAACCGGGAAGCTGACCCCACTCTCGGCTATCGCGGCTCTCAAAAAGCTGGTCAGCTCGCTGGCGATCGGCACCTGAGGCACCCTTCCGGAGGGCGAAGGCTGAGCGCCTCGTACCAACGCGACGGTCGAACCACGGCATCGGGCCGGGCGCCCGACTGGTTTGGTTGTCTGACGGTGCTGGTGACGCTGGCCGTCGTCGTGATCGAGCTGCTGCGACCGGCGCCCGCCGAGCTGATGCAGGTCGACAGCCGCGATTATCTGAATTTCTCGGCAACCCGGACGGCGGGCTACCCACTCTTCCTTCGCCTCGTCGAACATCTACCGGGCGGCCTCGACAATCTGCCATGGCTGCAACTCGCATTCTATGGCGCGGCTTCCCTGCTCCTATGCAGCGCGTTCAGACGCCTATCGGGCAGCAGAATTGCCGCAAGCCTGGTCCTCCTGTTATTGCTCGGCAACCCTCAGGTGACCCGGTTGTCGTTCATGATTATGACCGAGTCGCTGTTTCTCTCCTGTCTGATGCTGCTGCTCACGCTGTATTGCCGGCTCGTGCTCGCTCCGCGCCTGCAGATCCTGGCCGCGGCGTCCCTAGTCACCGGATTGGCGGTGCTGATTAGGCCGGCGGGCTACGGGCTCGTCGTGGCGCTCCCGGTGGTAGCATGGTGGTGCTGGCGCCAGGGGCTGTCGCGGTGGCAGACGGTGCTCGCCGCGGCGGTGCCCTACCTTGCCGTGCTCGGCGCCGGCATGGCGGCCTATCATGCCGAGCATGGTCTGTGGCGCACCGAGACCTTTCTCGGCCGGACCTTGCTCGGCAAGGCCGCGGCGGTTGTCGATCTTACCCGACCGAAGGAGCAATCCCCGGCCATTGCTGCGATCGCGGCAAGGGTGGCGCCTGACCGTGCCGTTATCGCCAGCGCCCCGACTTACTTCGACCGTTTCCGGGTGCTGGTGCCGTACTATGACATCTGGCGCTATCACACCGCATCCGGCACGCTGCTCGCCGACAGCGCCGTCCCGGCCAACGCTTTCGCCGCCGCTGACCGGCAGATGGCACGCGTGTCGCTGGCCATCATCGCGGCCTCACCCACCGCCTATCTGGCGGACCTCACGCTGAACTACTGCGCCTTATGGTGGCTTCCCGATGCGATGACGCATACCCAGCTGCGGCACTTCCGGGCGTTTCTTGCGGCCCTCGGGCCGTTGCCCGATCTGGGCAGTTATCCGGCTTGGCATCGTGCGCACAGCGATGTCGTGATATGGGCGCTGCACGGGTTCATGATGATGTCACTCGCTGCTTCGTTGTGGTGGGGTTGGCGCCTGCTCGCGAGCGCTGTTTGCCGGGTTCCGCTGCTGCCGTTGGCCCGCTTGGGCGTGTTGGCGGGTGTGCTGGTGCATGCCTCGTTTCTCTTGACGGCGGCGGTAGAGGCGGCGTTGCCGCGCTATGCCTGGGCGATGTGGCCGGCGCTGTCGATCCTGTTTGTTTCGGGCTTGCTCGCGTGCTGCCGGCGAGTGCCGCTCGCCATCAAAAGGCGGTGGGCGTTGCGTGCTCTTTAGCGGGTCTTTAAAGGAGTCTGAAAATAGCTTTTCGAGCAGTCAGGAGAGTAACCGCGCGCCTGTCAGTGGTTGGAACGACCCCGCCAGATGATGCCGGCTATCGGTCGTCGTCGGATTGGTCCGCAATGCGATCTCGCTGCAACCGCGCGGTGCCAGGTATGAAATTCGTGTGACCAGGGCCGCCGCCGCTCAGAAATCGTTCCACGGCGCGAGCAGGTGGCCCGACAGAAGATCGAGGAAATATGGAAAACGGCCCCAGCCGAGGGAAGCGCGACGACCGCGAAGTCTTGATCATCGTCGATGTGCAGAATGATTTCTGCCCGGGCGGCGCGCTCGCCGTGCCCGAAGGCGACGCGATCATTCCTGCAGTCAATCGACTCGCTGGTGAATTCGCCCATGTGATACTGACGCAGGACTGGCATCCGCCCGGACACGCGTCCTTTGCCAGCGCCCATCCCGGCCGGCGGCCCTTCGAGACGATCGAGATGGCTTATGGAGCACAAACCCTGTGGCCGGATCATTGCGTGCAAGGCACCTCCGGGGCGGCTTTTCACCCAGGGCTGGCGGTCCCGCATGCCGAGTTGATCATTCGCAAAGGCTACCGGAGCGCCATCGACTCCTACTCGGCATTTCGCGAAAATGATCGAACCACGCCGACCGGACTCGCCGGTTACCTGCGCGAGCGGGGCCTGGAGCGCGTCACCCTTTGCGGTCTGGCCACCGATTATTGCGTACTGTTTTCCGCCCTCGACGCGCGCGCCGGCGGGTTCACGGTCGAAGTCGCCGCTCAGGCCTGTCGCGGGATCGATCGCCATGGCTCCGTCGCTGACGCAATGCGGGCGATGGCGCAAGCCGGGGCGTTGATCTGCGACTAGAGCAGAGCAGCACCGGATGAAATGGAAACAGAGCTTCCATTTCATGAAAGCTTCATGTCATGCGTGAATCCCGTTCTCGATGCCAGGGATCGGATCATAATTCACGGATCGGATCGCAGCGCCGTCTGTTGCGATCCGATGCAATCATGGTCTAGACGCGGCGCGGCAATGAGCGGCGTTCGACCTGGAACGTCACCTGGCGGCGCGGCGGCGAGGGCGCTGCAAAGACATCCGCCGCCTCATGCGGTTGATCATTGCGGTGCGGCGGCGGCGCCGTCCTCGTTCGCCGCGGCGTCGTCTTTGCGGCCGGGCGTTTTTTTGCCTTGTTCGGACGCTCGCTGATTCGGACGTCGAGGTTGTGGCCATCGATCGTGGTGCCGTTCATCGCTTCCACGGCGAGTTCGGCCGCGCGCGCGGTCGCGATATCGACAAAGCCGTAACGCAGGCGCTTCCCAGTCTCCGGATCCCGGGCAATAAACGCGCTGAGCACGATACCAAACGGGTCAAAAGCCTCGGCCAGCTCGTCCTCGGTCAGGTCCGGCGGCAAATTCGCAACAAATACGTTACCCCGGAAATATTGTAATCTCATTGGCTAAACCCCTGTGTTCGTCAATACCCACTCGTGAACGCCGGCCCAGCATGTACGGCGTCATCACAGCTGGGGATTGTTGGCTTTGCAATACTGCATTGCACAATAAAGCCTGAGCCACCCTGTCGCACTCGGCACTTGTTAACCAGACTTCTTGTCTGATGCGGCCTGTGGCGCGAGATTGTCGTGTCGTTTTTTGGTCAGAAGGTTGAAATTTAGATGATCCCCCGCAAGCGCAGCAGGTTTTCGGCGATCGTCGACCGGTCGCCGCTCAAACTGCCCAACCGGGCTCGTATCGTTGTATGGACGATCGTCAACCTGGAGTTTTGGTCGATCTCGCGGCCGATGGCACGTCAGGTATTGCCGGCGCCGACCGGCGAGGTGCTGTTGCCCGACGTGCCGAACTGGTCGTGGCACGAATACGGGATGCGGGTTGGCGTGTGGCGGTTCTTCAAGCTGTTCGAGCGCCTCGGTATCCGCCCGACATTGTCGATCAATGCCCGGGTATGCGAAGAGTATCCGCGTGTGGCACACGCCGCGCATCAAGCCGGCTGGGAGTTCATGGGCCATGCCTGGGAACAGCTGCCGATCCACAAAGTCGA
>Ga0335074_10015961_pt1 | contig 10568 bp, 10 predicted proteins | sample Lox_Sample_23_FD_206715 | JGI IMG/M metagenome (GOLD analysis project Ga0335074, IMG submission 206715) | Soil microbial communities from Loxahatchee National Wildlife Refuge, Florida, United States - Lox_Sample_2.3 | ecosystem: Environmental > Terrestrial > Soil > Wetlands | place: USA...
CGGGTTCGTGCTGTCCACCAGCGACGACGAGTCGTTCCACGTCGCGCCCGCGGAGGGCATGGCCTCCGGCGCGGTGCCGGTGATCAGGCACTGGCCGGGCGCCGAGACGATCTACGACCCGCGGTGGATTCGCGAGACGCCGGGCGAGATGGCCGCGTTCATCGCCTCGCTCGCTTCGCCTGACGACTGGCGCGCGGCCGGGCGGCTGGCGCACGAGCAGGCGCGGGGATTCGAGCTCGGCTCGGTATGCCGCAGCTGGCAGCGGCTGCTCACCACCGACCTGGCACCGGGCGCGGGACCGGCCTACGAGCTGTCTGGTGCCCAGGTTCCTGGCTGACCGGGGATGTACTTCACGCTCGCGGTCAGCGCCGCGTCGCCGGAGCGGTGCGCGGCGCTGACCGGCCGGGCACGGGGCGCCGACCCCGCGGTGCTGCCGGTGCCCGGCCCGCCGGAAGTGGCCTGGCAGTCCCCCGACGGCCGCGCCGCCCTGCTCCGCTGGGGCACCGGCGCCGCCCTGGCGGCCGGCTTGCCGGTCGCCTCGCACGCGGGAACGATCTGGCCGGGCACGCCGGCCTCGGGCAGCGACCGCGCCGCGGTGCACGCGCGGACGACCGCGACCCGCGTCGATCCCGTCTATGTCGCCGAGGTCGCGGGCGCGGTCATCCTCTCCGACCGCGCGATGTGGGCCGCGTGGACCGCGGAACGCCTCGACGACCACGACCCCCTGCTGGCCTGCGCCCTGCTCAACCCGGGCTTCCCCCTCGGCTCGGCGACCCCGTTCCGCGGCGTCTCGGCCCTTCCGCCGTCCACGGTCATCCAGGTGCTCAGCGGCGCCGCCAGCCGCACCGCCGCCGAGCCCGCTGCTGCCCCTGCCGCCTCTGCCGGATCCGCCGGTGACGTGGCCGCCGTGCTGGTCGACGCGGTCGCGCCGCTACGGGAGGGCGGCAAGCCCGTCGAGCTGAGCCTGACCGGCGGCAAGGACAGCCGCCTGGTCGCAGCCGCGCTGGTCAAGGCAGGGGTTCCGGTGCGGGCGCAGACGCACGGGTTCGCCGATCATCCGGACGTGGTGATCGCCGCCGAGGTCGCGCGCGTGCTGGGCATCCACCACGACGTGCGGGTGCCCGCCGCGCCAGGGCAGCGGGTCGACGTCGTCGGCAGGATCAGGGCCACCGTGCTGGTCGCCGACGGGATGCTGTCCGCCTTCGAGAACGTGGGCCGCCCTGACCCGGACGTCGCCATGGCCGTCACCGCCGGCGGCCACGGCGGAGAGCTGCTGCGCGGTGGCTACGCCGAGGCCGCGGCGGGCCGTCGCGCCGCCGGCCTGCGCGCCGCCGAGCTGCTGCGCCGCCTCACCACCCGCCGCCTGGGCCTGCTGCGGCGCGGTGCCGCCGCCGGGTACGTGGCCAGCCTCGCCCCGTGGACCGGCGCGCTGGCCCGCGACCCGCTGCGCGCGCTCGACGACTTTTACCTGGTGAACCGGGCAGGCCGCTGGTCGGCCGCCGCCCGGCAGGCGTACCTGATCAGGGAGTGCCTGGTGCAGCCGCTGTTCGACGAGCGCGTGGTGCTCGCGGCCCGCGCCGTCCCCCTCGCGACCAGGACCAGCGGCGAGCTGTCCCGCGCCGTCCTCGCCGAGCTGTGCCCGCCCCTGGCGGGCGTCCCGCTCGCCGGCAAGGCGCCGGCGCGCTCCGGCCAGGACCGTGCCTCCTTCGACTGGCGCCGCCAGTACGGCGGCGAGATCGCGACGTTCCTCCGTGACTACACCCTCGACCAGGGCGCCTCCGGCGGCCTCTACGACGTGGTGAACCGCGCCGCGGCCGAGAAGGCGCTCGCCCCGCCGCACCAGGACCGCGCCACAGTCTGGGCCCTCGCCACCCTCGCGTGCCTCCTGTCCGGCGACTACCGCCACGCCCGCGACCCCGCCCAGCCCCTCCCCGTGGCCTAGGAGGTTCTCGATAGCGCTGGGGATTTGACCCCGTATAGGGGTCGGATCTTCAGCGTTGTGGCAGAGCAGCCCTTTGCGCAGGGGCGCGGGTTTCCTTGCCAGCCCCGGTGACGCAGCAGGTCCGCGACTTCGCGGGCGACCGCGCACGCGTGGTAGGCCACGGGAACCCAGCCGTAGCGGAGCGTCTGGAAGCCGTCGAGCGTGTTCGCGTTGTCGCGCCGCGAGTCGTACTTCCGCGCTTCGGCAGGATGCGCCATAAGGCCATCGAGCTCCACCACAACGCCGTACGGCGTGTACCGCACGTCGGCGTACTGCCGGGCGCCGCGCCGGATGGTCACCGCTTGCCGATCTCCCCGTGGCAGGCCGTGCTTGCGTTCCACGTCTCGCAGGTATCGCAGCTCAAGTGGGGAGTGGACGCCTGTCCTCACCTCGGCGACGGCATCGCTAAGGTCGCGGCGCCAGCGCGCCCGATTCCGGGTTTCCAGCGCGGAGGCGATCCGGTCCGGTGTGGTCAGCCGACGCTGGCACGCCTTGATTGCCCAGGCAACCGCATCCTCGGCGGTCGACGACACATCCGCCAGGTCAAGGACCGTTTCCTCAAGCGTGGTCTGCGGCGGCAGCCGCACCGGATGCCGCGCTCCCGGCAGCCGCGACGAGTAGTGCAGCACCAGGCCAGGGATGATCAGCGACCCGGCTTGCCTCGGGACGCTCACGTGGATCGAGGACGAGGATTGATCAGTGACGTTCCATACCTCGGCGGCGGTGTGATGACTAAGAACCGCGTCGTCACCGGCCCGCAGCACTGCGCCCCAAAGTTGGGCAGTGCGTGGCACGGGACCGCTGAACGTCGCGAACACGCCTTTATGGAGTCGCTGCCATCGTCCCGAACCCAGGCGTCCTTCGACGAGGCGCCTAGACAGTCCCGCATGCAGAGCCTGCTCACGTCTCAGCACACCTCCTTGCCGGTCCAGAACGTCAGCAAGTAGTAGCAATGAGCGATCACTCATGTACTAATAGTGATGCATGAAGCCCTGAAAGCGCCAATTTGAGTTAGTGCTGGTGATTTGACCCCGTATAGGGGTCGGATCTTCAGCGTTGACGGGGCTGGGACTCAGCCGCGGCCGTATTTGGATTCGGCTTGCCAGAAGAAGATGATGCCGAGGACGAGGAAGCCGATGCCCCAGCCAACCCCGGCGATCCAGAGGTCGTTGTTGGTGACCACGGGGTGGCAGTAGGCCTGCAGCACCGCGTTCGGCACCACCGGGTGGTGGCCGATCACCGTGTGGCCGTGCGCCACCTTGGTGCCGCTCGGGAGCGGCACGTACTTGCTCCCGGCCACCAGGCTGTAGCCGCCGTCGTTGGTCTTGAAGGCCGAGCAGTAGGCCGCGTTGTACGGCTGGTATCCGGGTGAGTTCTGCCGGTAGGTCGTCATCAGCGCTATCCGGACGAGCGAGATGTACACCGCCGGCGGGTTCAGCGACAGCAGCTTGATGCCCCAGGTGGGCACCTGCGCCGGCAGCGTCGTGACCATGTACATGACGCCGCAGAAGTACCGGGTGATCCGCAAGATGAACGGGATCAGCTCGCTGACGTCCGCCAGGCTGCCGCCCAGCCGGGCGACGATCAGCGCCGCCCCGATGTTGAACGCCGTCTGCAGCAGCACGGCGGGGATCAGCAGGAACCAGTACACGGTCAGCGGTTCCCCGCTGACCAGCATGACCGGGATCAGCACCACAAACCCGACCAGCATCTGCTCCAGTTCCACGATCACGTAGGCCAGCGGCAGCGAGGCGCGCGGGAAGTACAGGGCGCGGATCAGCTGGAGGTTGGCGCGCATCACGTTCGAGCCGGTGACGATCGACCGCTCGGTGAACGCGAACACGAACACGCCGGCGAGCAGGAACGCCGGGTAGTGCTGGACGCCGCGCGAGGCCTCGAAGAGGACGCCGAAGATCAGGTAGTACACGCCCGCGTTCAGCAGCGGGGTGAGCACCTGCCAGAGCTGGCCGAGCTTCGCCTCGGTGTACATCGAGACGTTCCGCGCGGTGGCGTAGCCGATGATGAAGTGCCGGCGCTGCCACAGCATCGCCAGGTACTGGCCCAGCGACGGGCGGGCCCCGGAGAGCTTCAGGCCGTGCTGCGCCGCGAGTTCCCCCAGCGGCTGGTCAGGGATCCGCGGCGCCTCGGGCACGACGACCGCACCGGACTCAAGTCGTCCAGGTGCGCTGAGCTGCCCGCGTCGCCCGCTGTTCTCCACGGTCGGGAAGTCTATTGGACGTCCGGCCGAAACCGCGCATCAAGCCGAGGCGCTGACGGTCACGACGGGCCCGTTCCGAATAACGATTTAAAGACCGGACTCCGCGGTACGGATCAGGATCCTGCGGCACTCCTCGTGGCGCATGACCTCGTCGGGAGCGGCGGCCCTGATCTCGTTCAGCTCGACCGTGGACAGCGACACGTTGCAGCCCTCGCACTTGCCGCGCCGCAGCATCGCCGCGCCGCGGCCGCCGACCTGCGCGCGCACCCTGTCGTACAGCGCCAGCAGCTCGTCGGGGACACCGGACGCGACCGAGGTGCGGGCATCGCCGGCCTTGGACTCGTGCTCCGCGATGTCGGCCAGGGCGGCGTCCCGGCGCGCCGTCACCTCGCCTTCCTCGGCCGCCACCGTCTCGGCGGCCGCCGTGGCCTCGTCCCGCCGCGACTGGGCCGCCTCGCGCCGCTCCATCAGGTCGAGCACGACCTCCTCGAGGTCGCCCTGGCGGCGCCGCAGCGACACGATCTCGGACTGCAGCGACTCGAGCTCCCTGGCGTTGGACACCTTCCCCGCGTCGAGCCGCTGCTGGTCCTTGTCGATGCGGACCCGGACCTGCTCGACGTCGCGTTCAGCGCGGGCCTGCTCGCGGTCCAGGTCGGACAGCTCGGTATCCGCGATGGTCATCTCGTCCCTGACCTGGGCGCCGCGGGCGGCGAGCCGGTCGAGTTCCGCGATTTCCGGGAGGGTCCTGCGCCGGTGGGCGAGCCTGCCGAGCTCGGTGTCCAGGTCGGCTAGTTCAAGCAGCCGCTGCTGCGCCTCGGGTGATGCCTTCACGAAGGGCTACGTTAGTCGCACCGGCGAGCGTTGTCGCATGGTAGACACTTTGGCCATGGGGATCCCTCGGGTAAGCAGGCCCTACATGCCGGGATACGGCATCGCCGGGCCAGAACAAGGGAGCGGGCTCCTGCACTGGTCCTGGGCGGCGGAACGGCTCACCGCGGCCAGGAACTACTGGGTGGTTTCCGTCTGGCCGGACGGCCGCCCGCACACCATGCCGGTCTGGGGCATGTGGGACGACGCCGTGCTGTGGTTCACGACCGCGGCACAGTCGCGGAAGGCGCGGAACCTCCGCGGCGACCCGCGGTGCTGCGTCTCCACGGAAGACGCCTCCGACCCCGTGATCATCGAGGGCACGGCGCGTTTCGTGACCGATCCCGTGGTCTTGCAGCGCGTCATCGACCTGATGAACGCCAAGTACCGGACCGAGCTGACCGCCGACTTCCTCGACCCGGCGCAGAACGCCACGATCGGGGTCCGGCCGCGGCGCGTGTTCAGCATGCTGCACGGGGACTTCACCGGCTCACCGACTCGCTGGGTATTCGATGACGAACAGTAATATTTCGAAACGTCCTCGGCTGACTGCGGCAGGTAGCGTGGCTGTGGGCCCTCGCGTAACGCGAGGCGGAACTCATCGGACGTAACCTGCATGACTGCTAGAGCTGGGCGTGTTGGCGCTGCCTGGGGCGCCGTCTGCGGGGTGCTGACCGCGGCCGTCGCGATAGGAATAGCGCAGCTGCTCGCCGGGCTGTCGATCCCGAACGCGTCGCCAGTGATCGCCGTGGGACAGGTGGCGATCAACCTGACGCCGCTGCCGGTCAAGGACTGGGCGACGTCGACGTTCGGCAACAACGACAAGAACGTGCTGCTGACCGGTGTCGTCGTGGTGGTGTTCCTGTACGCCATCGCGGTTGGCGTGGTCGCGATGCGACGGCTGGGGTACGGGTTCGCCGGGCTGGCGATCTTCGCGGTGATCGGCTTGGCGGCGGCGCTGACCAGGCCGCACGCGACGGCAGGCTGGGCGTTCCCGACGGTGGGCGGCGCGCTGGTCGGGGCGTTCGTGCTGTACCGGCTGGTGATCGCGGCCCGGCGGGCCTTCCTGGGGAGCGCTGCCGGGGTCGCGGGACGGCCGGGGACCTCGTGGGCTGCCGGTGGGCTGCCGCCGATCGTGTTCGGCGGGCGGGAGGGTGACTCCGCGGGCGCGGGTGACTCCGCGGGCGGGGAGCTGCGCGCGCCGGACCTGCCGGACGATCCCGGTGCGGCGCGGCAGCCCGGTGAGGTGTCCGCGCCGGAGCCGCCGGGTGCCAACGTTCCCCCGTTGCGCGTCCCCGCGCGGCCGGCGGGCATGCCGGCCCGGCGGGCGTTCCTGCTGACCGCCGGGGCTTCTGTCGCGGTCGCCGCCATCGGCGAGGTCGCGGGCAGGCAGCTCTCGACCCGGCACAACGTGAGCGCGGCCCGTTCGGCTGTCCGGTTCCCGCGGGCGGCCGACCCGGCGCCGCCGCTGCCCGCCGGGGTCAACCTGCCGGTGCCCGGCATCAGCCCGTTCATCACGCCGAACGGCCAGTTCTACCGCGTCGACACCGCCCTGATCGTGCCCGAGGTGGACCCGGCGAACTGGCAGCTGCGTATCCACGGGATGGTCGACCGCGAGATCACGGTGACGTACGGCGAACTGCTGCGGCGGCCGCTGATCGAGAACTACATGACCCTGTGCTGCGTGTCGAACCCGGTCGCCGGGCCGTACATCGGGAACGCCAAGTGGCTCGGCGCGTCGCTGGCGTCGCTGCTGCGCGAGGCCCGGCCGCACGCCGGGGCGTCGCAGCTGCTGTGCACGTCGACCGACGGGTTCACGTCCGGCACGCCGCTGTCGGTGGTCCTGGACGGGCGCGACGCGCTGGTCGCGGTGGCGATGAACGGGGCGGCGCTGCCCGTGGAGCACGGGTTCCCTGCCCGGCTCGTGGTGCCCGGCCTGTACGGGTACGTGTCGGCCTGCAAGTGGGTCGTGGACATCGAGGTCACCACGTTCCAGCAGGCGGTGGCCTACTGGGCGCAGCGCGGCTGGTCGCAGCAGGCGCCGATCAAGACGGAGTCGCGGATCGACGTGCCGCTGTCGGGCTCGCGGGTCAAGGCCGGCCGGGTGGCGGTGGCCGGCGTGGCGTGGGCGCAGCACAAGGGCATCGAGGCGGTCGAGGTCCAGGTGGACGGCGGGCCGTGGCACGAGGCCACGCTCGCCGCGGTGCCGAACATCGACACCTGGCGGCAGTGGGTCTGGGAGTGGGAAGACGCCGGGGTCGGCCAGCACACCGTTCAGGCGCGGGCCACCGACAAGACCGGTTACACGCAGACCGCGCTCCAGGCGGACGTGGCGCCCAACGGCGCGACCGGCTACCCCTCCGCGCAGTTCACCGTCTACCAGTAGCCGGAGGGGCTGGCGTCGCCTGCGCTCCGCTCCGCCGGCCCTCAGGCGAGGGCGATGCTGATGGGGGTGAAGAGGCGGGCGGGGTCGCCGGGCGGCGGGCGGTCGCCGTAGGCCATGACCGCGTTCAGCCCGGCCGGCTGGAGGCCGTGCCTGACCGCCCAGGGTGGCAGCTCCGGGCGGTCGGGGTCCAGGTCCAGGCGGACCTGGCCGCGGATTCCCGCGGCCAGGTCGCCGATCAGCCGGCGGGCGGCCGCGCCGTCGGGGGCGACGACGGGGCCGATGACCGTGGACGTGTGGTTCTGCCAGGAGGCGGCGAAGCCGGCGACGCCGTGTTCGGTCTCGAGGACCAGGAGCTGCCCGGCGAACGCGGGCAGCCGCCGGAGCAGGCATCCCCGGTCGGCGCCGAAAGCGGCTTTATCGACATCGATGATCGACGCCATGTCCGCTGCCGCGGCCGAGCGTGTCCGCATCTTGCTGTTATCAGCCGCACGGGCCGCGCCGGCGGGCCCGGCGCGGAACGGTCCGGTGAAGGCCGCGCTGCGGCGGATCGTGCGGAAGCCGAGCTTGTCGTACAGCGGCTTGCCGAGGTCGGTGGCGAACAGCGTGACCGTGGCGTCCCCGGCCTCGGCGAGCAAGTGCTCCATCAGCGCGCGGCCGAGTCCCCGCCGACCGTACCGCGCCGCGACCAGCATCATGCCCACCGAGGCCAGGCCGGCGCCGTACCTGGTGAGCACCACCGCGCCGGCCAGCGCGCCGTCCCCGCTGCCCCCGCCGTCCGCACCGTTCCCGCCGTCCCCTCCGCCCGGCGCGTCGATGCCGAAGACCTCGGAGACCTCCAGCAGCAGCGACCACTTGGCCCTTTCGGGCAGCCAGCCGCGGTCGACCGACAGGCGCACGCAGTGCCGCAGGTCGTCAGGGCCGAGGCGGCGGACGGGCGGGAACGGGACGCCGTTGCTATCGCTGGGCACGGTCTCCGAGCGTATTTGCCGCGCGCAGCCGATCGCCACCCCCGGGTCCGGTGTCCAGGCGGCGCCGCGAGCGCGCGGCGAACACCCGCCGTTCGCCGACGCTCCAGCTGACCGACACCACCAGGTACACAGCGGCGGCCAGCGGAGCGAACGCGGCGATCACCACCGTGACGTACGGCAGCACCTTGACAAGCAGCCCGGCCGCGCCGCCCGTACCGGACGCGGCGGGCGCGGACCCGGCGGTCAGCTGGCGCGCCACCCGCGCGGACAGCCAGCAGATCAGCGCCAGGATCGCGAGCACGGCCGGGAAAACAGCGGCGTGGAGGCCAGCCGTCGCGACCCCGGCGCCCCCGCCGCTCAGCCAGTGCGCGCCGAGCGGCACGCCGAACAGGTTCCTGGACAGCAGGCTGTTCGCCCCGCCCGCCACGGTCGGGGACCTGAACAGCAGGTACAGAACGCTGAATACCGGCCACTGCGCCAGCAGCGGCACGAACCCGGCGAGCAGGCTCGTGCCTTCCCGCGCGTACAGCGCGGACAGCTCGCGCTGCAGCCGCTCCGGCTGGCGGCCGTAGCGCTTGCGCAGTTCCTGGATCTGCGGCGCCAGCCTGGTCATGGCGGCCTGCCCGCGCAGCGCGCGGAAGCTGAGCGGGGTCAGGAGCAGCCGGATCGCCATGGTGAACACGACGATGGCGGCGACGGCGGCGAGGCCGCCGAGAACGGGGCTGAGGAAGTTGGTGAGGGCGAGGACGAGGTGATACGCGGCGTCCACAGGGACGCCGAAGACAGCAGTCATGACGAAGCGACCTTCCAGCAGGGAAAGAGGGATTGAGTTGCTGGAAGCGGCCGCGGATCAGCGCGTGCTACCGCGACATGCGCGAGAGATCAGGCGGCCGCTGGGGCCGCCGTTGGAGCTCTGGGCCTGCTTCTGCCCCGCGCGTCGGGGTCGCGCTGCCGCAGGAAGGCGACGCGCCATGACTTGTCCCGCAGCGCGGCGACGCGGCGGGTGACGGGAAGGCCTGCCGCCGCGGCAGGCGTGGCGCCGGCGGCCAGGCAGCCGACGACGGCGACCGCGGCGACCGCGAAGACGGCGACCGCGACCACGGCAGCGCGCTGCGGAGTGTCCGCCCACATGAGGACGGCCAGCAGGTGACCAGCTACCTGCGACAGCGCAGCGAGCACGGGAACCTCCGGGCCCAAGTCGAGCAATTACGCAAAGCCTACAACGGACGGCGCAGGGGTTCAGCAGATAGGCGTGTAGGAGATGCTTGGGTCGTACTGTGCCCAGACGGTCCGGGTGACGGGTACCGGGAGAGTCCGGCAGATCTGCGCGGCGACGCTGGCCGGATCCGTGTCCCAGAGCCGGACCGCGGTGCCGTCCTCGGTCGCGATGGTGCTTCCGGCTGGACTGACGGCCATGGCAGCGAGGGTCTGGCCGCTCGCCGTCAGCGTCACTGGGGTTTGCCATGTCCCGACCGGCCACAACCGAACGTAGTTGTCGTTGCTCGAGGTGAGGAGCGTCTTCCCGTCCGCGGAGAAGCCGATGCTCCAGATCGGCTGGCTGTCACCGTGCAGGTACAGCGGGACGCAGTTCGAGCACCCGGTTGTCCACACAACGATGCTGCCGTCGGAGAACCCAGCCGCCAGGTACGCTCCGTCCCTGCTGAACGCCACGCCGTCCACGACCGTCGCCGTGGTGGCCTCGGGCGGGTTGAACAGCACCAACTGCCCCGTATGCCCGCCGGCGGCCGTGATATACCACAGCCGGGTCACCCCGAAATCCTCGCCCGCCACGAGCTCGGTGCCGTCCTTGCTCATGGCGAGAGACCAGACCCCTGGCGACGAGCCGGACCCCGCGGAGCCGGCGTTTCCCGGCAGGGTGCCTGCCAGGAAACCGGTCGCCGGGTTCCACAGCTTGATAACGGAGTCGTAGATCCCCGACGTGGCGAGCAGACCGCCATGCGGACTGAAGACCATGCCGTCGATGTTCCCAACCTGACCGGTGGGGATGGTCGCGATGACCCGGCGCTGCGCCACGTTCCATACCACGACGGTGTCATGCGGATCGTTGTACGCCACGGCGAGCGTTCCCCCGCCCGGGCCGAAGGCCTCCGCGCTGACGTACGTGGCCCCCGGCACCAAGCGGACGAG
>Ga0335074_10015963_pt1 | contig 10567 bp, 12 predicted proteins | sample Lox_Sample_23_FD_206715 | JGI IMG/M metagenome (GOLD analysis project Ga0335074, IMG submission 206715) | Soil microbial communities from Loxahatchee National Wildlife Refuge, Florida, United States - Lox_Sample_2.3 | ecosystem: Environmental > Terrestrial > Soil > Wetlands | place: USA...
TCCTCCGCGGCCAGAACCTCGACTACAACCGCCAGGTGGCAGTTGCAGCACGGCTGGGCCCGCTGACCCTCGGCCACCCCACTCTCGAGTCACCGGCGGGCCAGCCGCTGCTGGAGGAGATCGACTCACACAAGGGCGGGCGCGCCAACCACTGGCATACCGACGTGACATTCGTCGACCGCCCGCCCGCGTTCACGCTCCTGCACGCCGTGGTCATCCCGCCGTTCGGCGGCGACACGATCTGGGCCAACACCGTCACCGCATATGCCTCGCTACCAGCGGAACTCCGCGACCTCGCTGACCGCCTTCGCATCGTGCACACCAACGACCACGACTACGCCGCTGTCTACGGGCGCGGCGAGCGCGTCGACACGGCACTCGCCAAGGCGCAGGAGCAGTTCGTCTCCACCGTGTACGAGGCCGAGCACCCGGCTGTGCGAGTGCATCCGGAGACCAGTGAGCGTTCCCTCGTGCTCGGCGGGTTTGCCCGCACCGTGCTCGGCTACTCCCCTCAGGCCTCCAGGGACCTGATCAAGTTGCTGCAGGACTACGTCACCAGGCCCGAGCAGACGGTCCGATGGCAGTGGCGCGAAGGTGACCTGGCCATCTGGGACAACCGGGCGACGCAGCACTACGCAATCTTCGACTACGGCACCGCGCATCGCCGGGGCGAGCGGGTGACCGTCGCCGGGCCAGCACCCGTCGGCGTCGACGGCAGGCCCAGCGTCCTGCTCAAGGGCGATGCCTCCGCTTATTACGCCGGCGCAGCCAGCTAGCGCGCCGCCGAAGTACCCGCGCACGTTAGCAGAAAGCAGAGATGTCATGACCAGCCCAGCAGACGTTGCTGTCGGCGGCCGCACAGGCCTGCCCGTCTACAAGCGCAAGCGGCGCCGGATCTACGGTGCCGTAGCCATCGCGGCCGTCGTCGTCATCGCGCTCATCATCTGGGCAGTAGTCGGATCCGGATCATCCGGGCCGACCACGCTGCCTTCCTTCACCATCTCGGTCAGCCAGGGAACTGTCGCCAGCCCCGACAGCATCATCGAGAGCCAGGCGTCACTGACCAAGCTGATCCCGGCTCACTTGCACTACGTTCCCTTTGACGCCGGCGTCACCGCCATCGCCGAGATGGAGTCCGGATCGGTCCAGGCCATCAGCGGCGTCGGCAATCCGCCCGCAACCGAAGCCATCGGCGACAACGCGGGCGTTACCGTCGTGATGGGCTGGGGATTCGACGACGACCAACTCCTGGTGCCCAAGTCGATCACCTCCGCCAGCCAGCTGGCCGGAAAGTCGGTGGGCGTGCTCGTCGGTTCCTCCGAGGACTACGAACTGCTCGGCTACCTGGCGCTGGAGCACCTCACCGGCAAGGTCAAGGTCGTTCCGTTCTCCAGCGAGCCCGCCGCGGGAGCAGCCGCCGTCTCCGGCGCAATCGACGCTGCCTATGTCTACGGCGCACCAGCCAGCGAGCTGATCACGCAGAAGGGTTACCACTCACTGGTGAACGCCGAGCAGATTGCGAAGCTAGGAATACCCGGCCTGGACGTCATCGCCGTCGCCACCAAGGTCATCAAGTCCGACCCGGCGCTCGTGCAGGACTACGTGTGCGCGGAACTGCAGGGCAGCCGGGACATGACCGGTCCGAACGCGGCACGGTATCTCACGGCTACGGCGAAGGTGCAGGGCGCGGCCGGAAGCCAGATCGTCGCGGCGACTCGGGGCTACCCGTTCATCTCCGCCGGCCAGCAGCTGTACTGGCTCGGCTCGGCCCCGGACGATGTGCACAGCCGCATCGTCTCGGCCTATGTGCAGACGGGCAAGTTCCTGGTCAGCCAGGGCAGGCTTACCTCCGCACCGACGGCGGCGCAAATCGCGGCGCACATCGACCCGACATTCATCAAGAAGGCGCTCGCCGGTGGCTGCCCGAGCTAACTCCGGCGGGGTCGCCGGCCTGACCGCCGGCGACCCCGTCGCACCCCTCTCCCCTGCTCCTGCTGCTACTCCTACTGGTGGCCGCTCAGCGGGTGCCACGGTCGTCATCGACTCGGTCGCAAAGACCTTCCGCCGCGCTGGCCGACGGACCGACGCGCTGGCCGACGTCAACCTCACGATTACGTCGGGCGAACTGGTCTGCCTGCTGGGACCATCCGGGTGCGGCAAGTCCACGCTGCTGCGGATCGTCGCCGGCGCGCTCGGCGCGGACGCGGGCTCGGTCTCAGTCAACGGCCGGCTAGTCAACGGCCCGTCCGCCGACCGGGGGATGCTCTTCCAGACGCCGCTGCTCTTTCCCTGGCTCACCACCCGGAAGAACGTGCTGTTCGGACCCCGGGCACAGCGCGCTGCGGGACTAACCGAACGAGATGACCCCGAGCTCGACGCTGACGCCGACGCGATCCTCGACACGGTCGGCCTTGGCCGGTTCGGCAACGCTTTCCCGCACGAGCTGTCCGGCGGCATGCAGCACCGCGCCGCGTTCGCCCGGGCAATCATCACCCGCCCGTCACTTCTGCTGATGGATGAGCCCTTCGGCGCGCTTGACGCGATCACTCGCGCCCGCATGCAGGAGTTCCTGCTGAGCATGCGCGAGCAGTACCAGTTCACGATCATCTTCGTCACGCACGACATCGAGGAAGCGGTCCTGCTCGGCGACCGGGTAGCGGTGATGGGCGGCCGCCCGCCCGGCATCCAGGAGATTATCGACGTCCCGCTCAGCCGGCCAAGGCATGCGGCCGACGCCGACACCACTGAGTTCCTCGCGGCCAAGCGGCGAATCCGGATAGCGCTAACAGGCCGGGCGGCGTAACGACCGTCGGCAACTTCCGCACCGCCAGCAGGCACCGCGAGGCACACGACCTCCGCGGACGACCTGCCGCCGTCCCCCAGAAAGGAGCGTCACCATGGCAGCGTGGCAAAGCCTGACTTCGTCCGGCCATAGCGTGCTCACCGACGACGCCGCGTCCGATCAACTCGGCTCGCTGTACGTCGACGAGTTCACCGACCTGGATGACCTCGATGACCACCGCCGGGCCCGGCGCCGGGCGCGCGCCCGCAGACTCGGCACGAGCGCGGCCGGGCTGCTCGGATTGGCCATCATCTGGCAGGTCGCCGCGATGCTGGCGCACTCGGTCTTCCTGCCGTCTGTTACCCAGACAGTCCAGACCTTCTTTCAGTACATCGATCGCCCCTACCCGAGCCAGGGATCACCGCTATGGCTGGATGCAGTCGCGAGCCTGCGGCGCATCATGATCGGATTCACCATCGGCACCGCGGCAGGCATCATCCTGGGCGCGGGCATGTCGGCGAGCCGGATCATCCGCCACCTGACCGACCCGATCATCGAGGTTCTCAGGCCGCTTCCGCCGCTCGCCTTCATACCGCTCTTCATCATCTGGTTCGGGATCGGCGAGCTGCCCAAGGAAATACTGATCATCATCGGGGTCACCCCGATCATGGCAGTCACCACCGTCGCGGCGCTGGACCAGGTACCCGACGACTTCCGCCTGTGCGCGCGCACTCTCGGCGCAACACCGTTGTTCACACTCGTGCACGTGCAGATCCGCTCGGCGCTGCCCGGAATCGTCACCGGAATGCGAATCTCCATGGCGGGCGCATGGACCAGCATCGTCGCGGTTGAGCTCATCGCCGCCACCAATGGCGTCGGCTACCTGATCATGCAGGCTGGTGACTATCTGAACGTCGCACTGGTCTTCTCCGGGATCATCGCCATCGCGATCATGGGCTTGACCCTCGACGCCTGCCTGCGCGGTTTGCTCTACCTCGCCGATCCCAGTAAGCGCCAGTGACGCGCTGTGGCAAGATCGCCTGATGCTGCAACTCTTGGGTTTCATCATCGACTGTCCGGACCCGATGAAGCTGGCGGCCTTCTACTCCCAGCTGACAGGCCGCGCCATCATGGAGGGCAGTGGCGACAACTTTGCCGGCATCACCTTCGGCGAGGTCGATCTGGCCTTCCAGCGGGTGGATGACTACCGCCCTCCGCGCTGGCCCGACGACGAACACCCCAAGCAGTTCCACATCGACTTCGAAGTGGGCGAAATCGAGCCCGAGCAGCGCCGCGTCGTCAAGCTCGGCGCGACACTGCAGAAGGACTTCATCGGACCCGAGGGCTACGGCTGGCAGGTCTACACCGACCCGGTCGGGCATCCCTTCTGCCTGTGCCGCCACAACGGGGTTACGTGGACCGACAAAGGGATGGTGTGGCCCTGAACGTCGCAAGCGCCAGTGAGACTGTTGCAACCGCTATGCTGTTTTGATGGTTACAGCGCAGGAGGCCGCAGGCATGTCCTCCCCTGCGGGACAGGTCGCGCCCGGCGCGCTTGAGCAGGTCAGGGAGTTGCTGAACAGCTGGCTTATCCCGAATGACACGCGGCAGCCCGCCGACCGGTTCGACCAGCTAGCTAGCCGGCAGCGGTGGACCAGGCATGACTCCGAGCTCATCCGCGAACTGCGCGACGACCTGAGGCATGCCGTCGAGGACGGCGGCGCCGCGGCTGCGGACAATCTGACCGGCTGGATCGGCAGACTTGGCATGCAGCCGGTCATCGCCGGCGGGCAGATCGCCTACCGGCACGACGGCACGCCCGCTGCCGAGACTTTCGCGATCGTCATGGCAGCAATCTCGGCAGGTACCTGGGTCCGGCTCAAGGCGTGCCCGGACTGCCGGTGGGTGTTCTACGACAACACCCGGAACGGCAGCAAGCGCTGGTGCCTGATGACCGCGGGCGGCCCGGATGGCAGGGCGTGCGGCACGATCGCGAAGGTCCGCCGTTACCGGGACCGGCAGGCCGCAGCGCCGGCGCGATAGCCATCAGGCCGTCTGCCGTCGCTCTGCCGCCAGCAGAACTCAGCGACCGTGCCGCAATGCTGCAAGTAGCGTCGGTGACATGGGCGAATGTCACAGAGTCGACGCCGGCGGAATCGGGCTGGCCTACCGGATCTGGGGGCCTCCGGCCGCACCGCCGCTGGTGCTGCTGCACGCGCTGGGCGAGAACGGCAGCGACTGGGAAAACGTCGCGCCCGCGTTTGCCCGCCACTGGCGGGTATACGCCCCTGACCTTCGCGGGCACGGACGCAGCGACTGGCCCGGCAACTACTCGGCAGAACTCATGCGCGCAGACATTCTCAGTTTGCTGGACGTCCTGGCGCTCGACCGGGTCGACCTCATCGGGCACTCGCTGGGCGGGATAGTGGCCTACCTGTTCGCCGCCGAGCACCCCGAACGCCTTGGTCGCCTGATCCTGGAGGACGTCGCGGCGCCGCTGCCCCGCACAGCTGGCGTTCCCGCCCGTCCCGATGGCCAGCTGCCCTATGACTGGGAGATGGTGCTGGCCATCCGCAGGCAGATCGACGATCCCGACCCGGCGTGGCTGGAGTTGCTAGCCCGGATCAGCGCGGCGACGCTGGTGCTCGCTGGCGGCCCGGACAGTCACATCGCACAGGACCGTGTCGCCGAGCTTGCCAGTCGGATTCCGGACGCTCGCATGGCGACAATCCGGGCCGGGCACCTCATCCACCACGCTGAGCCGGCGGCCTTCACCGAGGTCGCGCTGAGATTCCTCCGGCCGACGTCTAACGCTTCGCGGCCGCAGGCGTGAGCACCATGCCGATGAATGCCGGGAACTCCGCGATGAACTTCTGCAGGAACCGCGCAGTGCTGGCGTCGGTGACGTTGCCGTCGTCGGTTATCACGCCGGGTGTCAGCTGGATATACGCCTCCGGAGTGCTCATCTGCGGAGAGTTGAGGTAGCACAGCAAGGGGCGGAGGCTCTGTTGAGCTAGCGCTGTCCCGAGCTTGCCGGGGGACGCGCCGATCACTGCCGAGGGCTTGCCCGCGAATGAGTTCTGCCCTGGCGGGCGGCTCGCCCAGTCGATGGCGTTCTTCAGCCCGCCCGGAATGGAGCGGTTGTACTCGGGGGTGACGAACAGGACGGCGTCGACCGAAGCGAGAGCGTTCTTGAGCGCCCTGCCTGCTGCGGGGTAGTGGGCGTCGTAGTCATAGCTGTACAGCGGCAGGTCCCTGATAGGGATCTCCGTGAACTCCAGCTCTGGCGGGGCCAGGCGGATCAGCGCTCTGGCCAGCTTGCGGTTGATTGAGTTAATCGCCAGGCTGCCAACGATATAGCCCACTTTGTACGTCGTCACGGCGCCTGCCTTCCTGCTCTTCCGGCCGGTCCTCATGCTCGGGCAAAGCAGCGTTCCCGTATATTTGCGACGATCTGACCCATGCGTCCAGAAGCAATCAGCCCCCGTGGCGCGGCGTGCCCGGCCGGATTTGCGTCGAAACCGGATGCGGGCTGAAACCTGAGTATCACTAGCAAACCCGGTTAGCCGACGAAGGGAGTCCCTGCCACGCCATCCGGGCCTGACGGCGCGCCGGGCGGCAGCGCCTCGGGCTCTGTGCCCGCAGCGAGGAGCCCGCGCACGAGCCCGGCATCACCAGCACTGAATCTGCGCAGGTCCAGCCGTGCCGAACGGACGACAGGAGTCGGGAAAGGGATCATGGCAGCCCACCGTACCGCGCAGTGGGACGACCAGCCCGAGCTCGCCCGTGCGCAGCCAGCCTCCGTCGTCACGTTCCCGCGGGAACGCCTTGTGCAGGATTTCACAAGCCGCTGACGCGGAACAGCCCTGACAACGCTGGCCAGCCGCTGTCAGGCGGCAAGCGACCGGCACTGCGGGCACGCAGCCGGGTCGCCCAGGTCGAAACGGCCCGGTAGCTGCACAACCACGCGACCGTCGCACAAGGCGATGTATTCGTCCGGACCGTGCAGCTCGGCGGCGTGAATCGTCAACGGTTCCTCGCCGGGCCTGGTGCCCCGCAAATACCGGCTGGACCCCGGTCTCACCCCGCACACACCCCCGCTGTAGCGACTCGTAGGGTGTCACGTACCCGTAATCGGCCAGATCACCAACCTGGCGAAGCCGCCGTCATTGTTCGTCCTGCTGCCTGGCGGACCGATGATCGCGAAATAGGCTCCCAGGCTCCGGACTGCCTGCCTGCCCGGCGTCATGCGCCTGAGGGCGGCGTTCCCGCACAGCAGCGGGCATGTCCGGCGCACGCCGCATCCGATGGCCACGCCGCCGAGCAGCAGCGGCCCGGCTCCCCCTCTGCTGTAGCCGACGATGAACAATCCGGCTCCCACCACCGCGATGGCGATCAGCATGGACAGGACCGTGACGGGCACGTTATAGCGGATCGTCTGGCCCGGGATGGTGAATCCGAGCATGGCGACGAACCGGTATCTTCCACCGGAGCCGTGACCTGCTCGAAGCGGCGGCTTAGCTGCCGCCGAAACCGTCCGCATGGGCGCGACAGCGCTGGTCGTGACCGGCGACCCGATCGAAGTGACGGGAGAAGCCAATGGCTGAGATTCATCGGATCCTGGTGACCGGCGCCGCTGGCGGCGGCGTTGGCGACGTCGGCCACCGAGTAGTAGAGCACCTGAGCGCGCGGCGGATCCCCGTTCGAGCCCTGGTGCACCATGACGACGACCGTGCAGCCGCCCTGCGCGCCACGACCGGCGTCGACGTGGTGATCGGGGATCTCACCAACGGCCCCGATGTCGTGGCGGCTCTCGATGGCTGTCGCCGGGTCTATTTCGGGATGAGCGTGTCTCCCGCCTACCTCGAGGCCACGGCCACCGTTGCCGCAGCTGCGCTCGACAACGGATCGGTCGAACTGCTGATCAACATGTCACAAATGACCGTCTCCCAGATGAAGCTCACCAGCACGACCGAGTCCCGGCAGCAGCGCCTGCAGTGGCTTGCCGAGCATGTGCTCAACTGGTCCGGCCTGCCGGTGACGCATATCCGGCCCACGGTGTTCATGGAGAACCCGCTCTTCGGCATGCTCGCAGTCGCCTCGATTGGCCGCGATGGCACCATCAGGCTCCCGTTCGGTGACGGCCGGACCTCTCCGGTCGCCGCACGGGACGTGGCCGATGTGGTGACCCGCGTGCTCACCGACGACCCAGCGCGGCACGTCGGTCACGTCTACGAACTGACCGGAGCCGCGTCCCGTGATATGAACGCGATCGCCGCCGAGGTCTCCGATGATCTGAAGCGGCCGGTGGAGTACGTGGACGTGCCGTTTGATCAGTGGCTGGAGCATGACCTCAAGCCGCTGCACCTCGGGGCGCACGTGCAAGATCACATTGCGACGATGGCTCGGCTGCACAAGCAGAACAGGTACGACAGAGCGACCGGCGACATCACCAATCTGCTCGGTCGCCAGCCGTCTGGTTTCGACAGCCTCATCGAGGAGACCGCCGGCCTGCAGAAGGCGAGTAGTTGAGCCGGCCTGCTGACTTATCTGGACACTGACCTGTCCTAGTTGTTGATCATGGCCAGGACGCGCTCGATGTCGGGAACGGCCGGCTCGCGGACGACGTAGCTGGTGATGCCCGGGTCTTCCGCCTGGGCAAGAATCTGGGCGGCCATCTGCTCGTGCGTGCCGATGAGCAGGAACGGTGTCCGGCCGAAGTCCTCGGCAGACGTGCCGGGAAACGCCGCACAGAGCTCCGCGACCGCGCTTGACCTGTCCTCGGTGACCCGGACCACCTGCACGAGTGCTTCCCAGACAGGGGAACGCGCAGCTCGCTGCGCTTCGCCGCGCACTAGCTCGAGCTGCCGGTGCAGGTCTGCCTGAGACCAGCGAACCTGATGATGGTGGCCGTCTGGGAGCGTACGACCGAGCCCGCTCAGACCCACGATGTCGGCATGCCGGGCGGCCGCACGCAGCACCAGCGGATGGCCGCCGCCGACAGCCAGCCTGACGCGGTTACTCCCTGGCAGGCCGTCGAGCGACGACTCACGCAACGCGAGATGCCCTCCGTCCAGAGTGACTGTCTCGCCCTTGAGCAGCGCCGCGACTGCCGGCACGAACTCAGCCAGACGCTCTGCGCGCTCCCGAGGGCCGGGCCGGGACCGGCCGACGTCAGCCCACTCGCGGGGCGTGTGACCAGCGCCGACGCCGAGGATGACGCGGCCGGGCGCAAGGATGTCGAGGGTGGCCGCGTCCGCAGCCACGTGCATGGGCTCGCGGACGCCAGCTTGCGCGACGTAGGCGCCCAGCTTCAGCGTCTCGGTTACCGCCGCGGCACAACCCAGCGCTGGCCACGGCGACGGGCCGGACCCAGGATGGTCCCCCGTCAACAGCCCGTGAAAGCCAGCGCGTTCCAGCCGCTCGGCTAGGGCCAGCCAGGACCGCAGGTCGGCCGGCTCGGCCTGGACACTGATCGTGATTCGCGGCATGAGTCCCAACCTGCGCCCCTGCCACTGCCAGAGCAACCAATTCGGCGGCCGGCGAACGCGATGTGGTAGACAGGCGAGCGTGCCAGCCGAGGACGAGTTGTCCCTCACGGGCGCCCGGATTAAAACCGACGTCGCCATCATCGGCGGCGGCGCGATCGGCTCGGCGGTCGCCTACTTCCTTAAGCTCCATGATCCCGGCGTCGCTGTCACGGTCATTGAGCGCGACCCTGGTTACCAGCTCGCCTCGACGCCGCGAGCCTCGGGCGGGATTCGCCGGCTTTTCTCATTGCCGGAGAACATCGAACTCTCGCACTACAGCATCGCGTTCTTCGAGTCGTTCCCGGAGACGATGGCAGTGGACGGCCGGGCGGCCGACATCGGGCTGCGCAAAGGCGGCTACCTGTTCATCGTCCCGCCGGCCGGCCGCGCGAGACTGCGGCGCAATCTCGAGACCCAGCGACGGCTCGGATGCAACGTCAGCTGGCTGGAACCGGGCGAGCTGAAGCAGACGTTCCCGTCCATGAACGTCGAGGACCTTAGCGCCGCCGTCCACTCTCCAGACGACGGATGGCTGGACCCGCACAGCGTCCTGACCGGCTTCCGCAACAAGGCGACGTCGATCGGGACCGACTTCCTTGCCGACGAGGTAACGGGACTGTCCCGGAGCGGGAACGCAGTGACCGGGGCACTGCTGCGGTCCGGTCAGCGGATTGAGGCAAGCCAGTTCGTCAACGCCGCGGGGGCCTGGGCTGGCGAAGTCTGCGCCATGCTCGGCCTCGACGTTCCGATCAAGCCGCTGCGCCGCTTCGAGCACTTCTTCGAGTGCCATGATCCGATAGAGCCGCTCCCTTACATCAAGGACACCCGGCGCCTGGCCTTCCGGCCGGAAGGGACCGGCTACTCCGGCGGGGTTCCGACGCTGGCCGAACCGCGCGGCTTCAACCTCGACGTCGACGGCGGCTACTTCGAGAAAGCCGTGTGGCCCGAGCTAGCCCGCCGGTTCCCGCAGTTCGAGCGGACCCGCTGCCGGCGCACCCTGCCCGGCCTCTACGACCAGAATGACTTCGACGGGAACGTCATCTTCGGGCCCGGCGCCGGCGCACTTGCCAACTTCCACCTGCTGGCTGGCTTTTCCGGGCACGGCCTCATGCATGCACCCGGATGCGGCCGCGCGATGGCAGAACTACTGCTGACGGGGCGTTTCCAGACCATCGACCTGACACGTTTTGGCTGGCAGCGGGTGGCGGACGGGGTGCCCGTGCGCGAGCAGGGGATCATCTGAGCGTACCGTGGC
>Ga0335074_10015964_pt1 | contig 10567 bp, 7 predicted proteins | sample Lox_Sample_23_FD_206715 | JGI IMG/M metagenome (GOLD analysis project Ga0335074, IMG submission 206715) | Soil microbial communities from Loxahatchee National Wildlife Refuge, Florida, United States - Lox_Sample_2.3 | ecosystem: Environmental > Terrestrial > Soil > Wetlands | place: USA: Florida...
GCCCCTGCTGGTCGCCACCACCCCGCGACTCGACACCATCGTGATCGGCATCGTGCGGATGATCGGCGTCGAGTCGGAAACCGACTGGGCCGGCGTCATGGCGACCGCCGTGCTGGCTTTGATCCCGCCGGTGATCGTGGTGGTGCTGATGCAGCGCTGGTTCGTGTCCGGCCTGACCGAGGGCGAGAAGTAATGGCGACGCTGGAGCTGATCGGCCTGGAAAAAAGCTTCGGCGCCACGCCGGTGCTGCGCGGCATCGACCTCGAGATGCCCGACGGCGAGATGCTGGTCATCGTCGGCGCATCGGGCTGCGGCAAATCGACCCTTCTGCGCATGGTGGCCGGCCTGGAGCGGCCATCCGCCGGGCGCGTGGTGCTGGACGGGCGCGACATCACCGGACTCGATCCGTCCCAGCGCGACATTGCCATGGTGTTCCAGAACTACGCGCTCTACCCGCACATGACGGTCTTCGACAACATGGCGTACGGGTTGCGCATCCGCGGCCTGCCCCGCGCCGACATTCGCCGGCGAGTCGAGCAGGCGGCCGAGCTGTTGGGCCTCGATGCGCTGCTCGCCCGCAGGCCTCGCATGCTCTCGGGCGGGCAGCGCCAGCGCGTCGCCATGGGCCGGGCAATCGTACGCGAGCCCAAGCTGTTCCTGTTCGACGAGCCGCTCTCCAACCTGGACGCAAAACTTCGGGTGGCCATGCGTGCCGAGATCAGGCGGCTGCAACGACGGCTCGGCGTCACCAGCCTGTACGTGACGCACGACCAGGTGGAGGCCATGACGCTCGGCGATCGGCTGCTGGTCCTGGACCAGGGCCGCGCGGCCCAGCTTGCCACCCCGATGGAGGTCTTCGAGCGGCCCGCAGATACTTACGTCGCCGCGTTCATCGGCTCCCCCGCCATGAACTTCCTGCCGGCGACGCTGGCAGCCGATGGCACCGCCGCCGCGCTGGCAACCGGCGCCCTGGTCCCGTTCGCGGATGGCCTGCGCGACGGCCCGGACGGGCGCCCTCTGACCCTGGGCATCCGCCCCGAGCATCTCGCGCTTGCGCCGGATGGCTTGCAGGTCGTGGTGGAGCTGATCGAGCCGCTGGGCTCGGAAACCGTCGTCCATGGCCGCGTCGCCCAAGGGCACAAGACGGGCGACCAGGCGCTGGTGGTGAAGCTTGCCGGCCCCGTCCCACCGACCGACCGCCTGGCAGTCTGGCCGATTCCGACGCAGCTTCACGTCTTCGATCGCGCCACGGGACGACGAATCGACCCGGTCGGAGACGAAAGTACCGCCACCCGGCTTGCCCGCGCTGCCGCGGCCCGATAAGGTTTCCAACGCGTTCTAAAAGAGTCTCGATCCGAAATGGCAGCGATGCCGGCCAAACCCGTGCCGTCGGTCGGCCCGGCCGAGATGCAGGCAATGGTGGCCCGCGCCGGGCTGACCCTGAATCCCGGCCAGATGGCCGACCTTGTGCTGGCCTGGCGCCAGCTCGCCGGGCTGATCGCGACGATCCCCCGCGACCGGCCGCTGGCCGACGACCAAGCCTACGTGTTCCGCCTGCCCCCTCCTGCCCCCGAGCCTCAGCCGACGCCCAGGCCGACCAGGAAGCCCGCCCGCAAGCGCGCTCGAACCACCCGATGACGGGCGGTCGATGACGGCGCCGGCGCCGTTCCTTACCATTGCCGAAGCGAGCCGACTGATCGCGGCGAAGAAGCTGTCGCCGCTCGAACTCACCCGCGCCCTGCTGGAGCGCATCAGCACGCTCGATCCACAGCTCAACGCCTTTATCACCGTCACCGAGCGCCCGGCATTGGCCGCCGCGCGCCGCGCCCAGGCATCGACCGACAAGGGGCCGTTGCGCGGCATTCCGGTCGGCTACAAGGACATCTACCAGACCGCCGGCGTGCTCACGACGGCGCACTCCCGTCTGCTCGCCGACAACGTCCCAACTGAGGACGCCGAGGCCGTACGGCGGCTGGGCGCGGCGGGAGCGGTGATGCTCGGCAAGCTGGCGACCCACGAGTTCGCCATCGGCGGCCCGGCCTTCGACCTGCCCTGGCCGCCGGCGCGCAATCCCTGGGACACGCGGCGCTTCACCGGCGGCTCGAGCTCCGGCTCTGGCGCGGCAGTCGCCGCCGGTCTCGTCCTGGGCGCACTCGGTTCAGATACCGGCGGCTCCATCCGCCTGCCCGCCGCCTACTGCGGGATTGCCGGGCTCAAGCCGACGCCGGGCCTGGTGTCACGGCGCGGCGTCATCCCGCTGGCCCCAAGCCTCGATACCGCCGGCCCGATGGCGTGGACTGCCCAGGACTGCGCCATCCTGCTCGACGCACTCGCCGGCCATGACCCCGCGGACCCTGCTTCGGTCCCCAGCCCTCGCACCGGCTATGCGCGTGCCATCGCCGCGCCGGTGAAGGGGCTGCGCGTCGGCTTGCTGCGACGCTTCTACGAACACGACGTGCCGGCCACGCCCGAGGTGCTGCGGATGATGAACCACAGCGTTTCGGTGCTGCACGACCTCGGCTGCCGCATAGAGGAAGCCAACCTGCCGCCGGTGCAGGAGTTCAATGCGGTCGGCCGGGTGATCATCTCGGCCGAGGCCTTCGCTTTGCACGAACCGATGCTGACCACGCGGCTGGCCGACTATTCGCGGGTGTTCCGGATGCGGGTACTCGGCGGCGCGTTGATCAGGGCCGCCGACTACATCGCCGCCCAGCGCCGGCGGACCGACCTGATCGCCACCGCCGCCAAACTGTTCGAGCGCTTCGATGTGCTGCTGTCGGTGCCGGCCGCGGATGCGGCGCCGGTGGTGTCGGAGCAGCGGCCCGATGACGGATTTGCCCGGCCCTTCCTGACGACAGTTGCGAATGTTGCGGCACTGCCATCCCTGGTGGTTTGTGGCGGCTTCACGGCCGCTGGCCTGCCGCTCGGGATCGAGATCATCGGACCGGCGTGGGGCGATCAGACAGTGCTGCGAGTGGGGCACCATTTCGAGATGGCGGCGGGGACGCGGGATCGCCGCCCCGAACTATGACGCCCCCTCCCCTTCCAGGAGCAAGATTCAGCCCCTGGGTGCTCGAATTGTTCGACGTAGTGATCGCCGCATGCACCGGGAGCGACTCCTGCTCGTCCGGCAAAGAGGGCGACAACGGGCACGGGGAGACCGGCACACGGGCCACGGCCGTCCGGTCTTAATTTTGGGTCTTCCCAGATTCGCGTGGGTGGTCTTGCGGAGTCATAATGGTGGAAGCATCCCGGAGACCGGATTTTCGGGGTTTGCAGCGGCCTCGGAACGTCGGATTCCGTGCTTCAGGAGCCAGGAGCACGCTATTGAAGTCGATGAGCAACCCTGGATGATAGCCACTGATACCACCCGCCTCGTCGAATGACCCATCGACGAGCGCCGTGCCTATTCCGTCATGGCCGGGCTTGACCCGGCCATCCACGTATTTTTTGCGTGTGCTGTAGGCGCCATCGACGGGTCAACCGAAAATCTACGCCACACGTGGCATGAATGGCACCAGTTGCTCGGCATCCTCGAGCTGCCTGGTTGAGCGCGTCAGGCTCATGATCGCAACGTCCTGCATGTTGCGCCATGCCATCAGTCCAAGCACGGCGTGAATGTCGTGCGGGAGCAGGAAGCCGTTATAATATTCCACCACATCAGATCGGCCTTCGGCAGCACCTGCCAGTCGATCAGAAACAAGCCGCCCCGCATGTGGGCCAGTACCGCCGCCAACGCTGGCCATTGCCGGTGCTCGCCGTGGCGTTCCTGATCGCCACCGGCTTCCGCATCGAGCGGCTGATCCGGCAACGGATCCAGCTCGGCGCATTCCGCCCGGCGCAGGAACCGGCAGTGCAGCAAGGCGAGAAGGTGCGTGCGCGCAACTCGATCAGTTGGCTGACGCGACGGCGCGGCTCGCCGCGGCGGGCGACGCCAACGCCAGGACGATCGTGGACGAGCTGGCCGTCAGGACGTGACCCTGCGGCCGAAGCCGTGATTCCCGGTCAGGCGTCAGTTTGCGACGACTGACACGAAGCGCGCCAGCGCGGCCCCGATCTCGTCCGGACTGTCCTCCTGGATGAAGTGAATACCAGGGACGGTTACCTCTTGCTGGTTCTTCCATGTCCGGCAGAAGGCGCGGGCCCGACCGATCAGCATCGAGCCGGGCTCGGCCGAGATAAACAGTTTCGGCAGCTCGGTCCTGGCAAGCCACGCTCCATAGTCCTCGACCAGCGCCACGACATCGGCAGGTTCACCCCCGATCGGAAGCTCTCGCGGCCAGACCAGCGTCGGCAGCCGCGCGGCGCGCTCGCGAAATGGCCGGCGGTATGCCGCTATTTCCGCCTCATTCAGCCGGCGGATGATCAACTTGGGCAGCAACACCTCGATGAAGGCGTTGTCGTCGAGAATCATGTGCTCGCCCCGTGAGGAGCGCATGTCCCTGAACAACGGAGCCCGATCCGGCGGAAGGTCCTCCCACTCGCGCGGCTGGACGATCGCTTCCATGTAGGCGATTGCCCGCACCCGCTCCGGATGCCGGCGCGCCCAGTAGAAGCCAAGCGCCGACCCCCAGTCGTGCAGCACCAGCGTCACATCCCGGGTGAGGTTCAGCGCCTCGAACCAGGCATCGAGATAACGGGCGTGGTCGCGGAAACGATAGGCGCCGCCCGGCGAAGCCCCGGATTGGCCCATTCCCACGAGATCGGGTGCCAGGCATCGGCCGAGGTCGCGCACATGCGGAATCACGTTGCGCCAGAGGTAGGACCACGTGGGGTTACCATGGAGGAAGACAATCGGATCACCGCCGCCGGCATCCACATAGCTCATCTCCGTATCGAGAACGGAGACCCGCTTCCGCGCATGACGGCTAACCGGATCGGGCGAATCGATCATCCGGCAACCACTTTGCCCCGCCGAGAATCGGCACAGCGTCGCTTTGGACTAATAGCCGGCGAGTTCCCGTGTCGCCCGAATCGGCAACTTCAGGGTCTTGCACAGCATCGTTAGATTCGCATCACGAGGTCGTGTCCGGCCCATCTCCCAAAAATATACGCACGGTGCACTGACCCCGACGCGGGCTGCAACTTCCGCGACCGACAGTCCGCGCTCGATGCGAGCTGAGCGGAACACTTGGCTGAGGCTGGGTTTACGAGCCAACTTGATCTCCGATTGGTTGTTCTACATTGCACCGGAGCCGCCATATATGCCGGTAAACGACCAGCGTCAAGCGCCGGCGCTAATTTTTGGCCATACTATAGTTTAGACTGGTTTCGGCCAGCCACCCAGTTGTTGCTCGTTCTCGGCGAACGCCGGCTCGGCGCGGTCAGCCAAATGCGGCGGCCTGCCCGATCCTGGCCTTAGCGTAAACTTACACCGACCGGCTTAGAGGTGAACCCCGGATCACCAAGCCCAAAGGCGTCGTGCGGCCTTTTTTGGGACAGCTAATACCAACCGGCGAGTTCGAGGACCGCTCCATCCCCGTCATGGCCGGGCTTGTCCCGGCCATCTCCGGCCAGTTTCCAGCAAAACCGTACGAGTCAACTAACCCGCCGGTTGGTATAACACAATGGTTCACGACGCGTACAGAGAGAATCTAGCGTCATTCCACTAATAATACCGGCACTAGAACGGATAGGCTGCGGCTGCCGGCGCTACGGCACCTCGCCAAGATAGCCACCGCGAGGCCGGCCACGACGATCTCGGTGCGCCCAAAACAACCTTGTCGCCCGCCCGGCGAGGCTCCAAGGACCGCAGCCACATTACAACTTACTAATTCCCGCTGCCCGGCGCCTTGTATAATCGCGCTGCACTCTCTGCCGACACCAGTCCATCCCGCACGTCGCGCTCCACCAGCGCCCGGTCGCGCGTCACCGGATCCCCCATGCCGGCGCCGCCCGGCAGCTCCAGGATAAGCCGGTCGCTATCGGGAATGATCTGATATCCCTTCGTCCGCAACTGCTTCCCCGATTTCAGCCGCACCACCCCGGCCGCGCCCGCCAGCCCGCCGTCGCGGCCCTTCGGCGCATGACCCACCCGGTCGAATGTGGCGTTCACCGCGAATTCCAGCTCGCCCTTGGTGCCGATCTCCATGATTTGGCCCACGCCGCCGCGGGTGTGGCCGGCACCGCCGGAATCCGGGCGCAGCTCCTTGCGCCAGAAGATCACCGGCGCGACGTTCTCGGTCGCCTCCACCGGCATCGTGCGCACGCCGGACGGGAAAGCGGTGGCGTTCAGGCCGTCGGACGATGGGCGCGCGCCGGTGCCGCCGGAGTTGAAGGTGATGATCTCGAAATCGGGCACCACCGGCCGGTTGCCGCGCGCCTGCCCGGAGACCGACGACCCTCCCCGCAGCGGCGGGTTCCACAGCGATGAGGCGCCTTCCGCGGTCACCCGCTCGGGCACCGCCTGATGGAGGCAGCCCATCATCAGGTCGGGCAGCAGATGCCCGATCACGTGGCGCACCGAAACCGGATACGGCCGCGGCGCATTCAGGATGCACCCCTCCGGTATTTTCATCCGGAACGGCGACAGGCTGGCCCAGTTGTTCGGAATCTCCGGCGCCACCACGCACTTGATGCCGAAGCAGGAATAGGCGCGGCAATACGCCGGCGGGACGTTGATGCCGCGGTTCGACAGCCCGGAGGTGCCGGCGTAATCGACCTCGATCGCATCATCCAGGATGGTCATGGCGGCGGAAAGCCGGATCGGCTCGTCGTAGCCGTCCGACCACACCTCGCCGCGATACCTCCCCTTCGGCAGCCGCGCGATCTCCGCCAGCGTCGCGCGCAACGAGCTGTCGAAAATGAAGTCCGCCAGCGGTCCGAGGTTGTCCATCCCGAACTCGTCCATCATCTCGACCAGCCGTTTCGCCCCGGCGTCGTTGCAGGCGCACAGTGAATAGACGTCGCCCTCCAGCTCCACCGGCAGACGGGAGCCGGCGCGGATCATGTCGAAGAAGGTCTCGTTCGCGCGCCCCTGGTCGAAGCACCTGATGATCGGGATGTAGATCCCCTCTTCGAACACCGAGCGCCCCTCGGGCCCCATGCCCAACCCGCCGACATCGATAACGTGCGCCGTGTTGGCGAACAGGCCGACGATCCGGCCGTTGCGAAACGCGGGAGTGACCACCGTCAGATCGTGCAGATGACCGGTGCCAAGCCAGGGATCGTTGGTGATGTAGTGATCGCCTTCGCGCATCGTATCCGCCGGGAACTTCTTCAGGAAATGCCCGACGCTCTCGGCCATCGAATTAACGTGGCCCGGCGTGCCGGTCACCGCCTGTGCCATCATGCGCCCGTGCAGATCGAAGATGCCGGCGGACAGGTCGCCCGCCTCCCGCACGGTGGTCGAGAAGGCGGTGCGGATCATGGTCTGCGCCTGCTCCTCCACCACCGCGATCAGCCGGTTCCACATCACCTGCCGCTGGATCTGCGCAAGCGCATCGGTTTCCTTCGGCAATGTCCTTAGGTCCTCTCGGGCAGCAGCGGTTCTCGGGCTGCGCATACGTCGCGCATTGCGGACTAAACAGCCCTGCATCGAACCACCGAGTCAAGCCCGAGAGCGCACCGATCAAAGTTGGTCCTTGCCCGAACCTCGGAAATTCCGGCCGACTGCCGCGGGTGGCCGATGGCCAGGACGTTCGCCTGAGCAGGGCAGCGTCAGACTATTTCGGTCCGGGGGGTATAATCCCGACCGCCCAAACGATCGACTCTCCGGCACTCGCGGCCCCACCCGTCATGGCCGCCTTCAACATCGTCACGGCCACCTTCAACATCGTCATGGCCACCTTCAACATCGTCACGGCCGCCTTCAACATCGTCACGGCCGGCCTCGTGCCGGCCATCTCCGGCCAGTTCCGGCACGCCGGCGACAGCGCTAGAGCGTCATTCTTTCGGGCACTTGGTATAATCCCCAAGGAATAAAAAGGGCGGCATCCGAAGATGCCGCCCAGGGATCTGTCACAACCCCACTCGAGTTATATGGTTTTGGTGCGGCGGGCCGCGCCGAGGCCGAGAAGGCCAACTCCCAACACCGCTATGCCGAGCGGTTCGGGAACGGCAGTGTTGATAAACGCATAGTTGGTGTATTGTGAGCCAAACGCCCAATCGTTAACATACGCCGAGGTATCCCCAGGGGTCTCGTACAATCCCCCGGTCGATACGATGTACGTGTCGGCTACGACAGTGCCGCAGGGGGGGATGCCGCCACAGGTGGCGGCGCCGCCCCACGTGCTGATCCACGCGGAGAAATTGATGTCGGCGGGGTTCGAATCGACCGTGGACGTCACGTACTCGGTCGCAATGCCGCCAAAGAGCAGCGCGGCGGCGGACACGCCCGAGTAGGCCGGCGGCACGGTCGTCCAACTGGGACCCGAATCAACCTCCCAGCTTCCGACATAGACGTACCCTGCCTGCGCAGCACCGCTCGCAAAAGCGAAACCGCCGAGCGCGGCAGCGGTGAGTAGGAACCTTTTCATGGGCTGAAACTCCCCTAATTTGCCCGCCCACCCGGCCGGCACCACGAATATCCTTAAAGGAATTTTAAGCTCCGTGCAATGCATTTCTTTCGCAGACCTTTCCGGTAGGGTATCCAAGTATGCAGCGCACGCTGCGTTGACCCCAGCTCGAATCGACCGGCGCCTTCAAGCCGGCCGCTACCAAGAACGGCTGTCGCTCGTGCGGCCACTGGCAGCGAACGCTCGCGGCAACGATACTGGTACGTTCAGTTCGCCTGCCGCGTCAGTTCGATATACCCGTGCACGTCCACGCTTGCCGTCCAGCCGGGCCCCACCAGCGTGGAGGTTTCGTCCTCGGCGATCACCGCCGGCCCCACGATGCGGCTGCCGCGCGGCAACGACCGACGGTCGTGCACCGTCCAGTCCGAAACCTCGCCGGAGACGGTGTCGCGGATCGGTTGCCGACGACCCTCACCCGGATCGCTGCCAGATCCGACCTCTCCCGCAAGCGGAAGGGGTGAACGGGGGTCGTCGGTGGTTACCTGCACCGCAAAGCTCATGATCTCGACGTCAGAGCCCGGCACCGGACGGTCGTAGAACCGCGTGTATTCCGTGTCGTACGCCGCCCGGATCGCCGCCACGTCGTCCTGATGCAGCGCCCGCGCCGGCAACGGCACCGGGATCTCGTGCCCCTGGCCCACATACCGCATGTAAGCGAGCCGGCCCTCGGTGGTCGATGCGCCGAAACTGCCCTGGCGCACCACCGCCGCCGCCTCTTCGGCCATCGCCGCCAGCAGCGCGTTCACCGCCGCCAGGTCGAAGCTGGAGAAACGCTGATAGAGGCTGCGCACCACTTCATAGCCGACCGGCGCCCGCAGGAAGCCGATCGCGCTGCCCACGCCGGCGCCGGACGGTACCAGCACGCGCGTAATGCCCAGCTTCTCGGCGACCCGGCAGGCATGCACCGGGCCGCCGCCGCCGAAGGCGATCAGGGTGCGCCCGTCATACGTCTTGCCCGATTCGATCGCGTGCACCCGTGCCGCGTTCGCCATGTTCTCATCGACCATCTCGACGACGCCGAGCGCCGCCATCTCCGGCGACAGTCCCAGCCTCTCGGCAACTTCCGAAGCCAGCGTGTCGCGCGCCGCCTCGGCGTCAAGACGCATCGTCCCGCCGGCAAAACGGGCCGGATCGTACCGGCCCAGCAGCAGGTTCGCATCCGTCACCGCCGGCAGGCGCCCGCCCCGTCCGTAACAGGCCGGCCCGGGATCGGCGCCGGCGCTCTCCGGCCCGACCCCGATCCGGCCCATCGTATCAACATGAGCCAGGCTGCCACCGCCGGCGCCGATCTCCACCATCTCGATCACCGGGATGCGCAGCGGCAGGCCCGAGCCCTTCTGGAACCGCCCGACCCGCGCGATCTCGAAGCTGCGCGCCGTCTGCGGACGCCCGTCGTCGATCAGGCAGATTTTCGCCGTGGTCCCGCCCATATCGAACGACAGCACGCTCGGCAGCCCGCATTGCCGCGCCAGATCCGCGGAAAAGATCGCGCCCCCCGCCGGCCCGCTTTCCACCAGCCGGATCGGGAAACGGCACGCGGTCTCGATGGTGGTCAGTCCGCCGCCCGACAGCATCAGGAAGATCGGCGCATCGGTGCCGATCTTCCGAAGCTCGGCTTCGAGCTGGCGGAGATAGCGTGCCATCAGCGGCTGCACATAGGCGTTGGCGGCGGTGGTCGAGAACCGCTCCCACTCGCGCATCTCGGGCGACACGTCCGAGGACAGCGACACCGGCAGGCCCGGCAAGTCCTCTGCCAGGATACGCCGCGCGAGGTGCTCGTGCGCCGGATTGACGAAGGCGTGCAGGAAACCCACCGCGATGCTCTCGACCTGCTCGCGCTCCAGCAGCGGGATCAACGCGCGCAGCGCGGCCTCGTTCAGGGGGCGCAGCACGTTCCCCTCGTTGTCGAGCCGCTCCGGCACCGGCAACCGCAGATACCGCGGCACCAACGGCTCAGGCAAAATGATGTTGAGATTGTACTGGTCGTAACGGCTTTCGTTGCCCATCGCCAGCACGTCGCGGAACCCCTCGGTGGTCAACAGCGCCGTCCG
>Ga0335074_10015965_pt1 | contig 10566 bp, 8 predicted proteins | sample Lox_Sample_23_FD_206715 | JGI IMG/M metagenome (GOLD analysis project Ga0335074, IMG submission 206715) | Soil microbial communities from Loxahatchee National Wildlife Refuge, Florida, United States - Lox_Sample_2.3 | ecosystem: Environmental > Terrestrial > Soil > Wetlands | place: USA: Florida...
CGAGGTCGTCGCGCTCACCCGGCCGGAGGCTGGCCAGATCCGGCACCCGGCGCAGCGGATAGCAGTGCACCTCGTACGGCCAGTGTGCCGCGTGCGGGACGAACGCGACCCAGTGCGCGCTCTCGATCACGACTCTGGTGCCGGCGGCGCGCTCGGCGTCCACGGCGTCGTCGAAGAGATTCCGCCCGGTGCGGCAGGAGTACTCGGCGGCTGCGTCGAGCATCCTTGCGGTGCGCGGCGTCACGAACGGATAGGCGTAGATCTGGCCGTGCGGATGCGGCTGCGTCACGCCGATCTCCCGGCCCCGGTTCTCGAAGCAGAACACCTGCTCGACGCCAGTCAGTTCGCTCAGCGCCGCCGTCCGGTCGATCAGCGCCTCGGTGACGAGATGCACCCGGTCCGGTGACAGGTCCGCGAACGACGCATCATGATCGCTGGTGTAGCAGATCACCTCGCACCGGCCGGCCGACGGACGGGCCGCCGGGAGCCCGTCCGGTTCGGCGCTGGCTGCGGCCGCGGGCGCCGTGGTCGCCTCGGTGAGGGCGGGATACCTGTTCTCGAAGACGACCACCTGATAGTCGTGCGCCGGGATCTCAGTGAGCCGGGTATCGGTGGACGGGCAGAGCGGGCACTGGTCCGCCGCGGGCAGGTAGGAGCGGTCCTGCCGGTGGCTGGCGTACATCACCCAGGTCCGCTGCAGAGGGTCGTAGCGCAGTTCCGACTCCGGGTGCGCAGCGGGCAGGTCGCGCAGGTCTGGTGCATCGCGGCCGGCCGCAGGGTGATCATCGAAGTAGATCAGCTCCCGGCCGTCTGACAGCCGGATCGCCGTCGTGCGCATGCTCATGCGTTACTGACTACCAGCTACCGCAGCCCGGACGTGGCGATGCTCTCGACGAACCTGCGCTGCACGAGGACGAAGGCTACGACCATCGGCACGATCGCCATCACTGAGCCTGCCATCACCAGCCCGTACAGAATGACGTGACTGCCGAGGAAGAGGGCGAGGCCTGACGAGAGCGTGTACATCGAGCTGCTTGTGCTGACGATCAGCGGCCACAGCAGGTCGTTCCAGTTGTACATGAAGTGGAACAGCCCGAGCGTGAGGACGGCCGGAAACGACATCGGCAGGATGATCTTCCGGTAGATCTTGAAGTCGGACGCGCCGTCGATCCGCGCTGCGTCTTCTACTTCCTTCGGGATGCTGAGGAAGAACTGCCGGAGGAAGAAGATGCCAAAGGCGTTCGTCGCCCGCGGCAGGATGAGGCCCTGATACGTGTTGATCCAGTGGAAGCTGGTCAGCTCCAGGAACAACGGCACCAGGTTGACCTGGAACGGAAGCATCAAAGTGATCAGGATCAGGACGAACATGACGTTCTTGCCGGGGAAGTCGAGCCGGGCAAGCGCATAGGCGGTCAGGGAGTCGAAGGTCAGCGACAGCACCGTGACGCCGCCCGCGAAGATCGTCGTGTTCAGCAGGAGGCGCGGGAAGTCGATCGCTGTCCATGCCTGCGCGTAGTTGCTCCAGGTGATCTGGGTCGGGAACAGGCCAGGGTGTGCCGTGATGATCTGGGCTTCCGGCTTCAGCGAGGTAGCCAGCATCCAGACCAGCGGGAAGATCACCACGAGCGCCGCGGCGATACCGACCGCGAGCGCCCAGCCCGTGCCGAACACGGCCGTGAAACTGCGGCGCGGCCGCCGGGAGGCCCGTCTGGGGAGTCCGGGTAGTACGGCGAGCCGACGAGACTGCTCAGGTGCGGCAGGGGACTGCAGCATGATCAGTACCGCACAATCCTGCGGTTGAAGAACCGCATCTGAAGAAGGCTGAGCACAAGGATGATCAAGAGCAGCACGTAGCCGATCGCCGACGCGTAGCCCATCTGGAAGTTCGAGAAGCCTTCCCGGTAGATCAGCATGACGAGCGTCTCGGTGCTGAATGCGGGCCCTCCGCCCGTCATCACGAAAATCTGGTCGAAGGCCTGGAACGACGCGATCGCCGCGATAATCGTCACGAACATCGTCGTGTTGCTGAGCAGCGGCAGCGTGATCCGCCGGAAGCGGGCCCACGGGCTGGCTCCGTCAATCGTCGCGGCCTCGTAGAACTCACGCGGGATTGTCTGCAGCCCGGCGATGTAGATGACCATGTAGAAGCCGACGTTCTTCCAGATGCCGACGATGATGACGGCCGGCATGGCCAGCGTCTGGCTGGTCAGCCAGTCCGAGGTATGAATCCCCAGGCGGGCAAGCCAGAACGTGGCGAAGCCGATCGACGGCGTGAACATCAGCCGGAACGGAATCGCAGCCACCGCCAGCGAAACCACGGCCGGCACGAAGATTGCGGCGCGCAGTATGCCACGGCCAGGCAGTCGCTGTCGGTTGAGCAGCAGCGCGAGGGCCAGCGCGAGAGCTACCGACACCGGGGTGGTCACGCCCGCGTAGTAGACCGTGTTGACGAGATCGCCCCAGAACTGGGGGTCGTGGACCAGCTGGACGTAGTTGCCCAGGCCGATGAAGTGCGATGAGCCAAAGAACGCGTAGTTCGTGAGCGAGAGCCAGGCCGCCCGCACCAGCGGGTAGAACATGAACACGGCCAGAACGACCAGGCTCGGGAGCATGAACGTGTAGGCGGTCAGCATCCGCCTGCGCCTGGCCTTGGTCGCGAACGGCTCGCGCAGCCTGGCGGCCCACGTCATCAGCCGCGCGCGCACAGTCGCGGTCGCGTCCTGCATCGCTTCCTCCCGCTGCGGGTAGCGGCCAGGCGGTGGTGACGCGTCCGCGCACGCCACGCACCGCCCGGCCCGGGGCGGATCAGACTACCGGTCAGCCGCCGGCGAGGTAGCTGTTGACCTGCGCATTTGCCTGCGACAGCGTCGCTGCTACCGGAGAACCGTCCTCGATCTTCTCGATGGCCGGCTCCCAGGTGTCGGTTTCGATGTTGGTGTACTGGGTGCCCAGCTCATATGGCTGTGCCTTGGCGCCGGCCGCCTCGAAGAGGGCCACATCGGGGTTCGCCGCCAGATCCGTGGCCGTGATGTCGGTTCGCGTCGGGACGAAGCCGGTGCCGACTGCGTAGGTGATTTGCGTCTGCTTGGAGTTCCAGAAGTTGAAGAACGTCTCGGCGGCAGCGATCTTGGCCGGCGAGTCCTTAGCGTTGATGGACATCGCGATCACGTCGGCGAGCGTGATCGTCCCGGCCGGGCCGGCCGGCACCGGGGCCAGGCCGAAGTTAACCTTCGCCTGCGCGTAGCCCGTCGTGGCCCACGGGCCGTTGACCTCCATCGCCGCCTTCTGCGCCTGGAAGAGGCTGTCCGCGTCGGCTCCGGAGATGTTCTTCGGAGTGATGCCATCCTTGACGATGAGGGTGGACCACTGCTGGACAGCGGCGACAGTCGCAGGATCGCTCAGCATGCTCTTCGTCACGGTCGGGTTGACGATCCCGCCGCCGTTCTCCCACAACAAGATCGGCCAGACAGGAATGGTGTTGTTGTCGCCCATCGCGAGACCGTACTGCGGGGCGGATCCCGGCTTGGACAGCTTCTTCAGGTCGGCAATCCACTCGGCCCAGTTGGCGGGGGCACCACTGATGCCAGCCTTGGCGAACAGCGTCTTGTTCCAGTAGAGCATGAGCGGAGCGAAGTTCACCGGCACCGCGTACTCAGTGCCGTCGACCACGGTGCCTTCCACGGCTCCCTTGGCCAGCGCTGAGGTGTCAGGGCTCGACTTGTAGTACGACGTCAGCGGGACGAAGACATGCTTGACCGCGTACTGAGGAAGGTCCTGGGTGTCCATGGCCTCGATGTCCGGTCCGTTGCCGGCAGCCAGCGCGGGGAGCAGTTTCTCGTAGAACACGTCCCACGGCATGATGCTCATCTTGATGGTGATGTTCTTGTGGGTCTTGTTGAACTCGTTCACCAGCTTGGTCACCGTCGGACCGTCCGGGCCGGTGAAGCCGTTCCAGTAGGTCAGCGTGATATGCCCGCCGGACGTACTGCCACCGGCCGACGAGCACGCCGCGGCTGCCAGCCCGAGCGCCAGGGTTACGACAATGGCGCCCAGCCCCTTCTTCTTGCGATGGATCATGCGTTCCTCCATGAGGGTGACGCCCTCGGCGTCGTTGGTCGTCAGCTGATGGCAGCAGTGATGACGGTTACCGAGTGTGCGGGGAACCGGTACTGCATGCCACTTGCGAATTCCTCGATCGAGCCCTCGCGCACGGCGACCGCCTCGGGCTGCGCGAAGGAGTTGGCGGACTTCCAGTCCGGTCCGTTCACTTCTTCGACCGCCGCCGTGGTCGCCGAGAGTGACCCTGAGATGCGCAGCTCCGCCGTGATGTCGTCGTCGGGCGAGCGGTTGATCACGCTGATCATGAGCTCGCCGTCTGGCCCGGACCGGGTCGCCACGACATCGAGCACCGGGAACGGGCCAAGGTCCGCAACCCGGTGCGGCCACGGGTCGGGCAGCGCCGCCTCGGTGAGCTCGTGCCGCTCGCACTCCACGCTCACATCGAGGGACGACGAGCCCAGGTGGTCGGCGAACAGCCGCAGGGGATGGTAAATCGCCTGAAGGAACATCCCGGTCGGGCTGGTCACGATCGGCGCGATGACGTTGACCAGCTGCGCGAGGTTGGCCATCCGGACGACGTGAGCGCTCCGCACGAACGCGTGCAGGTAGGTGGCGACCGCGATCCCGTCGGCGAGGGTGTACCGCTCCTCCAGTCCTTCGATGCCCTCGCGCTCCCGGAACCAGACGTTCCACTCGTCGTAGGCAATGTGAATGGGGTGCTGGATCCGCTGGTTGTACCGCGCCTTCTCGATCAGCGCGGCAGTGATCCGGGCAGCCCGCTCGGTCTGGTGCGGCGCCAGCACGTTGGTCCAGTAATCGTCGCTGCCGGTGTAGATGTGGATGCTGTGCCAGCGGACGAACTCGGCGAGCCCGGGGATGACCACCTCGTCCCAGTCTGACCAGCCAGTCTCGCCGCAGGACACCAGCTCCGCGTCGGGGTCGGTCCAGGACAGTACCTTGGCGAACTGCCGTGCTCGCTTGACGTAATCCTCGGCCGAGAGCTGCCCGATCTGCCACGGGCCGTACATCTCGTTGCCGAGCCCGACGTAGCGAACCTTGTAGGGCTCCTCGTGACCATTGCTGCGCCGTCGGCTTGCCCACTCGGTACTGCCGGTCCCGTTGCAGTACTCGAGCCAGGCTGCTGCCTCGTCCATGGTGCCGGTGCCCATGTTCACGCACAGGAACGGCTCAGCACCAACCAGCGCGCAAAAGCGCATGAACTCGTCGGTGCCGAACCGGTTGGATTCCTCGGCATGCCAGGCGAGATCCATGCGCCGGGGCCGGCTGTCCTGCGGGCCGATCCCGTCCGTCCAGTGGTAGCCGGACACGAAGTTGCCGCCGGGCCAGCGCAGGACCGGCGGGGCCAGCCGCCGAACCGCCTCGACGACGTCGGTACGGAAGCCGTTCTCGTCGGCCAGCGGCGACCCCTCGTCGTAGATGCCGCCGTATATGCAGCGCCCGAGATGCTCGGTGAATCCACTCATGATCCGTCGGTCGACGGCGCTCACGGTCCGGTCAAGATCGACTTTAATGAGTGCCACGAATGCTGTGCTCCCTTCGTCCCGGCCGCCTGAGGCCATGACGAGCGCTGACGCTCAGAGTCCGAAAAGTAGTGGTTGTCTTTTTACAACGTGGTAACAGTGCCGCGCAAGAGGCAGTCTCGATAATTTGCCTGTCAGCGCCTGGAACTGCGGAGAATCAAGCTAATCGCCAGTAGCGACGCTCAGCTGAGGGCAATTCAACGTGGCAGACGACACCTCGGCCGTCCGGCACCTTCGGCCCCGGCAGGCGCTACTCCGGTCGCGTTCCGCTGCCCGCGCTCCGGCTCGCGGGCCGGACCGGGCTGCTCTCCCGGAAGACGATCCGGTGGCTGATGGTGCGATCATGCGGCGGGCTGTCGTCGCCTGTGATGCGATGCATCAGGAGGTCCACCGACAGCCGGGCGAGTTCCTCCTTGTCCGGGGACACCGTCGTCAGCGACGGGAAGGAATACTGACCGTCTTCGATGTCGTCGACCCCGATCACATCGATGTCGTCGGGGACGGACAGGCCGCACTCCTGCAGCGTTCGCAGGGCGCCGATGGCAAGCAGGTCGCTGAAGCAGAAGACGGCGTCGGGCGGCGGATCCAGGTCCAGCAGGCTGCGCATGGTCTCTGCGCCGTGCCGCCGGTAGAAGCCAGCAGTCCGGCCACGCATACTCCGGCTCAGCGGCAGTCCGGCAGCACGCATTGCCTGCTCAAACCCAGTTGCGCGCAGGTGGGCGGTGCCGCCGTTCGGACTGTCCCGGTAGCCGATGGCGGCGATCCGCCGCCGGCCGGCCTTGATCAGGTGCTCGGTCGCGTGCCGCGCCGCCGCCACGTTGTCAATCGCCACGTGATCGACGAATGCTCCCTTGCCGACGCGCTCGCCCAGCAGCACCATCGGCACCTGGACTGCGGCCGCGGCGATCTCGTCCGCGCCGAGCGCCAGCGGGCTGAAGATCAGGCCGTCGATCAGGTGGCGGCGAAGCCCGCCGAGCAGGAGCAGCTCGCGGTCACGGGCGCCATTGGTCTGGTCTACGAGCACTGTCTGGCCGTGTAGCTCGGCTGCCGCTGTGATCGCGCTCGTCAGCTCGGCGAAGTAGGGCATGCGCACGTCCGGGACCGCCAGCGCGATCAGGCCGGATCGCCCGCCGCGCAGTTTCCTGGCGGACAGGTTGGGCCGGTAGCCAAGCTCGTCGATCGCCTCCATCACCCGGCGGCGCGTCTCGCTCGAGACGTGCGTGTAGCCGTTGACGACGTTAGAGACCGTCTTCACCGACACCTTCGCGCGCACCGCGACGTCGCGCATGCTCGCACTCACGTCGGTTCCTCCGTCCGCTCGTACCAGCCGCCTCAGCGGCACGAGGGCGCGCTCTCAGCTGGCTGATTAACGGTAGCGGACACGCTGACACGTGCTTTCATGATCAGCCCGCGGAATGGTCAGGCCGGGTCCGCGATAGAGGCGAGGAGTTCAGCGCGGGCCTGGCCGACAGCAGCCAGGACCGCGCCCCGAAGCACCGGCCAGCCGTCCACTGTGGTCGGCACCACCGTCGGCTTCGCCGGGCAGAAGCGGCCGACGTCCGATGCGACGCGGCCGGCTAGTTCCGCGCCGCCCGCCAGGCCGACATCGCCGCCCAGCACGACGAGGCCCGGATCAAGCACTACCGACACCGCGGCCACGCCGGTCGCAACCCGCACCGCGAGCTCGCACAGAAACTCGCCGGCCGCCGGCTCGCCCGCCCGGTCGGCTGCCGCTGCCGCAGCGACAGCCGCGGCAGCAGTGGAGGCCGCGAACCCGTAGGACTCGGCGAGCGGCAGCACCGCCTGCGCGCCGACCAGCCGCTGGAACGCTCCGGTTGCCGGGTGAGTGAGGTCCTCCGGCAGCGGCTCGCCGGGCACCGGCAGGTAACCGATCTCACCGGCCGCTCCGCCGACGCCGCGGTGCAGCCTGCCACCCAGCACGGTGGCGAGGCCAAGGCCGACACCGATCCAGACGAGCACGAAGTCGGGCACTCCGACCGCCGCCCCGGTGGCCTGCTCGGCCATCGCGGCGAGGTTCACGTCGTTCTCCAGCGTGACCGGCCGGCCGAGGTCGCTGCGGAGCGCGTCGAGCACGCCCTCGTGCCAGGCCGGCAGGTTGACCGCCAGGCGCGGATCACCTGTGCGCGGGTCGAGCACGCCCGGCGTGCCGATGACGACAGCGCGCAGCGAGTCGACCGGAACTCCCGCGGACGTGCAGGCGGCCAGCACGGCACCACGGACGAGCGCGACGGGATCTTCCGCGTCGCTCGGGTTGACCGAGATACGAGCGACCACGTTCCCGGTAATGTCGGCGACGCCCGCGCTGACCTCATCCTGCTCGACGTGGAGGCCCGCGACGTAGGCGGTCGACGGGACGACCGCGTACAGCGCGGCGTTCGGTCCCCGGCCGCCGGCGAGCTCGCCGGCCACCGCGACGATTCCGCGATCCTCGAGGCGCGACAGCAACTGCGACGCGGTGACCTTGGACAGCCCGGTGTGCTCGCCCAGCTGCGCCCGGGTCATCGGCCCGCCGGTGAGCAGCAGCTCCAGCGCGGACCTGTCATTCAGCTCGCGCAACAGGCTCGGCGTGCCCGGCCGTCGCTGCATTCCCCACCCCTCACCCGGCTGCTCTTCCACCGGAACTCTAGGGCCGGCGAGCCAGTTTCGCGTCCTTTGACCTGCGTGAACACAGTCTGTGTCTCAATCTTGCAACGGAGTCTATCTTATAGGAAAGTTTCCTGTTAGTTTCTGCGCAAGCAACATTCGGGGCTCAAGCCCTGGCGGGCATCAACGCCTTCAAAGGGGTCGAACTATCTCAGTCCGCCCCCTAACGTAGGTGCCGGCCACCAGGCCAAAAGCCCGGCCGGAGACGTCCGCCCGGAGGACGTCACTTCCGCTGACACAGCCGGGAAGGGAGATCGGTCAGTGACTTTCACCAGATCGGCGGCCGCATTTGGGGTGGCCGTCGCGCTCGCCGGAGCAGCCGTAGCAGGCTGCGGCTCCAGCGGCGGCTCGTCTTCGGGGTCGTCCGCGGCGCCGGCGAAGCTCGTCGTGTGGCGCATGGGCGCCTCCGTTCCATCTCAGGTGACCTGGATGGACGGGGTCGTCAAGCAGTTCCACAAGCAGTTCCCGCAGTACAAGAACACCAAGGTGGTCGTCGACTGGATCCCCTGGACCAGCAACACCACTGACTGGACGAACGCTCTGACAAGCGGCAAGGGCGGTCCTGACATCACCGAGATCGGCAACACCGAGACGCCAGGACTGGCGGCTCAGGGTGCGCTGGCCAGCATCTCGTCCGAGGTGAAGTCCTGGTCGCTCGGTTCGGAGATCATCCCCGGCAACCTGGCCAACGACACCGTCAAGGGCCAGACCTACGCAGTGCCGTGGTTCGGCGGCGTGCGCGGCGTGTGGTACAACAAGGCCGAGTTCGCCAAGGCCGGGATCACCTCGACTCCGACCACCTGGGCGGAGCTGGTCAGCGACGCCAAGGCGCTGATGAAGGCCTACCCGGGCACCTACGGCATCGGCGCGCCCACCGATGACACCGACGCGATCGTCAGCTTCATCTGGGGCGCTGGCGGCCAAGTGGCGACTCAGCAGAATGGCAAGTGGGTGGCCGACCTGACCTCACCGCAGTCCGAGGCTGGCATCAAGTTCTACGCAGACCTGCTGACCGCCGAGCACGTGTCCTCGGCCAAGTACATCGGCGAGACCGAGATCGGTGCTCCCGGTACGGCCGGACCCGGCGGGGCCGAAGAGGACTTCTCCCTCGGCAAGCTCGACATGTACATCGACGGCCCGTGGGCGGAGGCTCAGCTCGAGCAGGTGAGCAAGAAGAACGAGTCGCAGTGGGCCTCGTTCCCGATCCCGAGCGAGAACGGCCCGAACCCGGCACCGGCTTTCGCCGGCGGCTCGGACCTCGGCGTCTGGGTCCACAGCAAGTACAAGACCGCGGACTGGGACCTGATCTCGGTCATGAACAACACCTCGAATGCGACGACGTTCGCCAACTCGCAGGGCTTCTTCCCTGAGTTCACGTCGCAGCTGAGCAGCACGGTGTACTCCAGCAGCCCGATCCTCGCAGGCTTTGCGAAGGCGGCGGGGTACACCCAGATCTCGCCGCTCAACAACGCGAACTGGGCCACCGCTGACACCGGGAAGTACAACATCATCCCGACGATGATGAAGGCGCTCGAATCGGGTGCCAACTTCCAGACCACGGTGAGCACGGCCAACACCGAACTGCAGGAAGTGCTGAACACCGGTAGCGAATCCAGCTGATCCACCGCTGAGCCGGATCTGGCTGGCCCGCCGTGCGCGGGTCAGCCAGGCCGGCCACGCAGGCCGGCCAGGCACCGCACCGAGCCCAGGGGGAGTTGACCACATCCATGGCTGAGACGATCGAGCACGAGGTCGGCCTGGTGCCAGGCCGGCAGCGTGGACGGCCAGGACCACTCCGCCTGCGGCTCGCCACCTTCGTCCGGCGGCACAAGCTAGCGCCGTACCTGCTGCTGCTGCCGGCGTTTGCCGGGATCGCCCTGGTCGTGCTCTGGCCGCTGGTCCAGGTCGTCATCTTCTCCTTCCAGAACTACGGCCTCCCGCAGATCACCGGCGCGCTGCCGACGCAGTGGGTGGGCTTCGCCAACTTCTCCACGACGTTCCACGATCCGGAGTTCTGGCTGTCGCTGCGCACCAGCGTGCTGTTCGCGCTGGTCGCCGTCCCGGTGACGCTGCTGCTTGGCAGCATCGTGGGCCTGCTCCTGAACCGGCTGGGCAAGCGCATGGCCGTCTTCGTCAGTACCGCGGCGCTCCTCGCCTGGGCTACTCCCCCGGTCTCCGCAGCCGTCCTGTTCTACTGGATGTTCAGCCCGGACGGCGGGGTGGTCGACTGGGCACTCGCGAAGCTGCCGCACTGGCTCGTCGGCAGCACCAACTGGGCGCAGTTCAACTGGGCGACCAACGG
>Ga0335074_10015967_pt1 | contig 10566 bp, 8 predicted proteins | sample Lox_Sample_23_FD_206715 | JGI IMG/M metagenome (GOLD analysis project Ga0335074, IMG submission 206715) | Soil microbial communities from Loxahatchee National Wildlife Refuge, Florida, United States - Lox_Sample_2.3 | ecosystem: Environmental > Terrestrial > Soil > Wetlands | place: USA: Florida...
CGAAGAGCGAATATTTCCCGTCTATACGGAATGACAGCAACTTCGTGCATTTGACTGATACGCAGTTGATACAAATCTATCCGGGTACTCTTGGGACTGTTGCGGGCAGCCCTATTCCTCCAGTGAATTCGGTCATTAACCAGGGAGGCCGCAACCTGACCACCAGCGGCACTCAGCTCACGCAGCCCCTGACTACTTTGCTGAAGATCAGGCGCGCGAACGACATCTCGCAGGCCGAGCTGAAGGCTTCCCGGCAGAGTGCGCAACAGACGCAAAATGATGTTGCCCTGACAATCCACGAACTCTACTACAAGATCCTGATCGCGCAACTGCACCGCAGCGCAATGGAAGCCAGGATCAAAGCTTCGGAGGACCTGCAAAGCGAACGTGTTCAGCAGGTGAAATATGGCAGCACACTGGAAGAGAACCTGATCGAAAGCCGCGCGCAACTCCTGCAGGCAAAACAGGAATTACTGACTACCGACCTACAGCTCTCCGACCTAAAGCTGCAGCTCAACGACGCCATGGGACTGCCTCTCACCACGGCGCTGGATCTCGATCCTAATACTGCGGAAGCGCAGCCAGCCTGCGCACGGGAAACATGTGTGGCGGAGGCGCTGGCCTCTCATCCCGAGATCATCGCGGCGCGCATCGAAGTAGAGAAAGCCAAAGCGGCGATTAGCTTGGCGAAGACGGACCTCTATGTCCCCGACGTGGACGCCTTCGCTCGTTACAGCTACCAAAACAACGTTCCATTTCTAGCTCGGAATTTCGGCAGTTTCGGTGTTCACTTCGGATATGACCTCTTCGACGCAGGACGCAAACGGGCGGTTCTGAAGGAGCGCGAGGCGCAGTTGTCGCAGGCGAAAGAGAACCTTGCCCGGCTCTCCGATGAGGTTGAGCTGGCGGTCCAGACGGCATACAACAAGCTGGAAAGGACGCAGCAAATGCGCAAAGTGTCGGAGGAACTGCTAACCCTGCGCACTGAATCCAATCGAGTGCTGCATGAGGAATTGAAGCGGGGAGAGGCTCTCAGTTCACAGGCCGACATGGGCACAGCGGAGGAACTGGATGCTCAGACGTTGCTGATGCAGTCACGTCTTGACTATACCCAGGCAAATGACGAGATCGTCCACGCGATGGGCCGGACACCCGAGTAGGGGAATACTGACGTCAACTGCCTCCAGGTGAAAGTTGCTCCCAACAGCATTTGGGATGTCGGACCAGCTCCACGTCCCAAGGGCTGGTGACAAACCTGCCCGTACTTTGGGGTTCTTGCGCCGCGTGCGACACGCGGCCTGGCGGCCGAAGGACTATATGGGAATCAAATACAGGCGTGATTAGCCACGCAGCGCGGGACATCTACAATCCTGCCGGTGATTCAGTTCGCTCAGACGTTGCGCAATCATCGAGCGAAGCAGTCCGCCGCGATGGCCGCTCAATCCCAAGCCTCTTCAACCGATGCGTCAGCGTTGTTCGATTCAAACCCAGCTTTACCGCTGCGCCCTTTGGCCCTCCGATTTTCCAGCCGCTCGCTTGCAGCGCATGGAGTATGAGTGCGCGTTCGGAGTCTCGGAGCGTCATTGGCGCAGCAAGATCTGGGGCTGAAGCTACCGGATCCATCGTAATGATTGAAGGCGAGGGGATTGCGGGCACAGCGGACGTACGGAGTGGGTTTGGAAGCACGCCATCTTTTGCTAGAACTACCGCACGCTCCACCAGGTTTTGAAGTTCTCGTATGTTGCCAGGCCAAGAGTAAGACGAGAAGGCTGCTACAGTCTCCGGAGGAATGTAGTGGATATGCCTTCCCGTGCGCCGGCTGAAGATCTCGACGAAGTGTTCCAACAGAGCAGGAATATCTTCCCGACGTTCGCGGAGGGGCGGCAAGGAAATCGGAAAGACGTTAAGGCGATAATACAGATCATTGCGAAATTCGTTCCGTGCCACCATCTCCTCTAGGTTTCGATTTGTCGCAGCCACCAACCGCACATCCACTTTGTGGGTACGTCCGCTGCCCAGGCGCTCGAACGTTTGCTCTTGAAGCACCCGCAGCAATTTCGGCTGTAGTGATGGCGGTATGTCTCCCACCTCGTCAAGGAATAACGTGCCGCCGTCAGCCATTTCGAATCGTCCGATCTTCTGCGTTATAGCCCCGGTGAAGGCCCCCTTTTCGTGGCCGAACAGTTCGCTTTCCAGGAGATCGAGGGGAATGGCCGCGCAATTCAGCTTGATTAGCGCGCGTCCGCATCGCAAGCTCGCATTGTGGATGGCATGGGCGATTAACTCCTTGCCTGTGCCGGTTTCCCCTAGAATCAGAACTGTGGAGTCAGTGGGTGCCACACATTCCACTTGCTCAAGCACAACTTCAAGTGCGGGGCTGCTCCCGATTATCTGTTCGAATGCACGCTCGGCTTGATCCCGGTTAGTGCATGCAATTGCTTCAGAACTGTTCACGTAAGCCCCCACCCACTTGCTGCACGGTTGTCACCGCGCGAGTCTATCGGTTGCTTAACTATGGACTGCGGCGCGAACTCGGCTCAGGAAGACTTGATCGTCGAACGGCTTCATAAGAAATTCGACTGCGCCATCTCTCATCGCTTGAATCCGCACTCTCGCATCTCCATGTGCAGTGATAAAAATGATCGGAATCTTACATCCGTCAGCTTTGAGCCTCGCCTGCAGTTCCAGACCCGACATTCCAGGCATACGGATATCCGTAATCAAACATGCTGCCTTACGCTGCAGGCCAGACTCGAGGAATTCCTCTGCCGATCCAAAACAGCTCGCCTTAAGCCCATCGGCTTCGATCAGGTCTTGGAGGGCGTTTTGTACGGATTCATCGTCATCTACGATTGCGATCATTTTCGTGCTCTGGTCCTTGGCCATGGCAGTAGAGTAATGCGCTGGTCCATCGCAAAACAATCACACTTTGGGACTGTGCGATAAGACTTTAGTAAGGGTTCTCGGATGAAGGTGTTATTGGCTTGGTGTGGCACGCAGTAGTCGCCGGGCAGTAGTTAGCGGGAGACTTTAAGCTTGTCGGCCATTCTGACTAATTCCGGCAAAGATTTGGCCTGCATCTTTTGCATCACATGCCCGCGGTGGATTTTCACGGTGGTTTCACTGGCTTTCAATTCCGCGGCAATCTGCTTGTTGAGCATCCCGGAAACCACCAGGCTCATGACTTCGCGCTCGCGGGCGCTAAGCCCGGCATAGCGCTCCTGCAGTTCGGCAAGGTGTCTGTTCTTTTCACGGAGCAAGCGGTCGCGGTTGAGCGCGCGCTGAATCGAGTCGAGCAGATCCTGATCCCGGAATGGCTTGGTAAGGAATTCGAAGGCACCCGATTTTACAGCTGTTACGGTCATCGGGATGTCGGCGTGTCCTGTAATGAAAATGATGGGAATCCCGATTCCTGCTTTCCTCAATTCGCGCTGAAGATCCAAGCCGCTGATACCGGGAAGCCTTACGTCCAGAACCAGGCAACCGGGACCGCCGTATCGCTCACTCGATAGGAAGTCTCGCGCGGTGGGGAAGGACTCAGCGTGCAGTCCCACCGACTCAACCAACTCCCTGATCGCTTCACGCACACCGGCATCGTCATCGACGATGAACACAGTGGAAACGCCTCCAGCACTCATTCGCGCACCTCATCTCACCGGCAGACGTATGGGATTTCGCTGTCGCGGTGCGGCAAAGATGATATCCCATGGTCCCATGAAAGTTAGTTGCGACGCTGCGCAGAGCAAATTGTCGGGCTGTCGTTCCGGCCAGATTGCTGTGAGCGGTAAGACGACCGCGATTTCCCACGGAAAGTTCAATGAAGCGAGCGTAGCGACGAGCAAGAGGTTATTCGATCGCGTTACCAGGTCAGCCACTCTGTTCGCGTCCTCCGCGCAGTGTGAGCCTTCAGACGCTCTCGACGGGTTGTAGAGCAAGTGCGTTTCCAAATGATCTGCTCGCGCACATTGCAACGTTTAGTTTGCTGTCGAAAGGCACTTGGCTCAAGCGGCTACGAAGGTGTGGCCTGATCTCCACTGACTGGTGAAGTCTTAACGGTGAACTGTTCAAGTCTTGACAGCAGGTGTGTGGTCCGACGCCTGCGATAGCCCTGTGCGATCACTGATATGTACAGTGAGCCGTGGGGTTTAACGCAACGCGGTGAAAACTAACACTACGCTGCGCCCACTTGGTAGGGCGGTTGCACTAACTCGTCCACGTAGACGTTGCGCTGCGAAGCGGCAATGTAGCCGAGCCACCTGATGTTGCCGAAGGGACTTGCGAGAATTTCCTTCATGACCCTGCACACCATTTTGTTGTTGCATTCCCCTTCGCTGTACTAGCCAGGACTACTGTTGGGTCTAGGCTTCCTCGTGTGGGCTTGCAGTTCGTGCAGGAGCGGTCGAGCATGGCGGCACGCTGGCTGCTTGCGGCGTCGAATCGTTTACCTTACGCTTCTGTTCGTTCTGAGAGTCACGTTCCGCTAATGGGAACCTCATCCTGACGAAAGAGTACGCATATGCTTCAAAGACTTGGAATCTTGAAAGCAGGTCACAACCGTTCGGAAGAATTCGCGCCGATCGAAGGTGCCATCGCGGCCATACGCGCGGGTGAGATGGTGATCGTCGTCGATGACGAAGATCGAGAAAATGAAGGCGATCTCACCATCGCCGCGGCAAAGATAACCCCCGAAGCAATCAACTTCCTGGCGAAGTACGGCCGCGGTTTGATTTGCCTGGCGATGACGCCCGAGCGGCTCGACGAGCTGGAAATCCCGCTCATGGTATCAAAGAACTCATCGCGCTTCGAGACGGCGTTCTGTGTCAGCATTGAGGCGCGGGAGCGAACGACCACTGGAATCTCCGCCGCCGATCGTGCGGCCACAGTGCTCGCGGCCATTGATCCAGCGACAAAGCCTGCCGATCTGATCCGTCCCGGGCACATGTTCCCATTGCGCGCGAGAAATGCTGGAGTATTGGCACGGGCCGGCCAGACGGAAGCTGCTGTGGACTTAGCCAGGCTGGCAGGGCTTCATCCCGCTGGGGTTATCTGCGAGATTATGAGCGAGGATGGAACGATGGCCCGAGTGCCCGAACTCCGCCAGTTTGCCGTGCGCCAGAACATCAAACTGATCACAGTGGCCGACCTGATCACCTACCGGTTACGTACAGAATCGGTGATCAAGTGTGTAGCCTCTGCAAACCTCCCGACGGAGTACGGAGAGTTCCGAGTCCACGCATTCGAAAGTCAGATCGACAAGCAGACCCATATTGCTCTTGTGTTTGGTGATGTCGGAGATGGCCGGGACGTGCTTGTGCGCGTGCATTCACAGTGCCTCACGGGCGATGTGCTGCGTTCCGTGCGTTGCGACTGCGGTGCGCAGCTCGACAAGGCCTTGTGCCGAATCGCCAGCGAAGGGCGCGGCGTGCTGCTTTACCTAAGCCAGGAAGGGCGGGGAATCGGCCTGGCGAACAAGATTCGAGCCTACAGTCTGCAGGACCAGGGATTGGACACGGTAGAGGCCAACGAACGCCTTGGCTTCAAACCGGATCAGCGAGACTATGGGATCGGGGTGCAGATCCTGCGCGAAGTCGGCGTGCGCTCCATGCGGCTTCTAAGCAACAATCCGCGCAAGCTGGTCGCCATCGAAGGTTACGGCCTGTCGGTCACAGAATGGCTGCCCCTCGAGATACGTCCTTCATCTTCGAACCTTCGTTATCTCACAACGAAGCGAAACAAGCTTGGGCACCTCTTGCCCGGATTGTAGACCGCCACGCCGGAAACCACGTCGGCGCCATCTTACGCTGGAACGAATCCGTCGAATTACCCGCATCTGCAACTGGGCTTGAGCGCCAGCTGGATGTGAATTGTCCATTCGACATTTAGCCGGCCAGTAGCCCTACTAGAAGTTGACCCGCAAACTGAACTGGATTTCCCGGGGCTGGTTGGCTTGTGACAGAATTTTCCCGAAATCCGCGGAACCTTGCTGGGTATCAGGAGGAGCAAACTGCACGCGGTTAAAGAGGTTGAAGAACTCGGCGCGGAACTGCACGTTGGCTCGCTCATCCATGATATTTGTCGATTTCATGACCGCGAAATCGTAGTTGTTGACGCCATCCGAGGTAAGGTTGGCATCGACCCGAGGTTCGTCGCCGAAGGCGAAGTTGCCCGGATACGTAAAGCAGGAGGTGTTGAACCATTCATTCAGCCGGCTTTGTGCTGAACCAGAAATTGTCTTATTGCAGCCGGGGACAACGTTCGGCCGCAGCGTGCCACCGCCGAAGAACTGCGTCAACGCATTGGATTGCGCCTCAGTAATAAACAGCGGGAATCCAGACTGGAAGGTCGTGATTCCGCTTACGCTCCAGCCGGAAACCAGCGTATCGAAAGGTCGAGCAAGGTTATTGGCGAATCTCCGCGCCTTGCCAAACGGAAGGTTCAGCACGTAGCTGATCACCGCGCGCTGAGCAACGTTGAAGCTCACGAGCGAGTATTCTCCATTCAAGTTGTTGTAGTCCTGGATCGTACCTTCACCACTAGTAGAGCTCTGGGGCGATGGCTTGGTTTCCAGAAAGCCATTGAGAGTGTCTGTATTCGCCAGATTCTTCGACCACGTATAGTCGGCCAATAGCATGCCTCCAGAGCGAAAGCGTGCGACCAGCTTTGCCTCAAGCGCGTTGTAATTGCTATGAGCATAGAACTGTGCCGTGTCGCTGACGTCACTATAAAAGGGGTAAGGCCTCAGGCTTTGGCCCACAGTCATTGGAATGCCGTTCAGGGTGGTAGGGTTCAGTAGGGCCGATCCCAGTGAGTAATACTGGCTGGAGAGCTCGTCCAGGGAAAGGCCGCCGCCGATTCCGGGCAGGTTCGTTCCCTTGGAACCGGCGTAGCCGATCTCCGCCATCCAGTTGTCCCTAAATTGGTGGCCAACCGTCAAGTTCCACTGTTGCACATATGGGTAAGGCTGCTGAGGAACCGGTCCGCTGATACTCTTCAGACTCGCGGTGCAGCAGTACTGGGTAATGAAGCTCGGGTCAGTTCGCCCGACGGGTTGATTGAGGGTGGTGGGATAAAGGTCTTGTAGGGGCGTTGGTAATGCTCCGGTGACATTAACTTGGGTGGTGGCAGCGTTGACCAAAGAACTAGTTGCTAGAACTCCCGTTAGATCGGGGGGCAAGTAGAAAATGCCGTATCCGCCACGGACTACCGTATTGTTATTCAGACGATAGGCAAAGCCCAAACGCGGCGCAAACAGGTCGTGCTTCGGAAGGACGGTGCTCCTGTGGGGATAGAGCGGACTATCCACCAGCGTGAGCGTTCCCGTAACGCCTGTATATGGATCGACGGCGTGGGGCAGCAGCACGGTAGCCTTGTTATTTCTTTCGGCGACCGCCCCAGGCAACTCGTAGCGGAGGCCCAAGGTCAGGGTCAAGTTCCGCTTCGCTTGCCACGTGTCACTCACGTAATAGGCCTGGTAGTAGTTGTAACTGGCTGTCGTATTGAAGGTTCCGAACTGGATCTGAGTGGGGTAGCCCATTAGGAACGAAGCCCATTCGTCGCCCGTATATGCTGTAGTGTAGGTGTAATTTCCGGAGCCCGCGTTGTCGAAGCCAGTACCGCTCTGATCCATCAGCCGGAGCTCAGCCCCGAACTTCAGACTGTGAGCGCCAATTATCTTGGTCAGGTTTGCACTCGTACCATAGGTGTTCCACCAGTTCACCGAGTAACCGGTTATGTTGCCGAAGTTATACAAATTATGAATTCCGTTTAGCGTGAAGACGGGAAGCACGTGGATGCTCATTTGCGGAGCCAGAGCCGCGTACGCAGGTCCGAACTGCGATTCATCTACCGAGACGCTATCCGGATAGTTCGGTGAGTACTCCCGGATATAAGTGACGCGAACATCTAGCGCAGTGCTTGGGTTAAAGATGTAGGTGTCCCCCAGTACAGCCTGACGCGAGTCATTGGTGACGTGACCGTTGGCAGTGGGCCAGCCACCGGCGTTGTTGAATTCCGAGAATCCGGTATCCTGCAAGGTCCAATAGGTATACCTTGCAAACAGTCGCTGCTTGGGGCTGATGGTGTAATCGACACGGCCGGTATATTGGTTCTGGTGGTTCGTAATGGGCGTGGTCAAGAGCCAATTGAAGGCTCCCGAAGTGTTTGGCAGTGGGTAGTAATTCATGAGGATGTGGGCGAGCGGATCCCCGCAGGCACCCTGCCATAGGTTGGTTATGGTCCAGGTTCCTGCACTTGGGTTATGCACGATATTGCAGTTTCCCAAAGGATCGGTAATCGGATTCGTAAAGACGCCGTTCCTCATGGCTTGGGTTGGCACGTTGGTAGCCGAGCTCTCGCCGATGACATTCGCGAATCCCTCCCAACTAAAGAAGAAAAACGCTTTGTCTTTCTTGATCGGGCCGCCGAGCACAATGCCGTACTGGTTCTGATTATCCTCGGGCCGAGGTGCGCCAATGCGGTTATTGAAGTAATTATTGGCGTTCAAGGCGGCATTTCTAAAATATTCGTACACCGATCCATGCCATGCCTTAGTGCCGCTCCTGGAGGTCATATTCACCACGCCGCCGGCAGTACGCCCGAAGTCGACGCCGGCATCACTAGTGACGACGCTGAACTCCTGGACAGCATCCTGGGTCATAACAAGAGCAACAGTGTTTCCGCCGAGAACATTGACCGGCGCGCCGTCGATGTACTCGGTGCTCTGGCCTTGGATAGCGCCGCCGATCTGGTAATTACCCCAACCCTGGTTACTCGACCGTGTACCCTGGTTCAGGCCGGTGCTGCCTGCGCTTGAGCCCCCCGGCACCACGCCTGGAGCCAAGGCAATCAGGTTCATGACATTGCGGCCGTTGAGAGGCAATTCCCGCAACTGCGCTCCTCCGATCTCCTGGCTCATGGTGCCCGTATCGGTTTGCAGCAGCGGCGCTTCGGCTGTCACTTTCACGCTTTCACTGCCGGCGCCCACAAGGAGTAACGCGTCTACGCGGACCACTGCTCCTACGCTCACAGTTACGTTGTCGCTCGAGAACCGCTTGAAGCCGGCTTTCATTACTTCAACGTCGTAAGTGGCCGGTACCAGGTTCACGATGCTGTACTGACCTCCCGCATTCGATCGAACGCTTTGTACTTCGTTTGTTCCGATATTGGCCACCCTCACGGCTGCATCCGGCACGACGGCGCCCGAAGGATCCGTAACGGTCCCCAGAATCGATCCGTAGAAGCTCTGCCCGTTCAGCGGCGATGAAGCGCTGAAAATCGCCATCAGGCAGACAAGCTGCGACAACCTCAACCTCGAGCTCAGATTTCGAGCCATTTAGTCGCCCCGTAGCCTTGGCAGGCGAAGATTAAGACTGCCACGCGATTGCAGTCAAGTGGACAAGAGCCGCACGGGATGCAGGCGGGACTACAATGTCTTCCTGATATGGCAAAACCGCGGGCGAACACCGTCATCTGGCTGGGCCTCTTGCTCTCATGTGGCGCTCGTGCTTTGGCGTTAGATCCCTCACTCGCCATCAGTCAATACGCGCATACCGCCTGGACGGCACGCGATGGTTTTGCCAAGGGGCCTATTCAATCAATCGCTCAAACCTCCGACGGCTATCTCTGGCTGGGCACGGAGTTCGGCTTGCTTCGCTTTGATGGCGTCCGGGCTGTGCCGTGGCAGCCGCCTGCCGGAGAGCATCTCCCGGGCCACGTGGTGAAGAAGTTGCTGGTTTCGCGCGACGGAACACTGTGGATCGGTACTGGGACAGGCCTCGCAGGTTGGAAGGATGGCAAGCTGACCCATTATCCGGAGATGGCAGGATGGATTGTTAATGCACTCGTCGAGGATCATGAAGGCACAGTATGGGCTGGCGGATTCGGGAATCCGGAGCACGGCAGGCTCTGCGCGATCAAGGCTGGCCGGGCTCAGTGTTCCGACCCAGGCGAAGGAGTGCAGAGCATATGCGAGGACAGTAAGAACACCCTTTGGGTGAGCACGTTCAATGGGCTGTGGCGCTGGAAGCCGCAGACAGAGTTTTTCCCGACCGGCCCGACCGTCACGTCAGCCTTGATCGAAGACAGCGATGGTGGACTGTTGTTTGGCAGGGCTAACGGAATTCAGCGATTCGTCAATGGAAAAAACGAGGCGTCTGCGGTGGGGATGCAGCCGCGGCTGTCCGGCGTTAAGTCATTCCTCCGGGACCACGACGGTATCTTATGGGTAGGAACTTTTGGAGGTCTGGCGCATTTGCACCGTGGAAGGGCAGATGTTTTCAGCCAGGTAGACGGACTTTCGGCGAACGTGGTGAATAGTGTGTTTGAGGATCGTGAGGGCAGTATTTGGGTCGCCACCGAAGGTGGTCTGGATCGTTTTCGTGATTTTGCAGTGCCTACCTTTTCCGCGAAGGAGGGCTTCCCCGCCGGTTTATACGGGTCGATCTTGGCGGCTAAGGATGGAAGCCTTTGGTTCAGCACTTCTGACAAATTGACCGAGTGGAAAAACCCGGAAATGCGTGACTACAACCGCCGTGATCCCGCTAATAATGTGGGTGCTCTGACAATGGT
>Ga0335074_10015968_pt1 | contig 10566 bp, 14 predicted proteins | sample Lox_Sample_23_FD_206715 | JGI IMG/M metagenome (GOLD analysis project Ga0335074, IMG submission 206715) | Soil microbial communities from Loxahatchee National Wildlife Refuge, Florida, United States - Lox_Sample_2.3 | ecosystem: Environmental > Terrestrial > Soil > Wetlands | place: USA...
ACCACGACTTGGACGTGTCGACCCCAATGCGGCTAATCTCGGTCATGGACGGCTCCGATCTTGGTTGCTTCCAGCCCCAAGTTTGGCACGCAATGCCGTGGGGCCGTCCACCCCAACAATGACATAGAGACGCCATGAAACCCCGCATCCTGATCGCCGGCGCGGGCCTGTGCGGCCTGACCACAGCGCTTGCTCTGCTGCAACGCGGCTACGATGTGCGCGTGTTCGAACAAGCGTCGGAGCTGCGCGAAGTCGGTGCCGGCGTGCAGCTTGGGTCCAATGCCACGCGCGTGCTGATCGCGCTGGGCCTGGAAGCGGCCATGCGCCGGATCGTGTGCGAACCCACGGGCAAGGAAATCCGCCTGTGGACCACGGGGCAGACCTGGCCCGTCTTCGATCTCGGCGTCGGGTCCGTGCAGCGCTACGGCGCACCGTATTGGATGGCACACCGCGGCGATTTCCACGCCGTATTGCTCCTGGCGGTGCGCGCGGCCGCGCCCGATGTGGTCCGCTCCGGCATGGCTTGCATCGGGTTCGAACAATCGCATGATGCCGTCACACTGCATCTGGCGAATGGCGAGCAAGTCAGCGGCGACGTCTTGCTGGCGGCTGACGGGGTGCATTCGGCAATCCGCCGGCAGATGTTCGGCGAGGGACGTGCGCGCTTCACCGGCATCATGGCGTGGCGCGGACTGGTGCCGATGGAACGTCTGCCGCCGCATATGCGCCGGCTTGTCGGCTCCAACTGGGTGGGCCATGGCGGCCACGTCGTGACGTATCCGCTGCGGCGCGGCGAGCTTTTGAATTTCGTCGGCGCGGTGGAGCGCGACGACTGGCTGGTGGAATCCTGGACCGAAGCCGGCACGCGCGAGGAATGTGCCCGCGATCTCGGGCGTTGGCACGAAGACGTTCAGAGCATCATCCGGAACATCGACACGCCGTTCAAATGGGCCTTGCTCGGCCGCGATCCGCTGCCGCATTTCGCCCAAGGCCGCGTGTGCCTGCTTGGCGATGCGGCGCATCCCACCCTGCCCTTCCTGGCCCAAGGCGCAAACATGGCGCTGGAGGATGCGTTCATCGTCGCACGTTGCCTGGATGCGCATCCCGTCGCGGAGGCGCTGCAATGCTTCGAGGCGATGCGGCTGGAAAGAACCGCCGCGATTGTGCGCGGGTCGGCGGACAATACGCGGCGATTTCATAATCCTACGCTGGCCGATCCGGCGGCCGCGGCGGACTATATCGATAGCGAGTTCGCAGCGGACAAGATACAGCAGCGGTATGACTGGCTGTACGAGTATGACGCGGTTCGTGTTCCTTTGGCCCGTGTGAGCGGGGGAGGGTCAGGGTGATGGGGCGGTACAAGGTTTTTCAGTGTACCGACCCGATCACCCTCACCCTGCCCTCTCCCGCGCGATGCGCGGGAGAGGGTTTCTCTTTGTTAGCCGGCATTACCCATCTGGATGCCGACGAACAGCGCCTGGCCGTTCCGGATGACGCGGAGCGCCACCGCGTGACCGCCGCCGTTCATCTCATGGCGGATCGCGTCCGCTGCCGCGGCGGGACCATCCACCGGATGAGTACCAACACCGACGATCACGTCGCCGGCCTGCAACCCGGCTTGCTCGGCCGGTGAGCCCGGCTGCACGCCGCGGATCACCGCACCGCGCGTGCCGTCCGGAATGTCGAGCTGCCCGCGCATGTCAGGCGACAATGGCGCCAGGGCCAGACCCAGTTGCGCGTGGTGCTCGCCGCTGCCTTGATTGCTGGCCGTCTGCTGGTTGGGCATCTGCGCAACGTTCAGCGCAACGTCCTTGCTCTGGCCGTCTTGCAGCACGGTCAGGTGCGCTGCCGAACCGGGCTTGATAGCGGCTACGTCAACCGCCAGTTCGCGCGGGTTAGAGATCTTCTTGCCGTCCACCGCGGTGATGATATCGCCCGGCTTCAAACCGGCATGTTGCGCGGGACCATCCGGCTCGATCCCCGCCAGCAGGGCACCGGAGTCATTGGCAACGTGCAGGGCTTGTGCGGTGGCACCGGTCAGCTCCTGCGCTTCGACGCCGATATAGCCGCGGGTGACGTGGCCGCTGGCCTCGAGCTGATCGACGATGCTGTGGATCATATCGGACGGGATCGCGAACCCAATGCCCACGGACCCGCCGGTCGGCGACAGGATCGCGGTGTTCATCCCGATCACCTTGCCTTCCTGCGTGAACAGGGGGCCGCCGGAGTTGCCCTCGTTGATCGGCGCATCGGTCTGGATGAACTGGTCATACGGCCCGTCGCCGATGTCGCGGCTCACCGCGGAGACGATGCCCGCGGTCACGGTGCCGCCCAGGCCGAACGGGTTGCCCATGGCCACCACCCACTGGCCCGGCTTCACGTCGGCGGAATTGCCGAGCTGGATGTATGGCAGCGGATGCCCGACACTGATCTTCAGCACCGCGATGTCGGTGCGGGGATCGGCGCCCACGATCCTGGCGGGATAGGTCTGGCCATTGTCCAACGTGACCGTGATGCTCTGGGCATCCTTGATCACGTGGTTATTGGTCACGATCGTGCCGTCCGATTTGACGATGAAGCCGGAGCCGCGGGCTTCCACCGCATGCATCTGCGGCTGCTGCGGGATCATCTGGTTGAACGGGAACGGTAGTTGCTGCATGGGGCTCTCGCCCTGATCTTCGTCCGCGCCTTGCTGCGTCTTCAGTTTATTGGTGATCGATACGACCGCCGGCTTCACTTGCTCCACAAGGTGGGTGAAGCTTGGGAGCTGTGCCGGCGCCGCAGTCTGGCCCGCCGGGTTCACCGCGGCGCCGGTGCTCTCGGCGGCATTGCTGCTGGGCTGGCTGCCGACCGGTGGGGTAACGGCGGCGTGGCCGATCGCGAAGCCGCCGAGCGAGGTGCCGGCGAGCAACGCCGCGACCAGCGCGGAGCGGCGCCATCCGCCAGACTGCCGGCTGGGGGTGGGCTGGGGTGTCATCAATAGATTCCTCCTGTGGGGGACCCGTCCGGGTAGCTTGCAAACGCTGAGCCGGCGCCTGGGTTGGCGCAGGCTGCGTCCAGAACATGAGAATTGGCAGTTAACCGTTCTCCTGGTGCAGCGGTTAAACACCTTTCATGTTCATGAATTGTGGGTCATGGGGCGGTAAGGCGGCCGGTAGACGGCGGGTCGCCGTTTGCGCTAAGTGGGTACGGACGCCGGGTTAGCACAGTGGTAGTGCAGCGGTTTTGTAAACCGAAGGCCGGGGGTTCAAATCCCTCACCCGGCACCATGGCGACGTCTTGATATCACTCTGCTTTTTCGTTCCTGATGAGCGACGGTCCTGCCAGGCTGGATTTGCGGAACAGGACATTGACGGGACGGGCGGCGCTAAAGCCGCTTGACGTTACTTCTCCCTGGCGGAGCCAGATCAGTCACGCCGCGTGTGGGTGCACAGGTGCCAGTGCCGGTCATGTGCGTCTTGCGCGCGCCGATCGGTATCCGCCGCAATGATAGACCGGCTGGTTGGGGGTTTGGTCGAACCCAGCAACGAATCCCGGACTTGCCACTCGTGTCCGCTGTCGATGAGGCGTGAGTCAGCGCCCAGCGTCATGACGAGGAGTGAAGCGACGAAACAGGCTCGTGCGAGGAAGTCTCCAGACGGTCCGCGCGCACCCACGACCGAGGTTGCTTTTTAGTTTGTAATTAGCAACGACATGCCGCTGGATGTGCGGCGCTTCTCTGATTCTGAGTACTGGCAAGGGCGCTGCGGCGGCAACTCAACAGCAGCCTGTTGTAGAAGATTACCGGCGGCACATGTGCGCCACGGTTCAACCCCGTCATGCCCGGGACCAACGTTCCAACGTCCACGGGGAACGTCCACGGGGAACGTCCACGGGGAACGTCCACGGGGAACGTCCACGGGGAACGTCCACGGGGAACGTCCACGGGGAACGTCCACGGGGGCTGACGTCGAAGAACTGCAGTGACACCAGCCTCGCAGCCACATCGCCAGGCCCAGTGCGGCATCGCGACCGTGGTTCCCGATACCACGCGGTGCATCCAGCATCCATGCTTTGTAGGCGGCATAATGCGGAAGAGGTATTGATTGTGACTTCGAATAAGCGATTCATAGCGCGATTCAAATTAGGAAACTGCGCAGTGCGATCCATAACAGGGGCATGTGGACGATCCAGGACAGCCCCCCGCCTCGACCAGCAGGAGCCAGCGTCATGATCCGCGTATCTTTGTCTGCCGTTCTGATCGCACTGCTGGCCGGCGCGGTGCCGGCTTCCGCGGCCAGCAGCACCAGTGGCGATCGCGGGGCTTCGTCAGCGCGATCGCCGCTGCTGCTGGTGGCGGCGGGTGGGGCGTTCGATGGCAGCTACGTCGGAACGGTTACCAACGTGAAGCAGGCATCCACCTGCGGCAGCATGAATTCCTGGCATGGGACGTTTAGCGTCGTGAGCAATCAGTTCACGACCAATATCGGCCGGTATCGGCTGACCGGCGATGTGCATCCAGACGGTTCGTTTGAGACGTCAGTCGACATGGGGCTGGGTGGACGCCAGGCGGTGATCCACTTCTCCGGCAACATTGCCGGCAACACGCTGCATGCCACGGGCAGAACGCCGCTCTGCCTGTGGGACATGGATATGCGCAAGTAACCGTGTCCAGGCTCTCCAACCGATGACCGCGTGAGAGGAGGAGGCAGTCAGCCCCGCCACTCCGGATGTCTTGTGTCGGCAAAACCGTTGGAACGGTCCATACACCCAGAACCCAACGCGGTTCGGTTCCTCGGGAGACGTCTCGGCCGGCGTTTCCACTGCCTCGCGCGCCTTCCCGAGGCGATCGCAGTTGGCCTGCCTCTTGCGTCTGCTGCGCGATCCCGATGCTGTGCCGCGACGGAAAGGCGCTGGAACCGCACGCGGCGCGTCGCGACGCCTGGGCTGTCTGTCAGTCGGCCCTGCCGTTCAACCACCGCCGCGATTGCCTGGACGGTCAGGACCGAAGCGATGCGCCCCGATCGGCGGTAGTGCTGCTTCCATGCCGCAACCGTATCGATGCCGGCAAGCGCCAGTCAGCGGGGGCGTGGCACGCATATGCGCCACAGCAGAGCTGTTTTTGGCGATTCTATGACTTTTGTCCTAGTGCCGCCCGCGGGCTCGGCACCCGGCGTGATGATGTGCACGCTTTCCGGGACATGGTGCTGGCTGCGGGCCTGGGCAGATCGCTCGGCATGCATCATTTCCGCGTTGATCCGCACGGAACGGAGGCTCGACCGGTTGCCGCGACACGGATCGCGGTGCAAAAACGGAGAATGTCGTTTCGTAATCGGCCAAAGGCAATGGTAGAATCTGTGGGGGGTTAGTTCGCGCGTCGCGAGGATAAGGCATGGCAATGGCCTCGCGCCAGTTGCGGCAACGTTCGTGCGCCGGCGAAATATCGAAATGCAAGAGGAAAACGGTCTATCATGGGCACTGTAAAGCAAGGCCCCGCGCGCTTTGAATCCGGACGGGAACACCCGGGCGGTCCGGCGCCGCGCCAACGCCCGGCCAAACGCCGCCTTTTGGTTGTGGGGGATAAAGCCATGGTCGGTCCCCTGCGGTCGGCCATCGAGGAGTCGCCCGATGTTCTGGTTGCAGGCAACCCCGACGAGACCTCGCGCCTCCTGCAAACGAACGGGTCCGGCGTGCTCGTCGTTGACGTCCTTGATCGGAGTGCGGCGTGGGCGGAGTCGTGTGTCGATGCTTCCGACCTTTCCGCCGTTGGGCCAGGGTTCAGCCGCGAAGCAGTGGAAGTCCTGGGTGATCTGCTGAAAGCCGTTGTGGAGACAACGCGGTCGGCCCCATTGCGGCGGTCAGAGCCCGTCTCAAAATTGATACGTCCTATACCGGGCAGGAAATGAATTTTATGAAGAATTTCAAAGCAATAGCTAAATTCGCCCACCATTTATCAAAAACTTGACACGGCATTAATGATTTTTTTATCTTCGCTTGCGCATATCCGGGGGGCGGGCGATGGCAACCGACGTTGAGCCAGCAGGCTGGTCTATTGCCTTGCCACCCCGCCGCGCGGGTGGCCGGCGCATTCGCGTAGGCCTGATCGATGGGGCTTCCCCCCAGCGGGATCTGTTGATTGGGATGCTCACAAAAACGCATCCTGATCTTCATATTGTCCCTTTCGCGCACGTCGCCGCATGTATCGATGACGCCGCTGAGCGTCTCGATGTCATTCTCTACTGCGATGCGGACAATCGTTCGTCCTTGGCGAGCATCCTGGAGGACGTGACGCTGCTGCGGGAGGCCCTCGATGTTCCGGTTGTCGTCGTTCCCGCACGTGGGGCGCGGGCGCAGCGTGGCGAAGCCAGCAAGGCCGTCACGAAGGCCGCGCCAAGGCCTCGACAGCGAGGTCCTGCTGCCAGCCCGTTGCAGCTTGGTTAATTGCTGAGTGCAGGCGCGGCCTCTGCGGCCAACGTGCCAAACGACAGGTGCCGATCGGCACGCTTATGGCACTGGGCAGAGCAAGATGGCCCTGATGGCAGGGGATGCCCCGGTCCAGGCGACCCGACGGATCGGTGGTTCGGGCTGAAATGCCGCGGCCGCGCCGTGATCATGGGCGTCCGGATGTAGGCGGCGCCGAAGCTCCCGGCGACGCCAGGTGGCTTGTTTCGTGCCCTCCCCTACCGCGACTGCAGCACACGTCGCGACCGCCGCGTGCTGCTTGCGGATGGGCCGATTCTGCGCAGAGCCGGATTGCTCGGGGCGGCTGGCGGATCGGGTTCGTGTTGCCGGGTCAGCCGCCGGACGGTTGTTGCGGTCCGGATTATCCTATCCCGTGCGCATTCAATCGCTCACGCAGCATCAGCATCAGCGCCGTTCCGGCTTCTTTGCGCTTTCGCGAAGGGACATGCTCGATGGCGAAGGCAGCGCCTTCCGCCAGCATCCCGGCCACCGTATAGGGATCAGTCCCTGTCCCCAGCGCGTCTCGGATCGCAGCGCCGATTGCCAGCAACTGGTCGCCATCATCGCCGTCGTTGTCCAGATCGATGTCCATCAGGCCAGCACAGGGCAGTACCACAACACAAAAACAGCACGCGGCGTGGTCGGAGACGTCACACGCGGGCAATTTCATTCTGGTGACGCTGCGCGAGATAAAAAACAATATCCACGAAAGATGTATTGCCATTATTTGCGAGGCGGCATCCGGCTGATACCGACAGCCGGTTGGGCTGGTTCGTGCGCGTCATTGCAGGGACCGCGGCCAGGAAGCGGCCTCGGTCGCACGGGCATGCCAGCCCTCGCTGCTGCACACCCAGAGGTGTTCTGTCCGGCCATCCGATAGTGTCCCCTCCCCCGGGTACCCAACTCTCTGTGAGAGACGCGACCGATGCGATGCCGCATTGGCCGACCTACCGCGATTTCGGAGGCCGTCCGACGGGAGAAAGGTGCGATGAAATCACCAGCCAATTCCGGAGCGCCCGCGCTCATGCTCTGCATTGGTATTGCGACCGCCGCCGCTGTGAGCGGCTGCACCAGTGTCGATGATGCGCAGAACCAGCAGCGGCTCCAGGCGAGGCCTGGCTACAGCATTGGATCAGGCGAGGCGCATGTCGGCGACGGCTCCGATCCTGGCTATTACACGCCTGCCTTCGGCGGTGGAACCGACCCGGCGCGGATCGGTGACGGCTCCGATCCCGGGTACCTGGCAACCCAGCGCTATCTCCAGACCACGCCGGGCCGTGGCGGCGGCAACGGTTAGTGGCCCAGCTCCGGCCTAACTGCCCCGGACACGATGCGACGTTGGGCCGTTGGAAGATCATGCCGGCCGAAGAACGGTATTGCGAGACCGAATTTGGCGGACAGAACGTTGTGCAGGACAGCGATATCGGACCGGAGCAATCGATGCAGCGCCGGTTGGCGGAGGCGTGCCAGACGACCCTGCCGTTGCGCCATGGCCCGGTTCATGGGACATACAGCCTATAAACCATCGTGTGATGGGGAGGAGATGCGAACAAGGGCCGAAAGCTGGCCCCTCCTAGCCGCGGGCGCATGCGGCTCGGTGTGGGGCGCTATGTTGGTGTTTCGCTGTATCCCTGATGCGGCGTGGTTGTCTGAGGCCGACCCAACTCCTGTCGCCGTGCAGTTGTTGGCGGGCACGCTGGCCGGCGAGGTTTGCGCCTCCCTGCTCTGTTATGCCGGGATGCTTTACCTTCGCCGGAGGAGGCAGTGACGGGCGGGGTAAGGCACCCCCGCGCCAATTGGCGCAAGCCGCCTCGGTGATCGGCTGTCCTGATCTGGGCAGAGGGATATAGGCAGGGGGGCTCTGGACAGCGGGTTCTGGACAGATGGCTTGTTCCGATCCGCGTCAGAAGACCAGTTGCAGTGTGAACCACGCGGCGGCAACCACGGCGGAGGAGAGGGCGAGGCCGCACAGGAAACTGTGAGCGGCGGTTCGGCGCGCCTGAGACGCCGCGCTATGGCGCCGGTCCCGACCGACCTGGAAGACGAGATAGTACCGCGTCCAGGGCAGGTACAATCGTCCGCGCATATCCACGGCGTGCGTGCCGTCGAAGCGGTCCCCGAAAGCACGGGACAGTGCCGCGAGTTGCTCGTCGGTGAACGTGAAGCCGACATCCATGGGCATGCGCTGGCGCAGGCGAAGGACGAACTCCTCTGGCGCGCAATACAGGCGTGAAGTCACGATAGGGTCTCGTTTCCCATCAAAGGCGAGCGGTACGTCTCATCACTCTTACGAAATTCATTACATGACGGTTTCGCAGTCTCCCAAGGCGGGCCGAGTCTCGTTAACGAGCCATCATTCATGCGCGAGCGAAGCATCGTTCGCAGGACGTGCGGAGGTGTTACGGCAAAGTACCGGTGCCTTCGCTCTCCGGCGTGTCCCGCCGCAGCCCCAGATCAGTGCCCTCCGCCGCCCGGCACCGGGGTGTACTGGTACGGTCCCTGCCCCGGCTGCGGATGGTAAGGAATGCCGCACGCGGCGAGTGCCAGGATCCCAAGCAGCGCGGCTGGTATGACGAGTAGCTTCGGTGCGCGAGGCATTAACACCTCCGTGAATCTTGTCGCCACCTGAATATGGGAACGATTACGTGCGCGTCCACGTCCTGGGTTGGGCTGCCGTCGAAGATGAGCCCGGCTATGGTTACCTGCGCCATGCGCATCCACATTGTTCAGCGCTCACTTCAATCCAGCTGACCTGGAACGGTTATAAAGGTTCTCAGGAAAATCTATCTTTTCAGGACCCTGCATCCTCTCTCCCGCAGCGAAAAGCAGGCCGGTTGCCAACATGCACGACTCCATCAGCAACAGTGTTGGCGGGCGACGCATCAGCCGGTCACTGCCGGTATGATGGAGTCGAGGTTGATGGTTGGTGTTGACCTGGGCGTGGCCCGCCTACGGGCTGACTGTGCTTCGCTCTTCCTGGAAGCGCGGCGTTACGAGGACCCGGACATGTCCCGACGAATCCTCAGTCATGTCAATATCACTGTCCACGCCCACGAAATCGGCGATTGCCACGTAGGCATCGTACTCCTGGTCAATGCGCGCCTTGTCATGCACTTGCTGGAATTTGGTTCGAAGTATCCGGCGATATCGCTTGCCAAATTCTTCGCGAGAGATTGCCATGGTAAGTCTCCTTTCTGCGTCCACCCGTATTGAACACCCCCTTCCAAGTCGTGTTGTGGTGCCCCTAAGGTCGCAAGTTGCCAGTACGGCGATGATGCGCTTGCGCGGCGGCAGTGTAAGCCACCCTTCCGGTCGCACGCTGCCTGTACGGCTGGGAATTGAACCACAATCCGGTTAACATTCAGTTGATACCTCCTAAAAGCGTTACAATTGCAACTCCATCATGGCAGCCCCTTGGCGCGCTGCATGGGCACCAGGCGGCGAGGCCGAGTCCCGCCTCGGCAAAAATTGGGACGAGTTCGCCCCATCGGACGTCAAGCGCGCCCCTTTTGCGCAACACCATGCGCTGCATAATTGCAACAGTCTAGGCCATTACGACTCGGAGCCAATTTTTGCTTGCGGATGGTGACAGTTGCGTGTAGCAGGCCAACTCAGTGGGGAAGCGGCACAAGGCGACAGCCATATGTCCAGCACGGCGCAAGCAGTTCCATCGATGGTCCAGGAAGATGGGCTGTGGCGATTTCATCCGGCGGTTCGCGTGCTAACAATCGATAGCGATACAAGAGCAGAAACGCTGATCAACTTCCTGCAAGACCCGCAATCAAGCAATACGCATTTGCTGATACGTGTTGGCGAACGCGGCGCAATACTTGGCTCGTTGCTTCAGATCACCGAATATGAGCTGCTGAACGCCGCCGCCGCGCTGGCGAAAAATCCGGAGCACTATTTCCAGCTCATTCATGATGGGCCGAGGGAAGTGGAGAGTGCCGATCAAGTCTTCGACTAGCCGTCGTCGAAACATGAGATAGCCGGTCGTGTCACCGTTTCAAAGATTCCCGGCCGTTCCTGGCCTTTCCTTCGATACGCGCGTGGGGAGGTACCTGCGTAGCGGCAGTCATTCCAGCAGCGAACGCGATTGTCTGCGCGGATTCATCCAGGACCTGC